>Ga0210377_10000560_pt1 | contig 35642 bp, 22 predicted proteins | sample PLM4_65_b1redo_FD_155480 | JGI IMG/M metagenome (GOLD analysis project Ga0210377, IMG submission 155480) | Groundwater sediment microbial communities from an aquifer in East River, Colorado, USA - PLM4_65_b1 redo | ecosystem: Environmental > Terrestrial > Soil > Riparian zone | place: USA: East... | reverse complement strand
CCATGGCGATGAAGAAGACACCGGCGAAGACGTCGCGGAACGGCAGGATGTTGGCGCTCATCTGGTGGGCGTAGTCGGTGCCGCCGAGGATGAGACCGGCCAGGAAGGCGCCGAGCGCGTACGACACGCCGAGCAGGTGGCTCACCCACGCCATCCCGAGACAGAGGGTCAGCGTGACCAGCAGGAACATCTCCTGGTTGCGGGTCGCCGACACGAGGTGCAGGAAGCGCGGCATGACGCGCCGGCTCAGCAGCAGCGTGATCCCGAGCAGGAAGCCGGCGCGGGCGAGCGCCGACACCAGATCGATGACCATGGTCTCGGCGCTGCCGCCGCTGACCGGCAGCAGGATCATCATCGGCACGACGCTCAGGTCCTGGAAGATCAGGATCCCCAGGCTGATGCGCCCCGCCAGCGAGTCGAGCAGGCCGTGGTCCATCAGGCTCTTGAGCACGACGGCCGTGCTGCTCAGCGCCAGGACGCAGCCGAACGCCAGGGCCGTCGGCAGCGGCCAGCCGAGCAGCGGCATCATCGCCAGGGCGACCAGGAGCGTCAGCCCGATCTGCAGCGTGCCGCCGCCGATCGCCGCCCGCCGGATGCGCAGGAAGTACTGGGTGTCGAACTCCAGCCCGATGGTGAACATCAGCAGGAGGACGCCGATCTCGGCCAGCGTCGAGACGGCGTTGCTCTCGCTCAGGTGGCCGAGGACATGCGGGCCGAGGAGGACCCCCGACACCAGGTAGCCGACCACCGGCGGCAGCCGCAGGCGCGACACGACCAAGAGGACGGCCGAAGCGACCGCCAGCAGGACGACGAGCAGGCCGATGAAGTCGACCGGGTCGGTCATGGGGCCCGCCGGGCGGGCGCGCCCGGCTGCGGGGTCGTATAATCCGCCCCGGAGGGATGGCCGAGCGGTTTAAGGCGGCGGTCTTGAAAACCGCTGACGCGAAAGCGTCCGTGGGTTCGAATCCCACTCCCTCCGCCACCCGCCCCCTGTCGCGACCGCGCCGCCCTCCTCACGCCGCGTCCTCGGCGCGCGGCACGTTGGTCACCTGCACCCCCATCGAGAGCAGCGCCAGGATCGCGCCCGGCACGAGCGCGCCGTGGACGAGCGTCGCGACGAGGCAGAGCAGGGTGACCGTCTCGCACAGCGCGAAGAAGACGATGTGCGCCTTGAGCAGATTGGCCGGCTCCGGGGTGGCGCCCGGGTCCCGCGGCTCGAACAGCCGGCGGCGCAGGATGAACGCGAGCGGCACGAGGACGGCGAAGACGACGATGCACGCCGCCGCCAGCGGCTGCGACAGCTCGGCCGGGCCGGGAGCGATCGCGCCCGTGGCCACCAGCAGGGCGGCGACCGCGAGGAAGATCACCTGACCGGCGAGCAGCGCCAGCGCAACCAGACGGGCCTGGCGCAGCGCCTTGTCCCGGGTCATCCCGTTGGGTGCGGTGTCCGGCATCGTCACCTCCCGTGTGCCCCGCGGCGGGGTGGCGATACTATACGGGACCTCGCGACCCCGGAGGGAGACGGTGATGCGGCGACGACCGACTGTGGGGAGGATGGCGGCGGTGGCAGCGGCGGTGATCGCCGCGATGACCATCGTCACGACGGCCAGGATGGCGGCGCCGGCCGCGCCCGCCGCCGACATCGACGAGCGCGCCCGCCGGCTGCACCGCGAGGCAATCGTCGTCGACACCCACGTCGACGCCCCCGACCAGTTGCACAAGAAATGGATCGACCTCGCAACACCCGGGGCGACGACGCACCTCGACATCCCGCGCGCCCGCGACGGCGGGCTGACCGCGCCCTTCTTCGCGGTCTACGTTCCTGCGACTTACGCCGAGACCGGCGGCGCGGCGCGCTACACCCTCGAGATCATCGACCTCGTCGGGCGCGTCGTGGCGGCACACCCGCGCGATCTCGTCGCCGCGACGACGCCGGCCGACATCCGCCGCGCCAAGAAGGACGGCCGCATCGCCGTCCTGATGGGGATCGAGGGTGGCCACGCGATCGAAGATTCGCCGGCGCTGCTGCGCCAGTACCACGCGCTCGGCGTGCGCTACATGACCCTGACCCACACCAACACCAACCACTGGGCCGACGCCACCGGGCCGTTCTACCTGCCGGATTTCGACCCGGCGGCCGCCCGCGTCCACGACGGGCTGACCGATTTCGGCCGGGCTGTCGTGCGCGAGATGAACAGGATTGGGATGCTTGTCGACATCTCGCACGTCTCCGACGCCACCCTGGCCGATGTCCTCGAGACGTCGCGCGCCCCGGTCTTTGCCTCGCATTCCTCCTGCCGGGCGCTGTCCGACATCCCGCGCAACCTCACCGACGACCAGATCCGCCGCATCACGGCCGGAGGCGGCGTCGTGATGATCAACATCGGCTCGTACTTCCTCGACCAGGCGACCGTCGACGCCTCCCGCGTCGACCTCGCCCGCATCCGCCCGGAGTACATGCGCATCAAGACCGGGATGGCCTCCGACCCGCAGGCGCGCGACGCGGCGATTTGGAAGCTGCTCGGGACCGTGCCGCGGCACCGCACCGCCTGGACCCGCGCCGTCGACCACATCGAGCATGTCATCGCCGTCGCCGGTCCCGGCGCCGTCGGCCTGGGGACCGACTTCGACGGCATCGAGGATCCGCCCGAGGGGCTCGACGACGTGTCGATGCTGCCGCGGATCACCGCCGAGCTGCTGCGCCGCGGTCACAGCGACGAGACCGTGCGCGGCGTCCTGGGGCAGAATTTCCTGCGCTTCTTCGAGAAGGCGCTCGCGGTGTCGGCGTCGTTCGCCGCCGAGCCGCCATCGACGGCGACGTACACTCCGCCCGCCCCGTGAGCGCCGTCGGAGCGTCGCGATTTCAACGCTGCATTGAGGCCGGCGGGGCGTAGAGCCGCAGCACGTCGCGGCTCCACCAGGCGCCGGTCGCGTGCCGCGTCGCGAGGTCGGTGAAGCGGTAGTCGTGGAGCACCGCGCGCACGTAGCGCGGCGGCCGGTCGGGGAAGGGATTGGTCTCGAGGAGCGCCAGCACCTCGGGCGAGCCCTGCAGCAGGCGGACGAGCAGGTTCTGGAACCACGGCTGCCGGCGGTACTCCGACAGCGCCGCGAACCACATCTGCCAGTCGAGACGCGGCTGGTGCGGGGCGACGAACGCCGGCGCCCGGTTGACGTCGCCCGGCTTCCAGCGGAACTCGTAAGCCCGCCAGGTCGACCCGTCCTCGCTCCCCTCGACGATGATCTCCGGACGGGTCGGTGTCATCACCGCGAACAGGCCGTAGGCGTTGACGATGCGCAGCGGCTGCAGCGCCTCGGCGAGGGCGGTGACGACGGAGGGCCAGGGAAGGGCCAGGCGCCAGCGCGCGGTCATCGCGGCGGTCGACAGCGCGACGAGAAGCGCGACCGCCATCGCCACCGCGATGCGGCGCACGCGCGCGGGCCAGGTTGCGGCCGCCGGCCAGGCCGCCGCCGCGACGACGGCGGTCGCCTCGGGAGCCGTGGCGGGCGATGCCACCGCCGGCGAGTCCGCCGCCGTGGCCGGCCGCGGGCCCGCCTGCGCCCCGAGCCGGCGCCGCAGCCGGGCCGGCCAGACGGCGTCGTCAACGAGCGGCAGGCAGAGTGTCAGCGTGAGCAGGTTGAAGAAGGCGTAGTTCCCGGTCGCCGCGATCAGGATCTGCAGCCCGGCGAGCGCCGCGAACGCCGCCAGCCGCCATCGGCGCGGCGCGAAGATGAACCACGGCGCCAGAAGCTCGATGACGAACATCAGCGCCGTCGACATCGCCTGCCAGATGTGCGGCATCTGGTGCGCGTACCAGGCGGTCCAGGTGGGGATCGGCTGGGTCATGTAGTGGACATCGAGCGCCCGCAGCTCCCACCAGGCGGCGTCGCCGCTGGCCAGCTTCACCACGCCCGACGAGAACATCAACCGGAACAGCAGATAGCGCACCAGGAAGAACGCCCAGCGCGGCGGATCGGGCGCCGCCGCCAGCGGCCGCCACACCCCGCCGGGCGCGACGAACAGCGCGAGGAACCCCGCCTCGAGCAGCAGCGCGTCCCACTGGAAGTTGAGAAAGGTGCGGCAGACCGTGGCGAGCGAGAGATAGAGCAGCCACGCCAGCGCCAGACCGAGGCGCGGCACGAAGCCGGCGGCGACCGCGGCGCCGATCGCCGCGCCGGTCCAGCAGGCGGCGCGCAGCATCCCGTCGCCGGCGCCGGTCCACCAGAACAGGGTCGGGACGTCCCAGTAGCGCTCCGGTCCGACCTGCGCCCGCACCGCATCGAGAAAGGTCCCCGCCGGCAGGATGCCGTTGTGCCCGGCGAGGCCGATGACCTGGACCGCCAGCGAGGCGAAGGCGATCAGGTAGATGACGCCGAGGGCGCGGACGAACAGGGCGCCCGACAACCGGAACGACGACGAGGGGAGCGGCATCGAGGCGCATCTTGAACCGGCCGGCGGCGGCCGGTCAACGCTGGGGAGTGAGGCTTCCCGGCAGCCACAGGGGTGACCGCGGCGCCCGGTCGTCGAGCGACAGCCGTCGGACCGTGGCGCTCATCGGCATCGCCGCGTCGCCGGCGTCATGCGGCACGACGACGCGCGCCGTCGCCAGGGTCGCGTTCCCCGCGGCGTCGGTGACCCGGTAGGTGAGGTCGTAGTAACGACCCGGGCCTGCACCCGCCCGCTCGGCCCGCAACCGGACCAGCGGATCGGGCGAGCCGACATCGGCGCCGGCGATGTCGCCGGTCGTGCGGCCGTCCGCCAGTCCCGGCGCGTCGTCCGGCTCGCTGGCGGTCGCGGTGACGAGGGCCACCGCCGGAGCCGGATCGCACAGATCGTGGACCGTCCACGTCAGGTGAACGGGGCGCAGCGTGTGGTTGGGCGGCCACAGCATCGCCGGTTCGGCGGCCACCGCCAGCATCGGGGGAACGGTGTCGCGCACCGACATGGCGACCATGGCGGCGGCCGATTCCCCGAACAGGTCGGTCACGGTGAGCCCCAGGGTGTGCGTCCCGAGCGGCACGACCGCCGTCACGACCAGTCCCGTGCCCAGCAGGCGCTCGCCGGACTGCCCGGGGTCGAGGATCCACGCGTAGGCGACGATGTCGTCCGCCGTGCCCGGCGTGGAATCGGCATCCGCGGAGGAGCGGCCGTCCAGCGCCACGAGCGCGCCCTCCGGCAGGACGCACTCGGACTCCGCCGGCGCGATGGCCACGGCCAGCGGCGGCGTATTGAACGCGAGCAGGCGCTCGCCCAGGTACAGGAAAGAGCCCAGGGTTCGCACCGGCAGGGTCGAGCCGTCCGTCACACTGACCTCAAGATAATAGGTCACGCCAGTGGCGAGACCGGCGAGATCCAGGGTGCGCGGCACGCCGGTGTCGAAGTCGACGCGGCGCAGCGTCGTCCCTCCGGAGGTGAAGGTGATCGTGTCCGTGGTGAAGGCAAGGACCGTGATGGTCCGTCCGCCGGCCGGCGCGTTGGCATCCCGGACGCAGACCTGCGCGGGCACCGTCAGGGTGTCGAGGTACAGTTCCACGTCGAACCGACCCGCCGGTTGGTCGCACGCACCGGGCGCCAGCATGAAATCGGGCAGCCCGTCGCCGCAGCCGAAGCCGTAGTCGAGGTCGAGGAGGACGGGGGTGCCGACGGAGCCGTTGAGGTACGCGATGCCCGTGCCGTAGACGCCGCCGGGGGAGAAGGCCTCGTCGCAATCCAACGCCGGCACGAAGTCGTGGAGGGTCAGGGCTGCGCCGGGGTCGATGATATCGATGCGGCCGCGCAGCGGATCGCCCTGGGGATCGCCGGCCTCGAGGCGAACCTCGAGGTACTCGCCGCCATCCTCGCGCACGCCGTGAAGCGCCAGCGTCGGCTGGCAGGCGTCCCCTGAACCGTCGGCGTTCGCGTCGGCCTGGTCGGGGTTGAGGACGGCGGGGCAGTTGTCGCAGCGATCGCCCAGCAGGTCGGCGTCGCCGTCGGCCTGGTCGGCGTTCGCGATGGATGGGCAATTGTCGCAGGTCTCGCCATCGCCGTCTCCGTCGCCATCATGCTGATCGGGGTTCGGCATCGCCGGGCAGTTATCGCAGGCGTCGCCGGACCCGTCCCCGTCGGCGTCCGCCTGGAGGAGGTTGCTCGCGGAGGGACAGTTGTCGCAGCGATCGCCGAGCAGGTCGGCGTCGCCGTCGGCCTGATCGGGGTTCGGCATCGCCGGACAGTTATCGCAGGCGTCGCCGGACCCGTCCCCGTCGGCGTCCGCCTGGAGGGGGTTGCTCGCGGAGGGACAGTTGTCGCAGCAATCGCCGAGCAGGTCGGCGTCGCCGTCGGCCTGATCGGCGTTCGCGATGGATGGGCAATTGTCGCAGGCCCTGCCATCGCCGTCTCGGTCGCCATCGTGCTGATCGGGGTTCGGCATCGCCGGACAGTTATCGCAGGCGTCGCCGGACCCGTCCCCGTCGGCGTCCGCCTGCAGGGGGTTGCTTGCGGCCGGGCAATTGTCGCCAACGTCGGCAACCCCGTCCCGGTCGGCGTCGGCGATCACGAGCAGAGTCACCGGAACGGCGAAGGTGGGCGCGACCGGATCGTCGCTCGTGACGACCGCGTACGCCAAGTACCTGGCGGGGAGGAGGCCGATGGTCGAGAAGGTCACCGTCAGGTCGAGGTGTCCGCCCGGCGGCACGAGCCCCGACGACGGGGCCAACGTCAACCAGCCCGACCCGCCACCGGGCGCGTTCCCGTCGTAGAGGGTGGTGATGCTGAAGGTCAGGTCGCCGGCGCCGGCGTTCATCATCGTGAGCGTGCGCAGGGCGCCGCTCCCCTCCGTCAGCTCCGCCGACAACGCGGCTGGCGAGAGGCCGAGGATGGGTGGTTCACGTCCCGTCCCCGTGAGCGCCACCGCCACCTCGCCCGCGTCGGGGTCGTTGCTCGCGATGTGCAGCACACCGGGCAGGGGGCCCGGGGCGTTCGGGCGGAAGGTGACCGACACCGGCCGACTTTCACCGACGTCCACCGCCAGTGTCGCCGGAGACACCGAGTACTGATCGGAATCGCAGGTCAGGGCGACGGTGAGAGGATCGGTGCCGTTGGAGATCCTGACCTCCAGAGTCCGGCTCGAGCCGACCATCACCGTGCCGAAGTCCAGCGCGGTCGTCGAGAGGTGCAGGTCGGGGATGACGGTGACATGCAGCCGGGTGGCGACCACCACATCGGCAGCGTCGGGGGCGTTGTCCCGGACGACGATCTCGGCGTCGTAATCCGCCCCCGCCAACCCCGCGGCGTCGAATGCAACCGCGACATGCACGCCGGCGCCCGGTGGCACCACGGCCGTCACGGGGGCGAGGGCGATCCACCTCGACGCCAGGCCGTGCGCGTAGCGGATCATGTTCGGCAAGACGACGGCCGTGTCGTACCCCCAATGGTTGTTCCACTCGAGACCGAGACCTCCGGCCACCACCATGCCGCGCCCGAAGCGGTAGGTCAGGATGGACGGCCGGCCGGGGCCGGCCTGGGTGACGATCGTGGCGCCCGCCGGCACACCTGTGAAGTAGGAGTACCCGTTCACATGGGTGAGATCGGAGACTCCTTCCAGGAGTGGATGGCCGGGAAGCAGAGCCTCGAACGTGTTCGTCTCATCGAACACGGCCCGCATGCCGCCAGGAAGGGTCAGGGCGGCCGGTCCGCCTCCGTCCCAGTCCCACCCGGCGGCGTGGAACTCGAGGATCCCCCCGGCCGCAACGTACTCCTCGAGCTGCGCCCTCCTGGTTGCGAGCGCGGTGTAGTACGAGGCGTTCTGGTCGCTCGGGATGATCACCAGACGATAGGCGCCGAGGTTGGTCGCCGGCAGCCCCGCCGAACCGACCGTCCTGTAGGGTAGTCCGTGCATCGCCAGCATTCCTTCGTTCGAGGAGTAGTCCCACGGCTGCCGGTCCTGCACCAGGAGCACCGTCGCTCCTGGATCGCCGACCGCTCCCCCCGTCTTCCCGCTCCGTGCCGGGCGGGTGTCGATGGAGAACGTCAGATCGCTGCCGCCCGTGTTGCGAATCTCGAACGACCTGGTCGCCGATTCGCCGGGGACGAGGTCCACATCGATCCGTTCCGGTGTCACCGCAGCCTCGGGCCGGAGACGCCCCTCGCCATGGAGCGACATCGTCACCTGCGGCTCGTCCGGGTCGTTGCTCGACAGGGTCAGCGTCCCAGCGCGATCCGCTGCGTCCACCGGCGTGAAGGTCACGCGCAGCGGCCGGCTCTCGCCCGCGGCCACGGTCAGGCTCGCCACCTCGGGCACGAAGGCGTCGTCGTCCGAGACGGTCGCGTCCACGAGCAGCGGCTCGGTCCCCTGGTTCTCGACCATGAGACTCAGGGTCCGGGCCGATCCGCCGAAGACCGGCCCGAAATCGAGCCGGTCGGCGGGACCGGAGTACCGCAGCCGGATGGTGTGCCGGTTCACGGCACACGAGGGCTCGACGCCCGGGCCGTTGGACACCTCGAACTGCACCTGACCATCGGCGAGGATGTCGGCCAGGATCGCCGCCTTCACGGGGAATGTGCGGGTTACGGGGGCACAGTCCACCCCCGTATCTTCGAAGCCACCAAGGTAGTGGCCGTCCGCCACCAGACTGGCATACTCCCCCGGGTCGCCGCTGAAGTCGCCTTCGGCGACGAGTTCGACGGACCCGCCTCCCGACGGGGCGACCGGGGTGACCAGCGGGAGCATCATCCACGCCTTCGCGGTCGCGAAGTCGCGCGCCGACTCGAGAGAGACGGTCTCGCCCTGGTGGGAGATGTCCGGGGCGCCGGTGACGCGCAGGGTGACCGGCACCGCCACCATCCCGGTGTCCGGGTCGTCGCTGTCGATCACCAGCTCGGCGCCGTGGTCGCCCGCCGCCAGGCCCGCCGCATCGAATCCCAGCGTGATATCGACGCGACCACCCGGCGGCACCGCCCCCGACGATGGTGCGAACGACAACCAGCGGAACCGGTTGCGGGCCCAGAAGACGGCGTTGTGCAGGATCAGGGGGACATCGCCGCTCCAGTAGCCGGTCGAGGCGACGTAGATGTTGATGGCGACGACGTTCTCTCCCTTGGTGGCGATGAACGGCCAGCCGGACTGCCACTCGGCGACACGCACGGCACCGGGGGTTGGGCCGACGGGCGCCAGGAGGCTGCCCTCGACCGCGGTGACGCCGGCCAGGATCGGGTGCGTGGCGTCGAAGCCCCCGAGCGACGAAGCGCCGGTCTGCTCGCCCGACCCGGTGAGCGGATGGTAGCCGCCGTACCCGAACCGTCCCTGAACCGCATAGCGGTCGAAGAACGAGGCGAGCGTCAGCACGACACCGCCGCCGGCATCCGCGTAGTCGGCCAGCGTATCGCCCAGCGAGTCCCAGGAGGCCAGGATAGTGCTGGCGACCACGACGACCGCGTCGTACTGCAGCAGGGTGTCGACCGTCGGGAAGAAGGGGACGAGGTTAAAGACGTCGACGGCCGCGATGTCGGGGAATGACGCCAGCAGCGCGCGGATCTCCGAGACGTCGACGTTCGTCGTCAGCAGCAGGATCCTGATGGTGTCCGGCATGAGGTTGGCGATCCGAACGTCTCCGGCGCCGAGACTCCCGGTGGGAGGCGGTCCGAGATCCTCGTAGACCGAAGGCTCCGGAGCGGCGTGCACCGGCGGGTCGTCGGTCGTTTTCGGCGTGCCGTGAAGGCGCTGGACCGATACGCCCGCCGGCCGGGCCGGAGCCGGCGTCGTCCCCGGGGTCCGCGCCAGGATCCTGTAGGTCAGGTGACCCGCGCCGGTGTTCTCGATGGTCAGCGTGCGCGTCGTCACGCCGCCGACGAAAGTCTCCGCCAGGACGCTCGCCGGATGCACCGCCAGGTCGGGGGGCGCGAGCGTCGTCCCGGCCGCCAGGTTCGACACCGGCCCGGTGTTGCCCCATTCGTCCGACGCCCTGAGGGCGAAGTAGTAGGCCGTCTCCGCGGCCAGCCCGCCGACTTCGTGGCGCACCGTGGACCCGGCGGGGAGCGGCGCGGGCCCCGTCGGCGCGCGCGTCGCCGCGTCGAAACCGGCCGCATCGATGGGCGAGGTGGCGTAGCGGATGTCGTACGCCGCGGCGGCGCCGCTCTCCCCGTCGTCGCCGGTGGCCGTCCAGACCAGGGTGACCGCGAAGCTGTCGGAGGATTCCACCGACAGGTCGGTCACGGCCCCGGGTGGGATCGACTCGGGACTCGCGATCGGGAGGAAGGCGTTGAGCCGGCCGCCGGTAACCGACGTACCGGCGAGGGCCGGAAGGCGATCCCCCGCGTCGAGCAGGCGCTGCTTGATCTCCAGGATACCCAGAGCGGGGAAGACCGCGCGCATGAGGGCCGCGACACCGGCGACGTGTGGGGCCGCCATCGACGTGCCATTGAACGTGCCGTATCCGCCGCCCGGCAGGGTGCTCAGGACCGAGACGCCCGGCGCGGCCAGATCGACGGAGGTCGTGCCGAAGTTCGAAAACGACGCCAGGTGGTCGTCGTGGTCGGTGGCCGCCACCGAGATGATGTTGGCCGCGTCGAGATCCGCCGGATATGTCGGTTCCTGATCGGTGTTACGGCCATTGTTGCCGGCGGAGGCGACGAAAAGACCACCCGCGTCGCCGGCCGCGCGGATCGCATCCAGCAGCGTCTGCGAGAAGCCGTCGCCACCCCAGGAGTTGCTGGTGAGATCGGCACCCATCTGCGTGGCGTAGTCGATGGCGGCGACGGCATCGGCGGTAGCGCCGCCTCCGCCGGCATCGATAAACTTGAGTGGCATGAGCGACACCGCCCAGTTCACGCCGGCCACCCCGATGGCGTTGTTGCCGACGGCGCCGATGGTTCCGGCCACATGCGTTCCGTGACCGTTGTCGTCGAACGGGTCGTTGTCGTCGTTGAGGAAATCCCAGCCATGGATGTCGTCGACGTAACCGTTGCCGTCGTCGTCGATGCCGTTGCCGGCGATCTCTCCCGGGTTGCGGTAGATGTTCGCCGCCAGATCGGGATGGCTGTAATCGATGCCGGTGTCGATCACGCCCACCAGGACATTGGAACTGCCGGTCGTGACGTCCCACGCTCTGTCGGCGCGTATGTCGGCGCCCGCTGTGCCGCCCGTCTGTCCGGTGTTGCGCAGCCCCCAGGTCCGGGAATAGTAGGGGTCGTTCGGGGAGCGGAAGGCGCTGACGACGTAATTGGGCTCGACGTACTCCACGTTCGGATTGCGGGCCAGACGATCGATCGCCCGAGCGGTCGTCAGCCCCTGCGGGAGCATCCAGTGTTCGGCGCCGCTGTGGAACCGGCGCCGGGTACGGGCGCCGATGTCGCCCCTCGCGCGATCGTGCTGGTCGCGCGCGAGGCCGGGTCTGAACTTGATCAGCACCTCGCCGGGGACCGACTCCGACCCGTGAGGGCCGCCCCGCCCCGCGGGCGCGGAAACCGCGCCCGAGACCAGCAGGAGCGCCGCGGTGAGCCACACCAGAGCGCGGCGCGCGCCCGCGGTCGGGGAGGATGACCGCGAGCCGGACGGCAAGGGACTGCGCAGCAACGGCATTGCGGTCAATCCTCTGTGTCTGGCACGGACGAGGTGGCTGATGGGATTATACCAATAGGCATCCCCTCCTCGTTCAGTGAACTGGCGGCGTGGGGAAAGCCTGGTCAGTTCCCCGTGGCCGGGCCGCTCAGCGCCCCGGCAGGGGCCGCCGCATGATCGGCCGGCCCGGCGAGCGCCGGGCGCACTCCTCGAACCCGGCGCGCGTGAACGAGACGGCGATCCCGGTCCAGGCGAAGGCGTCGGGCATCGCCTTCTGGCGCGGTTCGTTCGGGTATCCCTCGAGCAGACGCGCCCCGTGCCGGGCGGCGTAGGCGGCCGCCGCTTCGAGCAGACCGACGGAGAGACCGCGGCGCCGGTGGCCGCGGGCGATGAAGAAGCAGACCACCGACCAGACCGGTCGATCGTCGACCGGCGCCAGGATGCGCGACCCCGCGAGCCGCGGGAAGGACGTGCGCGGTCCGATGGCGCACCAGCCGACCGGCGTGCCGTCGACGTAGGCGAGCACGCCATGCGCCGAGCCGTCCGCGACCAGGCGGCGGAAGGCGCGCCGATGGCGCTCGCCTCTGCCATCGGCATACTGGCGGGCCGACAGCCGCCAGTACATGCACCAGCAACCGGCGCAGGCGCCGCGCGAGCCGAAGAGGCGCTCGACGTCCGGCCAGCGGGCGGGCGAGAGTGGACGGAAGGTCGGCTTGCCGCGCATGGTGTGCCTCCCTGGTGGGTGTGCCGAGGATACCCGAAGCGCGGTACGATGCGCGCCCGATGGAGACCACCGCGACCGGACCCTCGACGACGCCCTCCCCGGCGACCGCCGCCTCCGGCTGGCGCCGGGCGTTGCGCATCTTCGTCAGGACGGCTCTCGTTCTCGCGGCGGTCGCGCTGGTCGCCGCCATCGCCGCCGGCCTCTGGCTGTGGCAGGCGCTGCGCGGCAGCCTGCCGGCGCTCGACGGGACGATCGACGTCGCCGGCCTCGCCGCGCCGGTGCGCATCGAGCGTGACGCGCTCGGCGTGCCGCTGCTGCGCGGCGCCGGTCGTCTCGACATCGCCCGCGCCACCGGCTTCGTGCACGCGCAGGATCGCTTCTTCCAGATGGACCTGATGCGCCGCAGCGCCGCCGGCGAGCTGGCGGCGCTCATCGGCCCCGCGGTGCTCGACGAGGACCGTCGGGTGCGCGTGCACCGCTTCCGCGCCGCCGCGGCCAAAGTTCTCGCCACCTCGTCGCCCGACAGCGGGGCGCTCGTCGAGGCCTACACCGAGGGCGTCAACGCCGGTCTCGCCAGCCTGGGCCGGCCGCCCTTCGAGTACCTGGCGCTGCGCGCCACGCCGGCGCCATGGCGCGGCGAGGACACCGTGCTCGTCCTGCTGGCGATGTTCCTGCAACTGCACGACGACGGCGGCCGGCGCGAGATCACCCTCGGTGTCATGCACGACACGCTGCCGCCGGCGCTGTTCGATTTCCTGGCGCCGCGCGGCACCGAGTGGGATGCGCCGCTCGTCGGCCCGGCTCTGGCGATGGCGCCGATGCCGGGACCGGAGGTCATCGACCTGCGAGCGCGTGAAGGTGTGGCGCGCGGCACGCCGCGGCCGTCGGGCGCCGCAGAGGCCGATCTCTTCGACCTGCCGCCCGCCGGCAGCAACAACTGGGCGGTGGCGGGTGCGTTCACCGCCGACGGCGGGGCGCTCGTCGCCAACGACATGCACCTCGGGCTGCAGGTGCCGAACATCTGGTACCGCGCCGCCTTCTCCTGGCCGGAGGCGGGGGCGGCGGGCCCGCGCGAGCGCCGGGTGGGCGGCGTGACCCTCCCGGGCACCCCGGTGCTCGTCGCCGGCAGCACCGGCGACATCGCCTGGGGGTTCACCAACACGATGGGCGACTGGAACGATGTCGTCGTCGTCGAGACCGATCCGGCCGACCCCGAGACCTATCGGACGCCCGACGGACCGCGGCGGCTCGAGCACGCAGCCGAGACCATCGAGGTCAAGGGCGCCGCCGCTGAGAATCTCGACGTCGTCGAGACGATCTGGGGTCCGGTGATCGGCCGCGATCACCGCGGCCGGCCGCTCGTGCTGCGCTGGGTGGCGCACGATGCCGCGGCGGTGAACCTCGACCTCTGGCGGCTCGAAAAGGCGCGCAGCGTCGACGAGGCGGTGATCGCGGCGGCCGGTGTCGGCATCCCGGCGCAGAACTTCGTCGTCGCCGATGCCACCGGCCGCATCGCCTGGACCATCATCGGCCGCATCCCGCGGCGCCGCGGGTTCGACGGCCGGCTGCCGGGCTCGTGGGCCGACGGGACGCGGCGCTGGGACGGCTGGCTCGGCTCCGACGAGTACCCGCGCATCGTCGACCCGGCGTCGGGGCGGCTGTGGACCGCCAATGCGCGGGTGGTCGACGGCGAGGCGCTGGCGGTTATCGGCGACGACGGCTACGACCTCGGGGCGCGGGCCGGGCAGATCCGCGACGACCTGATGGCGATCGAGCGCGCCACGCCGCGCGACATGCTCGCCGTGCAACTCGACGACCGGGCGCTGTTCCTCGAACGCTGGCGGGCGCTCCTCGGGCAGACGCTGACCGACGCGGCGGTGGCCGACTCGCCGCTGCGAGCCGAGGCGCGGCTCCTGATCGCCTCGACCTGGACCGGGCGCGCCTCGGTCGACTCGGTGGCGTTCCGCATCGTCCGTGCCTTCCGCTCGAACCTCTCGGCCGAGGTGTTCGAGGCGATCACCCGCCCCTGCCAGGAGGCCGACCCGGGGTTCCGCTACGGCCGCGTCGGCCAGCGCGAGGGGCCGCTCTGGATTCTCGCGAGCGAACGACCGGCGCACCTGTTGGACCCGCGCTACGGCTCCTGGGACGAGCAGTTCCTGGCGGCGCTCGATCGCGTCCTGGCCGACCTGACCCGGGACGGCGTGCCGCTCGCCATGAAAAGCTGGGGGCGCCGCAACACCGCGGCGATTCGCCATCCCCTGAGCCTGGCGGTGCCGCAACTGTCGGCCTGGCTCGACATGCCGCCGGACCCCCTCCCCGGCGACGACGCCATGCCGCGCGTCCAGGCGCCCGACTTCGGACCCTTGGAGCGGCTGGCGGTGTCGCCGGGCAGCGAGGAGACCGGCTATCTGCACATGCCGGGGGGGCAGAGCGGCCACCCGATGTCGCCGCACTATCGCGACGGGCATGCCGCCTGGGTCAAGGGGGAGCCGACGCCGTTTCTGCCGGGGGCGGCGGTCCATGTCCTCACCTTGCAGCCTCGATGAGGCGGTCCCGCTCATGGTGGTGCACAGCTTGTGGATCGACCACTCTAAACTATTGATACATAGTTATTTGCTCCGATAACCCCATGGCAGCCTCGGGGCCGCCCGCCCCGGCCGCCCACCCCCGTCGGAGTCCCGTCCACGGATTCCACAAGCTGCGCACCACCATGCGGTAGACTGACGCCCGCGCCGCGCCCCCGCCGGGGGCGGGGGGCGGCAGGACGCGGTGCAAGGCCCACAACCATGATCGCAGTCCGCAACTTCGTCGACGGGGAATTCGCCGACCCGCGTTCCGGGGCGCGTCTCGACGACATCGAGCCGGCGGTCGGGGCGGCCTACGCGACCGTGCCCGACAGCGGGGCGGACGACGTCGCCGTGGCGGTCGCTGCGGCGCAGCGGGCCTTCCCGGCGTGGGCACGCACGCCGGTCGAGGAGCGCGCGCGGCTGCTGATCGACGTGGCGGGGCGGATCGAAGCGCGGCTCGACGAGTTCGCGCGCGCCGAGAGCGTCGACACCGGCAAGCCTCTATCGCTCGCCCGGTCGCTCGACATCCCGCGCGCCGTCGCCAACCTGCGCTTCTTCGCGACCGCGGCGCTGCACTTCCACTCCGAGGCGCACGCCACCGACCATGGAGTGCTGAACTACACCCTGCGCCGGCCGCGCGGAGTCGCCGCGGTGATCTCGCCGTGGAACCTGCCGCTGTATCTGCTGACCTGGAAGATCGCGCCGGCGCTGGCGACCGGGAACACCGTGGTGGCCAAGCCGTCGGAGCTGACGCCGATGACCGCGCAGATGCTGGCGGAGGCGTGCCGCGCCGCCGGCCTGCCGCCGGGGGTGCTCAACATCGTCCACGGCCGCGGCGCCGGCGCCGGGGCGGCGCTGGTGAGCCATCCCGATGTCCCGACCATCTCGTTCACCGGCGGCACCGTGACCGGCGCCGCGATCGCCGCCACCGCGGCGCCGATGTTCAAGAAGATCGCCCTCGAGCTGGGTGGCAAGAACCCGAACATCGTCTTCGCCGATGCCGGCCTCGACGACGCAGTCGCTACAAGCCTGCGCGCCGCGTTCACGAACCAGGGGGAGATCTGCCTGTCGGGTTCGCGCCTGTTCGTCGAGGAGCCGATCTACGAGTCGTTCGTCGCCCGCATGGTGGACGGGGCGCGGCGGCTGCGCCTCGGCGATCCGCTCGACAGCGCGACCGAGCAGGGGGCGCTGGTCTCGGCGGCGCACCGCGACAAGGTGCTGGGGTGCATCGACCAGGCGCGCCGCGACGGCGGCCGCATCCTGTGCGGCGGCGGGCCGCCGGCGAAGCCGGTGAGCGACCGCTGCCGCGGCGGCTACTTCGTCGAGCCGACGGTCATCGCCGGGCTCGATCCGAAGAGCCGCATCATGCGCGAGGAGGTCTTCGGGCCGGTGGTGACGGTGACGCCCTTCCGCGGCGAGGACGAGGCGGTGGCGCTGGCGAACGGCACCGATTACGGCCTGGCCGCCTGCGTCTGGACCGAGAACCTGGCGCGGGCGCACCGTGTCGCCGAGCGCGTCGCCTCGGGGACGATCTGGATCAACTGCTGGATGGTGCGCGACCTGCGCGTGCCGTTCGGCGGCATGAAGAAGAGCGGTGTCGGCCGCGAGGGGGGTGACGAGGCGCTGCGCTTCTTCACCGAGCCGAAGAACGTCTGCATCCGCATCCCGGAGGAGCCGGGCGCCTGAGCGTGGAGGAGCCGATGAGCCGCACCAAGCCGCATCGCGAAGCCGACGGGATGATCTTCAGCCAGCGCGCCGCCGAGGAGGTGGGCCCCTACCCGCACGCCCGCCGCGCCGGGAATCTGCTCTTCGTCTCGGGGATCGGTCCGCGCCGGCGCGGGTCTAAGGAGATCCCGGGCGCGACGATCGACGCCAACGGCAAGGTGGTGGCGTACGACATCGCCGAGCAGTGCAGAAGCGTCTTCGAGAACCTGCGCTACATCCTCGAGGATGCCGGCGCGACGTGGGAGCGGATCGTCGACGTGACCGTGTTCCTGACCAACATGGACGACTTCGCCGCCTACAACAAGGTCTACGCCGAGCATTTCCCCGAGCTGCGCCCGGCGCGCACCACCGTCGAGGTCACCCGCCTGCCGACGCCGATCGCCATCGAGATCAAGGCGATCGCGATGATCGACTGAGGAGGCGGCGCGGATCCCCGACTACCGCCCCAGGTTCGAGATCAGCACGACGTCGGCGGTCTGGTTACCGCGCGCCAGCGCCAGCAGCTTGCCGTCGGGCGACCAGGCGAACGAGTAAATCTCGTCGGAGTCGAAGCGGGTCACCTGCCGGGGCGACCCACCGTCGAGCGGCTGGATGAAGACGTTCGAGACGCCGTCGCGCTCATCGACGTAGGTGAGGCCGCGGCCGTCGGGGGCGAACTGGACCCAGATCTGCGGGATTGCGAAGCGGCGCCAGGGACCCTCCCCCGAGAGCGGCAGGACGACGGTGATGGGGCGCCGGGCTTCGAAGTCGTAGGCCACCCCCGCCAGGAGACCTCCGTCGCGCGTGATGTCCGCCAGGAATCGGACCGGCGGCCGGCCGGCCTTCTCGTCGATGTGCCCCGGGTCGATGACCTGCCGTGGCGTGCCGCCCTCGACCGGCACGACCATCGGGCTGACGCCGATCTCGCTGAAGCGATGGTAATAGACTTCCCGGCCGTCGGGGCCGAACCCGCCGTCGCCGTCGCGCGGCCCGGCGGTCAACGGCCGTAGACCGCCGCCGTCGGCGTCCATGATCCAGACACGGAGCGCGCCGTCGCGATTCGACGTAAAGACGATCGACCGCCCATCCGGCGACACGCTCGGGCCGGTGTTCAGCCCCCCCGAGGTGAGCTGTTTCAGGCCCTGGGCGTCGGCGCCGATCATGAACAGGTCGAGACCGCTCCCGAGCGCGGCGGCGTAGACCAGCCGTTCCTCCGGGGTCCATGACATCCCTTCGCCGAAGCCGAGATCCGGGCTCGCGGGGACGACGATGCGGCCGCGCGTCGGGTCGGCCGCCGGGATCACCCAGACCGCCGCGCGGGTCTCCCTCTGGACGGTCACCAGGCTCGTCCCGTCGGCGGTCGCGGAGAGGCCGCCGTAGTCGTTGAGGTCGTTGGTGATCCGGCGCGTCGCGCCGTCGGCGATCGACACGCCGAAGATCTGCGATCCGGAAGAGGTCTGCTCCTCGAAGACAGGCATGAACAACTCGCGCTGCTCGGAGGAGAAGACGACCGGCCCGATGTCCGACCACGGAGGCACAGCGATCCTCGTGACCGCGCCATCCTCGACCTGCACGAGGTAGACGCCGTGCCTGAATGCGCCGGACTCCTCGGTGGCGGCGATCGCAAGTGTGCGGCCGTCGGACGACCACGCCGGGCCGCCGCCCGCGAACCGCGCCGAGGAGGGCCGCTTCGCCACCACCCGCTCGCCGGAGCCGTCGGCGCCGGCGACGACGAGGTGCGATTCGTTGACCTGAAGCGCGCCGCGCACGAAGGCGATGCGCGTTCCGTCGGGCGAGATCGCCGGATTGCTGTCGATGTCGAAGAGGATCTTGCGCGGCGTCCCGCCGAGGATCGGCACCTGGAACAACGACGCGAAGTTCTCGTTGCGCGGGTAGGCGACGTAGTAGACGTAATTGCCGTCCGGCGAGAAGGCGAGCCCGCGGAAGTCGACGTCGCCTGGCGGGACGATCATCACGTTGCTGCTGGTGGCCACCTGGCGCATCCACAGCCCCTGGCGCCCCTCCTGCACCGCGACGTGGACGACGTAGCGTCCATCGGGGGAGATCGCCGCACGCAGCGCGGTGCCGCCGCTCGTGAGCCGGGACATCTTGATCGCAGCCGCCGGGACCGCCGCCGGCGCGCCGGCCGGCGCTCCCGCGACCGCCGGCCCGGGCCCGCGGCGACCGAGCCACATCCATGCAGCACCGGCCGCCAGAGCGGTCACGACGACCGCCGCCGCGATCACCGCCGGCAGCGAGATGCCGCGACGGGTCGCGCCGGCGCCGGGCACCGACCCGGCGTCCGGTGTCGAGGTCGCGCCGGACGGAGACGTCGTGCCGGCCGACGCGGGCCCGCCCGGGTACGAGCGCTCGGCGCCCGTCGCGGCGCGCGCGGCGTCCGTGGTCGTCCGGGCGCGCCCCGCGGTGACTCCACCTGGGAGCGACGGCGCGCTCGACGAGCCGCTCCCCGGGCCGCTGGCAGGGCCGGGCGCCGCGCTCTGCGGTCGGACGTCCTCGCCGACCACGATCTCCCCCGAGTCGATCTCCGCCTGCAGCTCCTGCAGGTCGTTGCGCAGGTCCTTGGCGGTCTGGTAGCGATGTTCGGGGTCCTTGCTGAGGGCGCGCTTGATAATCCGCCCGAGATGGCGCGGCAGCGCCGGCCGCATTTCACTGACCGAACGCGGCGTGTCCTTCAGGATCGACGACAGGATTGACAGGCTGGTGTCGCCCTTGAACGGCCGATCGCCGCAGGCCATCTCGTACAGGATCACCCCGAGCGAAAAGAGATCAGTGCGCGCGTCGATCGCCTTCCCCTCGGCCTGCTCGGGCGACATGTAGGCGACCGTGCCGAGGATGCGCCCCTCGCCGGTGAGACCGCGCGTCGGCAGCGCGGTCAGGCCGGCCTCGGGAGTGGCCTCCTCCATGAGTTTCGCCAGGCCGAAGTCGAGGACCTTCACACGGCCGTCGGCGGTGACCATGATGTTCGACGGCTTGAGGTCGCGGTGGATGATGCCGCGCGCGTGCGCCGCGCTCAGGGCGTCGGCGATCGGGATCGCCAGCGTCAGGAAGCGGCCGAGCGGCAGCCCGTCACGCGGGATCAGGTCGGCGAGCGCCGGCCCCTCGACCAGCTCCATCGCCAGGAACGGCCGGCCGCCGGACTCCTCGATCGCATAGAGCGTGACGATGTTCGGATGGGTGAGCGCGGCCACGGTGCGTGCCTCGCGCACGAAGCGCTCGCGGCGCTCGGCGTCGGCGGCGAGCGCCTCGGGCAGCAGCTTGAGCGCCACCCGGCGCCCGAGCTTGGTGTCCTCGGCCTCGTAGACCTCACCCATCCCTCCATGGCCGAGGGCGCGCAGTATCCGGTAGTGCAGCAGCGTCGTGCCGATCATCTCGTCGCTCGGTCAGGAAAGGGTGCGCAGGATGGCGCGCACCGGGCTGCCATCATAGCCGACCAGCGGCAGCGGCAGGGCGATCAACTCGTAGACCCCCTCGGGCACGCGCGCCAGCACCAGCCCCTCGATCACCGCCATGTCGCGCCGCAGGCAGGCCTGGTGCGACGGCAGGTCCTGCGCGGGGAACAGGTCGATGCTCGGCGTGTCGATGCCGACCAGGCGCACGCCGCGCGTGTGCAGGTGCTCGATCAGCTCGGGGGAGCACGATGCGAAATCCTGGTTGAAGACGGTCGGGTCGGGGAAGGTGCCGGTCGCCAGAAGGACGCGCGGCGCGCGTGGCGCGCGGCCGCCGAGGTCGGCCGGTCGCACCATGGCGCCGCGCCGCGCCGCCGGTCGGATCACCTCGCACGGGCCGAGGTAGAGGTCGAGAGGACGCTGGTCGATCGACGGCGCGTCGGCGCCGTAATGGCTCGGGGCGTCGGCGTGCGCCCCGAGGTGCACGGTGGCGTGCAGCGTCGACAGGGTCAGGTTTGCCCCCGTCTTCATGTCGAGCAGCACCTCGCGCGCCGGCGGCGTGTCGCCGGGCCAGACTCGGAGGGCGGGCGAGATCGGCGGTGAGATGTCGTAGATCATCGGGCTCCTGGGTGGCGCGGCGCTCCGCAGCGCGCCGCGCCGCTCCGCAGCGGCGCCAAGTCTAGCGCACGGGGGGGGCATCTGTGAGAGGATCGTCGCCGCCCCACTGGAGACCCCGTGACCATCCCGAGCCCGCCAACCAGTGAATCCCTGCACGCCGCCCTGCACAGACTCTTCGGCCACGACGCCTTCCGGCCAGGCCAGGAGGAAGCGGCAGCCGCCGTCCTCGCCGGGCGCGACGTCGTGGCCGTGATGCCCACCGGGTCGGGGAAATCGCTCTGCTTCCAGTTGCCGGCGCTGCTGCTCGACGGCACGACCGTCGTGGTGTCGCCGCTCATCGCCCTCATGAAGGACCAGGTGGACGCGCTGCAGGCGCGTGGCATCGCCGCGGCGGCGATCCACTCCGGGCTCGGGCCGGTCGATCGCGCCGCCGCCGAGCGGGCGCTCGCGGCCGGCATGCTGCGCCTGGTCTACGTCGCCCCGGAGCGGTTGGCGGGGGCCGCCTTCCGCGCCGCCCTGGCGCGCGCCCGGGTCACTCGTCTTGTCGTCGACGAGGCGCACTGCATCAGCCAGTGGGGGCACGACTTCCGGCCCGACTATCGGCGTCTCGCCGACCTGCGACGCGACCTCGACGTGCCGGCGGCGGCCTTCACCGCGACGGCGACACCGGAGGTGCGCGCCGACATCGGCGCTCAGCTCCACATGCGCGATCCGCTCGAGGTGATCACCGGTTTCGCGCGCCCGAACCTGACGCTGTCGATCGAGCCGTGCCGGTCGCGCGCCGACAAGGAGCGCGCCCTCGACCGGCTGCTGCGCGACCCCGGCCCGCCCGGCATCGTCTACGCCGCGACGCGCAAGAATGTCGATCTCTGGTTCGAGGCGCTCGAAGCGCGCGGCCTGCGCGCCGGGCGCTACCACGCCGGCATGGGGGACGAGGTGCGCGCCCGGGTGCAGGACGACTTCTTCGCCGGCCGTCTCGACGTCATCGCCGCCACCAACGCCTTCGGCATGGGTGTCGACAAGAGGGACCTGCGCTTCGTGGCGCACGCCGACGTCCCGGGGAGCATCGAAGCGTATTACCAGGAGGTCGGCCGCGCCGGTCGCGACGGTCTGCCGGCGCGCGGCGCGCTGTTCTTCTCGCCCGCCGACGTGCGCACCCAGGAGTTTTTCCTCGAGGGCTCGAACCCGCCGCCGGAGATATTCCGCCGCGTCTGGGAGCGGATGGGGGAGGGGATGGAAGAAGACGAGATCGAGGCCGCCGCCGGCGGCACCGCCGCCGAGAACATGGCCGCCGCCACCGCCGCGCGCGTCCTGCGCCGCGCCGCCGAGGCGGCCGGGGTGGCGCCCGGCAAAGGCGATCCGCCGATCGACTTCGCGGCCCAGGCCGTCAAGGCGCGCCGTGACCGCGCCCGTCTCGACACGCTGCTGCGCTTCGCCTTTGGCAGCGGCTGCCGGACGCGCTTCATCTACGACTACTTCGCCGGCGCCGGGCGCGCGGGCGCCGTCGAATCGTGCGGCACCTGCGATGTCTGCCTCGGCTGGCGCCGCGCCAGCGGCCGCGCGCTCACCGACGCCGAGTTCGAGCAGGTGCGGATCGCGCTCTCTGTGGTCGCCCGCCTGCCGGCCCGTTTCGGCGTCGAGCGTATCGCCCAGGTGCTGGCGGGCAGCCGCAGCAAGGAGGTCGTCGACCGCGGTCTCGACCGCATCCCGACCTACGGCCGGCTCGCGGCGCTGGGGATCGACGCGATCAAGGCGCTGATCGACGCGCTCCTCCAAGCGGGATTGCTGGAGCGCCGCGGCATCGAGGGTGGACGGCCGGGGGCGTTCGTTCTGGCGCTGAGCGAGACGGGCGCCGCGGTGATGCGCGCCGAGCTGCGGCCGGAGCTGGCGCTGCCGGGGGCGGGGCGGAGGGCGGCGCCGGAGAGGCGGCCGGATCGTGAGCGCCGTGTCTCCGGGTCAACGCGCGCCGCGGGCATTCCCTCGGTCGGGGCCGACGTCGACGACGCCATCCTCGATCGCCTCAAGTCGTGGCGCTCCGGCGAGGCGAAGCGGCGCGGCGTCCCCGCGTACGTCGTCTTCCACGACACCACGCTCGAGGCGCTGGCGGCCGAACGGCCCGGTGACCTCGACCGCCTTCGAACCGTGAAGGGGATCGGCCCGGCGAAGCTGGAGACTTACGGCGATACCCTCCTGAAGCTGGTCGGCGGCACGGAGATCTGATCCGGTCGTTACTGCAGTTGAACGGCCCCGGTTCTTCGTTGATCAGGGCGAGGCCGGCGTCGCGGGCCCCGCTTCCTTGACGCACTCCCGGGCGTGTGGTACATGGCTGCCATGGCTGAGCATCGGTGTATGTGACCTGCGCTCAGGCCGGCGGTCCGCAGGGGAGCCCACATCTCGCCCACCCGCGCCGCGCCGCGAGGGAGCCGCGGGAGCAGCGTTTGTCCGTTCGCCATGGGGACTCACGCTGGTGAATAAGAGCATCTACTCAACCTCCTTCGCACCAGTAGCCGCTCTCGACGAGTCGGTCAAGCTGCGGATGGCGAGCCTGTATCTCGCGAGTTACGACGCCTCGAGCGAGGCGCTCTTCCTGCGCGATCTCTCCGGCAAGGACGAAGTGCTGCTGGTCAGTGCTTCGGGTGAGCTGGTCGGCTTCACCAGCTGGCGCGTATTTGAACGCGACTGGGAGGGGCAACGCATACGCGTTGTCTATTCCGGCGACACCATCGTCGAGCAAGCGCACTGGGGCCAGCAGGCACTGGCAATGGCGTGGATCGGACGTATGGGAGCACTCAAGCGGGAACGTCCGCAGACCCCGCTGTACTGGTTTCTCCTCGTAAAAGGCCATCGTACGTTCAGGTACCTGCCCGTGTTCGGGAAGTCCTTCTACCCACACTGGTGCGTGGACCGCAGTGACCTGAAGCCCTTGGCGGACGCGCTCGCGTTGGAGTTGTTTCCTGACGCGTACAACCCGGCGACCGGCGTCGTCGAGTTTGGCGAGTCGCGCGGCCACCTGAAGTCCCGGATTGCTCTTCCCAGGCCCGAGGAACTGGAGCGGGAAGGAGTGCGCTTCTTTCTTGAGCGTAACCCCGGGTTCGTTCGCGGCCACGAACTCGTATGTGTGTGCGAGGTGGAGGAGCACAACATGAAGCCGCTTACGCTGAGACTGTTCCGCAAGGGCGCACATGCCGGTTAATCAGTGGGACCGACTGGCCGTGGCCCTGTCGAACTCACCGAACGAGCCCTGGCTGCCGTCCATCCTTGCAAGGAACTCGCATACCGCGTATCTGCGCCGCTACGGTTCTCCACAAACCCCGGCGGCCTTTCGTGAAGTGGTCCCAACGGTCTGTTACGAGGACTTGCTGCCATGGCTGGAGCGCATCCGGCACGGAGAGGCTGATGTGCTCTTCGCCGGACGACCGGTCGCGTACGAACTCACAGGCGGCAGCACCGGGGGCGCCAAGCTCATTCCGTATTCGGCCGAAGGCCTCGGCGACTTCCAGCGTGCGGTCCTGCCCTGGCTGGTCCGCACGATCAAGGCCCACGGTATTACGGGGCGGGCGTACATCGCGGTCAGCCCTGCAACGCGCCAACCTGAGCACATCGGCGGCGTGCCGATTGGCTTGCCGGACGGCGCCTATCTTGGGGCCGCCGCCGCAGCAGCGCTGGCCGGAGTGTCTGCTGTGCCTTTCGACGTGGCGGCAATTCCTGACGTGTCTCACTGGCGCTCGGAGACATTGCGACACCTGGCGACGGCGGCGGATCTCGAACTCATCTCGGTATGGAGCCCGACGTTCCTGCTGCGCCTCCTCGACGATGTTCCCGATCCCGCGTCGTTATGGCCGCGTCTGAAGGTGTTGAGCTGCTGGGCGTCCGGCACCTCGGGACCATTCGCGGCAGCGCTCGCGGCGCGTCTGCCCCAGGCGCACCTGCAGCCCAAAGGGCTGCTTTCAACAGAATGTGTGGTGACCGTGCCCGACGCCGCTGATCGGCCTGTGTTGACGTCGCACGGGTTTTTCGAATTCGAGCGTGAAGGGCGACTTCAACTCGCGGACGAACTCTCTCATGGCTCGCTGTATGAAGTCGTGGTCACCACGGCGAGCGGGCTCTATCGCTACCGCACCGGGGACCTGGTCCGCTGCGGAGGATTTTCCCGATCGGGAGCTCCGGTGCTCGAATTCACGGGCAGGGGCGCGTTTTGCTCCGATCTGGTGGGCGAGAAGCTGGTGGAGCCTTTCGTCGCGCAATGTCTCGAGGATGTGCAGGGATTCCGCTTTCTCGCGCCGGAACCGGAAGGTCGCGGCTACCTGCTTGCAACCGAGGCGGGCGCATCGGTGAATGTGGAGCAGATCGAACGGCGGCTGTGCGGGAATCCCCAGTACGCGTACGCGCGCAAGCTCGGCCAGCTGAGTCCTCTGCGCCAGTTCAAAGTCGAGAATCTCTTCGACCGTTACGTTCAGACGCAACTCGCGCAAGGCGTGCGCCTGGGCGCTGTAAAGCCCGTCGCGCTACGAAACGAGCACACCTGGACCGAGAGACTCGGGAACCCGTGAAGATCGCTCTTGTCTCACCCAAGGGACCGCTCTATCGGCACCGCGGCGGCATTTTCAGGAAGTCGCTGCGCTACCAGCCGCTCACCCTCACGACGCTTGCGGCGCTGGTGCCGCACGATCTGAATGCACAGATCGCGGTGCACGACGAGGGCATCCAGGACGTGCCCGACCCGCTCGATGCGGATGTGATCGGGATCACCGTCATCACGGGAACCGCGACGCGTGCGTACGAACTCGCGGATCGCTTCCGGGCGCAGGGGAAGACAGTGGCGCTCGGAGGGCCGCACGTCACGCTCCTCCCCGAGGAAGCGGCGTGCCATGCGGATTCGATCGTGGTCGGTTACGCAGAGGATACCTGGCCCGAGCTGCTACGGGACGTCTCGCGCGGATCGCTTCGACGCGAGTACCGGCAAGCGCCGGATTTCTCCCTCGACCGGCCGGACATGCCCTTTGCGCGGCGCGAGTTGTTCGATCGCGGGAGCTTTCTTACGCAGGCGGTATTCGAGGCCACGCGCTCCTGCGCGCATGACTGCGAGTTCTGCGTCGCCCCGACGGCCTGGGGACGGAAGCAGTTCCAGAAGCCCGTCTCGTGGGTGGTCGAGGATATCCGCCGTGTCGGCGACCGACGCGTTCTCTTCATCGACCTCAACCTCATCTCGGACAAGACCTATGCAACCGAGCTGTTCTCCGCTTTGGTGCCGCTTGAAGTGCGCTGGTTCGGGTTGTCCACCGTGCTTATCGCGCACGATCCGGAACTGATGCAGCTCATGGCGCGGTCGGGCTGCCGGGGGCTGCTGCTCGGACTCGAAACGCTTACGCCCGGCGGCCTGCAGGATGCGAAGAAGAAGTTCAACGGATCCGTCGACTACGCGCGGCTCATCGCAGACCTGCATCACCTCGGGATCGCGATCCAGGGTTGCTTCGTCTTCGGCCTGGATCACGACACGCCGGACGTCTTCGACACAACGGTGGAGTTCGTGATCGACACCGGTATCGACCTGCCGCGCTTCGCGGTGCTGACGCCGTTTCCCGGCACGCCGCTCCACCGGCGTCTGGCCGAGCAGGGCCGCATCCTGACGCGGGATTGGGAACGCTACGATGGTCAGCACGTGGTGTTCGAGCCGCTCCACATGAGCCCACAACAGCTTGCGGCCGGGCATGAACGCGCGTGGAAGAGCGTGTATCGGTACGGCTCGATTGCCCGGCGGCTATGGAAGGCGCGTGCCTACGAACCTCTGGCGGTCGCGGCGAACCTGGGCTATCGCTTTTACGCGCACAACCTGCATCGCTTCTACACCTGCGACTGGCACCTCTCTCCCTTGCCGCTGCCGTCGAAGTCGGCGATCACGACCAAGAGCAATGCGGTATGCGGCTGACGCTCATCCACCCGGCGATCGGGCACAGGGCGGGTGAGAGTTACATCCGCACCTGGCAGATGGAGCCGTTGCCGATCGCGGCGTTGAGCGGCCTCACGCCGCCTGACGTCGAGCTTGAGTTCCACGACGACCGGATGGAGGCCATTCCTTTCGACGCGCCGACTGATGCCGTGGCGATCCCGGTGGAAACCTACACGGCCGCGCGCGCCTACCAGATTGCGAGCGAGTACCGGAGCCGTGGTGTACCCGTGGTGATGGGCGGCTTTCACGCCACACTCGTTCCGGACGAGGTCGCGCGGTACTCGGAGGCCGTTGTCACAGGGGAAGCCGAGGCCGTATGGACACAGGTGGTCGATGACCTGCGTCATGGAACGCTGCAGCGTCGATATCATGGCGAGCAGCGATCGCTGTCGGAGATCCGGATCGATCGGCGGCTGTTTCGCGGCAGGCGCTATCTGCCGATCGCGCTGGTCGAGACGGGACGCGGGTGCCGGTTCCCCTGCGAATTCTGCGCCATCCAGACGTTCTTCTCCCGCACCCACCGTTCCCGGCCGGTCGACGACGTGATCGCGGAGCTTGCGGGACTCAAGGCCGAGAAGCGGCTGTTCTTCTTTGTTGACGACAATTTTGCCGGTGACCTGAAAGCCGGCAGGGCGCTGCTTCCCGCGCTGGCGAAGCTCGACATTCGCTGGATCACGCAGATGAGCATCAACGCCGCACACGACGAGGAGTTTCTCGATGCGCTGCGGCTCGCGGGATGCCGTGGCGTCCTCATCGGAATCGAGAGCCTCGATGAGGCGAATCTCCGGCTGATGCACAAGCGCTTCAACACAATGCGCGGCGGCTGTCGTCAGGCGCTTGCCAATCTCAGGCGCCACGGCCTCTTCGTCTATGGCACGTTCATATTCGGCTACGAGCACGACACGCTGCGGTCCTTTGACAAGGCGGTGGACTTCGCCACCGAGGAAGGCATGTACATTGCGGCGTTCAACCACCTGACGCCGTTTCCTGGAACCCCGCTGTATCAACGGCTTGAGGAGGAGCGCAGGCTGCGCTTCAAGGCCTGGTGGCTCGATCCGACGTACCGGTACAACACGCTGCCGTTCATGCCGAAGTCGTTGATGCCCGAGGAAGTGACCGCCGGGTGCGTTGCGGCACGCCGCCGCTTCTACACCTGGCGCAGCATCATCCGGCGTAGCACGCATCACTGGCGTGACGGTTACGTCTTCCGCAACTTCTTTCTCGTGAACGCCATGCATCGCAACGAGATCTCCAAGCGCGACGGCTATCCGCTGGGTGATGAGACCTGGCGGGGCGCGCTCCTGGAGGTGCAATGACCACCTTCCGCCTGGCGACCAAGGCGGACGATGCGCTGATCCGTTCGATCCTGCGCGACAACGGTCTGCCCACCTGGGTCGAGATGACGGTGGAACACGAGCCGTCATTCTTCGCGGGCTGGAATGTGTTTGGTCGGGAGTGGGCGGTCCTCGCGGAGGAATCGAGCGAAGTGGTCGGCATGTACACGGCGGCTGTTCTGCCGGTGCACGTGAACGGCCGGCCGGAACAACTGGGCTATCTCGGCGGGCTGCGCGTCATCCCGACCCATCGGGGCCGCATTCGCCACCTTCGTGAAGGTTATGCGTCGATACGACCGCTTGCTCCGGTCGCCGGCACACTGTCGTGGTGGTTTACCGTCGTCGCTACCGAGAATTCCGCGGCGAGAAGACTCCTGGAGTCCGGCGTGTCCGGTCTTCCCGCGTATCACCTGCAGGGCGAATACGCCACGTTCGGCCTACCGACCGCGCGCGGCAAGCGTACGGGACTCTGGCGCCGGGCCCGGGAGGAGGATCTGCAGCGCATTCTCGAATTCCACAATGCGCAGGCAGGGCGGTTTCAGTTCTCGCCCGTGTTGCACGAAGCGACCGTGCGCCGTATCGGGCTGGACCGCTTCTTCGTCCACGAGCAGGTGAAAACGCTTCGAGGGGTTGCGGCGCTGTGGGATCAGCGCGCATTCAAGCAGATCGTCGCCCGCCGGTACCGCGGCCCGATCGGCGCTCTGATCCCCGCTTACAATGCATATGCGAAATGGTTCCGGCGAATCCCGCTTCCGCCCGAGGGGCAGATGCTCGATCAGACGTTCATCGCGTTTCTGGCCCTCGCGGACCAGGTCCTCACGCAGGGCCGCGCGCTGCTTCAGGACCTGCTGTCGCACTGTGACACGCCGGTCGCCAGTCTCGGTGTGCACGCGACGCACCCGCTTCTTTCTGCGTTGAGGAAGCTCAAGCCCATGCGCTACCCGGCACGCATCTACACTGTGAGTTTTGACGAGCGCCCGGGTCTCAATGGTCTTCCGGCACAACCCGAGGTCGCGCTGCTGTGAAGCTCACGCTCATTCGCCCCAACCTCGGCGACTACCGGTCGTCGGACGCGATGCCGCCGTTGGCAATGGGCATTCTCGCGTCACGAGCGGCCGGATCGGACATTGCCTTCTACGACGAGAAGGCGGAGGCACTGCCGGTGGGCGATCAGCCGGACCTTGCCGCGTTCAGCGTCGAGACCTTCACCGCGCGACGGGCCTATGAGGTGGCCGATGCCTACCGCGCTCGCGGTGTGCCGGTCGTGATGGGCGGCTACCATCCGACGTTTCTGCCGGATGAGGCGCTCGAGCACGCCGACGCGGTGGTTCTCGGAGACGCGGAAGGAGCATGGGAGCGCCTGCTCCAGGATTTCCAGGACGGACGTCTCGGCCGCCGGTATGCCGGGGGCAACCGGATTCCGCTCACCGACTATCGACTCGACCGCTCCATCTATCGGGACAAGCGCTACGCCCCGTTGGAACTCGTCCAGTACGGGCGCGGCTGTCGTTTCGCCTGCGACTTCTGCTCGATCCACAGCTTCTATGGCACCGACCTGCGGGTGCGCCCGCTTGAAGGGCTGACGAGGGAGATCGAACGCCTCCCCAAGGGGAAACTGCTTTTCTTCGTGGACGACAACCTGTTCGCCGGAAGGGAGGAACTCCTCGCGTTGCTTCACGCGATCGAGCCGCTCGGCCGGCGCTGGTCCTGCCAGATCAGCATCGATGTCGCGCGGGATGAAGCGCTGCTCGACCGGCTGGCCGAGGCCGGCTGCGCCTTCGTGTTGATCGGTTTCGAGTCGCTGAATCCGGCCAGCCTCAGACAGATGGGCAAGGGCTGGAACAAGGTGAGCGGCCCCTACAAGGGAGTTGTACGCGCGCTGCACACCCGCGGCATCGGCATCTACGGCACCTTCGTCTTCGGCTACGATGCGGACACCGTGGACACGATCGCGCGCACTGTGGATTTCGCGCTGGAGTCGCGTTTCGAGATTGCGAACTTCAATCCGCTCACGCCCACGCCCGGCTCGGCGCTCTATGACCGGCTGCTGAAGGAAGGACGCCTGCTCTCGCCCAGGTGGTGGCTGGACCCGGATTATCGCTACGGTGACGCGATCTTCGAACCGCGCGGGATGTCCGCCGCCGAACTCGCCGAAGGCGTATTCGAGGCGCGCGAGCGTTTCTACAGCTGGCGTTCCATCGGCCTGCGCGTGCTGCACGGGGAGGTGCCGTTTTCTCCGTTTCATCTGGGCGTGACGGCCGCGGCCAACATCATCTCCCGCCGCGAGATTTACAAGAAGCAGCACCGCCACCTGGGATATTAGCGCCATGAAGATCACCTTCATCAAACCCAACATCGGCCGCATGGAGCACAGCCTGTACATCGACGAGGGGCGGATGGAGCCGCTGATGCTGGCGGTGATCGCCGGGATGACGCCACCGGATGTGGAATGCGTGCTCCACGACGATCGGATGGAACCCATTCCGTTCGACGAGTCCACCGACCTCGTCGCGATCACGGTCGAGACCTTCACGGCACGCCGCGCCTACGAGATCGCTGCCGAGTACCGCGCGAGGGGGGTGCCGGTGATCCTGGGCGGCATGCACGTCACGCTGCTGCCGGAAGAAGCCGCAGGACATGCGGACAGCATCTTCCTGGGGGATGCCGAGACGGTCTGGGCGCAGGTTGTCGAGGACGCGAGGCGCCGGCGGCTGAAACCGCGCTACGAGGGCCCGCCGGGTGTCGGCCAGATCGGCCGGGTGCTGCCGCGACGGGATCTGTTCCGGGGCAAGGGCTATCTTCCGATCACTCTCATCCAATACGTACGCGGGTGTCGCTTTGCGTGTCAGTTCTGCGCGGTCAGCCAGTATTTCGAGCGAAAGCACCACATCCGCGCGATCGACGACGTGCTGCGTGAGATCGAAGCGCAGGACCGCAGGTTCTTCTTCTTCATCGATGACAACATCGCGAGCGACCACAGGGCGCTCGCTGAGCTCTGCCACGCACTCCTCCCCATGAAAGTGCGCTGGGTGAGCCAGGCGAGCCTCGACATCACCCGCAATCTCAGGCTGATGGACCTGCTCGAGCGCGCCGGGAACTGGGGCAACGTGGTGGGTTTCGAGTCGATCACGCGGGAAAGCCTGCGCGACGGCAGGAAGTCGCCCAACATTCCCGGCTTCTCAGGCTACAAGGACGAGGTTCGCATCCTGCGCGACCACGGCATGCAGACCTGGGCAGCGTTCAGCCTCGGATATGACCACGATACCCTCGCTTCCATCGGCGCCACGGTCGATTTCGCGCTGGAGAGCAAGTTCGCCTTCGCCGCCTACAACATCCTGATGCCGTATCCGAACACCCCGCTCTATCGCACACTGGAACAGGAAGGGCGGCTCCTCTACGACGGCAAGTGGTGGCTGCATCCGCAGTACCGGTTCAACCATGCCGCGTTCGTGCCGCGGAACATGAGCCCGGATGAGCTTACGGAAGCCTGCCATGCGGCGCGTACGCGCTACAACACGTTGTCGTCCCTGCTGGTGCGATTTGCGGATGTGAAGACACATCTACGATCGCTCGCTCGAATCGCCGCGTATTGGTACTACACGGCGATCTACCGCAAGGAAGTCCACAAGAAGCACGGAATGCGGTTCGGGCTGCGATGAGGAGAATCCTGTCGGTCTACCAGTACGCCGCGCCGGCGGTGCTTGCTCCGGTCTCGCTCATGCTCTGGCACCGCGAGTACTCGGGAGACCTGAGACTGGTCGCCGCGGCCTGGCTCGTCCCGGTGCTCTGGGCCTACATCGTGCCTGGAATCGGGACCAATGTGCTCAAAGTGTGGGAGTTCGACGTTCGGCTGCGGCTGGGACGCTTCCGGCCGCATCACGGCTTCGTGTTCGGCTCTGCAACAGCGATGCTCGCATGGCTGGTATACGCGGGCCCGGCGCACGACTCGTTCGGTGTGGCTCGCCACGCATTGGTGCTGTGCTCGGTGCTGGGATTCTGGAACCTGCTCTACGATATCAAGGCGCTCCAGGCGGGCCTCCTGCGCGTCTACAACCAACCGTGGGCGGAGGGCCAGCCGGAAGCGGCGGTGGCGATGGACTATGCGCCGTGGTTCTTTGGCGCGTTCGGTGCCGTTTACGGCGCGGGGCTCGGGGCGATGGAATGGCTTGCGGCGACGGAGTCGCTTTCGGTGCCGGTGTTCGTTCTGGCTTTCGGCTTGACGCTGATTCTGTCTGCCGCGCTGCCGACCGCGGGCTACATGTTTCAGTCCAAGCGGAAGCATGGACACTGGGGCACGCGCCCGGTGAAGAAGAAATGCGCGAGCGCCTGAACTGGCTCATCCTGGCCGCCTCGGCGGCGGCGACGGCCGCCTGTCTATGGCTTGCCAGCCACGCCCCCTGGTGGGGGGCGCTGCTCGCCGCGACGGCCTTTGCGTTCATGAACAACACGGCATTCTCACTGATGCACGAATCGGTGCACGGTGTGGGCGCCGCCACACCACGGAGAAACTACGTGCTGGGGCTCATCGCCGGCTGGATGTTCCCCACGTCGTTCACCATGCAGAAGACGGCGCATCTTGGCCATCATGTCCGCAACCGTACTGACCAGGACCTCTACGACTACTACCTGCCCAGCGAGTCCAGGTTCGTGCGGAATCTCCGGCTGTACGGCGGCAACCTCTTTGGTCTGTACTGGTTCTGCATTCCGCTGTCGAATGTGCTGTACCTTCTCGCCACGCCGCTGTATCGCTCGAGGTGGTTCGTGGACAGGATCGCGCCGGCAATGGGCTTCGGCCCCTACGTGCGCGACCTCGCGCAGCTGGCGCCCGGAAAAGTATGGCTCGAAATCGCGTCGGCCTTCGCATACCAGGGCGTCCTGTGGTGGGTGCTGGACCTGAACTGGCAGGGTTGGCTGCTATCGCACTGGCTGTTCGCCCTGCACTGGTCGGCACTGCAGTACGTCGACCACGCCTGGAGCGCCAGGGATGTCACCAATGGGGCGTGGGATCTCAGGGTTTCAGCGCCCGCGAGGTGGCTTGCGCTCAACTATCACTACCACCTCGCGCACCATCGATACCCCCAGGTTTCGTGGACGCGGTTGCCCAAGTTGGCCACACGGAACGGCCAGCCCTCCTTTTGGCAGGTGTACCGGAGTCTGTGGCGCAACGGGGTGCAGCCGGCCCCACCCATGGGCGCGCCCGCAAACTGGTCACTTCTTGCGCCGGCCGAAGAGAAACCCTAACACTGCGCCCACGATCAGGCCGCCGAGAGAGCCTGCGACGGCCATCTTCTTGATCCACGACTCCGCGTCCGCGAGGATCGGGTTATCCAGGAAATTCGTTCCGATGTGGATGGCCCTGAGGCGCCACTTGCCGTCGCTTTCCTTCGCCACGGTCGCCGTCCATCGGGTTTTCATATCGTATTTCCGCCCGTCGGACAGGATGTATCTCTCCAGACCCGAGCCGCGCACCAGGCCCCAGGTCTTGTCGGCGGACAGCTCCGTGAGCGCGTCCGCATCGAGCTTCATGTCGAGTTTCTTCAGGTAACCGCCCGGCCCAAACCACTTCTTGAAATACGCGGTCACCTCCTCATGACTGGACATCACCTCCTGGTTGATGGGAGTTGCGCGGATATTCCGGCTCACGACCGGCAGCATCGCATCGTAATTGCCTTCGTTTATCGAACTTTGCAGCGTGGCGAGAATCCCACGGAGTTCCTGGTGAATCTCCTGGTCCGGCTCTTCAGCCGCGTAGACGGGAAACGCACATAAGAGAAGCGCGACGAGCAGGTAGCTACGCATAGGTCACCTCGTATCGACGTCGGATGAGAAACACGATAACGAATGCGGCGGCCACATCGAGGACATGGTGCTGGTGGACGAGGATCGTGGATGCCGCGATCACCGCAAGCCAGCCAAGCAGGGCGGCCCGAGCCACGGGCCGCGCACTGTCGGCGCAGGCAAGGGCGATAACGGCAGAATAAATGACATGCAGCGATGGGACCAGGTTGTACGGTCGATCCACGCCGAACATCGCGGCGTAAATCCCGGCGTAGGGCGCGTCGGTCGGAATCGTCCGCTCAAAACCGAGCTCAGCGGGAAGCAGCAGGAACAGCAGCCCGCTCACCAGCGTTCCCGCTATGAGCTGCTTGCCCAGGGCGGACATTTGTGGCTTCTGCAGGATGAACGGCGGCATGACGAACAGCACGTACATCGAAAAGTAGGCCCACACGAACTGCGGCACGAAGGGCAGGCGGAGCTCAGCGGACACATACAGGTGAAACGGCGAGGGTCGTCGCGACGTGAGCCAGTTCATCGTCGGATAGACCGCGAAGAATGCCACGCCGACCCACCAGGCCCACACGAGATAGGTCCGAACGCGCTCGCGATCGGGGAGAACGCGCGGCGCGATCGCCAGGCGCGCCGCGGCGTGTGCGCTCCCGGTCGAAATACGGGCTCTGGCGGATGATTCCTTCATGGGGCTCCGCGGTAGCAGCTACGTATGCGGCAGCGACCATCTGGTGAGAGAAGGGGATTGATCGTTGGTGCCTCACCGGCCGGAGGATACGGCGCCGACCTGAAATAGTCAATTCTCGTGATGGTCCATGCGATCAGCCGCCGCGCTCGAGGAATCCGAGGGACTCGCGCTCGACGGATCGCGGCAGGGGATGCTCGCGCAACGCCCGTACGTGAAGGGTGTCAGGCAATCCTCGTCCGCTACCACGCGGGACGACGAAAGCCCTGAGGTGTGGCGGGTTGCGCTCCGGGCCGAGTCCCGGGCCGGGCGAGGCAGGCCGCTCCTGGCCAGCCGCTCTCCGTAGCGCAGATCGATCCGGTGGGGGCGCACCTCGGTCCGGCGGCCGTCGTCCCAGCGGCCGGCGGCGATCACCGACTGGAAGACCTGCTCATCGTTGAACGCCGTCGCGTGAAGGAGCGCATTGAGGTCGGCGTCGGTCGTCTTCCACCGATCTCGGCGCGCTCCTCGGCGGATTGCCGCGAGTCGTGCCGGCCCCGTCGGGCGATGCACCCCGGCGCACCGATCGGTACGGCGGCGCCGCCTTGCGCGCCTCCGAGGACGAGCGCGAGGTGAAGCGTCAGGTCCGACTGGCGGCGTGGCGCGCTTCCCTCATCGACGGCCCCGTCCTCGTGCTCGACCTGAGCCTGGTGACCTCCGGCAGCTTCGACCCGCGGGCGGTCTTCCCGTTCGGCGAGAAGCAGACGGTGTACGGGACCCGCGAGCTGATCGCCGAATGGGGGACGCTCACCGTAAAGGACGGCGGCGTCCTCGAGGATTGGAACACGCGGGAGGCGCACGTCTCGCTCGACGGCGCCGCGGACGATGGTCTCTCGGGCAGAGGCTGGTCGCTCAAGCTCAACGATGTCTGGGAGGTCGCACCGGGGGAGAGGGCGCGGGATCGCGTCGTGCGGCGAAAGGACCGGAGCCAGCGCGGATTCGGGCGTCGCAGTTCGCCTACCGCGCGGAGTGGGTGTAGCCTCCTGCCCGTTCGACAGAGAACCACCGCGGGGGAATGGAGGGATGACGATGCTTCGCGCTGTCTTCGTGATCGCGGCGATGCTGGTCCTGCAATCACGGGCACCCCGCGCCGCCGAACCGATTCCGCGCCCCGGCACGCAACCCTCGGCCCGCAACGAGGCTCTCCGCCGGGAGCTTGTCCGCATGGCCGAGGAGGATCAGACGTCCGTCGCCTGTCATCGGACCGGTCCCTCGGATCTGCTCCTGTGCCGGGAAACAGGCGAGGTCAGAGACGACAACCAGATTGCGCTCGATCGAATCATCGCCGAGCACGGCTGGCCG
>Ga0210377_10000559_pt1 | contig 35696 bp, 29 predicted proteins | sample PLM4_65_b1redo_FD_155480 | JGI IMG/M metagenome (GOLD analysis project Ga0210377, IMG submission 155480) | Groundwater sediment microbial communities from an aquifer in East River, Colorado, USA - PLM4_65_b1 redo | ecosystem: Environmental > Terrestrial > Soil > Riparian zone | place: USA: East... | reverse complement strand
CTCTCCAAGTCGTATTCCTACGGGCTCTCGAAGATCTACGAGATGGTCATCAACAACGACCCGTGCTACGCCTACCTGCTCGAGTGCAACGCGCGGGTCGACCAGAAGCTCGTGATGGGGCATGTCTACGCGCATTGCGACTTCTTCAAGAACAACCTCGGCTTCGCCCGCACCAACCGCAAGATGATGGACGACATGGCGAACCACGCGACCCGCATCCGGCGCCACATGGACCGGCACGGCGTCGAGCTCGTCGAGAACTTCATTGACCTCGCCCTGTCGCTCGAAAACCTCATCGACCCGCACGCGCCGTTCATCGTGCGCGATCGCGGCGACGGCGACGACGACGCGCCGCGGCCGGTGGCGCAGCGTCTCAAGAGCAAGTCGTACATGAACGACTTCATCAACCCACCGCACCTGATCGAGGCCCAGCAGCGCCGGCTCGAACAGGAGGCCGCGAGCCGCAAGAAGCGGTTCCCGGCGTCCCCGGCGCGCGACATCCTGAAGTTCCTCCTCGACCACGCCCCCATCGACAACTGGCAGCGCGATGTCCTGGCCATCGTGCGCGAGGAGGCGTACTACTTCGCCCCGCAGGCCCAGACCAAGATCATGAACGAGGGCTGGGCCACCTACTGGCACTCGAAGATCATGACCCAGAAGGCCCTCACCGACGACGAGTTGATCGACTACGCCGATCACCACTCCGGCACCCTCGGGGGCCGCGGCCGGATCAACCCTTACAAGCTGGGGGTGGAGCTCTATCGCGATATCGAGGATCGCTGGAACCGGGGGCGCTTCGGCAAGAACTACGATGACTGCGACGACCTCTCGGCGCGCTCACTCTGGGACCGCGGCCTCGGACTGGGACGCGAGAAGATCTTCGAGGTCCGCCGGGTGTGCACCGACGTGACCTTCATCGACGACTACCTGACCGAGGAGTTCTGTCATCGGCAGAAGCTCTTCCTGTACGATTACAATCCGAAGTCCGGGATGTACCAGATCAGTGACCGCGACTTTCGGAAGGTCAAGCGGCGCCTGCTCGCCCAGCTGACCAACCAGGGCCAACCGATCATCCAGGTCGTCGACGGCAACCACCGCAACCGGGGGGAGATCCTGCTGCGGCACCAGTACGACGGCATCGAGCTGCGTCATGACTACGCCCGCGAGACGTTGAGGAACCTGCAGGCCGTGTGGGGCCGGCCGGTTTCCATCCACACGGTGGTCGAGGACAAGGGTCGCCTCATCACCTTCGACGGCGAGGACTTCGAGGAGAAGGACTCGGCCGACAAGGTGGCATGATGGCAACCTGCGCAATCTGGGCACTGGCCGGCGGCAAGGGAGGCGCCGGGAGGACCATTCTCACCGCCAACCTGGCCATCCAGCTCGCCCGGTCCGATCGTCGGGTCGTCGTGATCGATCTCGATCTGCAGTGCGCCCAGCTGCACTCGGCGCTCGGATTCACCCGGGTCCGCCGCGGCCTGCCGGCGCTTCTCGCCGGCGAAACCCGGCTGGCCGAGACGGCGATCGAAACCTCGATACCGAACCTGCGCCTGGTCGGCGGTCTGCAGGGACCGCGGCCCCCCGAGGACGCAACGTCCCTCCTGGCGCTGGTGCGGCAGGGGCTCGGCGAACTGGACGCCGAGGTGGCGATCCTGGACTGCGGCTCCGGCCGGTCGCGGATGCTGTACGAAGCATTCGCCATGGGTGACCTCGGCATCGTGGTCGCGACACCTGAGCCGCCCGCCCTGGAGTCCGCGGCCCTCTTCGTCGAGGCCCATCTTCGGGTCTGCTTCGATCGAGCCCTCCCCGAGGACACCCGGCGGGCGCTCGGCGACCTGCTGGCGACCGAGGGGGTCTCCCCCGATCGGCTGCCTTTCCGCGACCTGATGATCCGGCTCGGCGCCCTGGACGCCAAAGCCCGGGGCCTGGTGGCGAGCGAGACCGGCCGCACACGGCTCGAGCTGGTCCTCAACATGGTCCGCGACGAGCACGACGAGGAGGCCGGGGCAGCACTCGCGGGGGCCCTGCGCAAGGGTCTCGGCGTCCCGCTCCCGACGGCCGGCCTCATCGAGCACGATCCGTCGGTCGTGCTGGCGGTGGCGAAGCGCCGCCCGCTGTCGCAGCAGTTCCCGAACACGCCGGCGACCCGGGGTATCAGCCGGGCGGCGGCGCGACTGCTCGCAGCCGGCGCGACCACCGGGCGATCCGACCTTCCCGAGTGGGAGGATCTCGAGCAGGTGGACCACTACCGGGTCCTGGAAATCTCCCCCAAGGCCTCGTCGAAGGAGATCCAGTCCGCCTATCATGTACTGCGCCGCGCCTTCGATCCGGAGTCGACGCCCCTGACGGCACTGGTTGCGCCCGAGACGCTGCGCGCCATCATGACGCGCGTCGAGGATGCCTACAGGACCCTCATCTTTCTCGAGAGCCGCGTGGCCTATGACCGCCAGCTGGTCGATTCCGGCCGGTTGGCGGCCGACCAGATCCGGGGCCTGCATGGTGGGCTCGCGCCCGCTTCGGGCGCCCCACGGCAGGCCGCGGCGGCCGCCGGGCGACCCGTGCCGGCGCCGGCGCCAGCCGCCGCGGCGGTCGACACCACACCGGCGTCGCCCGCTGCCGGCCACGAGGCGGTCGCGGCCGCCGCGACCACGGCATCACAGGGACCGGATGTTCCGATCGCACCCCTGACCGGAGAAGCGCTGCGCGCGCTGCGCCTGCGGCTCGGGCTGACCCTCGAGTCCATCGCCGCGCGCACCAAGATCCGTGCGGCGCATCTCCAGGCCATCGAGGAGGAGCGATTCGACCGGTTGCCGCCACCGGTCTTCCTGCGCGGTTTCGTCCGCGAGTTCGCGGCCTGCCTCGGGCTCCCGCCCGACGAGACCGCCCGGGCGCTGCTGCAGCGCCGCGAGGCACACGCCGCGGCCACCGAGGACGCCACCGCCCCGCCGACCCGCCGCACCGCCTGAGACCGGGGCCGCGGGCACCCCGCGACCAGGCTGCCTCTTGCCACCCGGCTGACACGACGCGCGGTGATAGAATGCCCGGCCAACCGACCATGTTCGATTCTCATGCTGTCATCACTGGCGAAGACCAGCTCGAAGGGTACTTCGAGCCCGGGTCCAAGCCCCGCGGACGCTGGGGCGTCGGCCTGGAGTACGAACGTTTCGGTGTTCTCACCGACAGCGGCGATCCGGTGCCGTACGATGGGCCGCGATCGGTGTCGGCCATCCTCGCCACACTGGTGGGCGACCATGGATGGGAACCGTCCGAAGAGGACGGCCACCTTCTCGGGGCGCGCCGGGGCGGCACCCGGATCACCCTCGAGCCGGGTGGCCAGATGGAGCTGTCGGGCGCGGTGCACCGCCGCCTCGACACCCTGGCGGCCGAGCTCCAGGATTATCTCGCCGTGGTGGAGGAGGTCTCGCGGCCGATGGGGGTGGCCTGGGTCGGCATCGGCATGCAGCCGCTCACTGCGCTCGAGCGGCTTCCCTGGATCCCGAAGAAGCGGTACGCCATCATGCGTGAGTATCTGCCGACCCGGGGCCGCCGCGGAACCACGATGATGAAACAGACGGCCTGCATCCAGGCGAACGTCGACTACGCCGACGGCGCCGACGCCATGGCCAAGATGCGCGCGGCGATGGGCCTGTCCCCCGTGGTCACCGCCTTGTTCGCCCATTCGCCGCTGACCGAGGGGAAACCGAACGGCCTCATGAGCGCGCGCGCCTGGGCGTGGCGCGACACCGACCCCGATCGTTGCGGGCTCCTGCCGTTCGCCTTCCGGGACGACGCAGGGTTCGGGGATTACCTCGACTGGGCGCTCGATGTGCCGCTCTTCTTCGTCATCCGCGAAGGCGAGTATCTCCCCGGCGGTGGTGTCACCTTCCGGCGCTTCATCCGCGACGGCTTCCGCGGTCATACGCCGACGATTGACGATTTCGAGCTCCACCTGACGACGCTTTTCCCCGAGGTGCGGCTGAAACGGTACATCGAGATGCGCGGCGCCGATTCCGGCGATCCGGCCAGCGCGGTGGCTCTCGCCGCCCTGTGGAAGGGTCTCCTCTATGATCCCGGCGCCATGGGGGCAGCCTGGGATCTGGTGCGCGAGTGGGATTTTGACGTCCGCAACGCGTTTCTCGACGCTGTCTGCCACATGGGCCGCCTGGCGCCATTGCCGCAGCCGGTGCCGGGAGGCGCGAGTGTGGCCGGTGACCTCTTCGACGCGATCGTCGGTCTCGCCCGGCGCGGACTCGAGGCCCAGGGCGCGCCGGGGGAATCGGCCTTCCTCGATCCCCTCGCGGGCCGCGACCGGGTGACCCCGGCGGAACGCCTCCTCACGGATTGGACCGGCGCCCTGGGACGCGACCCGCGGCGCCTCATCGCGGCCCTGTCGCGCAACACTCTCGCCGGCGCCCCGGGCGCCACCGTCCCAACCGGAGGCTGACACGATGCGCATCGTCGAGAGCGTCCCCAATTTCAGCGAAGGCCGCCGACCGGAGGTGATCGCCTCGATCATGGAGGAGGTGCGTCGCGCCGGCACGGCCCGGATCCTCGATCTCTCATCAGACGCGGATCACAACCGCTCGGTCCTCACCCTGGCGGGTGAACCCGGGGCGGTGCGGGCGGCGATCGAGGCCCTGGTTGCCGCCTGCGTCCGGACCATCGATCTGCGCTCGCACCAGGGCCATCACCCGCGCATGGGGGCGATCGACGTCGTGCCGCTGGTGCCGATAAGCGGGGTCACGATGCAGGAATGCGTCGGTCTGGCGCGCGACATCGGCGCCACCATCGCCCGGAGCCACGACCTGCCTGTCTTTCTCTACGAGGAGGCGGCCTCGGCGCCGCACCGCCGCGACCTGGCGGCGGTCCGCAAGGGCGAATTCGAAGGGTTCGCGGCGAAAATCGCCGACCCGCTGTGGACTCCCGACTTCGGCCCCGCCAGGGTCCACCCGACGGCCGGGTGCGTCGCGGTGGGTGCCCGGGAATTCCTGATCGCCTTCAACATCAATCTGACGACACCCGATCTCGAGGTGGCGAACCGGGTGGCGCGGGCGATCCGGCACAGCAGCGGGGGTCTGCGCTTCGTCAAGGCGATGGGAGTGATGCTCGAGGGACGGCATGTGGCCCAGGTGTCGATCAACATGACCGATTTCCGGCGCACCCCGCTGCACCGCGTCTTCGAGATGGTGCGCAGCGAGGCGGCGCGCTTCGGAGCGGGCATCGCCGGCTCCGAGATCGTCGGGCTCGTGCCGCAGGAGGCGCTCCTCGGCGTCGCCGGATTCTACCTCCGGCTGGAGAACTTCGACCCCGATCGCGTGTTCGAACGCCGCCTCGAACAGGTCGGAGCCGCCCCGACAAGGTCGTGACACCGCCGCCCGGCGGGGCGTCGACCAGCGGACCCGACTCTTCCGGATACCCCCGGCGTAAAAAAAGGGCGGGGGATCTCGCTCCCCCGCCCTGGTCAGGCTCGCGTTGCCGTCAGTCGCAGCCGCAGGAGGTGCCGCAACTCCCCGCCGACGCCGTGCTCATCGCCGCCATCGCCGGGACCTCCACGCTGGAAGGCCGCACGATGGCCGCCACCGGTATCGGCGCGGGCGTCGGGACCCCGGCGGACTCGAGGGGAACTTCCTTGCCCGCGGCGAAGATCGGGTGCCGGCCCTTCTCCTTGAACCAATCGGCGGTCGAGTGGGTGGAGAACATCTTCTCGACGATCTGCCGCCAGCCGATTCCCGTGTTGTAGGCGCAGAAGGAAACCTCCCCGACCTGCGTCCCATACGGAATTATGCACATCTCGGTGCGGCGGAAGTCATAGTTGAAGAGGTCCTGGAACCACATCCCGGCCACCATCATGATGCGCCAGTCGTAGCGTGCCCGGTCGGCGAGGCCCAGCCGGCTGCCGTTGTGACCGTCGATGACCTTCAGGACATCCCAGAATCTCAGACCGTCCGGCAGCTCGCTGAACCGGGCGTTGCGCAGGACGGCCACGGCAAACTGCATGATCGTGAGCGACTTCGACCGGCAGGTGTCGGTGATGACCTTCAGGTCCTCGAGGAGCTGGTCGGTGTCGAGGATCTGCGGGAATGGCACCGCCTGTTTGGTGGTCTGGTTCACCAGCAGCATTGTGCCGATGCCGCAGTTCGGGTGGCAGCCGCACTTGAGGTTGCCGAACTCGGCCTCGATACCGTCGAGCTGATCGCGAAGGTCCGAGAACGGTCCGGACGCCGAGAGCGGATACCAGTCGCGCAGGGGCTCCGTGAACCCGAGCTGCGATTTGACGTCGTGCGCCAGGTGCGACAGCGTGTAGCGCTGCCGGCGCCGCGTCTCGTCGTCGATGTCCTCGTCGCGCCCGGTGAACGACACCGGCTGGAACGAGACCGCGTTGATCTTGTCGATGTTGTCGATGGCGAATCTGACGATCGGGCCGACCTGGTCGTTGTTGACCGTGTTGACGATGGTCACGACCAGGGTGACGTCGATGCCGGCGGCCTTCAGGTTCTCGAGGGCCCGCTTCTTGACATCAAACAGGTTGCCGACCCCGCGGTGGTTGTTGGCCTCGTTGGTGACCCCGTCGAACTGCAGGTAGGCGAGGCGCAGGCCGGCGGCCTTGGCGCGCTTGGCGAAATCGATGTCCTGCGCGAAGCGGATGCCATTGGTCGCCGCCTGCACGCTCTGGTAACCGACCTTGCGCGAGTAGGCCACGGCCTCGAGGAAGTAGGGCGACAGGGTTGGCTCGCCGCCCGAGAACTGCACCGACATCTGCCGCCGTGGTTTGACGTTGATCGAATTGTCGAGGATCTGGCGGACATCGTCCCAGGACAGCTCATGGACATAACCGACCTGGTTGGCGTCCATGAAGCAGGGGTTGCACATCATGTTGCAGCGGTTGGTCAGATCGACGGTGAGAACAGCGCCGCGACCGTACTTGACCGTCGAGGAACCGTGGTTGTGATAGGGGTCGGGGGCCATGCGGAAATCGCGCCCGGGGTAGAGGCGCTCCATCCGGCGCAGGAACTCGACGTCCATGGCCATGATGTCCTCGCACGGGCCGTGCTTGGGGCAGGTCTTCTCCATCCAGACCTGTCCGTCGCGCTCGACAATCCGGGCCCTCACCTCGCCCGGCTTGCCCTCCAGCAGAACGCGCCAGTTGGCGTCGCCGCCGAGGATCTTCTCGCGCACTTCCTTGACGCACTGCGGGCACAGCGAGTCGGTCTCACGCGGGAAGCCGAGCTGCGGGAAGGTGCGGTCCTTGCTCTTGATGAGCGGCGCGGGCGCCCACTTGGGGTGCAGCTGCCCGTGCGGAAGGCGCCGGTTGACCGCCTGGAACGCGTGCCAGGTGGCGTTGGCCAATCCCTTGAGGCCCGTGCCGACGATGACGGTCGGGCGGAGATAGCGGCTCATTTTCCGGCGCCTGGGCGCCGGTCGGGGAACGCCGGGGCCTGCGGCCTGCGGCGAGCGGGTCGAAGATGGTGCCAGTTCTTCAGGCCTGTGTGCCACAGCCTGGGTCATAAGCGATCCTCCATCGTGAAGACAGTCATTGACAGGCGACGCCGCGGCTCCACGTCACGAAGCGTCCGCGGTGTGCCGTCCGGGGCTCGGTGCTCCCGGACCGTAGGTCCGGGCTTTCTGCTGAAAACTGACGACATCCTGATGATCGAGCTGCCGGCCGGCGCGGCGCACATGAACCGCCCGGCGGGCGTGCCCGAGGCCATGACGCAGGGGCGCCCGCAGCAGATCGAGAGGCAGGCTCAGGAGCGTGCCGGGGCGCTCACGGTAGCCGAGTGCGAGGCTTCTGGACAGGTCACGGGTCATGGCCCAGATCCCGCCGTCCTCGCCAGCCGCCCACGTTCGACCGACACGCAGCTCCTCCATGAACTCACGCACGCTCGTGGCGCGCGCGACGGTGCTCGTGCGACCGACACGCGCCGGCCCGTGGGCACAGCTGCCGCCGGTGAGGCCGAGCATGCGCCCGCCACGCGCCTGCGCCAGCCGCGCTCCAACCTCATTGTGACGCCGGCCGTGGGCGCCGCTTTTCACCTCGACGCGGTCGAAGAGGGCGAGTACGGTGGTCCCCTCCGGGTCCGACCAGATGCCGGCCCCCGAGTCGCCGGGGCCCGCGCCGAGGCCGGCGACGATGCCATCCTGCCGGAGGTATCCAGCGAGGTCCCGCATGTCGTCGCGGAGGGCGGCGATCTCCAGATGCTGCTGCTCGGTGAGACCCCAGACCAGCACGTGATAGAACCGGCCGGTCCGTGGATCGCGCGTCGTCACCTCTTCTGAGATCACCATGTCGGCGGCATCCGGCAGGCTGTCGCGGAGGCGCAGACACCCCTCGATGGTATCGATGTCGGTCAAGGTGACGAGCCCCATACCCCGCGCCCTGGCCGCCTGGTAGATGGCCAGAGGATCGCCCACGCCCGCCCGTCCACCAGCGCGCCTCAGATGACCCGGGCCGGAGTGGCGCGAGTGCACATGCAGGTCGGCGCGGAACAGGCCGCGGGAACGGTTGGAGGAATCAGACCCTTTTGGTCCGAAAGTCATAACGCCCAGATCCTCTTGGAACTACGACGTCACTTCCAGAATATCCGCCAGCGTCGTCTGCTCGAGGATATCGGCGACCTTGCACTGCAAGTGTCCGACGATGCGACGGACCTGGCAGCGGCCGGTGCGGCCGCGCGCCCGCAGGCGGTCGAGGCCACGGCGCAACTCGATCGGTCCCTCGAGCGCCTCGACGATTTCGCGCAGGTTGATGCGGCCCGCCGGCCGTGCCAGACGGAAACCGCCGCGGAATCCGCGACGCGAACGAACCAACCCCTTGCTCGCCAGCCTCTGGAAGATCTTTGCCAGGAAGGTCTCGGGAATGGCCGTGGCGCGGGAGATCTCGCGCACGAAGGTCGCCTCGTTCCCACCCTGGCGGGCGAGGTACAGGATACCCTCGATGCCGTAATCGACCCCTCGCGTCAGCTGCATTCCGTTCAGGTTCCTTCCGATTGTGCGACCCTATGTTCTTTATTATCAGAGGGAGAGAGCACTGTCAACACCGGCGAGGAGGGTCGCCGGGGTAGCGGGCCGGATTGGCCTCATCCAACTTCGCCGGTCTCCCCCGTCCGTAGCCCCAGGGCGCGCATCTTGCGGTAGAGGTGGCTCCGCTCGAGCCCGAGCAGCTCCGCCGCCCGCACGACGTTTCCTTCCGCCTGCCGCAGCTTCCTGAGAATAAATCGCCGCTCGAAGTCCTCGCGCCCCTCCCGGAGGGAGCCGTGGTCGGGCTCGGCATCGGGGGATCGTGGCGGCGGGGCGCCGCGCAGCGCGGCCACCACATCTTCCACCGCGATCTCGCTTCCGGGGGCCAGGATGACGAGGCGCTCCATCAGATTACGGAGTTCGCGCACATTGCCGGGCCAATGGTACCCCTTCAGGGCGACCTGCGCGCCCGGCGTGATCGCCCGCGGCCGACCATACTGGCGCGCCAGCGACTCGACGAAGTGCCGCGCCAGCAACGGGATGTCGTCAACCCGCTCGCGCAGCGCCGGGACACGCAGGGGGATCACGTTGAGGCGGAAATAGAGATCTTCCCTGAACCGGCCGGAGGCTATCTCATGGGCGAGGTCCTTGTTGGTCGCGGCAATGACCCGCACATCGACCCGGACCGTCGTTCCGCCGACCGGTTCGAACGCCTGCTCCTGGAGCACGCGGAGGACCTTCGCCTGGGTGCGCAGCGACATGTCGGCGATCTCGTCCAGCAACAGCGTGCCACCGTCCGCCAGGAAGAAACGGCCCGCCTTGCTTTCAGTGGCGCCGGTGAATGCCCCGCGGACGTGCCCGAACAGCTCGCTCTCGATCAGCTCCTCCGGGATCGCGGCGCAGTTCATCTCGACGAAAAGCTCGTCGCGGCGCAGGGAGCGCGTGTGGATCAGGCGCGCAACGAGATCCTTGCCGGTGCCGTTTTCGCCCGTGATCAGGACCCGCCCCTGGGTCGGTGCGGCGAGGTCGATCTGCCGGCGGAGATCCTCGATAACCGGGCTTTCGCCGATGAGGGTCTCCTCAGTGTCGACCCGCTCGCGCAGGTTGCTCAGCCGCGCCTCCTTGCGGCGGTCGGCGATGGCGTTGCGCAGCGCGACGATCACCTTGTCGAGCGACAGCGGCTTCTCGATGAAGTCATAGGCGCCCAGTTTGCCGGCGCGGTGCGCCACCGGGACGTCGGCGTGCCCGGAGATCATGATGACCCGCGGCGGGGAGGGCAGGCCGGCAATCTCCTCGAGCACCGCCAGGCCGTCCCGGCCCGGGAGCCAGACATCGAGGAGGACAGCGTGGTAGGGGTGCCTCCGCACCATGTCGAGGCCGCGCTCGCCCGACTCGGCGGCGTCGACCACGTACCCCTCGTCGCGCAGGACACCCCCGAGGGTCGCCCGCACTCCTTCTTCGTCGTCGACGACGAGAACACGCTCGCGCGCCATGGGCGTGATTCTACCCCACGCCCGGAACGGACAGGACTGAGGGCGCGGCTGGACGTCCGATCACGAGGCCGCCGACGGCAGGTCGATGACGAAGCGGGCACCGTGCGGGCGATTGTCCTCCACCCGGATCCTCCCCCGATGGTCGGTGACAATGCGGTGGACGATCGCCAGGCCGAGGCCGGTTCCGCGTTTCTTCGTGGAGAAATAGGGCAGGAACAACCGATCGCGATCCTCGGGGCGGATGCCGGGACCGTCGTCGGCCACCTCCAGATGAAGCCCGGCGGGGGCGCCTTCGGACCGCACCTCCACCACCACAGTGCCGCGCCCACCCATCGCCTCGACCGCGTTGTCGAGCAGGTTCACGAGTGCCCGGCGGATCTGCTCCGCGTCCGCGAGCGCGGGAGGCAGCGTCTCGGCGCAGCGCGCCTCGATGCGCACACCCGGATGACGGTCCCGGTAGAGATCGAGACAGGCCGCGATCACATCACGAAGATCGGTGGGTACCCGGTTGGGCGCCGGCAGTCTTGCGAAGCGGGCGAACTCGTCGACGAGGTTCTTCAGGGCCGTCACCTCGCGCACGATGGCGGCGGTGCCCTCCATGACCGTGGCCTCGAGATCCTCGCCCCGCTCCAGGTACTTCTTGCGGATCCGCTCCGCCGACAGCTGGATCGGGGTGAGCGGATTCTTGATCTCATGCGCCAGACGGCGGGCGACCTCGCGCCAGGCGGCGATCTTCTGTGCCCGCATCAGGTCGGTCAGGTCCTCCAGGACCACGATGGCGCCGGGCTTCTCCCCCTCATCGCCGCGCAGGGCGGTGGCGCTCACGGCCAGGGTCGTCGTACCGCCCGTCGCGGCGATCTCCGCGTCGCGGGCGCTGTCCGCCCGTCCGCCCTCGAGAACGTCCGCCACGACCGTCTCCAGAACGGCGCGCGCCTCGGCGGGCAGGGCCTCGGACAGGTGGCGGCCGACCGGGTCCGCGCCATCATCGAGCCCGAGCAGCCTGGCGGCGGCGCGGTTGAGCGTCGTGATCCGGCGGTCACGGTCGATCGAGACGACACCCGCCCCCAGGTTCAGGAGCAGCGTCTCGATGTAGCGTCGGCGCTCCATCAGCTCGCGGTTGCTCTGCTGAAGCTCCTGATTGCGCCGTTCGATCATTTCCTTGCCGGCCTTGAGATCGGCGGTCATGGCATTGAAGGAATCGACCAGGATGCCGAGTTCGTCGCCCGCCTCGACCTGCACCCGGTAATCGAGGTTGCCCATCGAGATGGCGCGCGTCCCCAGGGCCAGCGCCTGAACCGGCTCGGTGATGCGCCGCGCCAGATAGAGACCGATCCAGGTCACCGAGAACAGAACGACCAGCGTGATGAGGGCGAACACGAGTATGTAGACGCGTTTGATGAGCCGCTTCTGGGTGCGGATCTGGCGGTAGTCCTCGTTGCTCCGCGTGACCGCCTCGGCAAGACGTGCCAGGTCGCGGGGGATGAAGATCCCGGCGATCGCGACCGAGGTGGCACGCCCGCCATCGCGATCGACGCTATGGCCCGCGCGCAGAAGGTGCCCACCACGCAACTCCGACAGCCAGACGAAGGGCCGGCCACGGATCGCCTGCTCGATCATCTCCGTGGGGACATCCTCGAGCGCCGCCACTGAAGGCAGTGTCGGATCCAGCACGGTCGGCGCCGCACCGGACCCGGCCGCCACCGCCACGAGGGAAAGGTGATGCCGCCGGAGGAGATCCCCGAGGCGTTCGTGGATCTCGCGCGCGGCGGCGGCATCGGGAGCCGGCCCCGCCGCGAGACTCGCGGCCACCTCGCGCGCCGCCGCGGCGGCGCGCTCCCTCGCTTCGTCGTAATACGCGTCGACGATCTCCTGCGACGCCTCGGTCAAGCGGTCCATCGGCTCGTTGAACCAACGATCAATGCTCCTCTGGATGAGTTGCATCGCGGCCCAGAAGATGATGGCGGACGGGACGAGCCAGAGCAACAGCAGCGAGAACACCAGCTTGGTCCTGAATCTGGATCCGAGGATCCCGCGACGCCGCTCGACCAGCGCCTTGATCAGACTGCGCATCAGGAGGATCACGAGCGTCAGGACGAGAACGGCATTGGTGACGAAAAGCACCGAGAGGACGAGGGAATTGGTGATGTACGACCAGGAGAAGGTCGTGGCGCGGCGGATGACCAGGTAGCCTGCGATGAACGACAGCGCCAGAACGCCGGTGCTGAAGAGGATTAGCCGGTCGGCGCGAAGCCGCGGCGGGCGCGGGGCGGCGGAAGACCCGCCGGCCTTCTCAGTCGCGGCGGCCATGCTCCCCCTCCGGCCCGTCGGTGGCCGGTGCCGCCGGCACGGGGGCACGCGCCCAGCCGGTGGTCATGCGCCAGGGGATGAGATAGAAACGCCACTGGAGCCCGAGGTCGCAGCGGGCGCGCATCTCCAGATCGACGCCGACCGGGAGGTCCACGATCCGCGCCAGCGGCATGTCGTCGATGCGGGTCAGGAACGATTGCATCCCATCCCCATCCGTGGCCACGCGCCGCTCGACGAGCTCCCCATCAACCCGTTTCGTCAAGGTGTACTGTCGGGCCAGGGCATCTCGCCGCACGATGCACTCGACGCGCCTGCGTACGAGGACCTCGTCGGGCAGCCCGACACGCCGCCGGGTGATCTGGATGCGATATTCGAGGACCGTCTCGATTCCGGATTCAATCTCTTCGAGCCGCTCCGCGGTCAGGCCATCGACCAGGCGGAGCGCTACCAGCAGGTTCTCCCCCTGGTAATGCGTCGAGAGATCGACAAGCGCCGGCTCGGCCGCCGCGCAGGGCCAAGCCGCGGCCGCGGCGAGAATCAGGGCCGCCATCCATGGGCGTCGCAACCCGGGCTCCGTCGTTTCTGCCGCCTGGTGGATACCGTCTCGGCTGGCGGGCAGGCAGGTCGACGCAGTCTAGCGAAGGGTTCCGTGGATCACAAGTGGCGGCGGGCGAGTGTGCGAGGAACTCGGGTCAGGCGGTGAGCACCTGGGGGCTCGGCACCAGCCTGCGCCCGAGATGGGCGAATCGCTCGAATGTTCTCGGGGAGAGCCGCTGGCCTGCCGCCGCGGACGCGGCCTGGCGTTCGGCGATCTTCTGCACGAGCGCGGCATGCATCCGGTGCCCACCCTTGAAGACGATCACGTGGGCGCGGAGCGACGCGCCCGCCAGAGCGAGATCGCCGACGAGGTCGAGGACCTTGTGACGGACAAACTCGTCCCGGAAGCGGAGCTCGCCGTTCAGGACTCCATCGTCACCAACGACGAGCGCGTTGTCGAGCGACCCGCCGCGCGCCAGCCCCGAGTCACGCATCGCGTTCACATCGCGCAGGAGGCAGAAGGTCCGGGCCGGAGCGATGGAGGCGGCGAACACTCTCTCGTCCATCCGGAGCGTAACGGCCTGGTAGCCGATCGCGGGATGGGCGAAGTCGATGGCATAGCTGATGCGCAGGTCGTTCGACGGGAGCGCCAGGACCGTCCTCTCGCCGTGGCGGACCGCGACCGGCCGGCTCAGGTTGAGCACGCGCCGGGGCACTGCCTGAGCCACGATGCCGCTCCCTTGTATGGCCTCGACGAACGGGGTGGCACTGCCGTCGGCGATCGGGATCTCGGGGCCGTCCACCTCGATGCGCGCGTTGTCGACCCCGAGGCCGAACAGGGCCGCCAGCAGGTGCTCCACCGTGGCGACGGTAACCCCGCCCATGGAAACCGTCGTCGCCAGGCTTGAACTCACCACATATTCGTGGGAGGCCGGGATCTCGACACCACCCATGTCCGTCCGGACGAACACGATCCCTGAATCGGCGGGCGCCGGCACAACCCGGACACCGGTCCGTTCACCGGTGTGGAGCCCTACCCCGTGGATTGCGATCGGGCTCTTCAGAGTGCGTTGCGGAACCATATGTATCTGTCTGCTCCCTTGATGCGCTGGGGCGTCTGTAGAGCATCCTGCGTGCCATGAGAAAGAGAACCAGAGAGAACTCTGTAACTGGTAGATAAAACATATCTTGCACGACGACATCACCCCATCCTCAACGCGACTGAACCATCTCCGGTGGCATGAAAGACACACCCATCTGTGGCTTTCGCACCAGGTTCGGAGCGATCGGCCACCCGACCCGGCCGGCCCCTTTGACACTCCCGGATCCCTGTGCTAGTGTCCCCGGCCGATAGCCATGACGACCACGCGGGCAGTTTTCGAAGCCGAAGCAAACAAGGAACTTGCGGAGCGCGTCACACGACTCCGCACAGTGCTGGATGAGGAGTTGGGGGCTCTGGCCTCGCGTATCACCCTCAGCCCCCCCTCGGAAGAGCCGCTGGGCGCAGAGGCTGGCCTGGCCCCCATCCTGCGGTTTCTTGCAGTCGCCCGCTCGGCAGGATCCCAGAAGGAGATCCTCGGGGCGCTCCTCGACGTTTCGGCCGCGTGCTTCCCGCGTGAAGTCCTGTTCATCCTGAGGTCCGGCACGCTCGTAGCCTGGGACGCACGCAACATGGAAGGCGCACGCGGTGGGGGTGTCGAAGGCGTCGCGCACCTGACGATCCCGGCGAGCGGCGATCATCTCCTCGCACGCGTCCTGGCGTCGGGCACGATGGTCACTGCCGGCATCGAGGGGCCCGGCTTCCTGCTGACGGAAGCCCTCGGCGGGCTCGTGCCTGCCCAATCGGCGGCGGTGCCCCTCGTGGTCCGCGGACGTTCCGTGGCGATCTTGTACGGCGACTGTGGCTTGGACACTGCCTCCAATACCGAGCCCGTGTTCGCGATGCTCGGTCACATCGGAGGCCTGAGCATCGAGGCCCTCGGGTCAGTACGGCGAGGGCGTAACCCGGGATCATCCAGAGGCGGCGCGGATCAGTTCACTGGGTCTCAGGCGACGAATGGGGAACGCGTGGCGGGGTCCTTGACCGCGTCACACCCGTTGTCCGAGGATCGAGCGCCTGTCAGATACGGACTCGAGGCCGACGATCTCTCGTCACCGGTCGATGGCATGAGCGCCGCCTCATCCCCGCCGGCACCGGAGGAGGCCGAAATGCAGGCGCTCCTGGGCGATATCGAGGGCATGCGCCGCGGATCTTCAGACGGCCAGCTCAGTCCGGATGACCAGCGGATACAGGCGGATGCGCGCCGGTTCGCCAGCCTTCTGATTTCGGAGATCCTGCTCTACAACGAAGAGGCCGTGATTCTTGGTCGCCGGAACCACGATCTCTCGAAACGGCTCTCGCGTGAGATCGAGAAGAGCCGCCAGGCTTTCTCGACCCGCGTCCCCCGTCATCTGGGCGGCACCGGGCGCTATTTCGACGAGGAGTTGATCCGCGTGCTGGCCGAAGGTGACGCTTCGGTGCTCGGAAGCTAGACCGGGGCCGCGTGACCCTCGGATAGGTCAGATCGTCGAGCGCCCGGAGAGCCCTTCGAGCAGGCGGCCGTGGATCCCACCGAACGACCCGTTCGACATCACGACAATCACGTCGCCAGGCCGTGCTTCCCTGATCAGTCGCTTCACGATCTCGGACACGGACGGGAGGAAGCTAGCGTCACGGCCACGCGCCTTCAGATCCGCGACGAGCAGCTCCGGTGAAAACCTCTGCCCTTCGGGAGCCCGCTCCGGGTGGTCAACAGCAGCGACGATGACGCGGTCGGCCGCGTCGAAGCTCTCGGCGTATTCCTGCTGGAACACACTGCGCCGAGAGGTGTTGGTCCGGGGTTCGAAGATCGCCCAGAGACGCCGGTCGCAATAGCGCTGGCGGAGTCCGTCGAGGGTCAACCGCACCGCCGTCGGATGGTGTGCGAAGTCATCCATCACCACGACGCCTCCGACCGTTCCACGGACTTCCTGGCGGCGCCGTACCCCGGCGAAGGATCGCAACCCTTCGCCGATCTCACCAGCGTCGAGTCCGCGCGCGTGCGCTACGGCGGTCACGGCGAGGATGTTTCTCAGGTTTTGAACTCCGCTCAGCGGAGAACGAAAATTACCGAACGGACGACCATCATGCATGACCTTGAGGTCCATCCCCTCGGCATCCACACCCACGATGCTGCCACGCCAGTGCGCGCTGTCGGCGGTTCCATAGGACTCCCTGGCGCAGATCGAGGAGGAAACAACGACCTCCTGGACGTTCGGGTCATCGATGCAGTGGATCAGGCGGCCATCCGCCGGGATCAGCCCGACGAATCCCCGGAACGCGGTCTTGACGGCATCGAGAGAGCCGTACATCTCCGCATGGTCAAACTCGACGGATGTCAGGATCGCCGTCTGCGGTCGATAGTGCATGAACTTGGGGCCCTTGTCGAAGTAGGACGTCTCATATTCATCCCCTTCGATCACGAAGTCATCGCCGGCGCCGAGACCGAAGGAGCGGTCGAAATTCCGCAGGACCCCCCCGACCAGAAACGACGGCTCTCGGCCGGCGGACTGGAGCAGCCATGCCATGAGGGCTGCCGTCGTCGTCTTCCCGTGCGTTCCCGTCACGACGATCGGATGGTGCCCCTCGAGGAACAGCCGGGAAATGGCCTGCGGCATGCTCAGGAAGGGCAGCCCCAACGCAACCGCCGCGACCGCCTCCACATTCGATCGGGAGGCGACGTTGCCCACAACGACGAGATCGGGCCGATCCTCCAGGTGATCGGCGTGATAGCCGTTGAGCACCTGAATGCCACGCTCGGCGAGCATGGTGCTCATGGGAGGGTAAACGGCCTCGTCGGAGCCCCGGACCTGGTGGCCGGCCTCACGGAGGAGCCCCGCGAGGGATCCCATCCCTGTCCCGCAGATGCCGATGAGGTGAATCCGGCGTGGGGCGACCGGAGCCGGCGGCGGATTGGTCAAGCGTGCGACCCGATGGACATGTCCGGCACGCCCGCCGATGGCCTACTGGCCCGCGGCAGTGCCCGTCGCGTCGAGGGCTTCGTCGGTGACCAGACCGATCTTCTCGACGCCCCCGCCGCGCATCTCGTCCATCACCTTGACGACGTAGTCGTAGGAGATCTCGTTGTCGGACTGGAAAAAGACGACCTTCTCCCGCCGGCCCTTCATGAGCTCGGCCATCCTCTCCCGGAGACCGTCGAGCCCACCGACGATCTCCTCTCGATTCAGGAGCAAGCGCGGTGATTCCGCCGGCCCCTTGATGGTGAGGATCATCTGGTCGGAGGTCGCCACATCGATGACCGAGGCATTGTCGGCCTTCGGGGGCACGGAGACGTCGAGGGTCCTGCTCAGGAGCGGCGTGACCACCATGAAGATGATCAACAGCACGAGGCAGATGTCGACGAACGGGGTGACGTTGATGTCGCTGTTGACCCCGCTCGTCCCTGTTTTCATCGCCATGGCGAGTTCTCCTGTCTATCCTTCGGTGCCGGGCATCTTCTCGGTGACGAGCGAGACCTCGCTGAATCCAGCCTCATTTGTCTCGATCATCACCCGTCGAACGTCCCCATACTTCAGGGAGCGATCCGCCTTGATCAGCACGGACTTGTCGGGCATCCGATCATGGATCTCCGCCATCTCCGCCTGATACTGATCCCTGGGGATTTGCTTTTTCTGGACGAAGATCGTCGACCCATTCGGCACGGCGACGACGATGGCGTGGGCTTCGTCGTCCTCCTTCTTATCGGTGTTTTTCGCGTACGGCAACTGCACTGTGATGCCTTCCTGCAGCATCGGGGTGACCACCATGAATATGATCAAGAGCACCAGGCAAATGTCGACGAACGGGGTGACATTGATATCGGAGTTGAGCCCCTTACTGCCGAGCTGCATTGACATTCTGGCCCGTCCCCTGTCCCTGGCGCTTCAGGAAGAAGTCGATCAGCTCCGAGGATGAATTCGCCATCTCGATGCCGAAGAACTCGAGCTGTCCCTGAAAGTAGTTGAACATCCAGACGGCGACGATGGCGACCGCAAGACCGATCGCCGTGGTGATGAGCGCCTCCGCGATGCCGGCCGACACGGAACCGATGCCACCCGAACCGCTGGAGGCCATGGCGGTGAAGGCGTTGATGATGCCGACGACGGTCCCGAACAAGCCGACGAAGGGAGCGGTTGCGCCGATGGTCGCGAGCCCGCCGATGCCTCGCTTCATCTCGGCCGCGGTCAGAGCCGCAGCGCGCTCGACCGCCAACCGCACCGATTCAACCGCGTCATGCGACGGCTGGTCTTCTTTCTCGAACAGGAACTGCATCAAGCCGGCGGAGAGCACCTTCGCGAGGTGGCTCTTGTTGTACCTCTTCGCGGCCTCGACCGCGGCCTGGTAGTTCCCCTCGCGCAGGGCCTTGGTCGCGATGGGGAGGTAGTCGATCGACTGTCTCTTCGCCGCGCGGTAGAGCATCATCCGCTCGATGAAGACGCCAAGGGAATAGATCGACATCAGGATCATGAAGATGGCCACTCCCTTGGCCAGCATCCCCATCTGGAGCCAGATGTCCCAAACCGAATGCCCCATCATATGCGCCGTCCTCCTCTACGAACACGGGCCGGCCGAGACCAGCCCACGACTGCTCACTGCAGCACGAACTCCACGAGCACCGTGAAATAGACGTCCACGGGCTTGCCGTTCTGCAAGCCCGGTTTGTAACGCCACTGGCGGACTGCTGCGACCGCCGCCTCGTCGAACCCGAACTTCGATCCGGGTGACTGCAATACCTGGATTTCTCCAACGGTGCCGTCCTTGCGGATGACCGCCTGGAGGATGACCTTGCCCTGGATCTTGGCCTTTCGCGCGATCTCGGGGTACTTGGGGGGGACTTTGGTCGAGGGGATCAACTCGGGATTGGTGACGCCGCCGATGCCGGCATAGAGGGGCTGATCGCCCAGCATGCCGCCGTCAACACCTCCGAGGACCCCACCAAGTACACCGCCGACGACACCGCCCACGACACCGCCCACGACGCCACCCTCGACACCACCCTCGACACCACCGTCCTCTCCCTCATCCTCACCCAGGTCTTCTTCCGGGGCGTTGATGGGTTCCGGCTTCTCCTCGGGCACGAGACGGGGCTGGACGATCTCCGTCGGCTTCGGGATGTCCTTCGGTTTTTCAATCGCGGTGCTCCGCTTCCTCCGAGGGGGAGGCGGTGGTGGTGGCGGTGGTGGCGGAGCGGCGGCTTGAAACGAGATGGTGATGGGCGGGGCAGGAACCGACTCGACCCCCAGGAAGGAGGCCACGATGAGCCCGCCGAACGCGACAGCGTGCATCGCAAGGGCAAACGGCAAGGTCACCATCTTGCGCGTGCGCCGGCGCTTTTTCGTCGAGAACACCATCGAGTCGAACAAGTGTCTTACCTCGCTGGGGCGGCCCGGTTCTGCCGGCGATCCCCGGCCGGCCGGGCCCAGGCGCCTACTTCTGCGCCATCACCTTCTTGCGCATGTCCAGGGCCTGACGCATGTACTTGTCGGCTTCCCCGTTGAATTTCTCGAAGTCGTCGTTATTGCCGACCAGTTGCGCGACCTTGGCCTTCTCGCGGTACATCAGATTGATGTATGAAACAGCCTCGAAATAGTTCTCTCTCAGTGCTGAGGCCCTGTTCAGATAATCAAGACCCATGTCGATGAGCTGGTTTCTACGGTCGAGATCCAGCTGCAAGCCACCCTTATAGACCTTGTCCCAGCAGAGAACCCCGATCGTGTAGAGGATCTCGGCATTCTCTTTCTCGAGATCCGCGCGCTTCTTGTACCACTCGAGGGAAGTATCGAAATCGCCCTTCTTCGCGTAGATCATCCCGATGACCTGCATCAGCTTCGAGGCCAACTCGGGGTCGCCGCCGCGAGCCTTCAACTCATCCTCGAAAAACTGGGCCGCCTCATCATATCGCTCGGCCCCGAGATAGACCGTGAGGAGGTAGTTCTTTGCGTCGTCGTTGTTGGGATCGATCGTCAGGTAGCGCTTCAGGTTCGTGATGGCCGCCTGGGAGTAACGGAGGTCCTTGGGGTGCTTCGACCCAGGGCGGTAGAGGGCCATGTAGGCAAGCGCGGAATGATAGTAGGCGAGTTCCAGGTCGGGGTTCAGGTACGTCGCGTACCGGTACCACTCAACCGCCTTCAGGAAATCCTGAGCCTTGTAGTACTGGTTTCCCTGCTTCGCCGCGTAGTTGGCCTTCAGGTGGGAAATTTGGGTCGCACAGCCGGCCGTACCTAGGATTGCCGTGATCAGCAGGAGAAACGTCGCCGCGATTCTTCGACTCATGGTCGGTCGACTCCACTGCGGCCGATCCACCGACCCGCCGCGGGGCACCATCATCATCCCGTCTTGAGGTGGAGGGTTCGGCGGTCCTCGCCGACCCGGCCCGGGATAATAGCGGAATGCTACCCGATTTGCAACGCGGCGCAAGAGGCTTTATCGGGGCGGTTCGGTGATGCCTCTGCATCCGCCCCGCACACCCCGCGTGGCGGGGTCAGGCTCCCATCAGCTGGCCCCGCAGACCGTCGAGTCGGAGGCGGAGTTTGAGGAGGGCTTCGCGTTCCAGCTGCCGGACCCTCTCCTTGCTCAATTTGAGGATGCGCGAAACCGCCTCGAGGGTCAGTTCGGTGCCGTCCTTCATGCCGAAGCGACGTTCCAGGATGTACCGCTCGCGCGCGGGTAGCGCTCTCATGGCCTTTTTCAAAATGCGATCGACTTCGCCCTTCTGTATGTCACGTTCCTGGCGGTAAGAGGCCTCGGGGTCTGATATGAACGCCTCGAGTCGCGCTTCCTCGTCAGGAGAGATGAAATCGTCGAAACTCGTTGTGTAGGGCAACAAATGCTTCCACATGGGCCCTCCTTGTCGGCGGGCGGGTTTAGCAACATCCCTGCCATCACCTTCACCCCTTGGAAGACACTCCGGTCGCTGAGCGTCCACCGCACCCCCGCAGGCGCCTTCCCCATAAGGCCGCCGGATTCATGCACTTTGCCGAGAGGGACGATCCAGGAATCCCCACCGTGATCGGGCAAACACAATTCGCTTATGCCTCCCGGATGGACTTTTTGGCGCACCCTGCGAACACCATGACTTTTTGACAGGCCACCATCCCATCGCTAGGATGTCGCCACCGTGAACAAATCCCCCGCCGATCCGCCTGCAACTGTCGCGTTGACCCGGCGGACGCCCCGCGAACGCTTCCCGGCGCTCCTGCAGGCCCTCCGAAAGGATCGCCCGGAGGCCCGGATTGAACTCGAGTACCACGGTCCGTTCGAACTGCTGGTCGCCACCATCCTCTCGGCCCAATGCACCGACACGCGCGTCAACAAAGTCACCCCGGAGGTATTCAAGCGCTGGCCGACTCCCGCGGCGCTGGCCGCCGCAGACACAACTCAGGTGGAAGGGGTCATCCGCTCGACCGGTTTCTTTCGCGCCAAGGCTCGGGCGCTCATCGGTTGCAGCCGCGCCATCACTGAACGCCATGCCGGCAGCGTGCCGCGGTCGATGGAGGCTCTCACCGCCCTGCCCGGGGTGGGACGTAAGACTGCGAATGTCGTTCTCGGGGTCGCCTACGGGGAGGCCTGCGGCGTCGTGGTTGATACCCACGTTACCCGGGTGTGCCGAAGACTGGGCCTGACGCGGCACACGGATCCCGTCCGGATCGAGGGTGATCTCCTGGCCCTATTGCCACAGTCGGATCGGGTCTACTTCTCCATCGCGATGGTGCTCCACGGGAGGTATGTGTGTCTGGCCCGGACGCCGCGTTGTCAGGAGTGTGCGCTCAGCGCCGATTGTCCGTCCCGGAGCCGGACGATGATGTCGGATCGACGCCGTCCACCTCGGGGTCGTGGTCGAGGTTAATCGTCAGCCCCACGCGTTCGGCCTCGCGGAGTGCCTTTCGCATGAGGCGCTTCTCCCGGTACCGGCGTAAGATCGCGCGAATCCAGCGGCTCTCAGCGGCGAGTATGGCGATGCCGGGCACGAGCAGGACCACCCCCGGCAGCATCGGGACAGGCCCGAGAATGATGCCGGCCACCGTGAGGGCCCAGCCCGTGGAAAGCCGAATCAGGCGCCGACGTCGGGTAAGGCGCGCCGGGGCAATGGGACCTGGAGCAGCGCTCAACGACCGGGTTCGAAGCCGCGCAAGGCCTCTTCTGCCAAGTGGCCAACATACACGAGGCGCGCCTCCCCCTCGACCCGCACACCGGAAGCCCGGCCGGGCTCACCCTCGAAGCGAATCACCAGCACCGCGCCGGAACGCGTCGTGAGGGAGACGGGAGGACGCGCGCGTCCATTGGCAACAAGGGCGAGCGCCGCCGCAACACATCCGGTCGCGCACGCGAGCGTCTCCGCCTCGACTCCTCGTTCAAACGTGCGCACAGTGTGCACGCCCGCGCTTGTCGTGTGGATGAAATCGACGTTCACGCCGGCCGGCCCGAAACGCGGGTGCGACCGGATTGCCCGCCCCGGAACATCGATGAACCCCTCCAGGGGGTCGGAGAGCTGGATCACGAAGTGCGGCACTCCGGTGTCGACGACGACACCGGACCAGCGCCTGCCGGCCGCCTCGATCTCGACACCCGCGTCGTATCCGCACGGGTCAGGCATCTCGAAGCAGACATCGGCATCCCGCACCTCGGCGCGATGGAATCCGCGGTCACTCTCGAGAACCATGCGTGCCGGCGCCATCCCGTTCAGGTACGCGAGCCGGGCGGCGCACCGACCCCCGTTGCCACAGAAGGTGACGCCGCCATCGGGGTTGAAGAACCGGACGCGGACGTCGGCGCGCTGCGAACGCTCCAGCAGGACCACCCCATCGGCGCCGACCGACGTCGAGCGCGCGCAGAGACGCCGCACCAGGCCATCCAACCCTTCCACCGCCAAGCCACCGGTCCGGTTGTCGAACAGAATGAAGTCATTGCCGGCGGCGGACATCTTGAAGAACTCTGTCGGCATCGGCATCAATCACGCCCTCCATCACCGCCGTCCGGAGTCCTACCCCGCTGATCCGCGGGCGCCAGGCGCTCGGTTCGTTCTTCGGAACGGGGGCTCTCGTTCGGCGGCGCCGCGGTATCGATGGCGCTGACCGCGTAATGATAGCGCACCCCGGCTACCGCACTGGCATCGGCGAAGGAGCTCTCCCCGGCCGCCACCTCCCCGACACCCCTTGCCTCGCTCTCCCCCTCGGCGCGCCTATAGATGCGATACCCGGCGAGGTCGGACTCGGCGCTGGGGAACCAGTAAAGGCGAATCTGCCCACCCTCAACCGCCACGGCGATCCCGGTGGGTGCTGCCGGAGCGAAGCGGTCATGCGGCTGCACCTCCGCCGGCGGACCCGCCACGCTCTCGCACGGCGTCCTCCTGTCCAGCGCCACCGTGCGCACGAAATAGACGTAGTTGGTGTCGTACGCGAATGCACGATCGGTGTAGTCGGGCGCTTGCAGCGGTGCCGGGTTGATCGGAACATCGGGCTCGCGTGTGCTCTCCTGGACCTTGCGATACACGTTGTAGGTCCCGGCCCCCGACGCCGGCGCCTCCCAGCGGAGACGCACTTCGCCCTCGGCGGTCTCGGCCTGGAGCGCCCCGGGAGGTGGCGGCGGCGCGGCGAGCTCCACGAGAACCGGCGGCCGCATCGGCGAGCGCCCTCCCCCGGGCTCCACCACTTGCATCCCATAAAGGTACGCAAGACCGCCCGTGAGACCTCCCGCGGGTTCCTGCGTTAAAGCCGCCCCACGATCGATGAACTGCAACCGCCCGCTGCTCACCTGCGCCCCGAGATCCGCGCCGGAGACCGCGGCCACCGGCCGTGACTGTTTCAGGAACTGCTGCACGAGATAACGCTCGGAGACGGCCCCGGGACGAAGGCTCGGGCTGGCCACCATGCGCAGAATCTGGACCGCCGTGCCATCGCCGAGCGGGGTCCCATCGGTGCGCTTCCCGCTGACCGTGGCGGAGAGGACGACATCGAGCCCGACCTGGCGCGCGCGGAACGCGCCCGGCGCCGCCGGCGTGATCCGCACGGGTGGTGACGGCGGCCCCTTTTTGCCGCAGGCCGACAGAACGGCCGACAGCACGAGGGCGGCCATTGCCGCCCGCCGGGCGGCGACCCTAGAGAATGTACCGGCTGAGATCATCATTCTCGACGATTTCGGCGAGCATTCGGTGCACGTAGGCGGAGTTGATCACGACTTTCCGCTCCGTCATTTCGGGGGCGTCGAACGATACCTGGTCCAGCAGCCTTTCCATGATGGTGTGCAGGCGCCTGGCACCGATGTTCTCCGACCGCTCGTTCACCCGGGCCGCCATCTCGGCGACCGCCTGCACCGCATCCTCGGTGAACTCGATCTCAACCCCCTCCGTAAGCAGGAGGGCCCGGTACTGCGTAGCCAGGGCATTGCGTGGCTCGGTCAGAATGCGGACGAACTCCGCCACGCCAAGCGGCTGCAGCTCCACGCGGATCGGGAACCGGCCCTGCAACTCGGGTATGAGGTCGGACGGCTTGCTCACGTGGAACGCCCCGGACGCGATGAACAGGATGTGATTGGTGCGCACCAGACCGTGGCGGGTGCTGACCGAGGTGCCCTCGACCAGCGGCAGGAGGTCACGCTGCACCCCTTCGCGGCTGACATCGGGCCCATGGCCGCGCTCCCTGCCCGCGACCTTGTCGATCTCGTCAATGAAAACGATGCCCGATTCCTCGACCCGCCGGAGCGCAACCCTCTTGACCGCATCGGGGTCGATCAGACGGTCCTCCTCTTCGCGCTGGAGGATCTCGCGCGCTTCGGTAATCGTCACTTTCCGCCGCCGCGTCCGCCCGCCGAACAGGCCGGCGAGCGACTCCCGCACCCCCTGGTCCATGTCATCGAGGCCACCTCCGCCGAGCACCCGCAGTGCCGGTGGGGCCTCCTGCTTGACCTCGATCTCGACCACCCGGTCCTCGAACAGGCCTTCACGCAATTGCAGACGCAGCTTCTCGCGCGTGCGCGGGTACGGGTCCGTTCTGGTCCCTTCGCCGGACTCGGACCTGGCGGCCTGGAGGGGCGGGCTCACAGGTGCGGGCAGAAGGAGCCCGAGCAGGCGCTCCTCGACACCGCCGCGTGCCCGGCCGCGGACCTGCTCCGACATCTCGGCGCGCACGCGCTCGAAGGCGATGTCGGCGAGATCACGCACCATCGACTCCACGTCGCGTCCCACGTAACCGACTTCGGTGTACTTCGACGCCTCCACCTTGATGAACGGCGACCGCGTCAACCGGGCCAGACGCCGGGCGATCTCGGTCTTGCCGACTCCCGTTGGCCCGATCATGATGATGTTCTTGGGCGCCACTTCCTCCGCCATCTCGGGGGACAGTTTCAGCCGCCGCGTGCGGTTGCGCAGGGCGATGGCGACGGCGCGCTTGGCGGCCGCCTGGCCGACGATGTAGCGGTCGAGCTCGACGACGATCTCACGCGGCGTCAGGTCGGCCGGAGCCCCGAGGGGATCCGCGGCGGGAGCATCGAGGGTGCCCCGGGGCGTTACACTCATCCCTCAGAGCTCCTCGACCACCAGTTGATCGTTGGTGAAGATGTCGATCTCGGAGGCGATCAGGAGAGACCGCTCCGCGATGTCGCGCGCGCCCAGCTCGGTGTGGCGGGCAAGGGCCCTGGCGGCGGCCAGTGCGCAGGACCCGCCGGATCCCACCGCCACGAGACCGTCATCCGGCTCAATCAGATCGCCGGTGCCCGAGAGCAGGAAGGTGCGATCCGCGGAGGCCACCAGCAGGAGCGCCTCGAGACGCCGCAGGCTGCGGTCAGTCCGCCAGTCGCGGGCCAGTTCGACCGCCGCCCTCTCGAGGTTTCCATGGAACTCCTCGAGACGGGCCTCGAAGCGGCCGAAGAGCGCGAAGCCGTCGGCCGCCGACCCGGCGAACCCGGCCAGGATCGAATCCCGGTGCAGGCGCCGGACCTTTCGGGCGCCGTGCTTCATCACGGTATGGTCGAGTGTCACCTGGCCGTCCGCCCCCATGGCGACCCGGCCCCGGTGGCGGACGGCGAGAACGGTGGTGTGCCGGAGGATCATCGTTGGATTATCCACCAGGCCCGGCGGCAGCTCCAAACCGGGCCGGGCCTCAGTGGGAGCTCCCGCCGGCCGGCGCGGCCTGCAGCCGCACCCGGGCATCGACGACGCAGGACCGCGACCGGTCGGCACCGACGATGAGCGGGTTGATGTCCACCTGGTCGATCTCCGGGCATTCCACCGCCATCTGACCCAGACGGAGGATGGCCTCGACCAGGAACTCCTCGTCGGCCCGGACCCCGCCGCGCGATCCCGCCAGGATCGGGTAGCCGCGGATCGAGCGCACCATATCAAGCGCCTCGATATCGGTGATCGGCAGAACCCGGAAGACGACATCCTTCATCACTTCGACGAAGATGCCACCGAGCCCGAACATGAGCAGCGGGCCGAACTGCGGATCATGGGACAACCCCAGGATGGTCTCGTGACCGCCACGCACCATCGACTGGACCTGGAATCGGACCTCCCCCTTCGTGGCCGCGTGACCTCCCCCGGCGGGGCCGGCCGCGGCCGCCAGGGCCGCGGCGATGGCGCGGCAGGCGCCCGCGACATCGTCGCCGTTGCGCAGATCGACCTTCACCGCCCCGACGTCCGTCTTGTGGACGAGCCCTTCGGCGAGACCCTTCACAACGACCGGATACCCCAGGATCGAGGCGGCGTCGATCGCCTCGGCGGAGGTGCGCACGATGCGCGACGGCGCGGCCGGCAGGTCGTAGGCCGCCAGCAGCTCGGCGGTCTCCTCGATCGTCAGGTCGACGCGTCCCGCGGCGGCCGCTCCGCCCAGCACTTCGTGCGCCCGATCGCGCCGGGTGGCGAAGGAGGGCAGGCGCCCCTCGGGCCGCTCGCGGATGCGCCGGTAGCGCAGCAGCCCCGCCATGGCGCGGGCCGCCTCCTCGGGGAAGAGATAGACCGGCATGCCGGCGCGGCGCAGTTCCTCGACGCTCTCGCGTCCCTGTTCCTTGCCCATGAAGCAGGTCAGGATGGGGCGGCGCGTCCCCTGGCCTGCAGCGATGATGGCGCGCGCGACCTCGGCCGCGTTGATCATGATGGGCGAGACGAACAGAACGATGAGACCGTCGATCGCGTCCTCCCGCCCGAGGATCTCTAGGGCCGCGGCATACCGGGCCCCGTCGGCCGAGGCGATCATGTCGACCGGGTTGCGGACGCTCGCCTCGGGGGCGAGCACCTTGCGCAGCGCCGCCTGGGTCGCCGCCGGAAGGTCGACGACGTCGAGACCGCGCTGGGCACAGGCGTCGGTGGCCATGATCGCCGGCCCGCCGGCATTGGTCAGGATCGCCACCCGGTTGCCGGCAGGCAGCGGCTGCAGCGCCAGGGCGGTCGCCAGGTTGAACATCTCGTTGAGAGTCCCCATCCGGAGCACACCGCACTGTTCGAACAGGGTGTCGACCGCCACCTCGGCGCCGGCCAGCGCGCCGGTGTGTGAGAACGCCGCCCGCGCGCCGGCCACCGATCGACCCGACTTGACCGCCAGGATCGGCTTCTTGCGCGTCACGCGGCGCGTGATGGTCGCGAACCGCGATGGATTGCCGAACGACTCCAGGTACATGAGGATGACGTTGACGCGCGGGTCGTCCTCCCACGCCTCGAGCAGGTCGTTGCCGGAGATGTCCGTCTTGTTTCCCATGCTCACGAAGTAGGCGATCCCGAGCCCGATCTGCTCCGCGTGCGCGAGGATCATCTCACCGAGCGCGCCGCTCTGCGACATGAAGCCCGCGGTGCCGGTGAGCGGCGCACTCGCCGCGAAGGTGCCGTTCATCCGCACTTCGGGATCCGTGTTGATCACCCCCATGCAGTTCGGGCCGACCATGCGGATGCCGGCGGCGCGGACCATCTCCTTGAGGTCCAGTTCGAGGCGGGCGCCTTCGGCCCCGGTCTCACGGTAGCCGGCGGTGATCAGCACCAGCCCGCGCACGCCTTTCGCGGCCGCGTCCTCGACGACCGCCGGGACCTTCTCGCGCGGCACCACCACGATGGCGAGGTCCACCGGATCGGGGATGTCGCGCAGGCTGGCGTACGAACGTATCGAGTGAACTGCAGAGACGGTGGCGTTCACCGGATACACCGGTCCCGTGAAACCGAAGGCGATCAGGTTGTGGAGGATTTCCCGTCCGATCGTCTGCTTGCGGCGCGAAGCGCCGACGACGGCGATCGATCGGGGGCGGAAGATGGCGTCGAGCCGGGGGTCAACGGGCGACATCGCGGACGATCTCCTCGAGAATGCGGGCCCCGCGGAGAACATTCTCCACCGAGATCCGCTCGTCATTGCCGTGCTGGCGTTCCTGCTCCGGGCCGTCGAGGACGTACGGCTCGAAGCCATACGCCTTGATGCCGAGCGTCCGCAGCGCGGCGCTCTCGGTCCAGCCGGTGAGCATCGTCGGGGCCAGCACGGCCCCGGGGTGGACGCGGGCCCGAGCCCGGTCGATGGCGCGCACCAGGTCGGATTCGGCGGGCGACTCGGTCGCGGCCCGGTAGGCCCCGAGTGGCTCGACGGTGACACCCGGCTCGTCGATCACCCGGCGCACCTCGGTCAGGAACGCGTCGGGGTCCTCCCCCGGCAGGAGACGCACATCGACGCGCGCCTCGGCCACCGTCGGGATGATGTTGGTCTGCGGCGCCCCCTGGAGCATCGTGATCGCCACCGTGTTGCGCAGGATGGCGTTGAGCGCGGGATCGGCGAGAACCCGGGCACGCACCAGCGGGTCTTCGAGACCGCGGCGGATGTCACGGTAGGCCGCCGCCAGCGCCGGCGGCGCCAGGGCCGCCCGCGCCTGGAAGTAGGCTTCCGCCGTGGCGGTGACCTTGATCGGGGTCTCCCACCGATCCAGCCGGTCGAGGGCCCGCAGCAGCCCGCGGACCGCGTTGTCCTGCGTGAACGGCATCGACCCGTGGCCCGGGCGACCCTTGGCCGTCACCTTCAACCAGAAGGGGCACTTCTCGGTCACGGCCACGCTCCAGACCTGGGGGACGCCATGGTCGGCCTCGATGACGCCCCCCTCGTTGATCAGGTACTCGGCGCCACGCACGAGATCGGGGCGCTCCTTGACGAGCCAGTCGACCCCGGTCGCCTCGACCTCCTCGTCGGAGGTGCCAAGAAAGACGACGTCGCGCGCCAGTCGCGCACCCGATCGCTTGAGGTTGATGAGCACGGCCGCTTCGAGAAGGCCGGTGGTCTTCATGTCCAGGGCGCCGCGCCCGTAGATGAAGCCATCCTGGAGCACTCCCCCGAACGGGTCGACCGACCAGAAGGGGCGCTCGACCTGCACGACGTCCATGTGATTCGAGAGGACGAGCGCCCGCTTCGCGCCCGTCCCCGGCAGGCGGGCGAGGAGGATCGCCCGTCCCGGCACGTATTCGATCTGACGCGCTTCGATCCCCTCGGAAGCAAACCAGTCGCGGAAGAAGCGCGCCGCCCGGATCTCGTTCCCGGGCGGATTGCTGGTGTCGATGCGCAGGTAGTCCTGCAGCCGCGCCACGAGCTGGTCGTCCGCGAGCGGCGCCGCCGCTGAAGCCACACCGCCTGCGCACGCATACAGGATCGCCGCGCCGATGAGCGTTCGTCGCATCCGGGCCTCCGGAAGGGTCTTCATATCCCAGGTCGACCCCGCCCGCAAGCGCCGCTCCGCAGGCCGCGCACCAGGAGAGCGCATCAAGTAGCATGGGCGTCTTTCCCGGAGGAGCCCGGTTGACCCGTGCAGGCGCGCCCGCCGACCCCGACTCTCGCGATCCCCGCGCGGGAGGCCCGGGTGCGTTGACCCTCGCAACCCTGGGCGCGCTGCTCGTGGTGACAACACTGGCGATCGCCCCCGCGATCGACGGCGCCTTCACCTTCGACGAGCACGTCGGCGTGGCCGGCAACCGCGCCATCCACCCGGGCGCCCCCGCCTCGTCGGCGCTGGCCTACCGGTTCTCCCCCGACCAGGCGCGGCCGCTGTTCTTCCTGTCGCTCTGGATGGACGCGCGTCTCCACGGTCTGGCCCCGCGGGGCTTTCGGATGACCAACGTCCTGCTTCACCTCCTGTGCGGGCTGGTCGCGTTCCTGCTGCTGCGCCGCGCCGCACTGTCCTGCCGGCCGGCCGGGATGCACACCGCGATGGCCGAGGGCGCCGCCCTCGCCGGGACGGCGCTCTTCCTCCTGCACCCGCTGCAGTCGGAGTCGGTGATCTATATCTGGGGACGGTCGGGGGTGATGGCGACCCTTCTCGCGCTCCTGGCTCTGCTGGCGGCTCCGGTGGGTGGCACACCGCTCGGTGCCGGCATGCACACCGCGGCCGCGCGGCTCCCGGTGCGGGCCATGATCCCGGCCTGGACCCTGCTGGCGCTGGCGCTCGCCGCAAAAGAGGAAGCGATGATCCTGCCGCTCATCGCCCTCGTCTGGTGGGTCGTCGTCGAAGGGCGGCCGCCCCGCCGGGTCCTCGCCGCCGCAGTCCGCCTGGCGGCGCCCGTGGTGGCCTTCGTGGCGCTGCGGATGGCCCTGCTCGGCGCGGCCGGCCGCCAGGTCTATGTCCGCAGCATCGCCGACAACATCCTCGGTCAGGGCGTGGTCAACCTCCGGATGATCGCCTGCACCGTCTGGCCGGCAGGCCTGAGCATCGACCACGCGGTCGGCGTGCCGCCCACGCCGACAGGTCTCGCCGCGGTCGCCGCCTGTCTCGCCCTCCTGGGGGCCGGCATCTTCGGGGCGCTGCGACTCCGCACACCGGCGTTCCGCGCTGCGTGCGCCGGCGCGATCCTCTATGCGGCCGGGACGCTGCTCTACTGGCTCGTCCCGCTCCCCGACCTGATGTCCGAGCGTCGTGCCTACCTGCCGCTCTTCGGGGCGGCGCTGACCCTGACCTCCCTGTTGACCGGGGCGGCAGGTCGCCTGGGGCGCCGCCCCGCCTCCGCCGGCTCTGGGAGTCGCGTCCTGGCCGTCACCCTCGTCGTCCCGGCCCTGGCGATCGCCGCCCTCCTGGCGCCGGCGCTGCGCACCCGGGCTCGTCTGTGGGCCGATCCGGAGCTCCTCTGGGATGAGGCCGCGCGGCTCACGCCGGCCACGGCGCGGCCACACATCAACCTTGGGGTCATCGCCGCCGACCATGGCGACATGGACGGGGCGGCCACGCAGTTCGACCGTGCCATCACCCTCGAGCCCCGCAACCAGGAGGCGCTCTACAACCGCGGTCGCCTGCGCCTCGACCGCGGCGACCTCGCCGGCGCCGAGGCCGATCTCGGAGCATCGGTCCTGGTCGACCCGACGGTGCCGCGTGCGCGCATCAACCTGGCGGCGGCGCTCCTCCGACAGGGCCGCATCCCGGCTGCCGAGGAGCAACTGCGCGCCGCGCTCGCGATCGACCCGGGCGATCCCAGGGGCCTCACCAATCTCGCCGAGATCCTCCGCGCCACCGGCCGCGCCGCCGAGGCTCTCCCCCTCTATCGCCAGGCTCTCGATGCGGATCCCGGGTACGCCCACGCCGCCGCGCGCCTGGGTGTCGCGCTCGAGGAGGCGGGTGACCGCGCCGGAGCCCTGTCCGCTTATCGCGAGTACATCGAGCGCGGCCCGTCCTCCGATACCGATTCGGCCGCCGTGCGCGCCCGCATCGAGGCCCTCAAGACCGCTCTTGCGGCCCCGGAGTCGATCCGCTAATCTGCCGGAAACACGCGCCCGAGTGGCGAAACAGGCAGACGCACGGGACTCAAAATCCCGCGGGCTTCGGCCCATGCCGGTTCAAGTCCGGCCTCGGGCACCAGCGATCTTCTACACGACTTCACGACCACGGTGGTCAGGCGCGGGCCTCCACCGGAACGTAGCGACGCTCGGTGGCGCCGGTGTAGACCTGGCGCGGCCGGCCGATGCGGAACGACGGATCGTCGCGCATCTCCAGCCACTGGGCGATCCACCCCGACAACCGGCCGATGGCGAACATCACCGTGAACATGTTCACCGGGATGCCGATCGCCTTGTAGATCACGCCCGAGTAGAAGTCGACGTTCGGGTAGAGTTTGCGGCTGACGAAGTAATCGTCCTTGAGGGCGATCTCCTCGAGCCGCATGGCGATCTCGAGTTGCGCGCTCGAACCGCCGACCCGCGCCACGACGTCGCTGCAGGCGCGCTTCAGGATGGCGGCGCGGGGGTCGTAGTTCTTGTAGACCCGGTGGCCGAAGCCCATCAGGCGGGCGCCGCTCTTCTGGTCCTTGGCCCGGGTCACGAAGCGGCTCACGTCGCCGCCCTCGGCGGCGATTTGATCCAGCATCTCGATGACCTTCTGGTTGGCGCCGCCATGCAGCGGTCCCCACAAGGCGCTGATGCCGGCCGAGATGCTCGCGTACAGGTTGGCCATCGAGCTGCCGACCAGCCGGACCGTGCTCGTGGAGCAGTTCTGCTCGTGGTCGGCGTGCAGAATGAACAGCAGGTCCACCGCGCGGGCCACGACCGGATCGACCTCGACGTTCTCGCACGGATTGCCGAACATCATCATCAGAAGATTGGAGCCGTAGTCGAGATCGTTGCGCGGATAGACGAACGGCTGGCCGATGGAGTGCTTGTAGGAGCAGGCCGCGATGGTCGGCATCTTTGCGATCAGCCGGACGATGGTCTCCTCGATGTGCTCGCGGCTCTCCGCCTGCTGGTAGAATGTGGCCAGGGTGCCGACGGCGGCCGCGCAGACCGGCATGGGGTGGGCGTCCATCGGCAGGGTGGCGAAGAAGCGCCGGAAGTTCTCGTGCAGCATGGTGTGCCGCGTCACCTTGCCGGTGAAGGAGCGGATTTCCGCGGCCGTCGGCAGCTCACCGTGGATGAGCAGCCAGGCGACCTCGAGGTAGCTGCTCTTCGCCGCCAGCTCCTCGATCGGGTAGCCGCGGTAGCGCAGGATCCCCTTCTCCCCGTCGATGAAGGTGATGGCGCTCCTGCACGACCCGGTGTTGCCGTATCCCGGGTCCATCGTGATGAGGCCCGTGGCGCTGCGCAGCTGGCCGATGTCGACGGCGGTCTCACCTTCCGTGCCGCGGACGACCGGCAACCGGACGGAACGTCCCTCGAACGCCAGCTCCAGCGCGTCCTGCACGGCCGTATTGGTGGTCTCTTTCGCCATGGCGCGCTCCTTTCGTGATGGTGGGTGCCCGAGGGGACAGCCCCGACGCGGGCATGCCGCCTTCATGGATGCATTCCCCGTTCCCGCGGCGAGGCGCCACCTTCGCCGGGGGAACCGGGCGGGGCGCGACCCGGGGGACGCAGGATCTGCCGGTGACGGTCGAGGCCGCCCGCGGACGCAGGTCGGTTTTTTCGCGCCGGCGGGATGCGCCGCGCCTCTCAGCGCAACGCGATGGCGTCGACGATGAGCGACTCCGGTCGGCGCAGGTAGTCCGATCGCAGCAGCGCCACCCAGTCGGTGTCGTCCGGGTAGGGCCGGCCGGGCGCCGCCGGAAAGCGGCCCACCCGGCTCCCATGCCGGTCCCAGGCGCGCAGGGGGACCACGGCGAATCCGGCGATCTCGAGGAGCAGGGTCATGCTGTAGATGTTCCAGCGTGTCTTGTGGACAGCGGGGTCGTTCCAGCGGCCCGCCTCAGAGGCGGTCCTGCCCCGGCCGGCGTGAAACGCCGGCGGCTCGAGGCCGTCGGGCCGCAGATCGGCGTCGGGGACCGAGACGCGGAAGACCCCGCCGGGCGACAGGACGCGCCGGACCTCCTGCATCAGCCGGAAGGCCTCGGGCAGGAACAGGTGCTCGAGCACATGCTCGCTGAGAGCGAAGGTGAAGACCCGATCCCGGAACGGCAGCGCCCGACGGTCGTCGAGCCAGAAAGGCATGTAGCGCCAGCGCAGGCGCGCGTCGGCGCGGACCTGTTGGTACGCGGCGCGCCGCACCCGCGCCGCGCCGCTGAGGCGCTGCCGGATCCCGGAGGCGAGGCGGCGCAGAGGAGATGTCGCATCACGGACGGTTTCGCCCGGCGCATGCAGGTGCACCCAGGTCCCGTCGCCGAAGAAGGCGCGCACCGGTGGCGGGTAGCCGAGCGGATCGCCGGCGCCGATGTGCACCCGGTGCGGTTGCGCGGGGCCGGGCCGGCTGCTCATGCGCCTGCCTCCGGTCCGCCGCCGGCAGCGGCGCCGCGCCACGCCAGCAGCTCGCCCATCTCACGATGCCGGAGCAGGTCGGCGACCGGACAGGTCACGACCCAGACACCGACGATGACCAGACGCAAGGCCAGCGGGCCGGTGAACGCCAGCGCCACCGCGGCGGCAAGCGTCTGGAGGGCGACGTTGGCGATCCGTCCCCAGGGATAGTCGATCGGATAGCTGCGCTGCGCGAGCAGGAAGGTGCCGGCCAGGTAGGCGGCGTAGGCCGCGAGAGTCGCGATCGCCGCCCCCATCCCCCTGAAGGACGGTATCAGGACGACATTGAGGATGAGGTTCAGGGCGGCGGCTCCCACCATGATGAACATCTCCGGCACCAGCCGGCGTTTCAGGTGGATGCCGGCCGACACGCAGTATTGCAGCCCGTTGCACGCCACCGCCAGCACCAGCACCACGACGACCGGCCCGGCGGCCGCGAAGCGCCCGCGGCCGAGGACCTCCAGGATGACATCACGGGCCGCGGTCACGGCGAGGAAGAGGGCGGCGAGCAGCAGCGCCATCGCATGGGTCGCGCGCGCGAACAGGCGCGGCGCCGCGGGATCGTCGGCATGCGAGTAGAAGAACGGCTGCCAGGCGTACAGGAACGGCACCAGGACCAGCACCTCGACGATCGCCGCCACCTTCGCCGCCATGACGTAGATCCCGAGTTCATCGAGGCCGTGGTACCACGGGATCATGTAGCGGTCGGCGACTTCGAGGATCTTGCGACAGAGGAGTCCCGGCAGCATCGGCAGGCCGAAGGCGAACAGCGGCGCCAGGCGGCGGAACTCGAGGTTCCAGCCGATGGTACCGAGCGACCGGGCCCACAGCGCCGCCGCCACCCCCCCATACGCCAGGATGCCGGCGAGAAGCAGCCCCTTCAGCCCCATCCCCCGGCCGACAATGAAGTACAGGTTCCCCGCCACGACGAGGATGAAGGTCGAGACTGACCAGGCGACGTAGTGCGCCGCCCGCCGGCGCACCTTGAGGAGCTCCATCGGCATCTGGTACAGCGACAGCGCCAGGAAAAAGCCCGCGCCGAGGGCGATCCAGGCCGGCTCCCCGGCGTCGCGGAACATCAGGCGCGCCAACGCCTGGCGTCCGGCCACGAGAAACGCCGCCGCCAGCACAGCGACCGGTACCAGCAGCGCCGCGAGCGCGCCCACCAGGCGGCGGCGC
>Ga0210377_10000558_pt1 | contig 35733 bp, 32 predicted proteins | sample PLM4_65_b1redo_FD_155480 | JGI IMG/M metagenome (GOLD analysis project Ga0210377, IMG submission 155480) | Groundwater sediment microbial communities from an aquifer in East River, Colorado, USA - PLM4_65_b1 redo | ecosystem: Environmental > Terrestrial > Soil > Riparian zone | place: USA: East... | reverse complement strand
CGTCCCGAAATTGCCCGAACTCGCTCAACGTTTCGAGCACCATCTGACTTCCAATTGCTTCAATTCTTCATTCTTGGAACACTATGGGTACTTTCTCGTTTGTCCGTTTTTGAATTGATTTGTCAATTAGATGCAATCTTTGGTCCAAGAAACTTTAGAAATGAGATCATTTGGCAACGAACCTCTGCTCACGCAAACGTTATTCAGAAGTTTGGCGCGATTCATGACGTGATTCTTTTTTACACTAGAGATGAAGTCTTCACTTGGAACACTTTATACACGTCCTACGATGAGGATTATTTGGAAACGTTTTTTGATCAAGTTGACTCTGATGGACGGCGGTATGCGCGCCGTGATTTGACAGCCTCCATGCAGCGTGCATCGAAGGGTCAGCTATATGAATGGAAAGGAATAACACCACCTCCTAGCCGTTGTTGGGCTATGACTAAGGAAAAGATGGATGAATTAGATGCACAGGGCAGGATTCATTGGCCTCAGAAAGCAGATGGTATGCCTCGGCTAAAAATGTATCCTGAGGACTTGCCTGGGAATCCATTGCAAGACATCTGGATAGATATAAAAACAATGCATAATCTATCAGCTGAACGGCTTGGATATCCAACTCAAAAGCCAATCGCGCTGCTTGAACGCATCATCGCAGTGAGCAGCAACGAGGGCGACATCGTGCTTGATCCCTTCTGCGGATGTGGCACGGCCATCGCTGCCGCGCACAAGCTGGGGCGGCAGTGGGTCGGCATCGACGTTACCCACCTGTCGATCTCGCTGATGAAATATCGCCTCAAAGCGATGTTCGACCTCGACCCGCGCAAGGATTACGCGGTGATCGGCGAGCCGGAAGACCTCGGCGGGGCGCAGCAGCTTGCCAGCGAGAACCGCTACCAGTTCCAGTGGTGGGCGCTGTCGCTGATCAAGGCCAAGCCGCTGGGCGGGGAAGCGGGCAGCAAGCAGGGCAAGAAGGGCAGCGATAAGGGCATCGACGGCGTGATCCCGTTTGTGGAAGGGGGCGGCAAGCCGCGCCGGGCGCTGGCGCAGGTCAAGAGCGGGCACGTCAAGAGCGGCGACATCCGCGACCTGATCGGGACGGTTGACCGGGAGGAGGCGGCGCTGGGCGTGTTCATCACGCTGGAAGAGCCGAGCCGCGACATGACCACCGAGGCGGTCAGCGCGGGATTCTACGAATCGCCGGGCTGGGGCAAGAAGTTCCCGCGTATCCAGATACTGACGGTTCACGACCTGCTGGGTGGCAAAGGGGTAGACATGCCGCCGATGTATGGGGCGTTCAAGCAGGCGGAGCGGGTCAAGGATGAGGGCGGGGATCAGATGCCGCTGGAACTGTGACAGTTCCACAGCCTAACAAGCAAGACACAGGGCGTGGCGAGAGGGCGCAAGCAAATGGGGTTATATCGTATCTATATTGACGAGGCAGGAAACCATGACCTGACTCACGCTGACGATCCAAACCAGCGATTCCTATCATTGACTGGCGTCATATTGGAAAGCCGACATACATTGGAAGTCGTGCAGCCTGAGATGGATCAGATCAAAAGGGAATTCTTCCAGAGCGACCCAGACACGCCAATCATCTTCCATCGCAAAGAGATGGTCAATCGAGTTCCGCCATTCCATGCGCTGCGCGACCCACAGACTGAGCAAGCCTTTAATGGCAGATTATTAACCTGCCTGGCGCGGTGGGACTACCGGGCTATCACTGTGGTGATCGATAAAAAGGCGCATCGTGACCAGTATCAAATGTGGCACTATCATCCCTACCATTATTGCCTTGCGGTCTTATTGGAGCGCTTCGTGCTTCATTTGCACTACGGCAGTAATCGGGGCGATGTCATGGTCGAAAGTCGAGGGCGGATTGAGGATGAGAAGTTGAAGGACTCCTACCGAAGGCTGTACCGAAACGGCACAGACAAGATTGCTGTCGAGAGATGGCAGGAGCGTGTGACCTCCGAAGAGCTAAAGATCAAACCAAAGAGCGCGAATATCACTGGATTGCAATTGGCTGATCTGGTTGCCCACCCTTCAAGGCGGGAGATACTGATTGAGAATCAACTCATTTCTGATGATCGACAGGTCTTTGGCGATCAAATTAACGCGATCCTTCGTCAAAGCAAATATCTACGAAATCGCCAGACAGGAGAGATTCGAGGCTACGGGAAGAAATTGCTGCCATAAGAAAAGAAAAAACGCCCGTAAGGGCGCTTCTTCCGATGGCCTACGGCCATCCACCTCCACTAAATGGATTACTTTGAATTATACGTAAGAACTCCGGGGTTGACAAATTAGAATATATGTTCTATACTCCCTAGCCGGGTTCGGATAAAGGGGAGGATAGGGCATGGAGAACCAATACGAGGTCGCGTTTTATCACGACCGGTGCTGTATGTGCATGAACAAGTTTGAGCGGGGGCGCGCTCACCGAAAGCGGCTGACGTGCAGCCCGAAGTGCCGCCTGAGATTGTTTCATTTGCGACACCCGGAGAAGCCCGCCCTGCGGCGGCTGGCGAGACAACAGCGGGCACGGATCGACTCGACGGTGTGCCGGGTGTGCGGGAAGCGCATCGACCAGCCCGCGACGGGGCGGCGGCGGGCGACCTGCTCGGACGCCTGCCGCAAACAAGACTCACGGCGGAAACACGGGCGATGCGCGCATTGCGGCAAGGCGTTTCGGCGGAAAAAGTCATCTCCCGGCCAGCGATTTTGCAGCATCGAATGCCGGACAAAACAAAAGATCAAAGACAAGTGGCCGCAAGAACTGGCGCGGCGGCTAAAAAGCGCCGGGCCGCCACTCCGAAAACGCCGGGGCGAGGATGACAAACCGTATCGGGTGGAGAAGCTGCCCCTTGACGGCGAGAAACCAGCGCAAGCGCCCGATTGGTGGGTGGAGTTGAAGTTCGAGGACTGGCTGAACGCGCGCAAGCGGAAGAATCAGCGGTTTAGCAAGCCGGAGAGGTGGGAAGAGAAAGCGGTCAGCATCCCCCTTTCAGGGGTTCAGCAATCAGCAGTCAGCAACGGCAAAGACAACGGCGAAGGCAACGGCAAAGGCGGAGGCGAACAGCAAAGACCGATCAGACCGCCGTTGTGGGGCGGCGGGGAGGTTATCGCTGAGGAGGAAGCGGCGTTCCCGAAGCCGAAGCCGCTGACAGGCGAGGAATGGGCGAAGCTGAGACAGGAGCAGATTGACAAGCTGGCGAGGGCGGGGATCAAGGTGGACAGCGAATCGACGTGGGCGGAACTAGAGGACGGGTGGGCGGAATATGAACGGCGGGCCAAACCTGCCCGCTGATTGTTCGTTCAGCGCCCCTATCCCGCCTCTGGCGAATCTGCTAAACTAGTAGCTTGATATTCGCCGCATTGAGGAGCGTGCATTCGTGTCATCATTCGCCGTCACCCCGCAATCTGAGGATTTTTCGCGCTGGTACACCGACGTGGTTCAAAAGGCGGAGCTTGCTGATTACGCCCCGGTGCGCGGCTGCATGATTATCCGCCCCTACGGTTATGAGCTTTGGGAAGGTCTCAAGAGCGCGCTCGACAAGCGGTTCAAGGCCACCGGGCATAAGAACGCCTACTTCCCGCTGTTTATCCCGATGAGCTTTATCCAAAAGGAAGCCCAGCACGTCGAGGGTTTCGCCCCGGAGCTGGCGGTCGTCACGCACGGCGGCGGCGAGGAATTGGCCGATCCGCTGGTGGTGCGCCCCACCTCCGAGACGGTGATCGGCTACAGCTTCGCCCAATGGATTCACTCCTACCGCGACCTGCCGCTGCTGATCAACCAGTGGGCGAATGTGGTGCGCTGGGAACTACGAACGCGCCTTTTCTTGCGAACGTTGGAATTTCTATGGCAAGAAGGCCATACCGCCCACGCCACGTGGGAGGAAGCGCAGGAAGAAACGCTGCGGATGCTCGACATTTACGCCGACGTGGCAATCAACGAAGCGGCCATTCCGGTCATCAAGGGACGCAAAAGCGAGCAGGAAAAATTCGCGGGCGCGGAGACCACCTACGCCATTGAGGGCATGATGGGCGACAAACGCGCCCTGCAATCCGGCACGTCGCACAATCTGGGGCAGAACTTCGCCAAAGCCTTCGAGATCAAGTTTCTGGATGAAAAGAATGAGACTCAGGTGTGCTATACCACCTCGTGGGGCTTTAGCACGCGCGTGGTCGGCGCTATCGTCATGGCGCATGGCGACGACAAAGGGCTTCGCCTGCCGCCCCGTCTCGCGCCGATTCAGGTCGTGATTGTCCCCATCTACAAGAGCGACGAAGAAAAAGCGAAGGTCATGGACGTGGTTGCCCGTGTCGCCGACAGCCTTCTGGCCGTGAGCATTCGTGTCCATGTGGACGAGCGCAGCGAGGTCACGCCCGGCTTTAAGTTTAACGACTGGGAGATGCGCGGCGTGCCGCTTCGGATGGAGATCGGGCCGAAAGACGTGGAAAAGAAAAGCGTCGCGCTGGCCCGCCGCGACATCCCCGGCAAGGAAGGCAAGTCGTTCGCGCCGCAGGACAACATTGTGATGACGATCCACACGCTGCTCAATGAGATTCACGATAACATGCTGGCGCAGGCGACCCAATTCCGCGACGAAAATCTGCATGGCGTGGAAAACTACGATCAGTTGAAAGAAGTCGTCAACGACGGTTGGGCGCTGATCTGGCACTGCGGCACACGCGACTGCGAGGACAAGATCAAAGAGGAAACCAAAGCCTCGGCGCGCTGCTTCCCGCTGGATATCAACGAGCAAGAAAAGCCGGACGGCCACCAGTGCGGCGTGTGCGGCAAGCAGGCGGTCGGCAAGGCTTATTTCGCCAAAGCTTATTAGCTGGCCCGACTGCAAGGCAGTCCTGAAACCTCTGGGGGAACCATGACCAAGTTCGCGCACACCTACAGCATCATCGCCCGCGACCCGCAGACCGGGCAGTTTGGCGTCGGCGTCCAGAGCCGCGCCTTCGCCGTCGGCGCGTCCGTCCCGTGGGCCGAGCGCGGCGTGGGGGCGGTGACGACGCAAGCCCATACCGACGAAAGCTATGGGCCGCTGGGCCTCGACTTGATGCGCGCGGGGAAGTCGTCGAAACAGGCGCTGGCCGCGCTGTTGGCCGCCGACGACGACCGCGAGACACGTCAGGTCGCCATGATTGACCACGCCGGAGAGCCAGCCGTTTTCACAGGAAAACGTTGTATCAACGAGGCGGGGCAGGTCACCGGCAAGGGGTTTAGCGTTCAGGGCAACCTGCTCGCCAACGGCAAGGTCATTCAAGCGATGGCCGACGCCTACCAGAAATCCCCCCGCGATTTCAGCGAGCGCCTGCTTGAAGCCTTAGAAGCGGGCGAGGACGCAGGCGGCGATATTCGCGGCAAGCAAGCCGCGTCGCTGCTGGTCGTGCCGGGGACAGATGATCCGCTGGATCGGCGCATGATCACCAACCTGCGCGTTGACGACCACGATCATCCCTTGATTGAACTGCGGCGCTTGCTGACCATCCAGCGCGGCGAGGAGTGGGCGGCCAAAGCCGAGCATTTCGTCCGGCACGGCGACCTGAAATCGGCGCACGAATACTATGACAGGCTGCGCGGCCTGATCGTCGGCCCGCGCGAGCCGCTGTTCTGGTATGCTGTCACGCTGGCGGAACACGGCCATCAGGACGAAGCCCTGCCGATCTTCGCTCAGGTTTTTGCAGTCGAGCCGCTGTGGGCCGACCTGATTGATCGTCTGGTCAAGGCCAAATTCTTCCCGGACGACAAAGCCTTGATCAAAAAAGTGAAGGCGCTTCCCCGCAAGAAATAACGGGAAACCGCCTTGAACTATCGCCCTGCTCCCCAAAGCCGCTGGCACGAAGCCAGCGGCAATTGATTATTTTGCGGTGCCGGGTTTCGCCACCATCTTAATCTGCAACAGCATATTGCCCAGCGACAGCAAATCCTGATCTTTCAGAATAGTCGCCACGCCGCGCCCGGACGCGGCTCCATTGACGGTTGTTCCATTGGTGCTGCCCTGATCAATAGCGAATAAATGGGTTTTGGTCGGGCGCAGCATCAAATGTTCCCGTGAAACGCCCATGCTCGCCGCGTTGTACGGATCAAGATTAAAGATAATGCGGCCCACGCGGCTTTCGCCCCGCCCTAAAATCAAGTCCCCGTGCAGATCAAGCCCCAGCACTTTGCGTTGATCGTCGGCATAGAGTTCGAGTATCACCCGCCATGGTTCCATTAGCAGGCGTTTTTCGTCTGGCTCTGGCACATACGGAATCGGATGAAACACCAATTCATCCTGCTGGGGTGTGAACCCGAACGGGGTGTGGCTGGCCATGAATTTCTCGAAAATCGAATTCAACGGGTCAATGGCATTGCCCTTGATGATCGACGTTTCCATCGGATTAGGCGCGTCATCGTCTGGCATTGGAAATCCTTGTCCTGAGTAAGGGGCGTGACAACGGGACAGCGTAAAGGCCTTGATTGCTCTAATTATAGCAGGCGGAGTCTAACAAAGGAAAGGGCGCTATGGTCATTCTGCAAGGTATCCTGCAATCCCCATTGCGGTCGCCGCCCTTGCAGGTTATACTCTCGCGCGCTGGACAAATTTCGACCGACGAGCCTGCTCCGGCGCGTCAGGTGACATAACAGACAAGGGAGATTTTGAAAATGGCCTGGACAAAAGCAGAAAAAGACGAAGTCAGGGCAGAATACGGCCTCGCGCCCAATGACACCGGTTCGACCCAGCTACAGGTCGCTATGCTCACCCGGCGCATCAACATGCTGGTCGACCATCTCCGTATCCACAAGCATGATTTCGCCTCAGAGCGCGGGCTGTTGCAAATGGTCGGGCTGCGTCGCCGCCTGTTGAAATACCTCCGCAAGACTGAGCCGGACACCTACACCGCTTTGATCCAGAGACTGGGCCTGCGCCGCTAATCCGCGCAGCTGTGGGCGCAAAACAGCGAGTAGAGCGAGACAATAGCTGCTGCTCTACTCGCTTTGTTTATGCCAGAACCGCCGCCCCTCTTTGCCAATGTCGATCATGCCTCATCCGCAAAATAGTGAATTCCGTAAGGCCAGTTCTTAATATTGCTGGTACAATAGGGGCTGGCAAGACGCTTGCCAGTTCGCTTGATTTCGCCTGAACCGCGAGGGGCAGGAATTGGAAAGTGTGATCAAGGGCTGTCCGCTTCGTCGCCCGGCTGCGCGCCGGATCAGATGAAGTTCATCTTGATACCAGTTTCCAGTCCCTGGCCTCCGGGCAGGCTACTTCGGAGGTTTTGATCAATGAGCAATGTTCGTGAGTATAGGGCCAAATTTGGCGAGAGCGAGTTTGTGCTTCAAACCGGGCATCTCGCCGGTCAGGCCGGCGGCGCGGTGACGCTGCTGGAAGGCGAGACGCTGGTTCTGGCCACCGCCACCATGTCCGCCCACGCTCGTCAGGGGATTGACTTCTTCCCGTTGAGCGTCGATTACGAAGAGCGCCTGTACGCGGCTGGCCGCATCCCCGGCAGCTTTTTCCGGCGCGAAAGTCGCCCGCCCGAAACCGCTATTCTGACCGCCCGCCTGACCGACCGACCGCTGCGCCCGTTGTTCCCCAAAGATATGCGCAACGAAGTGCAGGTCATCGTCACCCCCCTGTCGCACGACCAATCCCATCAGGCTGACATTCTGGCGGTCAACGCGGCCAGCGCCGCCCTGATGATCTCCGACATCCCGTGGGACGGGCCTATTGGCGCGGTTCGCGTGGGGCTGATCAACGGGCAGTTTGTGATCAACCCGACGCACGAGCAGATGGCCGAGACCACGCTTGACTTGCGGATGGCGGCGACCGCCGATGCTATTCTCATGGTTGAATGCGGCGCCAAGCAGATCGATGAAGCCACCATGATCGAAGCGCTCAAGCTGGGCCATCAAGCCATGCAGCCCTTTATCCAGCTTCAGTTAGAGATGCGCGCCGCCCTCGGCAAACCAAAACGCGGCTACGACACGACCGACATTCCAGAGGAACTGCATGCCTCGGTCAAGAGCCGCGTCGAGGGGCGCATCGGCGAGATTCTGCTCAACAAGATCGACCGCGACGAGCGCAACGCCGATATGGAAGACCTGCGCGAGCAGATCGTGACCGAGTACGTTGATGAAGACGACACGGTTGATCTGGGGCAAGTGCGCGAAGCCATCGACAAAGTCTACAAGGAGCAAGTGCGCCGCCGCATCATTCACGACGGCGTTCGCCCGGATGGGCGCGACACCCGTGCCATCCGCCCGCTGTCGGCGGCGGTCGGCATGATCCCGCGCACGCACGGGTCAGGGCTGTTCCAGCGCGGCGAAACGCAGGTTCTTAGCCTCGCCACACTGGGCACGCCGCGTGACGCGCAGGAACTCGACGGGCTTGAACCGGCTGGCAAGAAGCGCTATATCCACCACTACAATTTCCCGCCGTTTTCGACGGGCGAAACGTGGATGATGCGCGGCCCCAAGCGGCGCGAGATCGGGCATGGCGCGCTGGCCGAAACGGCCCTGCGCAACGTCATGCCCGCCGAAAAGGACTTCCCGTACACCGTCCGAGTCGTCAGCGAGGTGCTGTCCTCAAACGGCTCAACCTCGATGGGGTCGGTGTGCGGCAGTTCGCTGGCGCTGATGGACGCGGGCGTGCCGATCATTGCCCCGGTCGGCGGCATTGCGATGGGCCTGATCACCGATGGCGACAAGTATGCCATCCTGACCGACATTCAGGGCATGGAAGACCACCTCGGCGATATGGACTTCAAGGTCGCGGGGACAACGGCGGGCATCACCGCTCTGCAAATGGATATGAAGATCAAAGGCATGTCGTATGACATGCTGACCGAGTCGCTGGCGCAGGCCCGCGAAGCCCGGCTGCAAATCCTTGACGTGATGGCGCAGGCCATCGCGCAGCCGCGCACGGTGTTAAGCCAGCACGCGCCGCGTATCACCATCATCAAGATCAACCCGGAGAAGATCGGCGCGGTCATCGGCAAAGGCGGCGAAACTATCCGCCGTATTCAGGACGAGACCGGAGCGCGGATCGACATCGAAGACGATGGCACAATCTACATCGCCTCGGCCAGCGGCGAAGGCGCGGCCAACGCGCAGGCCCAGATCGAAGCCCTGACCGAATCGCCAGAGATTGGCCGCATCTACACCGGCAAGGTTGTCCGCGTGGAAGACTTCGGCGCGTTTGTCCAGATCATCCCCGGCCTTGACGGGCTGGTGCATATCAGCCAGCTTGCCAGCGAGCGCGTCGAAAAAGTCACGGACGTGGCGAACCTCGGCGACGAGATCATGGTGATGGTCACCGATATTGACTCGTCAACCGGCAAGGTGCGTCTCAGCCGTCAGGCGGTGCTGGAAGGCTGGACCGTCGAAGAAGCCCGCGAGAAAGATCGCGGCAGCCGTCCCAGCGGCGGGCGTCCGGGCGGGCGGCCCGGTGGGGGGCGTCCGGGCGGCGGCAGGCCCGGCGGAGGCCGTCCCAGCGGCGATAGGCGCTAATCACGCCAAGAAGGCAGTCAAGGCGGCCCTGCGGGTCGCCCGGTGGCGCTTGTACGCAATCCGACCTTCGGATAGAATGATCGAGGGTCGGATTTTTTGATTGAGTTATTGCGGAGCTATTATGAGCGATTCTGCGTCGTCCACGCCAGAAGCCAGCTTTAGGCCCGGCGCTGCCGCCGATTGGCCGTCGGTCGCGCCGATTGTCAACGCCGCCCCGGGTGGATTGGGCGCCATTGATCAGGCGATGTGGAATCGGTGGGCCGCCGATGCTGACGCAAGACTGATCGCTATGACTGACAGCGACCGGCTGCTGGGTTTTGCCCGCCTTTCAGAGCTTGGCCCGGCGGAATGGTGGCTGGACGGGCCGCGATTTCACCCTGATCATACTGACGATGATCTGGGCCGTGCGCTGTTTTCGCATGTTCTCGAAGTCTTTTCCCAGATCGGTATCGGCCTGTTGCGTTTTGCCGCCAGCAGCGCGAACGAAGCTCTGACTCGAATCGCGAGCGATTTCGGGTTTCGGCGCATCATCAGCTACCGCCCGCTGGAAGGCGCGGCCACGCCCGCTGACTATCGCAGCTTCAAGCTGCTGCAAGCCCCTAATCTGGAGATAGCGCATCAATACTTGCGGCGCTCGCCGATGAATCGCGTTAGCCATTTCGCGGAGAAAGACGGGGCTTTCTTCTATGTCACGCAGGAGCGGCTGCACCAGTATCTTAGCGATCCGCTGGTGCAAGTGTTAGGCTGGCGGCAGTTCGACCAGCTGCACGGGCTGACAGTGATCCACCTGCCCGCCGATGGCGGGGTCGCTAAACCTATGCATGTGGGTTATCTGGATTCCGCTGACGACACCACGTTTCTGGCGATGCTCGCCGCGGCGCGCGGCATTGCCGCCAAACGCGGCTTTTCAAAGATTCAGTGGATGATGCCCCTCAGTATCGGGTTGGATCGCTCGGTGGCGACCACCGACCTGCGACCTTCGTGGGACGGCGAGCTATGGCTCTTTGAGCGTCCCCTGCGTCTATAGCCTGAACGCTGGAATCTGGGAACTTGGAACTCGGAACTTTAAGCTACCCTTACAGGAGTGACAACAATGACCGATGACAACGATATGGACGGCCTCACCATCGTGGCCGAAACCGAAAACTATGCTGTCTTGCTGGGACAGGATATGGACGACGCGCCCGTGTATAACATTGAGCTGGGAAATTTGACGCTGCATCTCTATCAAGAAGAATGGGATGAGCTGGTCGAGCTGGTTAACGCCGCCTGAGTTTCCCGCAGCGCGCTTTGGCCTGTTCTGTGAGGGCGAGGCCCAGCCTCGCCCCGCTTTCCCTCTGCCTCGCTCCACCGTTGTTCATCTCCCGCCCCGTGGCTGGGAAACTTGTCATCCATTCATGGGACATTTGCCACTGACTCCCGCTGGCGCTCTTGGGCTATGCTTCAACCATACAGGAAATTTGCCAGCATTTGACTGGCGCTAAAAATTTGCCACTTGGAATATCTGGAGATGCGTCTTATGGCCGCCGCAAGAAATAAAGAACAACCCCTGGTCACTGTCGAAGAACTGCTCGAAAAAGCCAAACGCCCCGCCGCAGAATCCATGCGCCTGCATGAATTCTATCAGGGCAAAATTCAGACCGCGCTGCGCTGTCGCGTCCGTGATTTCCACGACTTCGCGATCTGGTACACGCCGGGCGTCGCCGCCCCGTGCAATGCGATCAAGGACAATCCTGAGCTGGTTTACGAACTGACCAGCAAGTGGAACACCGTCGCAGTCGTGTCGGACGGCACGCGCGTGCTGGGCCTCGGCGACATCGGCCCCAAGGCAGGCTTGCCGGTGATGGAAGGCAAAGCGCTGCTGTATAAGTATCTGGGCGGCGTGGACGCCGTGCCCATCATGCTGGACACCAAAGACCCGGACAAGATCATCGACACCGTCCTGATGCTCCAACCCTCATTCGGCGGCATCAACCTCGAAGACCTCGCCCAGCCCAAGTGCTTCCGCATTCTGGACACCCTGCGCGAGCGCGCCGAAATCCCGGTGTGGCACGACGACCAGCAAGGCACGGCCTCGGTGACATTGGCCGGGCTGATCAACGCGGTCAAGGTCGTCGGCAAAAAGATAGAAGACGTGAAAATTGTCTTCAACGGGGCGGGAGCTTCCAACGTGGCCTGCGCCCGTCTGATCTTCGCTTACGGGGCTGACCCGGCCAAAGCCATGATGATCGACAGCAAGGGCATCCTCGGCAAGCATCGCGCTGACCTTTACCAACGCCGCGCCGAGTACGTCCAGAAGTGGAAGATGTGCACCATCACCAACCGCGAGGAGAAGGAGGGCAATCTGGAAGAAGCCCTCAAAGGCGCTGACGTGCTGATCGCCCTCTCCCAGTCCGGCCCTGACGTGATCAAGCAGGAGTGGATCAAGGGCATGGCCAAGGACTCGATTGTGTTCGTGTGCGCCAACCCCGTCCCCGAGATGTGGCCGTGGGAGGCCAAAGCCGGCGGCGCGGCGGTCGTGGCGACCGGGCGCTCGGACTTCCCCAATCAGGTCAACAACTCGCTCGGCTTCCCCGGCATCTTCCGCGGGACGCTGGACGTGCGCGCCCGTACCATCACCGACGAAATGGCGATTGCCGCCGCCGTCGAACTGGCGAAGATGGCCGAGGAAAACGGCCTCAACCCGGAGTATATTCTGCCCAACATGGATGAGTGGGAAGTCTTCCCCCGCGAGGCGGCTGCCGTGGCTATGAAAGCCATCGAGCAGGGCGTCGCGCGCAAGACCACCACCTATGATGAAGAGTTCAACCGCGCCGCCGCCATCATCAAGGCCGCGCGCGATATGACCCACGTCCTGATGGAAGATGGCTTCATCGCCGACGCCCCCGAAGCTGAGGAGGAATTAGCTCATGCGTGACCTGATCATTCTGGGTGGAGGCCCTGCCGGGCTGACCGCCGCCATATACGCCGTGCAAAAGCGGCTGGATGTCCTGCTGATCACCCGCGATCTGGGCGGCAAGACCAACTACCATCTCAAGCTGCCCTTTATCGAGCGCCACATGATGATCACCGGCGACGAGATCATCAGCCGCTTCGCCCGTGAAATCGACTACCTCGATTTTGTGCATGTGATGGACAACGCCGACAAAGTCTCCAAGATCAGCGGCGGCTACGAAGTCAAGCTGTCCAGCGGTGCGACCCACCAGACCCGCGCCATCATTGTGTGCACCGGGGCCAAAGCCCAGCTTCTCAACGTGCCCGGCGAGATGGAGTTCATGAATCGCGGGTTGTGCTACAGCGCCATCAGCTATGCCCAGTTCTTTATTGATCGTAGCGCGGCGGTGGTTGGCGATGGCGATCTGGCCCTGCGGGCGGTCGCCGAGTTGGCCCGCCACGCGAACCACGTCACGTTGATCGCCCCCGGCGAGGGCCAGACCGAGTCGCCGCTGGGCCAGAAACTTCAGACGATGCCGCAGGTGACGTTCATGGTCGGCTACCACGTCAAGGAAGTCAAGGGCGACCATTATGCCCGCACCGTCGTGTTCGCCAAAGGCAGCGACCGCCGCGAGTTGGAGATCGACGCGGTGTTTATCGAGATGGATCTGTCGCCGCGCTCGGCGATTGTGGCCGATCTGCTCAAAGTGGACGCCAAGGGCCGGATTATGGTCAACACCCGCAACGAGAGCAGCGCGCCCGGCATTTTCGCCGCCGGGGATGTGACCGACAGCTTCTCCGAGCAGGTCTTGATCAGCATCGGCGAGGGCGCGAAGGCCCTGTTGAGCGCTTACGAATACCTGCTGAAGACTGAGATTTCGAGCGTCGAACGTGTGACGGCGTAGTTCAACGAGACCATTTCTAACCCCACCCGGCCTCCAGCCACCCTCCCCTTGCAAGGGGAGGGACAACCAAGCGAAGCGAGGTTCGGGTGGGGTTATTCGCGCCCCCGAAGCGCCCGTTCAATCTCAATCACTACTCCGTCCAAATTCCTCTCCACGTCATCATTGGCAAATCGGATCACCCGTAGCCCCAGCCCTTCAAGCATCTCCTGCCGCGCCTGATCGCGCTCGCCTGTGAATTCGTGAACCGCCCCATCGACCTCAATCACCAGCCGCGCCTCGGCGCAGTAGAAATCCACAATGAATTGATCAATCACATGCTGCCGCCGGAACTTGAATCCCAGCCGTTTTCGATAGCGCAGCGCGCTCCACAATATCCCTTCCGCCTTCGTCTGATTAGTCCGCAGTTCGCGGGCGCGCGGTCGTAACGCCTCATAGATGCGCGGTTCGGCCCGTTTCCCCGCCCAGCCTCGATGTGGTTTTTCTTTGTCTTCGTCTACCATGCTCTCGCCTCCCCCAATAACCCCACCCAAACCTTCGCTACGCTCGGTTGTCCCTCCCCTTGCAAGGGGAGGGTGGCCGAAGGCCGGGTGGGGTTATTCGCGCCCCCTCAGTCTTGCCAGCGCTTCATCACACTCCGCGACCTGTGGCGCTTTGATCTCCACAAAAATCGCCCGTGCTTTCTCGATGCTACGTAAAGCCTTGTCATGTTGACCTAAGTCTTCATGTAGAAGTCCGATATTTGCCAGCACTGTTCCTTCTGCTGATCGATACTTGTACTTTCGGGCGAGATCCAAAGCCTGCTGAGAATATTGCGCGGCTTTATCGAACTGCTTTAGTTTAATATGAGCATAGCCTAAGTTAGCAAGAGTGGATACTTCACCCTTCAGGTCTTCGAGTTGGCGCGCAATTTCCAGATGCACGTAATAACATTCCACAGCATCATTGACTTTGCCAGACTCTAAATAGTAATTACCCAAATCACCTGCAGCCATCCCCTCTATATCTAAGTAATTGTGGTTGTGGGCAGTCTCTCGTGCCAGCCTATACCGTTTCTCAGCCTCACCAACTTGCTTAAGATTCATCAAGGCATTCCCTAACCCAATCAAATCAAGACATGCATCCTTCAGGTTATTCATGTTAGTGTGGAATGCTAATGCTTGATTGTATTGCTCAAGAGCCTGTTCGAATAGCCCTAGGTCAAAGTAGCTTTGTGCAATGTTGCCTAGGTGAGCACCTTCATGAGATTTGTTGCCTAACAGTTGAGCTGACTTTAGACCTGATTCAAGAAGCTCCAACGAGTCGTTGCTATAACCCCGAATGTGCGTGAATTCACTGGATCCGGTCAAATCAAGAGCTAATTGGCTTGACGCTTGGTGCATTTCCTCTTTCGCTGCCCATGCCGCCGCGTCCAGCAAGTTCCGCAGTTCCATATCCAGCAAGTCATGGCTAGCAACATCCTCCCCGTTATGCGCTTGCGCGTAGCCCACGCACGCCTCAACCATCGCCCGTTGTTGCTCTTTCCACCCATCCTCTTTCAGCGTCGCCCGCACAAACGCCCTCACCAGCGCATGGACTCCCCACCGCGCGCCCTGCTGTTGCCCTCCCTTTGCAAGGGGAGGGATGTCCGAGCGAAGCGAGGACTGGGTGGGGTTATTCTCTGCCACCCGCCTTATCAACCCCAGCGCGCTCAAATCGCCCGTGATCGTGCGGTAAGTCTTGTCAGTCAACCCGCTAGCCCTTTGCAACAGTTCATCCCCTGTCGCTGGGGCGAAACACGCCGCCAGCCGCGCCAACAGCAGTTGCTCTTTGTCATCAAGCCTGTCCCACGACAGCCCCAGCGAAACAAATACGCTGTCATCCTTGCTCTTCCCGCCCGGCCTGTCAATGCCCTGAATGGCCTCGTGCGCCGCCCCCAGTTTGTCCAACGCGCTCTCCGGGTCATTCGGGTAGTATCGTTTCAGATGTTCGCCCAGCAGTTCCAACGCCAGCGGGTGATCCCCCAGCGTGTCCGCCATTGTATTCGCGGTGTCATCGCCTAGCCGCGCCGAGGTCGTCTCCCCGGCGTGAAGGCGCAAGAGCCTTATCGCGTCTTCGCGCGTCAGTTCTTCCAACCGTTCGGTCAGGGTGAAGCCTGGCAGCCCTTCCCGGCTCGTGACGATCAGCGGCAATCCCTGTGGCTGAACGTGCTTGCGCCAATCCAGCGCCGCGCTGTTCCCCTCATCCACATCGTCCAGCACAACCACCAACTTGCGGTTTGCCAGCAGGTCGCGCGCCAGCCCCGGTTTGTCGTTAACGGGCTGCTTTTTCAGGTCGATTTCGCCTTCGCGCGTGAACACCGCGTCGCACAGTTGAGCCAGCTTCTTGTTCTCCACCGTCAGCCATAACACGCCATCTGGGTAGCGATAATCTTTCTCATCCTTTTTAGCCAGAGCCGCCGCCGCCAACGACGCCGCCAGCGCGGTCTTGCCCATCCCACCCAATCCGTGAATCACGAAGGCTTCCGCCCCCGCCACATGCTTCATCGCGTCCTCGAAAACTTCCTTGCGCCCGATCATCACGTCAGGCGGTGAAATCGGCACATGTCGCCGCCGTTCCTCCGGCAGGTTGCCATAATAGTTGTTGTGGACATAGACATCCCCCCCAGCGGCGATTGCCGACCCACTAACATTGCCCGCAGTGTTCACTGCCACCGCGTGTTGCTTTGCCCATGACCGCGCCACGCCGATGCCAGCGATTGCCAGCAGAAAATCGACGAACATGCCGAGCAATGCCAGAAAGTCGCTGATGCCTCGGCTCAAAGCCGTCCAAATCACAAACCCCAGTATCACCACAAATCCAACCGTGATGAAGATCAACCACTTGCCATGAGACATGCGGCCCCCTTATCTGCCATCAGCATAAGGTCACCAGTCGCCCTCGCCTGACTTCCACTATTATCAGCCACCCGCCATTCCCGGTCAACCAGCGCCACCTCACCCGGTTTTGCCTCCCCTGTGCAAGGGGGAGGTGGCCGAAGGCCGGAGGGGGTGAAATCTTGTAGACCAAACGTGCTACAAAATGCTATTGACAAATTCCAGTTCCCGTATAAAATATACGAACATAAGTTCTGTGCAGATGCCGTTGCAGTTGCCTTTGTTTTTAACTTCTGCATTCTGCATTCTAACTTCTTACTTGTTTGTGGGTTTCCGCACGGACGGGCTTTGCAACCGCATTCGCCCCCGGAGGCGCGGGCCTTCGGTGATAGGGCTTCCACTATCAGACCACCGCCCATAGACGTAGGGGCGAACCTATGTGAGACCCTTTGGGTTCGCCCGCCTTTGGCTGTTGACCTTTCGCCTTTGCTGTTACTCAGTACTCAGCACTCAGCACTGTCGTTACTGGTCATTATCTTTCAGCAGTGTCGTCTTGTCTCATCCGCGAAGCGCGGCACACAGAACGCAGGTATGGGTTACCACGATCTGCGCGCCAAACGGTTGAGACAATCTCGCTGCCGCCAACCAGTGGATTCGCCTGCGTATGGGTTACGGGGCGCGGAAGCTGTGCGGCAAAAGGAGAAGTTTTTTCTAGGCATCCGGGCTTGCAGCTACACCCCGGCAACGGGGTCACCCGCGCGGTATGTTGGGTGGTATGTGCGCCACCGAGTCCAGCCAAACGGGGACAAAAGGCAAAATTACTGCCCGCTGGAAATCAGATTTTAATCAGTGTAATTTGTGAAATCTGTGGGCTGAATCTCTATTCTCTGCGTAGAGCCAGCCCGCACCGATGCCACCAACCGGGCAAATCACGCCCACCATGCAAGCCCAACCGAATATGACCTCAGTGTGACTTACGCCGCCAGAAACTCCCAGAGCGAGGCGATGAGGAACAGCGGAATGACCAGCGCATAGATGCGCAGAACATCCGCCAGCGCGTCGCGGGGCAAAGTTAGCAGTCGCGTATCCTTGCGATAATAGGCCGGGACGCGCAGATTGCTGACGCCCAGATGAACGCCCGCCCCACCCGCAAGTGAATAGGGGATCAGTTGAAGGACAAGCGTCACCAGATAGTAGACGGCTTCGCCCGGGTCGGCCAAACGGCTGTGATGCGCGCTGTCCACCGAGACAATCCCGCCCACCCAACCCCGATAGGCGACCCATGGAAAGGGCAATACCACCGCAATGCCTTGAACGGTGTTGGAGACAGCGCCCAGAATCAAGTTGGCGGAAAAATCGGAGAGCGCGGCCTGAAGTCGGTCACCCCGCTTGAAGGCAATCGACGCCGGGTCTGCCGCATAAGCTTTAGCGACCAGTGCGTCACGCTGGGCCAGCGCGAATTGATTGCCAACATGCGCCATAATCATGCCAACGCTGACCGCGACAATGTAGACCAGACCGATAGCCAAAATGCTCCAACGAGCCCGGTAGACGGCGCGCAGGATGAAAGCGTAGAAGCTGGCATCGCTGATTGGCAGCGCGCGGGCAGCGCCCACAGGCTCAAGGGGCAAGACGGGCGGTTGTGATGGCGGTTGAGACATTGATCACCTGAAAAGCGCGCCTGACGTTCCTTCAGTTTAACGTTCTTGCCGCCATGCAGTCATCTGACGTTTGACACTTTGCGACAGGGCTTAACCGCTAGATATGCTTCGGGTTCTGGTAGGCTTGACGCTTCCAACAAGATATAATTGGCGCGCAGCCTATGAACAATCCCAGCCCGGAGAATCGCATCGGATGGCCGCTTCCCGACCCAGCATCAGCGCGTTCTTTCCAGCCTATAACGACGGCGGCACCATCGCCAGCATGGTCGTGATGGCGGTCACCGTGCTGGAAGAACTGACCGACGATTACGAAGTGATTGTGGTCAACGATGGCAGCGCCGATTTCACGCCCATTGTGCTGGATCGGCTGGCGGCGAATTTCAAGCGCGTGCGGATCATTCACCATGACGGCAACAAGGGTTATGGCGGGGCGCTGCGGACGGGGTTCGCCAATGCCAGCAAAGACTGGGTGTTCTATACTGACGGCGACGCGCAGTACGACGTGCAGGATTTGCGGACGCTCTACGCGCAGCTTGGCGACGGGATCGATATGGCGCAGGGCTACAAGATTAGCCGCAACGATCCGTGGTATCGCAAAGTGATCGGGCGGGTGTATCACCACACCGTCAAGCGGATGTTCGGCCTCAGAATGCGCGACGTGGACTGCGATTTCCGGCTGATCCGCCGGAGCGTGTTTGACAAGGTCAAGCTGACGCGCAACAGCGGCGTGATCTGCGTGGAGATGATGAAGAAGATACAGGACAACGGTTTCAAGATCGTCGAAGCGCCTGTCAGCCACTATCACCGGGCTTACGGCGGGTCGCAGTTCTTCAACTTCAAGCGCATCTGGAAAACAGGGATCGATCTGATCCACTTGTGGCAGGAGTTAGTGATTCGCAAAGAGCATCTTAGGCCCGCGCCTGCCAGCCCATCGCAACCTGAGGCCCAGTAAGCCGCCATGACCGACAACGTCTTCGCGGGACGGCCCGTGCTCATCACGGGCGGGCTGGGGTTTATTGGCAGCACGCTGGCGATTCGCCTCGTAGGGCTGGGCGCGAAAGTCACGGTGGTCGATTCGCTGATCCCGGAATATGGCGGGACGCAGTTCAACGTGAAGGACATCCGCGACCAGATCACGGTCAACATCTCCGACGTGCGTGACATCCACTCGATGCGGTATCTGGTGCAGGATCAGGATTACCTGTTCAACCTCGCGGGGCAGGTCAGCCACACCGACAGCATGACCGACCCGTACACCGATCTTGAAATCAACGCGCACGCCCAGCTTTCGATTGTGGAAAGCTGCCGCCACTACAACCCGGAAATCCGCATTGTCCACACCTCGACGCGCCAGCAGTATGGCCGCCCGATGAAGCTGCCCGTGGACGAGACGCATATCATCCACCCGACGGACGTGAACGGGATTCACAAGGCGGCGGGCGAGATGTACTTCATGGTCTATCACACGGTGTACGGCCTGAAAGCGACTTCGCTTCGGCTGACCAACACCTACGGCCCGCGCCAACTGATCAAGCATAACCGGCACGGGTTTATGGGTTGGTTTATCCGCAAGGCGCTGCTGGGCGAAGAAATTTTGCTATACGGCGATGGCAGCCAACTGCGCGACCTATGTTACGTGGAGGACGCGGTGGACGCGCTGCTGCTGGCGGCAACGCACGACGAAGCCATCGGGCAGATTTACAACGTGGGCGGACTTCGGCCTGTGTCGCTCAAAGAGATCGCCGAGACGATGATCAAAATCGCGGGTCGGGGGACATGCCGCACCGAGCCGTTCCCGGCTGACCTCAAGCCGATTGACATCGGCGACTTCTACGCCGATTGGACGAAGATCAAGAACGCGCTGGGCTGGTCACCGAAGATCGACGTGGAAGAAGGCATCCGGCGTACGCTGGCGTATTACGAGAAGAATCAGGGGCAGTATCTATGAACGTGCCATTCAATGATTTGGCGTCCACCGTCAAGCCTGTTCGCGCCGAATTGGACGCGGCGATCAGTCGCGTGCTGGATCGCGGGTGGTTTATTCACGGGCCGGAGGACGAGGCGTTTGAGCGCCAGTTCGCGGGGTGGCTGGGACTGCCGCACATGGTTGGCGTCGCCAATGGCACGGACGCGATCCAACTGGCGCTGCTAGCGCTGGGCGTTGGGGCGGGCGACGAGGTTGTGTGCCCGGCGCTGACCGCCGCGCCGACCGCGCTGGCGATCATGGCGACGGGGGCCGAGCCGGTGTTTTGCGATGTCGATCCGATCACATTAACGCTCGACGCAGAGAAGCTTGAAGGCTGTCTGAGCGAACGGACAAAGGTTGTCATACCGGTGCATTTATACGGATTAGCGGCCAACATGCCGGAGATTATGAGGATCGCCAAAAAGCGCAAACTGATCGTGTTGGAGGACTGCGCGCAAGCGCACGGCGCGATGGTCGATGGCAAGCTGGCCGGGACGATGACCGAAATCGCGGCGTTCAGCTTTTACCCGACCAAGAATCTCGGCGCGTATGGCGACGGCGGGGCGGTGGCAACGCGCGATGAAAATCTCGCGCTGCGGGCAAGACAGTTCGCGAATCTGGGCCAAACAGATCGGTTTGTGCATTCGCTGGCGGGGATCAACAGCCGACTCGACGAGATTCAGGCGGCGATATTGCAGGTGTTGATAAGCTGTCTTGACGAGAACATCGAGAAGCGGCGGGAGCGCGCGGTGTGGTATGACGAACTACTGGCAAGCGTCCCCGATGTGACACTCCCCGCCGAGCCGGAGGGGTATCGACACGCTTATCACTTGTACGTGATCCGGCATCCAAAGCGCGACGCGCTTAAGGAACACTTGAAGCAACAGGGGATCGGGAGCGACATTCACTACCCGCGCCCGTTGACCGAGCAGCCGGTGTTTGGCAAGTTTAGAAGCGGCGCGGGGGGCGTCGGCGAGACGACGAAGGCGGTCGGCGAAATTCTCTCGCTGCCGATGTATCCGACGCTGACGCGGGAACAAGTGGAGGCGACAGCCAACGCCATGCGGGAATTCAAGGGTTAGAGGCGAACAGCGCGCCCCGAAGTCACAACAGGCCGGACACAAACCCCGTGCTGGCGACCAGAATCCGGCCCCAGCCCGGCTGAACTTCGACATTCGCTAATTTTCCGTGCTGAACTTTCAAGTCAGGCAGCGACGACTCTAAGGCGTCGGTGAAAACGACGCCATCGGGAACGCCCGCCTCCGCCAGTGGCAGCGTCAATCGGACAGCTTTGTCGCCGATATTCAGGACAGCTATCACCCATTCGCGGCTGTGCTGGCGCAGATAGGCCAGCGTGGTCGGGCCAGCGTCGAGGGCGATCAGGCTGCCGTAGGCCAGCGCCGGATGCTGTTTGCGGAGGGCAACCAGCCGCGCAGTTTCACGATACAAATCGTGATTCGCGTCCGGCCAATCCGCGTCGGGCAGGGGCATGGGCTGGCGCACGCCCTCATCGCCGTAGTCCTTGTCGCCGACCATCCCGACTTCATCGCCATAATAGAGACAGGGAATGCCGGGGGCGGTGAGCAAGAAGATCAGGGCCGGGTACATATGGCGGCGATCCTTGAGGGCGGTCAACACGCGCGTCTGGTCGTGATTGCCCAGAAAAGTCATCAGCGACAGGTCTTTGAACACGCCAAATTCGGGGTGCGAAGCGCGCTCCAGATTGGCGCGCAGATCGGCAAGGTTGTGCTGGGTGAACGACCGCTTGAAGGATTCGTAAAGCTGATAGTTTGTGCCTGAGTCCAGCAAGTCGGGCGCGACCCATACCCGGTAATCATCACGGGCAAGCTCGCCGACCAGAAAACAATCCGGGTTAGCCTCTTTGCATACCCGCCGAAACTCCCACCAGAAATCCGGGTCGATGTCGTGGGCCACATCCAGCCGCCAGCCGTCGGCGCGATAGTCGCCGAGCCAGTTGCGGGCCACCTCGAAGATGTATTTGCGGGTGTCCGGGTTGGCGAGATTCAGTTTTGGCAATCCTTGAAACCCCTGCCATGAGTCGTAGCCAAACCCGTCTCCGAACTCGCTATCGGCGGCCCAGTTCAGATTGTACCAATCAACATAGGGCGAACTGCGCCCGTTGCGGCGAATATCCGCGAAGGCGAAGAAATCGCGCCCGGTGTGGCGAAACACGCCGTCGAAAATGACCTTGATCCCGCGCTCGTGCAGCTCGTCGATGATGACGCGCAGCAGGGCGTTATCGCCCAGCCGACGATCCACGCTGAAATAGTCGGTGGTGTCGTAGCCATGCGACTGGCTTTCAAACAGCGGGCCGAAATATATGGCGGTGACGCCTAACCCGGCTACATGGTCATACCAGCGGCGCAACTCGGCGAGACGCGGAACCTTATCGCCGCCGTCATTGCGCAGGGGCGCGCCGAGAAAACCGAGCGGATAGATGTGATAAAAGACCGCGCCGGCGGCCCAGTCTGGAAGCCAGCGCGTGGTTGGCGGGTTAAACAAAATAGCGTCCTTTATGAACGGCTGGCAAGCTAACCGCCGCGCCGATCCCGGTTGACGGTCAGGTTAAAGACATCGGGGCGGGCGTAATGCCCGGTGGTGTCGAGCGTCATCTTTTCCTGATCGATTTCGCTGAGGTCGATCTCGGCGGCGACAATGGTTTCGTCACGATAGACTGGCCCCGCCAGATAGCGCCCATCGGGGGCGATGATAGCGCTGCCGCCGTTCATGGCGAGATGATCAGGCTCATCAACCAGTTCGGGCGGGGGAGTCAATTCGGATGGCAGGTCGGCGGCCTTCAAGATCGAGCCGCAAGCCAGCACGAAACAACGGGCTTCAAAGGCATACTGGCGGCTGGCGACCTGATGCATCTCATGAACGGTCGGCCACGCCGCGACGTGAATCTGCTCGAAACTTTCGTGGAGCGTTTGCCGGGTTAGCGGCATCCAGTGTTCCCAGCACACTAACGCGCTGACTCGCCCGGCGGCGGTATCGACGGCCTGCAAACCGTGACCGTCGCCCTGCCCCCACACCATGCGCTCGGTGTAGGTGGGAACCAGCTTGCGGTGATGATTCACCAGCGCGCCGTTCGCGTTGAAGGTCAACAAGGTGTTGTAAAGCGTCCCGTTGCCCGGCCCTCGATCCACGCGCTCGTTGACGCCAATCACGATGACAATCTTATGGGCGCTCGCCAACTTTGAGAGTCGCTCGGTTTCCTTGCCGCCAACCACCACGCTGTTCTGGCGCAGACGCGCAAAGACCTGCTTGACGGGCGGGTGATTCCAGCGCGAAGCATCGGGGCAGTAGTCCAGCCACGCCGGATAGCCGGGCAGCCACGTCTCGCCGAGGCTGACCAACCGGAGGCCCTGTTTGGCGGCCTCGTCGATCAGGCTGGCGGTTTTGTCCATCGTGGCGGCGAGATCGTAATACACAGGCCGGGCTTGAATAATGCCGACAGGTAGGGTTGTCATAGGGCGTATTGCTCACAGCGCATGGGGCATGGCGCATGGCGCATGGCTTGATGGCTGATAGCAGATGGCAAACGGGTCATTGGCTGGCACTCATTGCGACGTCACGGCGCCACGCCCGCCAATGACGCGCAAGCCGGGCAGACGCCGCCGGGCCGAACGATGGCATAGCCCGCCTGCGGATCGTCGCCGTAGTTGGCGAAATCGACGTTGAAAACGATCACCAGCTTGACTTTGCCGCTGCTGCGGGCAAGATAGACCGCGCGCGCCAGCCAATCCGCCTGCTGGGCGACGCTCGTGCCGCCGCCCCACCAGAAATTGCCCGGCGTGTAGGGATAGCCTTCAGGCGAGAGATAGCCCAGTTCGGTGAAACACAGGGATTTTGTCGGGAACACGCTGGTGTAAAGCGTGACCATTGGCTTGTAGTACCACGAATAGTGCTGCGCGCCGCTATCCGCCGGGTGGCCTGTGATGGCATCGGGCGAGGTCGCCCCCGCGTTGTAATGGATTCCCAGACAGTCCATGTAATTGGCCGCGCCTGCGTCACGCATCCCGACCAGATAGGCGTCGTCGGCCCACACGTTCGCGCCGTCATGCGTGCCAGTCGGGGCCAGCGCGCCGGAGATCACCAACACGTTGGGATTGGCCGCTTTGATGGCCTGATAGGCGGGTTGAAGGACGCCATACACATAGCTGGCCGGGTTGACCTGACCGGACGGCCACTGCCGATCCAGATTCTGCTCGTTCCAGACCTCGATAGCGTCCGGGCCGCGTTTGGCGACTTCGCCGACAAAGCTGGCATAACCACCCGAATCGATGCTGCCCGGATACAGCGGCCCGGTGATCCCCAGCATAACCTTGAAACCGCTACCATGCGCGGCGTCGATATAGCCGTTCGCGACATCGGGGCTGACGCCGGGAATCCAGACGATCTGGAATTTGACCCACGTCATTCTGGCGCTGCGCATCACGTCCGGACTGCCTATATACCCCGGAACTTGCCCGCCCAGCGCGAAGCTGCTGCTACCCGACGGGGGCGGGGGCGATGCGCTTTGCCCGGTGACCGGAATGCCGTTCAAGTCGCCGTTGACCGCGCACAGCCACGCGGCCACCCACCCTGTTTGACCGTTGTAGGCAATATTGAGCCAATTGTTATCGCCTGTCCTGCCGGCCACGTCAGCGGTGGCGTCAAGCGGCAGAACGCCAATCAAGGCATAGCTGGTCGCGGGGCCGCTGCGAATGTTCACATTGATCGTCGCGGTGGCAGTCACGCCAGACGGCGCGGACGGCGACGGGGCTGATCCACCCGTTTGATCGGTGACAGGCACGCTGTTCAAGTCGCCGCTCACAAAGCATAGCCATGAGGCCACCCACCCTGTCTGACCGTTGAAGTCTACTAACAACCACTGATTATCGCTGCTTCTGCCAGACACGACGACAGTCGCGGTGTCGGGCAGGAGGCCAACCGACGCATAGGAGCTGCCTGGCCCGCTGCGAATATTGATCGTGTAATACGAGGTGACGGTCACGCCACCCGTCAGGGGTGGTTGGATCGCCAGCGCGGGGCGGAGCGACGCCATGCCGAGGATCAGCATCAACAAGACTGCGCCACCAAGAGCGCGATGAAAAATCCGTGCCATACCATATCTCCAAGCAGCGCAAATCTGCGCACCCATACACCAGTTGAAGCATAGCATTTCAGTGGGGCATTCGCAACGGGGCGACAAGCGCTTTACGTCTGCCACTGACAAGCTCGTCGGCGCGCAAAAAAACCGCCAGACCATGTGTCTGGCGGTTTGCGTTTCCATCGGCCAACAAATTAGCCGAGATGCGGGATAAGTTTTTCGACCAGACGCTCTTTGGGCATATAACCCGTGATGCGCTCGACAGCCTGCCCGCCCTTGAACAGGATCAGGGTCGGGATGCCCATCACGCGGAAGGTCTGCATGACATTCGGGTTGATGTCGGCGTCCAGCTTGGCGACCCTGATCTTGCCATCATACTCGGTGGCAAGCTGATCGACAATCGGGGCGATCATCCGGCACGGGCCGCACCATTCTGCCCAAAAATCGACCAGCACGGGCTGGTCAGCGTCCAACACATCTTTTTCAAACGAAACATCGGTGACTTCAAAAGGCTTTGCCATCATTAACTCCTGAAATGATCAAATTGTTGCTAGTAAGGGGACGCCTTGCGAAGCGCCGATCTTACATGGCAGACGGATCGTAACGCGGCGCGGGGCCGCCAGCAAGGAAACGGGAGGATTGTCACGAAATCGTATGACACAAAGGCGATATCGCCCTGACGCGATAAGGGCGAGGCAATGCCTCGCCCCTACTGGATTATCGCTTGGTTAGTACAGCATGACTTCCATTTTTTCGAGCTTCTCGCGCAGGCCAACCATGTCGCCGAGATGGCGGTCGATAATTTCCTCGACCTTCTTCTTGACCGCGTCCGACAAGCCGCCGTTGGCGGTGGACACGCTCGCGCTGGCGATCAACGGCTGATCGAGCGGATGCCCGATCTGGCTGAGGACGTACACCTGCGCCTCGCGCACTTCGGGAACGTTCTCCACGATGTCGCGGGCGGTCAGCAGGCCCAGCACGTTGTACAGTTTGCCGACATGGCTGATCGGGTTTTTGCCCGCAGCCGCTTCCAGCGAGGCCGAGCGGAACGGCGCGATGACACCGGTGACGCGGTTGCCACGACCCACCGAGCCGTCGTCGCCGCACTCGGCGCTGGTGCCGGTGAGCGTCAGGTAGACGTTACGCGTCCCGTCCTGATCCGCGGTGTTCACGTCCACGCGGGTCACACGGCTTTCGAGCTTCTTGGCGTATTCGGCGGCGGCCTTTTGGACCGCGCCGCGAACTTCAATATATTCAGCGGCGTCCTTGACCAGCGTCGAGATGAACGGGATGGCGCAGGTCAGGATGACCTCGCCGCCAAAGCGCGCGCCCATCACCTTGACATCTTCGCCGACCGGGAATTCTTCGCGCAGCTGGTAGTTGATGTACTGGCAGGTTTCGTAGACGACGTTCTCCAGCCCGGAGTGCGGCCAGTGGGCCACGCCAAAGCTGGTGTCATTGGCGGTGACTTGATCGACGGCGTGGATCAATTCGCTGGTGCCGCGCCCGGCGTAGCAGTCGATGACGGCGTGCTTGTCCGGGTCGAGGTACTTCATGGTCTCGCGGATGTGCTTCTTGGCGGCGTCGATGGCGATAACGTCCATCGGAACGGCGGTGCCATCCGGGGCGACCGGCGTGCCACGCCCGGCGATCTGGATGCGCATGGGCTTGAGCAGCACACCCTTGCCATAATCCACCATCACATCGCCGGCGACCAACTGCACCTTGTCAAAGTTGTGATGCAGCGGCGCGCCGAGATTCTCCTTGCACCAACGGGTGTATTCCACCGAGACGCGCTCGGCGATGCCGTCGCACAGGCTGTCGGGATGGCCGATGCCTTTACGCTCGACGATTTCCACCGGGCGATCCTCGATCCAGGTCTCAGTGGAGTGGGCAACTACAATATTACGGCTGGTCATGCTAGTTTCTCCTTGTCCGGCGAAACGAAAAGCGCCTTTCTCAGGTTGAGAAGAGGCACTGGGCAAGGAACTACCGGGCGTCTCCCCTCATCTTCCAGAGTTTTACAGAGTGTCTCTGCCGGAATTGGCACCATTCCCTCATGGGGCGGTTGCCGAGGTTTCACAGGGCCGGTCCCTCCACCTCTCTGGATAAGCGGACGATTACGTTTCGCTCTATGTGGTTGATGACGGGAATTGTACCGCCCGAAACGGAGGGCGTCAATACAAGTTTTCAGATAGGAGACGAAGCCAAGCTGACTATCATGTACCGCTATATTTGCTAGAATATGTTTCAAGAGATCGAGAAAATTAGTCTTCGATAATCGCCTAGCCTGCGCGCGCCGGATCCGCCGTGCAATAGAATTGCCCGGCTACCGATATAATGTCCACTGAACGTGGACAGGATGAATAGGCTATTCGGATTATTGAGACAAGCCAAGTTCATATTGGAGCACTAAGTGTCGTTTTTCTGCACAATTGAGACTGATGCGAACACTGTCGTTCCCGTTACGCATATTGCGGGACAACCGGGGGGAAATCTCGCTCTCCGATTCTTAACAGCGTTGGACAATTTTTGCCGAGAACGACATTTAGGCCAGCAAACCCTACAGGATCAGTGGCTTGAGCTATTCGAAAAGACGACAAACGGCTCTCTTTGCGGGACTGTTGACTTGCTTACGACTGCGGTGGTCTCCGGCGAATGGGATTTCGCAAAATATGACTACAACAGATATTTAGAGGTGAAGACGCAATTGCAACCGTTGAGTCAAGAGGCTTATCTCGCAAGCGCCCTCCATTATCAGCAGTCTTGGACTACCATTGGCGATCTTAAGAGTGCGATAGGGCTATTGACACGTTGGTTGCAAAATCCTGCCTTGCCGGATAATCCGATATATATGCCGAAGGAGACTGTGTTTGATTTCGAAGCAATCCACGCGGCAATTGTCTTGGCAGAACAACATGAAACAACAAAAGCCCGACTAAGTTTTGACTGACATCCCAACGTATCATCGTCATAGGATAATCCGCGTGCTTTATGTTATCATCGCGTGTCCACAGGAGCGATTGTCAATGCCCGTTGTCACCGTTTTTGGCTCATCTCAACCCGCGCCCGACTCGCCCGCCTACGCCGTCGCCGAGCGCGTGGGGCGTTTGTTGGGCGAAGCTGGCTACAGCGTGATGACGGGTGACTACTTTGGCACGATGGAAGCCGTCAGCAAAGGGGCGAAATCGGCGGGGGCGCATACTATTCTGCCCGCTACTGTTTAGACTCTCCCGGACACGCCCACACGAAGGAGCTTGCGATTTGCCCACCATCGATTCGCGCATGAAACAGTGGCTGCGTGACACGCTGTATCTTTACGCGCTGGGGCGCACCCCGACGTGCGTGTTTGCCATCGGGCATGTCGGATCAATCGCGCTGACCGCCGCTTTAGCGCAACGCCACCATTTTGTGTTCAAAGCCGAGACGCTCGATCCGGTCAAGCTCAAACAAAACACTCACCTGACGGCGGCGCGCTGGTTTCACCAGCACGTCGTCTTAAAGGGCTGCCGGGCGAAGATTATTTCGATCACCCGCGACCCGCTGGCTCTGATGATCTCCGAGTTTTTTAGCAAGTCGAAGCATATCGCCGGGCGGCGCGACGCCGCGACCGCGCTTCCAGTCGAAACGCTGATAGAAATGTTTCTCCACGACTATGTGGATCAGAAACGCCATCTGCGCGTCCTGCACTGGTTTGACCACGAGATGAAGCCCGCGCTCGGCATTGATGTCTACCAGCGTCCGTCGCCCGCCGGGGAAGGCTCGGCCCAGTGGTCAGAATCTGCTTACGATGTTTTGCTGGTCAGAACAGAGTTGGATGACGCGCAAAAGTCGCAGGTGGTCGGCGCGTTTGTGGGAATACCCGATCTTGAAATTCAACGGGTCAACACATCCGGCGCGCGCCCGTATCGAGAGCAGTATTCGAAATTCAAGGACAGCCTCCACGTTCCTGACGATCTGCTGGACACGATCTATAATTCGACGTATGCGAGGCATTTTTACACAGACGACGAGCGCGAAGCCATGCGCTCCCGGTGGCGCAGCGCAGGCCCGTCTAAGCGAAAATAGTTTCCACATAATTGCACAGGAGCTACAGCCCATGCCTATCGTCACCGTGTACGGGTCTTCCCAGCCCGCGCCCGATTCCCCCGCCTATACCGACGCCGAGCGCGTCGGCAGGCTGCTGGGCGAAGCGGGATATAGCGTTATGACCGGCGGCTACTTTGGCACGATGGAGGCCGTCAGCAAGGGCGCGAAAGAAGCCGGGGCGCATGTGATCGGCGTGACGGTCAGCATCTTTGAAGGCAGCGGCAAACGCTCCGGGCCGAACAGCTATTGCGACGAAATCATCCGCTACGACACGCTGCGCGACCGACTTTATCATTTGGTGACGCGCTGCGACGCGGCGGTGGCCCTGCCCGGCGGCATCGGAACGCTGTCAGAAGTGGCGTTGACATGGTCGCTGCTACAAGTTGGCGAGATCAGCCCGCGCCCGTTTGTGCTGGTAGGCGAGCGGTGGGGCAAGACGCTGTCCGACTTTTACGACGGCGGGCAATATATCGACCATAATCACCTGCGGCTGTGGCAGATCGCCCCCACCCCGGAGCAGGTAGCGCCGCTTATCCGGAATTGGAAACATGATTAAGACCTCTATTCCTCACTTTTTCCCTTGGCGCGTTTGCGTTGAGTCTATTTTCGTCATCGCGTTGATAGGGTGCGCGTCTCCCATCCCGGCGGCCCCATCACCGACTGTCACGGCAACGCCAACCCCCCATCCAACGCAGACCGCCACCCCAACCGTCACGCCCACGCCGAGCGTCACGCCCGGCCCCAGCCTCGACGAACTGCTGACGACGCCTAACGCGCTGGCCGCCGCGGCGCATTTGGACGACGCGATGGTTTATTATGGCGATCTGGCCACGCTGTACCCTGCCAGCGCCGAGCCGCTGCTGCGGATGGCGGCGCTGGCCCAGCGGCAAAACGACGCTGAGGCCGCCGAACGCTATTTCGAAGCCGCCGCGAAAGCCGATCCAACCCATCGAGACGCGCTGCGATTGTGGGCGATATTTCTTGATTCGCAGGGCCGCTATGCCGATCTGGTCGGGGTGTATGACCGGATGGCCGCGCTTGGCCCCGATAACGCCGATCTGCGGGTGGCGCGGGCGATGGCAAACGCGCGGCTGGGGAAGGCGCCAGCGGCGGCTGACGATCTGGCGGCGGCGATGGCACTCGACCCCAACCGTGAATACGCATGGCTAAACGTAGCCGGGGCGGCTTCAGGGGGGCGGCAGTATGAGGCAGCCATCGAGATCGCCAGCGCCGGGCTGGACGCCTACCCGGACTCATCGGGGCTGTTGATGACACGCGGGCTGGCCACCCTGTCAACGCATGACACGGACGCGGCAATCGCCGATTTCAAAGCGGTAGAGGCGCTTGATCCTTCGAACGCGATGGCGCTTCACTGGCATGGGCGAGCGTTGATCGAGTCAGGGAGCTTCTCGGAAGCCGTCGAAACGCTCCAACGCGCCGCCGAACTGGGAGCGCTTTCTGGCGCGGACGGCGTGAATCTTTCTTACGAATCGATGGCCTACGCCGCCGACGCGCTGGCGCGGACGGACGTCAACGCGGCTTTTGAATATCTGGCGGCGCGGGTGTTTCAACACGGCAGCCGCGACGGGCTGATGATGGGCTACGGGCTGGCGCGCTGGCGGCAGGGGAACATCTCGCTGGCGGTGGGGCGAATGAACAGCCTTGTGGACATCGGGTTTGTCCCGGCGCTGCACTGGCGCGGGGCAATTCTGGCAGAACAGGGCGAGACGGAGAAAGCGATAGCCGATCTCAAGGCATTCCTGAGTCTGCGTCATTCCGGCCCGGATGTGGAATCAGCGCGGGAGACGCTGGAGTCATTGGGCGTTGACCCGGACAAACCGTGAACTTTCGGCCCGGATTCTGAGCGCGCCGCGCTCCTTGCAGCAAAATCATCGACAAATTCCTCAACCGTCAGCGGCGCGTGATCCATCCCCAGCGCGCGGGCCAGCCGGATCATCTGCGGCGGCTCGACTTCGGCCTGCGCCAGCGCCTCTACCTGAGACAGCGTTCGCGCCGCCGGGCCATCGGCCAGAATGCGGCCTTCCGCCATCACCACCACGCGCTCAAAATGCTCGGCGCAAAAATCGATGTCATGGGTGATCGCTATCACGGTGCGACGCTCGGCTTTAAGCTCGTCCACGATCTGCCCTACCAGCTCCACGCCGCCCGCGTCCTGCCCGGTCGTAGGCTCATCCAGCACGACAATCGGCGTGTTCATCGCCAGCGCCGCCGCCAGAGCCACCAGTTTGCGCTGGGAGATATGCAGGTCATATGGGTGTTGATCCGCCTGTTCAGCCAACCCGACGCGCCTGAGCGCGTTGTGGACGGCGTGGGCGGCGTCTGCCAGCGGGATGCCCAGATTGCGCGGCCCAAAACCGACCTCGGCGGCCACCGTGCGCTCAAACAGTTGATCATCGGGGTTCTGAAAGACGTAGCCGACCCGCGCCGCCAGCTTCGCCACCGAGACGCGCCGGGTGTCCCACTCGCCAATAGCCACGCCCCCGGTCGCGGGCTTGAGCAGGCCATTCAGGTGGCGGGCCAGTGTGGTTTTGCCCGCGCCGTTCTCGCCGATGATTGCCACCGCTTCGCCAGAGGCGATCTCCAACGACACCTCAAGGAGCGCCATCACGCCGGACGGATAGGCAAAGCTGACTCCGTCAAGGGATATATTCATCAAGACTCCGAGGGGCGAAGAATTCCGAGGCTTGATTCAAAGTCACAGGCAGGGCCGCGTCAGGCTGAACCAACCCGCGCGCGCGGGCTAAGGCCGCCGCCCGCGCATAGCGAGTTTGCCCGACCCCCGATGCGACGACCTCCGGGGCGTTGAGAACTTCACGCGGCGGGCCATCGGCGACAAGCTGGCCGCCCGCCAGCGCGATCACCCGGTCGGCAAATTCAGCCACCCATTCCAATTTATGCTCGACCAGAATCACAGTCGCGCCGCCGGAAGCCACCAGCCGGGCCAATGCCGCGAATACTTCCTTCGTTCCTATCGGGTCAAGCTGGGAGGTCGGCTCGTCGAGGATCAACACCTGCGGACGCATCACGATCATAGAAGCCAGAGCCAGACGCTGCTGCTGCCCACCCGAAAGCTGCATCGGCGAACGGTCGGCCAGCCCGGACAGCCCGACGAGGGCGAGGGTTTCATCGGCGCGGACCAGCATCTCGCTACGCGGGACGCCCATGTTTTCCAACCCAAAGGCCGCCTCGCCGCGCACGGTCATGCGCGCCCCGGTGATCTGGTTGAACGGGTTTTGAAACACCAGCCCGACCGTTCCCGCCAGTTGCGCCAGCGGCGTGGCTGGCACGTCCAGCCCGGCGACCGACACCTCGCCGGACAGCGTCCCGTGATAGAAGTGCGGAATAAACCCGCTCAGGGCGTAGCACAGGGTAGATTTGCCTGACTGATTCGCGCCGACCAGCGCGCAGAACTGGCCCGCAGGCACGTCAAAAGTCACGTTCCACAGGGCGGCGGTGGGAGTCAGAGGATAGGCGTAGGTGAGATCGCGGACAGAAATCATGCGGCGATCTCCAGCGCAAAACGCAATGCGATCAGGATCAGCGGCACGGCGAGGATCAGCCAGCGGGCGACACGTTGGATGGAGGTGTCATTCAGAGTCAACAGGCTGGTCTTGACCCCCACGCGGCTGAAGGCGCGGGCTTCGAGCGCGATGGCCCGTTCCTCGATATCCACGATGCTGCTGAGGATCAACGGGACGACCAGCGGCAGCAGGGCGCGCAAACGGCGCGGCAGCGAGCCTTCGGTCTCCAATCCGCGCGAACGCTGGGCGTCCAGAATAGTCGCGGCGCGAGCTTGAAAGCGCGGCACGATCTGAATGGTAGTCAGGACGATATAGGCGATCATCGGCGGGAAGCCGCGCTCGGTGAGGGCCAGCATCAGCGCGTCGGGCGGCGTGGTGAGCGACAATAACAGGAACGCGCTAACCATCGCCACAATGCGCCCCACCGCCGCCAGCGCGAACTCGATGCCTTCGGCTTTGAGCGACACCGGGCCGAGCGTGAGAATGGGCGTCCCGCCCGGCCAGATAAAACCGCGAATAAGAAATAGCGAGATAGCGAATGGGAGGGCAATCGGCCAGATGGCGCGCAACAGCGAGCGGAGGGCCCTGCTCCATAACGCGAGGGGGACGACAATCAACACGAACACGGCGAACGCGGGCCACGTCCCGCCCAGCCCCAATCCGCCGATCAGAATCGCGCCACTGATCGCCAGCTTGGTGAGGGGATGCAGGCGGTGATAGCCGCTGTCACGCGGAGCGTAAAGACTGAACGAAGATGTCATCGGCAGCGCCGATCGAGAGACATAGCAAGGGCGACCCAATGGGTCGCCCCTACGATGAGGATTTTCGAGTTAACGCGCTAGTTTTTTTGGCGCGGGCCGCTTGGCGGCGGGTTTCTTGGCGGCAGGTTTCTTGGCCGCTGGCTTTTTCGCTGGCGCGGGCTTGACCGCGGGTTTCTTGACCGCGCCCTTGCCGACTGGCGCGGGCTTCGTCGCCCCTGCTTTCATGTCCATCGACGCGACCGACGCCGCAGACGGTGATTCAGGCATGGCGCGCATGGCGGGGGCAGGCGGAGCGACAACTGGCATGGCCACCTGCTCACGCAAGTTCTGAGCGCGAGGGAATAGACCCAAGAACCGCTTGGGGAATAGTGTCGTTACTACAAACCAAACAACTAAATATGTAATCGTCTTGTCAAGCGGATCAGAGGAAACGCCTTGAGCAAATGAAGCAGGAAGGATGCCAGCCCCCATGTTTGAGAAGAAAGCAACCACCATATCGGTGCCAGATCCGGTCACGCCGCCGTAAAGTAATGCGGTGATAGGCGCAGAAATCATCGCGGCGACTAGCCCAGTTATGATACCGGCCACAACTACACGCCAGAAAGTTTTCATCCAACCGACATCGCTAAACAATCCGGCGAGCGCGCCAATTACAGCGGCTACTGCCATGTATGGGATATAGTTCGGATTCTGAACAAGCGGGATTGGCACAATGCCCCATATCAGGTTGGAAAGCAAGCCCGTGACTGCGCCCGCTAGCGGGCCAGCCAATACCCCTACTAGAACTGTGCCAATTGAATCAAGGTATAGAGGAACTTTGAGGTTATATATGATCGCCCCTATAGCGATATTCAATGCAATCGCCACAGGGATCATCACCCACGTCAGCGTGCTGAAATCTTTGCGTATTCGTTCCATGACAGCCCTCCGAGGCAAGCTATTTTAGCGATCAGGATAAGCGATATCTTCTATCATACGCAAAACACAGAAATGAGAAAGTCGATACGGGCGGCGGATCAATAGGCGTTGGTTTGTTCGCGCCATCCGAACAGCGTTCCCAAGATCGTCCTGACCAGGATTTTGATGTCCAGCCACAGCGACCAATTCTCAACATACCACAGATCGTACTTGGTGCGTTCGGCGATGGAAGTGTCGCCGCGCAGCCCGTTGACCTGCGCCCAGCCGGTCATGCCAGCTTTCTCGCGGTGGCGTTCCATATAGCGCGGAATGTTCTGGCGGAATTCCTGAACGTAGACCGGGCGCTCCGGGCGCGGCCCGACCAGACTCATCTCGCCAAGCAACACGTTAATAAACTGGGGAAGCTCGTCGATGTTCCGTTCACGCAGCCATGCGCCCAGCCGGGTCTTGCGTGGATCGTCTTTGGTCGTCCAGCCGGGGCCCTGCCGTTCGGCGTCCTGGCGCATGGAACGAAATTTGACCATCTGGAAGGCTTTGCCATCCAGCCCCATGCGCTCCTGACAATAGAAGACTTCGCCCGGCGATTCCAGCCGGATCAGGGCCGCGAACAGCAGCATAATCGGCGAGAGAAAGATCAGGCCAAACGACGCGCCAGCGATGTCCAGCGCCCGTTTCAGGCTGAGTTTCCAACCGCGCAACTGGATGTCGCGCACATTGAGCAGCGGCAGCCCGCCGAGATCGTCAATCGTGACCTCGGTGGTCACAAACTCAAACAAGTCCGGGAAAATCTTGATCGCCACGCTACCACGCTGGCACAAATTGACGATGCGGACGATTTCCTGCTGGGACGTGCCATCGGACAGCGCGATAATCACCTCGCGCACCTCATGATCGTCGATAATCTGGGCCAGATCGTCGATTGCCCCCAGCGCTTTCGCCCCGGCAACCTCGCCACCGGTGTCCGCCCCATTGACCACGCCCACCAACTCGTAGCCCAGATGCGGCGACCACAGAATCAGCCGAATGATAGCCTTGGCGGAATCCCCGCTGCCCACCACGATCACCGGATCGCGCCCGATCCCGACGCCGCGCAACCCGCGCCAGATAACCCGGTGCGTCTCGCGCCCTACGGTCACAGTCACAATCGCCAGCAGCCACGCGTACAGTATCATCGAGCGCGGGTAATCCAGCGCGAAAATGCTGTTCTTGAAGGTTAGAGCGGAGACCGCCACAGCCATCATGGTGCCCACGCTGACCGCCCCGAATATCTGTGAAACCGTGTCCACCCGCGACTGCGCCCGGACAACGTGATAGAGCTTGTTGAAGTAGAACACCAGCGCAACGCTGATCATTTGCACGATCATCATCGGCAGGTAGTTTATGAAGTCGTCGACGTTGGCCGATTGATCAGACACAGGGAAGATCAGGCGCAGGCGGTAGGCGAGGACGAAAGCCGCCGCCGTCATCAGCGCGTC
>Ga0210377_10000557_pt1 | contig 35741 bp, 29 predicted proteins | sample PLM4_65_b1redo_FD_155480 | JGI IMG/M metagenome (GOLD analysis project Ga0210377, IMG submission 155480) | Groundwater sediment microbial communities from an aquifer in East River, Colorado, USA - PLM4_65_b1 redo | ecosystem: Environmental > Terrestrial > Soil > Riparian zone | place: USA: East... | reverse complement strand
AGCGACGCGCCGGACGGCGCGTCCGCGCGGCGGCGTGCGAAACGCGGCGCGCGCAGGTGGTGGAAGCGCTCGCGCGCTCGCTGCCCGACGCCGAATTACGACGCGGGCTGCTCGCGTCCGCGGCGACGCCACCGCTCTGAGGTCCACGTGGGCTTTCCGGAACCAGCTCCTGCGCGCCGCGAACCCAAGGTTACCGGATCACGAACAGCTCTCAGCTTGTGGCGACAATTACTCATTCCGCTGTTGATCTGACCTAGGTGAATCGCTCTCTCGAGCGGTTGCTTGGATTTGCACCGGACACCGTACCAGCTCGGTCAGAGACGCTTCTTGGGGACGGGCTGCCGCTCGGGTGACAGGCAGGCTTCCGGTCCCGCCGCGATCCACGTGCTGTCCCGTATGTTTCTCCAAACATCGCGATAATCAAGTCTGCCCATGCGAATCGTGTGTCCGGATCTGACACAACCCTGTGCGACCTTCGTCGACATGGCATTGCGATCTCGACAGCTGCAACTGGAGCTCGAGTCACCGTCGCTGGGGCGGCGCGCGGCCCGGCGCAGGGCGAAAGCCGGGGCCGTCGCGTCGCGATCCCCATCATCGCAGGGCGCACTTGGCATCGCGGCATCCGTGTCACGTCACGTTGAAGGTGCGGACGGAGGTTCCCTCACTGCGAAGCGAGAGGCTCGTGGCCGAGCTGGAGGGCAGCTGGCGTGAAGTGTGCCAGCGCGATCGGTTTCGTCTCGTTCATTATTCAATCCAGAGCGACCACGCCCACATGCTCGTCGAGGCTGGGAGTGCGCGGGACCTCGCGTGCGGGCTCAAGGCGATTGCCTGCGTCCTTCTGAACGCGCGTCGCCACCTCGCCAAGCGCGGTCGCGCATTGCCGGGGACCGCGCGGATTGATCCGGCGTCATCGGGGCGGTGGTTCGCGGGTTGGAGAACGGCGGCTCCTCCGGCTCACGACTCTCCCGCCGTTGCAGCGCCGCATTCCTGGCTGTTGAGCGTCGGTTGGCGCAGGCGCGGACTCATCGACGCGGACGAGGTTCCCGGGGCGCGGTCGCCGGTGCACTGGGCGCCGCGCTAGGCGCCCATCGGAGTCTGCGCCTGGGACCGGCACGAGAAGCAGACCACCGCCCGAGCGCCACCGCACTCCTACCCTCAAAACCTTCTTCGAAGTCGCCGGAGCCACAGCGCCCGCCGCTCCTCAGAACCCTGCTACCCGGCCTTCGCCGCGGCGTCGATCGCGGCCTCGACCTCCGCGCGCGAACGCTCGAGCGTATCGTCCTGGAACGCGAGCGTCGGAAGGAACCCGGGGGCCGCGCGCCAGGGCGGCTCCTGCTCGCGCACGGGCCACACGCCGAACTCGTGCACGCCCGTGCGCCCCTCCGGCTCGCCCTCGCACAGGTGCGCCATGCGCAGCGCGTAGCGCGCGGTCCACTCCGGATCGCGGCCCCACCAGGCGCGCTGGAAGAGCGGGAAGAGCGCGAGCAGCGCGTCGTAATCGTGCTCGGCGGCGAGCAGCAGATCCGGGATGCGGCTGCGCAGGCGCGCAGCCAGCGCGCGGATGCCATCGTAGACCGGGTGATCGGCGTCGTTGACCCAGACGTGGATCGTGTCGAGGAAGACGCCGTCGAAGCCAAATCGACGTGCGAGCGCTTCGATCTGTGCGGCGAGATCCTCGCGCCAGGCCGGATGCCCGGGATTGAGCCACGCCTGCCAGCCGGTGTCGTGTGCGCGCGCGAAGTCCCAATCCGGCTGGTTGCCGTGGAAGCGGTTGCGCGTCGCGCTCTTGAGCACCGCCGTGGCATCGAGATCACGAAAACGGGGCAGCTGCGCATTCACGCAGTTGCCGCCGAACATCGGCATCAGGTGCACGCCGAGCGCGCGCGCGCCGTCGCAGAGCGCCGCGAAACCGGCTTCCCCGCCAAGTTTTGGCTCGGGCCGGTAATCGCCGTACTGCCAGTAGTAGCGGCCCTCCCAGCCGGGCAGGTAGGCGAGCACGCGGCGGCCTTCGATGCGCTCGGCGACGAAGCGCAGCACGCGCAGCATGCCGGCGTAGTCGAGGAAGCAGCGCCCCGTCCAGTGCATGCCGTGCAGCGTCAGCGCGAGGCGCAGCTCGCGGGCCCAGCCCGGGACGTCTTCGCGCTCGGTCCAGGGCCGCAGGCCGAACGCGCGCCGCGCGAACGCGAGCTGGGCGGCGAGCATGCCGTCGACCGCGTCGCCACGCGCGAGCACGCAGGGCGGCGCCTCCTGCTCGCGGTCGAACCGGCTCGCGTCTTCTTCGTGTACGAGCTCGAGCACCCCCTGGCCCGCGCGCTCGCCCGTGCGCTCGATCGCGACGGCAAACCTTTTCTCGCGCACGCGCCGATCCTCGAAGCGCACCGCGAGCGGCTCGCCGCCGCAGCGCAGCGTGAGCAGCGGCAGCGGCAGCCGGTTCGGGTAGGCGAGGATCTCGCCCATGGCGCTCGCGCCGCGCGCTTGCCCGCCTTCCACGATCTCGAGCGGCGTCGCGAGCCCGCGCAGCAGCAGCTTCGTGCAGCGAATCGGCTCCGGGGCCTTGGCCTTCAGCCAGCTGCGCAGGCAGCCGCCCGGTTCGGGTTCTACGCGCACCAGCACGGTGCCCGGCGCGCGCTCCTGCTGCCCGGCGAAGGCGAGCCCCGCCGCGCGCACGACGAAGGCCTCGTCTTCCTGACGCGCGCTCGTCCGCTCGGGGTCGAGGCCATAGACGTTCGCGAGGGTCACCACCTGGACGGAGAACGCGAAGCCGAAAGCTTCGAAGACGGGGTCGCGCAGGTCGAAGCTCGCAAAGTGCACGCGCGAAGCCTACCGGGTGCGGAGCCGGTTATCCTCCTGCCCGATGCCGGCGAGTCCGCTTGTCATGCCGAGACCCCGCTTCGCCTCGCGCATCGACGTCGACCTCACGCCGAATGCGCTCGCGCTGGCGCTCGCGGCGCGTCATGCCTCGGGCGCGCGCGTCCTCGATCTCACGGCTGCGAATCCGACGCAGGCAGGCTTCACGTACCCGGAGGCCGAGATCCTCGCCGCGCTCGCCGCACCCGCCGCGCTGCGCTACGAGCCGGAGCCCCGTGGGCTGCCGGCCGCGCGCGCCGCGATCACGGCCTATTACGCTGCCCGCGGCGAGATCGTCGACACCGACGACGTACTCGTCACTTCGAGCACCAGCGAAGGCTACGCGCTGCTCATGAAGCTGCTCGCCGAGCCCGGCGACGAGATCCTGGTGCCGGCGCCGAGCTATCCGCTCTTCGACATGCTCGCTGCGCTCGAGTCCGTCGCGCTGGTTCGCTACCCGCTCGAGTTTGCTTCGGGCCGCGGCTGGCGCATCGGGCGCGAGGCGCTCGAGCGCGCGCTCTCGCCGCGCACGCGCGCCGTCGTCGTGGTGCACCCGAACAACCCCACCGGCTCGTACGTGCAGGCGCAAGAGCGCGCCTGGCTCGAGGCGCTCTGCGCGCGCCGCGGGCTCCCGCTCATCGCCGACGAGGTGTTCCTCGACTACGGTCGCGGCGCGGCCTGCGAGACGAGCTTCGCCATGACGCAGGGCGCGCTCGCCTTCGCGCTCTCGGGCCTCTCGAAGCTGGCCGGCCTGCCTCAGCTCAAGCTCGGCTGGATCGCGCTCGCCGGGCCCGAGGCGGCGCGCCGCGAGGCGCGCGATCGGCTCGAGTTCATCGCCGACGCCTATCTCTCCGTGGGCGCCCCCGTGCAGCACGCGGCCACGGCCTTACTCGGGCTGCGAGGCCGCGTGCAGCAGCAGATCCTCGCGCGCGTGGCCGCGAACGAAGGCCTGCTGCGCGAGCGCTGTGCGGATGTTCCGGGCTGCCGCGTGCTCGAGCGCGACGGTGGCTGGTATGCCGTGCTCGAGCTCGCCCGCGAGATCGACGAGGAGGCGCTCTGCGTCACGCTCCTGGAAGAGCATGGCGTGCTCGTGCACCCGGGTTTCTTCTTCGATTTCGCGCGTCCGGGCGTGCTCGTCGTGAGCCTGCTCGCGCGGCCGGACGAGCTCGCGGAAGGCATCGAGCGCGTGATTGAATGCGCGAATTCGATGTGAGAGGATCGCGGCTCGCATGACCGCTGCGTCCACCCGACCGGTTCGCCTGAACGACCTGCGCAGCTTCGATCTCGAGGCCGACGTCGTCGTGGTCGGCCAGGGCGCCGCGGGCGGCGCGGCCGCGATCGAGGCCGCGCGCGCCGGCGCCGAGGTGCTCGTGCTCGAGCGCATGACGCGCGGCGGCGGCGCGACCGCGCTCTCGACCGGCCTCACCTACTTCGGCGGCGGCACCGCGATCCAGAGGGCCTGTGGCTTCGAGGACAGCGTCGAGGACATGATTGCGTACGTGACGCTCGCCGCCGGCCCCCAGGTCGAGCCCGAGCGGGTGCGGCTCTACTGCGAGGGGAGCGTCGCGCACTTCGAGTGGTTTCGCGCGCTCGGCGTCGAATTCAAGCCCACCTTCGTCGCCGACAAGCTCACGCATCCGATCACGGACGATTGCCTGATGTTCAGCGGCAACGAGCAGTCCTGGCCGGACTGCGAGAAGGCTCGCCCGTTCCCGCGCGGCCACAAGCCTGCCCGCGAAGGGGAAGCGGGCGGCTACCTGATGGAGGCGCTCCTGCGCGCGACGCTCGCGGCGGGCGCGCGCGTCGTGAACGAGTGCCGCGTCGAGCGGCTGATTCAGCGGGATGACGGCCGCGTCGTCGGGGTCGAGGCCCTGCGCGGGCGCGAGCGGGTGCGGGTGAAGGCGCGCCGAGGCGCCGTGCTCGCGACCGGCGGGTTCGTCTTCAACAAGGGCATGCTCGCGAAGCACGCGCCAGCTCTGTTGCAGTGCAACTACCCGACAGGTACACCGGGAGACGACGGATCCGGGATCCAAATGGGCGTTGGCGCCGGCGGCGAGGCGATCAACCTGAGCGAGGGCCTCGTGCTCAATGCCTACTATCCGCCCTCGGCGCATCTGAAGGGCGTGATGGTGGACGCGCTCGGCCGCCGCTTCGTGAACGAGGACGCCTATATCGGCCGCACCAGCGACGCCATCCTCACGCGCGCGCAGGGCTGCGCCTATCTCGTCGTCGACGAGTCTTTGTATGGCAAGACCCAGGCCATGCACAAGCTCGCCGCCGTCGAGGAGAGCTTCGAGGCGCTCGAGAAGGCGCTCGCGATGCCAGAAGGAATACTTGTCGCGACCCTCGAGCACTACAACCGCCATGCGCAGCGCGGCGAGGATCCCCTGTTCCACAAGGCGGCGAAGTGGCTGCGGCCGCTCCAGACGCCGCCCTACGCGGCGCTCGATTGCAGCACGCAGCGTTCGCTGTTCGGCGTCTTCACGCTCGGGGGCCTCGCGGTCGCGACCACGGGCGAGGTGCTGAGCCCGCAAGGGGAAGCCGTGCCGGGGCTCTACGCGGCGGGCCGTTGCACGGCCGGGCTGATCCGCGAGGGGCGCAACTACGCGAGCGGGCTCTCGATCGGCGACGCGAGCTTTTTTGGCCGCCTTGCCGGCCAGCGCGCCGCGCAGGCGCCCGGCTGGGAGTGACGTGAGCACGCTCACCGGTCTCTTTTCGCCGATCCGCATCGGTGCGCTCGAGCTGCGCAACCGGCTCGTGATGGCGCCGATGGAGACGGGCTTCGGGACGCGCGAAGGGCTGCCGTCGCCGCGCACGCTCGCGTACTTCGAGGCGCGCGCGAAGGGCGGCGTGGGCCTGATCACGCTCGGCGCCTGCACCATCGATCCCCGACACAAGGAAGTCCCGACGAGCCTGCACTTCGGGAGCGACGACGTGATCGAAGCGCACCGCCGGCTCACGGAGCGCGTGCACGAGCACGGCGCCCGCATCCAGCCGCAGCTGATGCACGCGGGCCCCGACAGCCTGTCTCCACTTCTCTCCGGGATTCCATCGCTCGGCCCCTCGGTGATCCCGCACTACATGACCGGAACCCCCTGCCGCGAGCTCGCGGCGGAGGAGATCCCGGAGATCGTCACGCAGTATCGTGCCGCCTCGCGACGCGTGCGCGAGGCCGGCTACGACGGGATCGAGCTGCACGCCGCGCACGGCTACCTACTACTTGGCTCGTTCCTGACTCCCTGGCGCAACCGACGCAGCGACGCGTATACGGGCCGCACGCTCGCCGGCCGCCTGCGCCTCGTGCTCGAGGTGGTCCGCGCGATCAAAGCCGAACTTGGCGACGATTTCCCGCTCACGCTGCGCCTCTCGGGCTACGAGCGCGTGCCTGGCGGTCGCTCGCTCGAGGACACGCAGCGCATGGCGCCCGAGCTGATGGCGGCCGGCGTCGACGCCTTCCACGTGAGCGGGGGCGTGATCGATCCCTTGACGACGCAGATGGTGGCGGGCTCCGATTTCGAGGACGGACACAACGTGGTGGCGGCCGCCGCCGTGAAGCGCGTCGTCGACGTGCCCGTGATGGTGGTGGGCCGCATCCACGACCCGCGCTTCGCCGAGCAGATCCTGCGCGACGGCCACGCCGATCTGATCGTGATGGGCCGCCCGCTGCTCGCCGATGCCGAGCTCCCGGCGAAGGCGCGCGCCGGCCGCTTCGCCGAGATCCGTCGCTGCATCTCGTGCCAGAGCTGCATCGACTCGATGGAGAAGGGGCGCATGAGCTGCGCCGTGAATCCCTTCACCGGGCGCGAGGCCGAGCTCGTCTGGCAGGCGCCGAGCCGGCGCAAGCACGTGATCGTGGTGGGCGCCGGGCCGGGCGGACTCGAGGCGGCGCGTTTGCTGGCGCGCCGCGGCCATCGCGTCGCCCTGTACGAGAAGCAGGGCTTTCTCGGCGGCGCGCTCGTGATGGCCGCGATGGTGCACGCGGAGAACGAGCCCTTTCTCGACTTCCTGCGCGGCGAGATCGGACGCCTCGCCATCGAGGTTCACCTCGGCCGCGCGCTCGACGCAGACGGGATCGCGAGTCTCGCCCCCGACGCGGTCGTCGTCGCGACGGGCGGTCGCGTGGTGGCGCCGAAAATACCGGGAGACGACCAACCGCATGTGCTCACCGGCACGCGGCTGCGCGAGCTGATCGCGGGCCGCGTGGAAGACCTGGCGCAGCTTCCGGCCTGGCAGCGGGCGGGCGCGCGGCTGCTCTCTGGTCGCGTCCAGCGTCTCGTCCGGCCGAGCCGCCTGCGGGCTCTCTCGCGGCTGTGGATGCCGCTCGGTCGCCGCGTCGCGATCGTCGGCGCCGATCTCGCAGCGATCGAGCTGGCAGAGTTCCTGGCCGAGCGCGGCCGCGCCGTGGCGGTGCTCGAGACGGGCGAGGGCATCGCTCCCGAGGTGGGCCCGAAGCGCCGCGCCGAGCACATGCTCCGCCTCGACCGCAGCGGCGTGTCTGTCAACACCGGCGTCGAGATCGAGCGGATCTCACGCGACGGCGTCCTGCTGCGTCGCGCTCAGGGCGCGTCAACCCTTGTTTCGGCCGATTCGGTGATCCTCGCCGGGAGCGTCGAGCCCGACACGGAGCTGCTCGAGGCCCTGCGCGGTCGCGTGCCCGAGATCCACGCCGTCGGCGATTGCACGGGCCTGGGACTCATTCGCAAGGCCACGGAAGAAGCCGCGCGCATCGCCTGCGCGCTCTAGGAGGAACGCTCATGGACATCCACCACCCCGCGCTCGTCGCCGCCCGCAGCTCGTGGCGCTACGTGCAGGCCAAAGACCGCGCGAGCTGGCTCGCGCTGCTGGCGCCGAGCATCGTGATCGAGGATCCCATCGGCGTCGGCCCCACGAACCCGACCGGGAAGGGAATCCGGGGGCTCGAGGAAGCGAAGGCGTTCTGGGACAAGAACATCGCGCCGACTTCGATCAGGATCGAGGCGCACGAATCCTTCGCGGCCGGCAGCGAATCCGCGCACGTGCTCACGCTGACCACGAGCTTCCCGAACGGCGTCAAGATCATCGTACACGGCGTCTTCACCTACCGGGTGAATGACGTCGGCAACCTCACGAGCCTGCGCGGCTACTGGACGATGTCCGACGCGAAGATCGAGAAGCCAGCCTGAGCTCGCCGCGAAGGCTCGCCGGGCTCCAGAGCTGCGCCTTCACGCACAGCCGCTGTGCGCCGCCGCCGCGAGCCCGCGCCCCGCGTCGACGAAGGGAGCCCCGGCTTCGATGCGCGTGTCAGCTCGCGGCCGGCGCCCGCCGCGCACGTACGTACTCGACCAGCATCGGCATCAGCGAGATCACGATGATCGCGAGGATCACGATGTGGAAGTTGCGCTTCACCGTCGGAAGCTGGCCGAACCAGTAGCCCGCGAGCAGGAAGCCGAGTACCCAGCTGATCGCGCCCGTCACGTTGTAGACGGCGAAGTAGCGGTAGCTCATGCGGCCGATGCCGGCGATGAAGGGCGCGAAGGTGCGGATGATGGGGACGAAGCGCGCCAAAAAGATGGTCTTGCCGCCGTGGCGCTCGTAGAACTCGTGCGTGCGTTCGAGGTGGCGGCGATTGAGCAGGCGCGCGCGATCGCTCGAGAAGACCATGGGGCCCAGGTAATTTCCGATCGCGTAGTTGACGCCATCGCCCAGCACCGCCGCCGTGATCAGCAGGATCGCGATCAGCGGGAGCGAGAGGGGCGAGCCTTCGATCGAGGCGAGCGCCCCGATCGCGAACAGCAGGGAATCGCCGGGCAGGAAGGGAGTCACCACGAGTCCCGTCTCGCAGAAGACGATCAGGAACAGCACCAGGTAGAGCCAGGGGCCGAGCACGCCCGCCCACTCGTTCAGGTGCTGGTCGAGGTGGAGGAAGAGATCGAGAACGGACTGCAGGAATTCCATGGGCTCCTCGGGGTCGACGCGAGGGGTTACCCGATCCCCCTCGGATTCTCAAGCGCAGGACCAGGCTGCGCTCAGCCAACGATGATGATGCGCACCTCGCGCGGCGTTCGCGTGACGAGGCGCGCGAGCACGTTGCCGCGCAGGAAGCGCCAGAGCGTGCCGCGCTGCGAGGTGCCGACCAGGATCGCGTTCACGCCGAGCTCGAGGGCGACCTGCACGATCGCGTCGCCGGCCTCCTGCGCGAGGCGCCAGATCGGAACCGCCGTGAGGCCTCGCACGTTCAGCCAGGCCACGGCGTCGGCGAGCACCTCGCGCGCTTCGCGCGAGGGCTGCGTGTCGCGCGGCACGAACAGCCCCGGCACCTCCTCGACGAAGAGCACCGCGACGTCGTGCTCGCCCGAGCCGCCCACGTGCGTCGCGGCCTCCTCCAGCAGGCGCTGGTTCGGCCCGCGCAGGCAGACGAGGGTTTGCGGCGAATAGGTGGGCTTCAGATCGAGTGCCTCTTGCAGCGTCAGGATCTCGACCGCCGCCGGGCTCTCGGCGGCGATGCGCTCGGCCTCCTGCGTCGTCACGGTGGCGCCGCGGACACGGCGCAGGAAAGGCAGGCCGCCGCGGTGCAGGAGTCCGTACGCGAGCATCACCAAGGTGAGCGAGCCGCCAAAAACGGTTGCATGCGGCTTCTCGACGAGGTTGGTGGCAAATGCGATCACCACGAGGCCGGTGGTCGCGACGCCCACCCAGAAGAGCATCCCGGTGCGGCCCTCCGTGATGCGCACGCGATCGAGCGAGAGAGAGGACAGGAAGAAGGCGCCGAGCAGGCCGAAGGCGTAGAGATCGCCGAGCGCTCCGAGATTGCCTCGCGTCGCGATCAGCACGGCGATCGGCACGAGAGCGGCCAGACCGATCGCGACATGCGGCGTCCCGAACTTCTCCGAGCGCCGCACCAGCGGACGCGGCAGGAAATCGCCGTCGGCGAGCGCGCCGACCACGTGGTAGGTGCCGACCACGGCGGTGTTCGCCGCGAAGAGCAGCAGCGCAGACGCCGTCACCACGATCAGCGCGCGCAGCCAGGTCCCGCCCATCGCGAAGGCGAGCTCGGATTGGAAGGCGTCGGGATTCACCGTGCTGGGATCGAGGAGATTCGTCGCGAGCGCCGTGAGCAGCGGCGAGGTGGCGAGGATCGCGATCACGACCAGCAGCATCGCCAGCCCGGCCGTGCGCCGCCGCGGCGGACCCATGGCGGGGGAGATCTGCGCGAGGGATTCGAGGCCGCTGAAGGCGAGCCAGGCGAAGGCGTAGCCGGTGATCGCGTCGGCGATCGGGATCCGCCCGGCGGCCGTCGCGGCGCTGCGCACCTTGCTCCAGGCCGCCGCGTCGATCTGCGTGGCGGTCACACCGATCAGCAGCAGCAGCGCGAGGAAGGCGATCACCGCGATCGCGGCGCTCACCTGCGCGGATTCGCGGATGCCGATCCAGTTGAGCACGCCGAGCAGGACCAGGCCCGCCGCCGCGAGCGGAAGCTCGAAACCCTGGAGCACCGGCACCAGCGTGGCGAGGTAGGTGAAACCGGAGATCGAGGAGATCGCCGCGGTGAGGAAGTAGTCGACGAGGATCAGCATCCCGCCGAGCGCGCCCATGCGCGGGCCGAAGGCTTCCTCCGCCACCGACACGACGCCGCCGCCGCCGGGATAGCGGGCGGCGATCTCCGAGTACTTCTCGGCGAGCAGCACGAAGGCCAGGCTCGTCGCGAGCACGAAGGTGGCGGCGCTCGTGCCCACGCTGCGGAAGAGCAGCCCCGGCACGTAATAGACGCTCGTCCCGATGTCGGCGTAGACGATCGCCCAGCACAGCAGCGGACCGAGCGTGCGCAGCTGTGTGTGATTGCTCGAGACCCGCGGCACCGCCCCCCCACCCACCGATCCGCTCGGCGCCTCAGTGTACCTTCGGAAGCAGCCCGCGGCGCAGGGCGAGCTGGAACACCCACGCCACCAGCGCGGAAGCGAGCGCGAGGTAGACGAGGTTCTCGATGCTCGCGAGCGCGAGCCTCCCCCACGCGATCTCGCCGTGCAAGGCCGCCGTCCGCATGCCCTCGAACACGTGATTCGCGGGCACCGCCTGCGCGATCGCGCGCGCGAACGGCGGCAGCACCGATTCGGGATAGAAGACCGAGGCGAAGGGCATCAGCAGCACCGGCAGGCTCCAGGCGAGGATCCCCCAACGCCCACCGAAGCGCAGGATCAAGGCCAGCGAGACGAGCCCCACCGTCCAGCCGAGCATCACGAGATTTGCGATGAAGGGAACCAGCGCGAAGCCGAAGCTGAAGACGTTGAACGCGTAGAGGATCTCGGCCGCCGCCGCCATCACCAGCAGCGTGAGCCCGAGCTTCACGAGCCCGAGGAGCATGATCGCCGCCGCGAACTCCCAGACTTTCAGAGGCGACGCGAAGACCGTCACCAGCGAGCGCGCCCAGACGTCGTCGAGGAACGAGACCGACACGTCCTGCGAGCAGCGGAAGAAGAGGTTCCACAGGATCGCGGCGCCCAGGAAGATGGCGATCGCATTCGGGAGCTGCGCGCCGCTGCCGGCCACGTACAAGGTCAGGAAGCCCCAGATCACGACGTCGATCAGCGCCCACTGGAAGGTGTCGATCACGCGCGAGGCGTCGCGGCGCAGCAGCAGCAGGTAGCGCAGCACCAGCGCGCGGATGCGCCGCGCGCTCGCGGCCGTGCGCTCGCCCCTCGGCAACCGGACGGCGGCGGTCGCGGTCACGCCAGCCCCCCGCGCGAGATCCGCAGGAAGACCGCCTCCATCGCGGCCGCATCGAGGCTCTCGCTTCCGAGCACGCGCTGGCTGACCGCGAGCGGTGTACCCTCGGCCACGACGCGGCCCAGGTGCAGGAAGAGCACGCGGTCGCACACCTCCTCCACCTCGGCCATGTTGTGCGAGGTGTAGAGGATCGAGAGTCCGCGCTCGCGGCGCAGGCGCAGCAGGAGCTTGCGCGTCTTGTCGGCAATGTCCGGATCGAGGCTCGCGGTGGGCTCGTCGAGCACCAGGATCGCGGGGTCGTGGAGCAGCGCGCGCGCGAGGCCTGCGCGCATCTGCTGGCCGAGCGAGAGGTTGCCGAACTTCTCGCGCGCCTGTGGGCCCAGCTCGAAGATCTCGAGCACGTTCTCTACGGCGCCCTTGCGCGCGCCGTAGAGGCCCGCATACACGCGCAGGTTCTCGCGCAGCGTGAGGCGCCAGTCCATCAGCGCCTCGGGCGACGTGAAGCCCACCTGGCGCAGCGCCGTCTCGCGATCCTCGAAGGGATCGGCGCCGAGCAGCTGTACGCTCCCCGACGTGGGCTTCACGAGGCCGAGCAGCACGTGCAGCGTCGTGGTCTTGCCGGCGCCGTTCGGGCCCAGCAGGCCCAGCACCTCGCCGCGGCGCAGGTCGAAGGAGACGCCCGCGAGGGCGGTCGTGTCCGCGAAGCGCTTCACGAGCTCGCGCACGCAGACGGCGGGGTGGAGGGCTGTGAGCGTCATGGCCTGGCCCGGGGGGCGCCGGCAATCTACCCCAGGACTTTCCGCCGGCACCAATCCAACAACGGGTGCTCGACCCAGCGATAGAAGGCGCAACAGAGCGCCAGCGCCGCGGCCAGCACGGCGACGGCTCCGACCCATCCCGCCGGTAGGCGCTCGACACCCGCAGCCCGCAGCAGCGTCACCAGAACCGAGATCGCGCTTCCGTGCACCAGGTAGGTCGAGTAGGAAGCGTCGCCCAGGAAGATCAGCAGGCGCGAGCGGATTCCGCGGGCATGGGCGGCGGCGTAGACGATCAAGGTCGATGGAATGCCGAAGGCCAGTTCCCGGCTCAGCGCCAGCGCGTGCTCGAGCGCCGCCCACCAGGCGACCGAGAAGCCGATCAGGCCCAGACCCAGCGCCAGGCCAGCATGTCGGGAGCGTCCACGTGCGAAGGCGATCGACGCCACGCAACCGAGCAGGAATTCGGTCATGAATGGATTGAGTGCGAAGCCGAGCGCGTAGGAAGCGGGGTTCCAGCCCGCCAGGACCCGGGCCCACGCCAGCACCGTCCACGCGCCAATGGCAACGAAGAAGAGGCGCGGCGAGCGAAAGAAGAGCGCGCCGAAGAGCAGGTAGAACCAAAGCTCGTAGACGAGTGTCCAGGCCACTCCGACGACGTGCCGTGGGGCGGGCAGGAGCAGGAAGCTCTTGAGCAGCACCTCGAAGTCGCCCTTGTGGCTCATCGCCGGGCTCGGAGCCACGAGGTAGGCCACCACCAGCATCAGGCTGACGACCGCGTAGATCGGATAGATGCGGATGAGCCGCTTCGCCAGGAAGTCCATCGCGCTGCGATTCCTCGCCGCGGTGTAATGGATGATGAAGCCGCTCAGCACGAAGAAGACGTCGACGCCGCAGTCTGCCGGTCGGAAGAAGCCGCCGGCGAAGGAGTATGCGAGTCGATCCTCGAAGATCCCCGTGCCGTGGAAGAGCAGCACGGCCAGGGCCGCGAAGCCCCGCAGCACTTGCAGTGCCTCCAGCCGCTCCGGCGGGGGCAGCAGCCTCGAGCGCGCGCTCGTGTCGGAGGAGCGTTCGCTGCCCGGCGCCGCAGGGCTCGTCGTCATCGTGACGGCGACGATGAAGGCGGGTCGCCCCGCGCTTCGCCGTGCCGGAGCGGGGATCGACCGCCCGAGAAGCGGATCGTCGTGTTGATGACGGGGGCGTGGTCCCCAAGCAGCCGGGTCGCAAGCTTCGCTGAGTAGATCCCGAGGCGCCGAGCAGCGTCAGGAGGCAGAACCGGTGGCACCCGAGGCGACTCTCGAAGGTACGCAGCCAAGCGTTCGATCTGCCTCGGAGCGCCATCGCGATCGACGAGCTGCGCGAACTCCACTGGCAGATGAGGCACTCGCAACCAGAACTGATGGAACGCCTGCATCGACTGCGTCAACTCGTCGGGCGTCAAACCCGTATCGAAAGCCTCGCTCGACTCGAGTACGTCCGCAGCAGATCGCTGCGGAATGACGACCTTGGCCGTGTTGAGGAGCTGCGTGACAGCCTCTTCCAATCCGGTGCACTGGAACTGCGGGAAGTGAGTCTTGACCACATACGGTCCGGCCTGGTCGACGATCCGGTGCCAGTCGAGCCCCTGGCTGACAAACTGGTCGAGGTCGACATAGAGAGGGCGCCTTCGATATCGATCGAAGTTGTTGAGGATGCAATCGATCAGCACGTGTGTACCGGATCGCATGAGCGACGCAACCATCACTATCTCGCCAGGCCCGGCGTCGCGAAATCGCCCTGGCGGCGCAACCGTGCACCGGGTGCTGGGGGGGATCAAACGACTGAGCAGTGCCTTTGCAGCAGCAAGCAAGTCCGACTCACGCCCGTGTTGATTCACGCGACCGCCCCATCGCCATGCGGGGCTATCGAGTCACCCGGCGGATCGCGTTCTCGAACTGGCGCGCAACGTGCTCCGGAGTCACCTGCCTCGCCCGATCCCTGGCGCGCTCCGCCATCCGCGCGAGCGTCTCGCCCGAAGTCTGCAACGCGCGATCGACGGCTCGGTCCATGTCGCGCGGCGACATCGGGTCGAACCACCATCCGCTCACGCCATCCTCGATGAGTTCCGTCACCGCCTGGCTCTTGATGCTCCCGAGGACCGGCAGCCCCATGGCCATCGCCTCGTTGACCACCAGCCCCCATGTATCCGCCAGCGTCGGAAATACCATGAGATCAGCGCCCCGATAGTGATCAGGGAGCGCAGCGTAGGGAACGGCGCCCTTGATCGAAACCGTCAGATTCGCGGGTCGGCTGGCGTTCGCGATCGACGAACGCATCGGTCCATCCCCGATCACGGTGAACTGGATCTGATCCGCGGGGTGACCTTCGCACCACCGAACGAGGCATTCGAGCAAGGCAAGAACGCCCTTGGACTCGATCAGCCGCCCCACATACAACAGCGCTCTCGCTGGACGATCCGGGACAGCCCGCGGCATCGCAGTGAGAAACGCGCTGTCCGTCGCGTAGGGCACCACCACGATCCTGTCCTGCCGGCCACCGGCTTTCAGGACGTAGCGCGCTCCGCTCTGCCCGTTCACCACCACGAGATCTGCACGGGCGAGCAGAAATCGCCTCAGCCCGGCACGGGCACGTCCGAATGCCCGTTCGGTGTCTTCCGACAAGTCCGCGTGAATGATGATCCTCGATGATCGGAAAAGCAGGCGGTAGACCATCGCCTGTAGCGTTCGCGCTCCGAGCTCCGAGGCGAGCATCACGGCTGGCCTCAGAGCAAACAGCGTGCAGATCACATCGTAGGGAACCTGGATGTCGTACTGCTGCGTGAATCCGTCGGGATGAGCCAACCTGCGGCGAATGACGACGGTTCTCAGCGAGATCGAGCGGACACCCTCGACCGCGCGATCCCCCGCGAGGTTCTGGGCCAATCGGCCAGCGGACGTCAGGACGCACATCCCGGGGAACGCCGTTGCGAGACAGGCCAGCGTCGCGGCCCTGTATGCCGAAACGACATTCGTCAACAGAACGACGCGCATCGCCTGGTTCGCTCGATTGCAGGAATGATGGACACGGATCTTGGCTGCCCCGCAGATTCACCACCTCGACCCCCGGCAGGAGGCACGTTATACGGCATGGCTCAGATGCGCTCGAATGCATCTCACCCGACCCGGTCCCCGCGCAGAGGGACGTGTCGGAAGCTCGCCCAGAGCGCCAGGTCGTAGACGATCTTGAGCGCGCCGCCGAGCGCAAACGGCGCGGAGAGCGCGACCGCCTGCATCAGCCAACCGGTCGCCGCGGGTGAGACCGCCTGGGCGAGTGTGCGCGAGAGCGTCGTCAGGCTCGCTGCCGCCTCGCGCTCGTGGTCGTCGACGAGCGCCATCACGTAGGCCTGGCGCGTCGGCACGTCCATCTGCGAGAGCAGGCCGCGGCCGAGCAGCAGCGCGATCGCGATCTCCGCGCTCGGCGCGAGCGCCAGCCCGATCAGCAGCCCATTCGCGAGCAGGTGCGAGAACACCATCGTGCGCAGCAAGCCGAAGCGCGCGCCGAGGCGCGCCGCGAGCAGCTGCGACACGGCCGTCAGGATCTGCACTGCGAAGAAGACGCGCCCGAGCTCGGCGAGCGAGAGCGCGAAGCGCGTGTGCAGCCAGTAGGCGACGAGCGACTGGAGCGCGAAGCCGCCCGCGAAGGAATCGAGCGCGAAGAGCGCGGCGAGACGGCGCATGATCGGCCCCGAGCCCGCACCGCTGGCACGAGCCCGCACCGCCGGCCGCGTCGCCGGCAGCGCGCGGTAGGCGAGCGCCTGCACGCCGGCTCCCGCGACGAAGAGCGCAAACAGCTGCTCGAGCGAGCTGCTCACGCCGACCGCCGCGGCGCCGAGCGCCGCCGCGCCGGCGCCGATCAGGTTGTAGACGCCGAACAGCCAGGTGCGCCGCTCCGGCGCGAGCGCGCGCGCCAGCACCACCTGCTCGAGCGAGAGGAAGGCGCCGGATTCGCCGGTGCTCACGGAGACGTTGCCGAGCATCGCCGCCGCTACCACGAGCCAGGGCTCGCGGAAGAGCAGCAGCAGCGCCCCGGCCGCCGCCGTCGCGGCCGCGAGCCCGAGCAGCACGACGCGCGCGCCGTAACGCTCCGCGGGACGCCGCACGGCCCAGGTGAGCGCCGCGCTCGCCAACAGGGTTGCCGACACGGCGATCCCGATTCCCACGGCGCCCACGCCGAGCGCCGCCAGATGGATCGGGAAGACGATGCCGAGGAAGCCGTAGCCGAACGTGCGCACCGCCTTCGCGACGAAGACGGCGGCGACTTCACGCGACACGGTCACGTCCCAGCGAGCGGCGCGTCACGCCGCGGATCTTATGCCAGTCGCTGTCCCAGCACCCAGGGGCGGCTGGCCGATCCCCGCGCCGCGCGGCAAGCTCGAAGGCGCCGCGCGCACGGCTGCTCGCGCTCCGCCGAGCCCGCGCTGGAGAGCTTCCTTGACCCACCGCAGCGAGAGGCTCGGGCTGCTGTTCGCGGCGCTGTGCGCCGCGAACGGCGCCTTCGTGCCCGCGATCTCGAAGCTCACGACGGATCGCGCCGATCCCATCTTCGTCGCGGCCGCCTCGAGCCTCGTCGCCGCGCTCGCTGCGACCGCCGTGCTCGCCGCGCGCGGTGAGCTCGCGGCGTTGTTCGAGCCACACCGCACCGGCAAGCTCGTGCTGCTCGGCGCGCTCGGCACCGGCCTCGCCTTCATCTGCTTCTTCGAAGGCGTGAGCCGAACCAGCGCGATCGAGACGGCGCTCTGCCTCCAGATCGAGCCGCTCTATTCGCTGCTGATCGCGCGCTGCTTCCTCGGCCACCCGCTCGCGCGCCGCCGCGTCGTCGGCGTGACGCTGCTGCTGGCCGGCATCGCGCTCGCCGTCGGTGTCGAGGGGCTACGCGGCTCGCCGGGGATCCTGCTGCTGCTCGCGACGCCGCTGTGTTGGCAGGCGTCGCACCTGCTGGTGCTGAAGCGTCTTTCCGACCTTGCACCACCGCTGCTCACCGGCGCGCGCTACGTCTTCGGCAGCACCGTGCTCTGCCTCTACTGGGCGCTGCGCGCGGGCCCGACGACGATTCCGGCGCCGGACGTGCTCGCGCCGCTCGCGCCCGTGCTCGTGATCCAGGGCCTGATTTCATTCTACTTCGGCACGACGGTCTGGTACCTCGCGATCGCGCGGCTCGATCTCGCGCGCACCACCGCGATCGTCGTCCCCTCGATCCCGATCCTCTCGCTCGGCGCGAGCTTCCTGCTGCTCGGAGAGGTAGCCTCGCCGCGCGAATGGGCCGGCCTGCTCCTGTGCGTCGGCGGCGTGCTGATCTTCGTCACCGCGCCGCACGCGGCGCTGCCGCGCGAGCGCGCCCCCGCCGCGCTGGCGCTGCGCGCGGCACCGGGCGAAACGGACGACCCGCGCTGACCCGTGGACTCCGCTCGGCTTCGCCTCGCTGCGCGTTGACCGACTCGAGAGTCGGCCGCCTAGCCGGCGAGCGCCTTCACGGCGTCGAGCATCTCCTGGCGGACGCGCGCGATGCTCGGCCGCTCGCCAGCGCGCGCGAACCAGGCCTGCACGTGTGGGTGCGCTTCGCTCGGACCGTGGCCGACGAAGCCGGCGAACGACACCGGGATGTAGCAGGCGATGTCCGCGACGCTGAAGGCGCCGCACAGCCATTCGCCGGCCGCGAGCTGACTCTCGAGCCGGGCGTAGGCGCGCTGCATGCCATCGTGGGCCTGCTCGATGCGCGTTGCATCGCGAGGCTCGCCGGCCGGCTTGCGCCACAGCTCGTCGATCAACGCACCGGAGGCGCCCGACGTGAGCTCGTCGCCGAGGTCTTCGAGCTGGCGGCAGACGGCGCGCGCAGCGGCCTCGCGCGGCGCGAGCGGCGGACGCGGATGCCGGTCCTCCAGGTACTCGAGAATCACGGTCGAGTCGTAGAGTCCGAGCTCGCCGTCGACCAGCACCGGCACCTGGCCGCGCGGGTTGATGGCGAGCATCGCGGGCGGCTTCGAGAGGAAGCCCGCGGGCTTCCAGGGCAGCTCGATCGCCTCGAACGCGAGGCTCTTCTCGTACAGAGCCGCGCGCACCTTTGCGCTGTAGGGGCTGAGCGCCGCGGTGTAGAGCTGCATGTCACGCCCCCTGCGCGGCGCGCGCGAAGCTCGCGGCTGGGACGCTGCGACCCTCGCGCCGGATCAGATAGAGCAGCGGTCCCACCGAGCCGAAGGCGAGCGTGAGCATGGCGTAGGGCAGGAACGCGAGCCCGCGCTCGCGGGAGTCGCCCATCATCCAGACGAGGACGAGGCCGAGCGCGATCACGAGGTCGATGAACACGAGGCCCGTCGCCCAGCTCGAGAGCGCGAGCTGGAAGACTCCCACGTAGCCGTGTTGCCAGACGGCGTACGCGGTGAGCGCGGCGAAGTCCGCGAGCACGATTCCGAGCGCGATCTGCTTGCGATTCATGGAATCCTCCGGTTGGGGCGCTGGCTCACGAGCATCGCAAGTGCCGTGCCAGGCTCGCAACGCCGTGCGGCGCCCCCTCACGAGCGCGAGCGTTGCAGCGCTGCAACGTCCGTCGCATGCCTGCGACACCTGCGGCGCCCGCAGCGCGCCGGCAGGCCCGCGCGTCGCCCGGGTTCTGGCACGGGCCTTGCGGGGTGCGTGATACCCTGAGCGCGGAGGCCGCATGACGGAAGCGAGACGGCGACGGCGCTACGACCTCTGGGGGTTCGCGGCCGGTGTCGCGCTCGGCGCGCTCGACGCCGCGACCTTCGCCGTCTTCGGCGCCGACATGACGCTCGCCGGCCGTGACGTGACCCTCCCCGTGCTCGCCCTCTTCGAGCTCTCGTTCGGAGCGCTCGGCTTCGCAGTGGGGCGTCTCGCGATGGCGCGCGAGCGGGCAGGCGAGGACGCCACGACGATCGCACGCCAGCTGCGCGCGCTCGAGGCGTCCCAGCGCGCGGCGCTCCAGAACGAGAAGCTCGCGGCGATCGGCCGCCTGGCCGCCGGCATCGCCCACGAGGTGCGCAATCCGCTCGGGGTGATCCGCAGCTCGGCCGCGATGGTGCAGGAGAGCTTCGCGCCGGGGGACGAGCCGTGGCGCGCGTGCGAGTTCATCCGCGAGGAGACCGTGCGACTCGACGCGCTCACCTCGAAGCTGCTCGACTTCGCGCGGCCGCGTCCGCTGCGCGTGCAGAACGTCTCGCTCGAGAAGGCGGTCCTGCATGCGCTCCAGATCGCCATGCCCGAGCTCGAGAGCCGTCGCATCCAGGTGTCGCAGCAGGGGATCGCGGAGGCGCCCGGGCTCGAGGCCGATCCCGATCTGCTCGCACAGCTGGTGCTCGATCTCGTGGTGAACGCGGCCGAGGCGGCGGGCGAGAACGGGCGGCTCGCGCTGCGCGCGCAGGCCCTGCGCGGAGACCTCGTGCTGGAGGTGGCGGACTCGGGCCCGGGGGTGCCGCTCGCCGCCGCCGAGCAGATCTTCGAGCCCTTCTTCACCACGAAGCCGCGCGGAACGGGCCTCGGTCTCGCGATGGTCGCGCGTATCGTGCAGGCGCACGCGGGCTCGATCGAGGTCGCCGGGGATCGCGGCGCCGGGCCGGGCGGCGCGGGTGCGTGCTTCCGCGTGAGCCTCCCGCTGCGCGGATCCCGCGAGCGGGGCACCGACGAGGATCGATCCGCGTGAGCGTGCCGTCGGCGCGCATCGCGCTGCTCGACGACGAGGCGCGGCTGGTCGAGATCCTCGCCATGGTGCTGCGCCGCGAGGGCTACGAGGTGCACGGCTTCACGGACCCGATCGCCGCGCTCGGCGCGCTCGAGACGCGCGAGTTCGATCTGCTCGTGACGGACCTCAAGATGCCGGGAGCCGACGGGCTCGAGGTGCTGCGCCGGGCGCGCAAGCATGCGCCGGAGCTGCCGGTGATCCTGATCACGGCGCACGCAACCGTGCCGACGGCCGTCGCGGCGCTGCGCGAGGGCGCCTTCGACTACGTGCAGAAGCCGTTCGACAACGAGGAGCTGCGCGCGCTGGTGAAGCGCGCGCTCGAGGTCACGCGGCTGGCGCGCGAGAACCGCTACCTGCGCGCAGAGCTCCGGACCCGCTACTCGCTCGACTCGGTGGTGGCGGAGAGCCCCCGCGTGCGCGATGCGCTCGAGCTCGCGCGCCGCGCGGCGACCAGCCGCAGCACCGTGCTCGTGACGGGCGAGAGCGGCACGGGCAAGGAGCTCGTGGCGCGCGCCGTCCACTACCACAGCGATCGCGTGGGAGGCCCCTTCGTGGCGGTGAACTGCAAGGCGCTCGCCACGGGTGTGCTCGAATCCGAGCTGTTCGGTCACGAGCGCGGCGCCTTCACGGGCGCCGAGCGCACGAAGCCGGGGCTCTTCGAGCGCGCGGACGGCGGCACGCTCTTCCTCGACGAGATCGGCGAGATCGAGTCCGGCTTCCAGACGAAGCTGCTGCGGGTGCTGCAGGAGCGGCGCGTGCAAAGGGTCGGCGCCACGGAAGACAAGCCCGTCGACGTGCGCGTCGTCGCCGCCAGCAATCGCGACCTGCGCGCCGAGGTCGCGGCCGGGCGCTTCCGCGAGGATCTCTACTTCCGGCTCGCCGTGATTCCCATCCATCTGCCGCCGCTGCGCGAACGGCGCGAGGACGTGTTGCCGCTCGCCGTACATTTCCTCGCGCGCTGGAACCGCGAGCTCGGGCGCAGTGTCGCCGGCTGGACACCGGAGGTCGAGCGCTGGCTGGTCGCGCACGACTGGCCCGGCAACGTGCGCGAGCTCGAGAACGCGATCGAGCGCGGCGTCGTACTCGCGCGCGGCGAGCGCATCGGCTTCGACGATCTGCTCGTCGACGCGCCGGGCGAGGAGCCGCGTCCGGGGGCGGCGGCCGATCCGCCGGGCAGCGCGAGCTTGCCGGAGTTTCTCGACGCCGCCGCGACCGAGCGCATCCGGCGCGTGCTCGAGCAGACCGGCGGCAAGCGCGTCGAGGCGGCGCGCCGGCTCGGCATCGACCGCGCCACGCTCTACCGCCTGATGCGTCGCTACGGAATCACGGATCGCACGGAGGAGGGCGCTTGACGCAGGCTCAACGCGCCTCGTCCCAGAAGGCCCGCTCGGCCTCGAACGGCGCGTGCTCGACGCGGCACTCCTCGCCGAGCAGCATCGTCGCGCGGCGCCCCGCGTCGTAGCGCGGCCAGGGATCGAGCCCCGCGTGGCCGGGATCGCCCGAGCGCGCGAAGGCCAGCCAGGCGTCCTGCATGCGCTGCGAGATCTCGGACACGGCCGGGTGATCGCCGACGAAGCGCTGCACCAGGCGGTCGTCCACGCAGCCGAACACGAACGGGATGTCGAGCGCGTGACAGCTCCCGAGCATCCCACCGAGCGCCGGCGACTTCCAGGTGAAGAGGTACGCCCAGGTCGCGGGCTGGTGCGCAGCGTGGTGCTCGGCGAGGCGGGTCGCCGGGACGCGGAACCAGCGATCCGTCTCGATCGCGTACCAGAGCTCGCGGGGTGACACGTCGTAGCGTCCCTCGCGCGCGGCGCGGTAGTGCTGGATGGCGTGCTCGCCGCGCGGTCGGCCGTCCGGACCCGGCTCGGGCAGCGTGCGCCGGCAGCGGCGCAGCAGGCTCTCGTCGTCGAGCAGCTGCGCCTTCGGGTCGGTCGGCGAATAGAGCTTCTGCTCCTCGAGGTTCGTTCCGATCAGCAGCGCGACGTCGCGCGAGAGTCCGGCGGCGATCGCCTCGAGAGGCCGGCGCGGGAGCACGTCGCCATCGACCACCGGCTGGAACGGAAGCTGGCGCACGACACCGAGGAGCTGCGCCGAGGCACGATCCTGCGCGGCGAGCACGGCTTCGAGCGGCTTCGCGCGCAGGCCCGCGAGATCGTCCGCGGCGAGCCCCAGCTCCTTCATGAAGGTCTCGGCGACGCGCAGGCCATCCTCGCGGTCGTAGACGTTCGACGCGGCGCCGCTCTGCAGGATCGCGCGCGCGAACAGGCCTCGAGCCCGCGGCGTGCCGAGCAAGGTGCCCACGCTCATCGCCCCCGCCGACTCGCCGAAGAGCGTGACATTTCCGGGATCGCCGCCGAAGGCCGCGATGTTCTCCTGCACCCAGCCAAGGGCCGCGAGCTGATCGAGCAGACCCGGATTGGCCGACGCACACTCCGCCTCGCGCTCGAGCGCCGGAAGGTGGAGGAAGCCGAGCGCGCCGAGCCGGTAGTTGAGCGTCACCACGACGACATCGCCGCGCCTCGCGAGTCGCGCGCCGTCGTAGATGGGCTGCGATCCCGAGCCCGTGGTGAAGCCGCCGCCGTGGAGCCAGACCAGCACGGGCCGGCGAGCGGCGTCGGCGCCGGGCGTCCAGACGTTGAGGTGCAGGCAGTCCTCCGCGAAGCTCTCCATCGGGCTTCCGAGCAGCGCCGCGAGGCGCCCGGGCGTCTGGGGAGCCGACGCGCCGAAGACCTTCGCCTCGCGCACGCCCGACCACGGCTCGGGCGGCAGCGGCGCGCACAGACGCAGCGCTCCCTGCGGCGCCCTCGCGTAGCGAATACCGCGGAACACGAGCACGCCGCCCGCGCGGCTGCCCTCGATGCGGCCCTGTGCAATCTCGACCCGGGGGTCCATCCGACGGCCTCCTGGCAACCACGCAGGTTAACACGGGGCGGCGGCCGCCATCGCTGGCGGCAGACGCGGTGGCAGTGCAGCCGGAGCATGCAGGTTCGGCACTGCATGGCGTGCGCTGTGGACGTAACTCGCAGGCAAGTCAGAGCTGCGTGAGCGCGAGCGCGTCAGCCGGCGCCAATGCACCTCTGGCACGGCTCTTGCTCAGCGTTTGAGGAGAACTCCCAGGAAGTACCGCTGATGCTGCGAATCCCGCTCCTCTGGGTCCTGCTCGCTCTCTTCGTGATCGGCGCACCCGCCGGCGCCGAGGACCTCTCCCAGACGATTCCCGTCGCGGGTCCAGGCCATCTGATCATCGAGCTCGACCGCGGCAGCGTCGACGTCGTCACGCACTCTGATCGGAACGTGCATGTTCGCGCCACGGCGCACGGCCTCGGTGCGAGCAGCGTCCGCTTCGAGGTCGTCCGCGACGGCAACGACGTGGTGCTGCGCGCGCGCACCGAAGCCTGGATCGAGTGGCTGAGCACGGGCCCGCGGCTCAGCGTCCAGGTCTGGATCCCCGCTGCGTTCGAGGTGGTCTGCGCGAGCGAGCGCGCCCTCGTGACGCGCCGCGACGCCGTCGAGATCTCCTACCCGACTCGCGTCATCGGCAACGCAACTCGCTAGATCGGGCCCCGGCGCGGGCACAGCCCGCGCCGCCACTCCAACGGGTCCCCGCCGCGGGCATAGCCCGCGCCGCCCGTACTCCGCTCGGCTTCGCCTCGCTGCGCGCTTCGCTTGCAGTCCGCTGGCCTGCGCCTCGCTGCGCGCTTCCTCCTCAAGCCTCCGCTTTTTCTTCCCGATGAGTGCTTCGGGGGCCGTGCATGCCGACGGGGGCCGAGGAGCGCGCGCAGATGCGGGGGTTCGCCACGCGCCGCGCAACCGGGTTCGCGGTCGCCGCGGGGCTCGGGCTGTTCGTCGCGTCGCGCGCGGCCTCGATCGCGAGCACCGCCGTGAACTGGGATGAGTTCGCGTTGCTCGACCGCGTCGCGCGCACGGCGCGCACCGGCGTGCCCGAGACCGGCGGCCGACCGGGCCTCGCGGAGTGGCTGCTGCTCCCGATCGTCTCGGCCTGCTCCGACGAGATCGCGACCGTGCAGCACGCGCGCTGGCTCTGGCTCGGCCTGACGCTGTGTTTCCTGGCGGGTCTCTACGCCCTGCTGGTCGAGCTGTTGCGCGGGCGGCCGCAGCGTCATCACGATGCGCTCTTCGGCGTCGCGCTGCTCGCGCTCGTTCCGGCCTTTCTCGACTGGTCGCTCCAGGTTCGCACGGATCAGCTCGCCCTCGCGGGCGGAGTCTGGGGCGGGATGTTGCTGCTGGCGTCTCAACGGCGCGCACCGCTCGCGCTCGCGGCAGGGGCCTTGTTCGGCGTCGGCTACCTGGGCTCACAGAAGCTCCTCTACGCGGCGGCGCTCGCCGGCCTGCTCGCGGCAGGGCGCCCGTGGCTCGAACGCGACGTACGTCCGGCGCGAGAGGCTCTGCGCGCGACGCTCTGCCTCGCGGGCTTCGGGCTCGTCTTCGCAGCCTTCCGCGCGGCGATGGGCGCCGCCTTCGACGTGCCGCCCAGCCATCCGTCGCAGCGCATGATGACACCCTATCAGGTCGGGCGTGCGCTCGACACCTTCGACTTCTACCGGAACTCGCTCGGCTTCAGCCAGTACCGCGCGATGCTGCCGACCCTCATTCCGCACGCGCTGCTGCTCGTCGCGTGCGCCGCCGCCGGCTCGCTCGCCTGGCGCCGGAGTGCGGCTGAGGCTGAAAGCGGGCGCAAGCCCGCGCGCAGCGAGGCACAGCCGAGCGAAGTCACGCAAACCGGGCGCAAGTCCGCGCGCAGCGAGACGCAGCCGAGCGAAGTCACGCAAACCGGGCGCAAGCCCGCGTGTGGCGACCCGCAGGCGAGCGCCGACCACGCGAGCGGTCCGACGCTGCTCCTCGCGCTCGCGGTGCTGGCACTCGGCGCAGGCGTCGCCGCCTTCCACGCGGGTGCGTTCTTCTACTTCTGGATGACGCTCGGCCTGTTCCCGGCAGTGGCCTTCGCGCTCGCGCTCGCGCCGCTGCGCGACACGCTGCTGCCGGCCGCCGCCCGCCCGCGGGCGCTGGCCGCAGCGCTGCTGTGGGCGGCCCTCGCCATCCCCGGCGCCGTGAAGGCCGTTGCGCTGCTCGCCGACACGCAGGGCGTGCAGCGCGACAGCCTCGCTTTCATCCGCCGCAACTTCGAGCCGGGGGACGCCGGCTTCCACCCCGAGCGCGCGCTCTTCTGCGGCTTCGCCGCCTCGCCCCTGCCCCTCTACTTCTCGCAGACCATCTACCGTGACTTCGTCGGGCCGCAGGCCGAGGCGAACCTCGCGCACATGGAGCAGCGCTTTCGTCGCGAGCCGATCAGGTTCCTGGTGCAGTCGTTCCGGCTGAACCAGTTTCCGGTCGAGCTGCGGCGCTTCTGGTCCGAGAACTACCAGCCGTACCGCGGCTCCGTGTTCGTCGCCGGGCGCCACCTCGAGGGCGCGCGCGGGGCCACGAGCGGGTTCGAGCTGATCGTGCCGGGCCGCTATCGCTGGCTTCCGACGGATGCGCCGCACGAGGTGCGGATCGACGAGACGCTCGTCGCTGCGGGCGGGATCGTCGCACTCGCGCCCGGACCGCACACGGCCGGCTTCGTCGAGGATGCGACGGGCGGCATGCTGGTGCTCGCGCTCGACGATCCGCCGGGCCCTGCTCCGCTGGCCTTCTACAAGGTGTATTGATGCGCGTCGCGCTGCTCACGAACATCCTTCCGGGCTATCGCGTGCCCGTCTTCCGCGCGCTCGCCGAGACGCCCGGCTGGCAGCTGCGGGTCTTCCTGTCGTCGGGGAGCGAGCAGCCTGCGAACCACGGGCTCCACGTCGAGATCGTGAAGGGCCTGACGTTCCGGCGCCGGATCGAGTCGCGCGGCCGCGACGCCGCCGCACAGCTGGTGACCACGCACGTGCCGTGGGGGCTCCCCGGAGCGCTGCTGCGCTTCCGACCCGATGTCGTGATCAGCGCCGAGATCGGCTGGCGGACATTGCTCGCGCTCGCGCTTTGTCACCTGCTCGGCGCGCAGCTCGTGATCTGGAGCTACCACTCGAAGACGAGCGTCACGAGCGCGGGCCGGGCGCTGCGTGCGGTGCGGCGGCGCCTGCTCGCCAGCGCGGCGGCCGTGATCGGGATGGGCCGCCAGGCGCGCGAGGCGCTCGAGGCGCTGGGCGTCGCGCCCGCCCGCATCTTCGACGCGCCCAACGCGCACGATCACGATGCCTTCCTCGCCGCGCGGGCCTGTGTCGAGCCCGAGGCCGTGCGCCGTGCGCTCGCCGAGGGCCTCGGGTGCCGGGATCGGATCGCGCTCGTCGCCGGTCGGCTCGTGCCGGTGAAGGGCATCGCGCCGCTGCTCGCCGCGTGGGAACGGCTCCCCGAGAAGATCCGCGACGAGTGGACGTTGCTCTTCGTCGGCAGCGGGCCCCTCGTGTCGATGATCGAGGAAGCGAGCGCCGCCGAGCCCGATGGAGCGATCGTCAACGTCCCGGAAGTCGAGCATCCCGAGCTCGTCGACTATTACGCGGCGGCGCGTCTGCTGATCTTTGCCTCGCTCGCCGGGACCTGGGGCCTCGTCGTGAACGAGGCCTTCGCCTGCGGCCTGCCCGTGCTCTGCTCGCGCCACGCCGGCTGCGCCGACGACCTGATGCGCCCCGGCGAGAATGGCTGGCTCTTCGATCCGACGGAGCCCGAAGAGTTCGTGTCGGCGCTGCGCGAGGCGCTCTGCGATCCCGAGCTCGAACGGCTCGCACGCGGCGCTCGCTCCACCGCCGAGCGCTTCCGCCCCGAAGCCATGGCCGCCGGCTTCCGCCGCGCCGTCGAGTACGCGCGCCGGACCGACCGCCGCGCCTCGCGTGCGCGGTGAATCGCGCTTTCGGGCGGCGAGGAGCGGTGCTCGACGGGCGCTACCCCCACCGCGGGCTCGCGACACCCCGAGAGGTAGGGGCCGCGCTCTGCGTGCGGGAGACTCACCCCTCACCACTCTCTTGGACCTGGCCCTGGCTCTACGCCGCCCCCAGCGCCCGCTGATAGAGCGCGAGCAGGCGCGCGACGCCTCGCTCGGGCGAGAGCTCGTCCTCGTAGCGCGCCCGCGCTTCGCGGCCCATTGCCTCGGTGCGTGCGGGGTTCGCGGCGAGCTCGCGGGACGCCCGCGCGAGCGCGGGAGCGTCGCCGCTCGGGAAGTGCAGGCCCGTGCGCCCGGGCTCGACGAGCTCGGCCATCGCGGTCGGGTGCGCGGCGATGGCGGCCTTGCCGGCGGCCATCGCCTCCGCGACCACGAGCGAAAAGCTCTCGTAGCAGATCGAGGGCGCGACGAGGAAGAGCGCTGCGCGGAGCTCCTCGCGCACGGCTTCTGGCGGGATCTGACCGGTGAAGCGAACGCCGGGGATGCGGCTGCCGAGCGCGCGCAGCTCGGCTTCGAGCGGGCCCGAGCCGACGATCGTGAGGGGCAGGCCGGCGAGCTCGCGCCAGGCCTCGAGCAACAGGCGCGCGCCCTTCTCCTCCGAGAGCCGGCCCACATACACCGCGCCGTGACCTCCCGAGCGGGGCTCTCCCGGATCGGCGATGGGATTGGGCTTGACGACGATCCTCGCGGGATCGAGCCCTGCGGCGACGAGCTTGCTCCTCGCGAATGCGCTCGGCGTCGTGAAGAGCGTCACGCAGCGTTCGAAGGTGCGCTTCCGGCGCTGATGAGCCGTCGCCTCGGCCCATACCGCGGTCTGAACGCGCGAGCCCCGGTAGCAGGCGTGGCGCACCGCATTCCATGGGCCCGCGGCGACGCAGTCCTCGCAGGGCCGCCCCTCGCGCAGGAAGGCCCCGTTCGCGCAGAAGAGCCGGTAGTTGTGGAGCGTCTGCACCACCGGGATGCCTTGGGCGTGGAGACGCTCGTGCACGGCGGGCGTGAGCAGGGGAAAGAAGTTGTGCACGTGGGCCACGTCGATCGGATGTGCCGCGAGGAACTCCGCGACGCGACGCGACGCTTCAGGGCTCCCTCGCGCACGCAGGCCCGCGCGCAGTCTTCCCGCGAGCGTGCCGAGCTGCGCGTCGCGATTGTCGAGCAGGAAGAGCTGCACCTCGACGCCGGCCTTGCGCAGCAGCTCCGCCTCGAGGGCGACGACGGCGTCTTCCCCTCCGCGCCAGACGTAGGGGTTGTGAAAGATTCCGACGCGCACGGCGGCCTCGCTAGAAGGCGCCGCGGCGCGAGAGCACCGCGCCGACCGTGCGCAGCAGGATCGAGAGGTCGAGCGCGACCCCGCGATTGCGGATGTAGTAGAAGTCGTACTGGAGGTTCTCGTGCATCGGCAGGTCCTTGCGCCCGAGGATCTGCCACAGCCCGGTGAGCCCCGGCTTCACCGTGAGCCGCCGACGCTGCCACTCGTCATAGCTGTCGACGATGAAGGGCATCTCGGGGCGTGGGCCCACGAGCGACATCTCGCCGCGCAGCACGTTCCAGAGCTGTGGCAGCTCGTCGAGGCTCGAGCGTCGAAGCAACCGGCCGAAGCGCGTGATGCGCGGATCGTCGCCCGTCTGCGGCGCCACGGTGTAGGGATCCGCGTCTTCGCGCAACGTCCGCAGCTTGTAGCAGGTGAAGGGCCGGCCGTGCAGGCCGATGCGCGTCTGCGCAAAAAAAGACGTGCGCGCGCCCTCGCGGCGGATGCGCCAGACGCACGCGAGCAGCACGGGCCCCGCCACCAGCAAACCGAACGTCGCGCCGAGCACGTCGAGCGCGCGCTTGATCGGCGCGTACAGCGGATTCGGGCGGTCGCGACCGAGCTGCACGAGCGGCAGATCGTCGACGAGATCGAGCGGCGAGCCGGCCGTCAGCACCTCGAAGAGGTTCGTCACCACGCGGAACGTGATGCCGAGATCCTCGCAATCGAGCACGAGCGAGAGCATGCGGGTGTGGCCGAGTGAGGGCATTGCGACGAAGACCTCGCGGACGCCGAGACGTAGCGCGATCTCGCGCAGCTCGTCGATGTGTCCGAGCACCGGCCGGTTCGCCACGTCCTTTCCGATGCTGTCGCGGGTGTCGTCGAGGAAGCCCACCACGCGATAGCCGGTCTCCGGGTGATCCTGGAGCTTCTGGAGCAGCCGGATCGCGGCCACGCCGGTGCCGGCGATCAGCACCTTCACGTCGTGCTCGCCCGAGCGGCGCATGCGCTTCTCGATGCGGTGAAAGACCACGCGGCTCGCGCCCTGGAGCGCGAGATTCATGGCAGCGGCCGTGAGCACGACGAAGCGCCCGAAGTGGAGCTCCTTGACGAAGAAGCCGATGGCGGCCAGCACCAGCAGGCCCAGCGCCACGCCGCGCAGCAGGCGTTGCAGCTCGTCGACCACCGTCTTCATGCGCTGGCTGGCGTAGATGCCGAAGAGCCAGCAGGTGAAGATCCAGGGGCCCACCACGATCGGGAGCGCGCGGACGTACCAGCTGAGGGGGTTGATGGGGCGGCCGAAGACGTCGTCGAGCGCGCAGCGCAGGCCGTAGGCGGCGAGCCAGCCGAACGAGACGAGGACCGCGTCGGTGAGGAGGTGCAGGCGCCGCAACGCCTGGATCTCGAGCCTGCGCATCGCGGACGGGTCCCCCCGCTGTGCATCGGAGCCGGGGGGCTTCGGCTTGAGGCAGGAGACGGACGGGAGTGCGCAAGAAACCACGGGAAAGCCCGGATTCCGCCTCAACCGCGAGACGCTTCGGGCCGATGCGTTCCGCATGCCGATGGCTCCGTCCGAGCTCACAGTGGTGATCCGCCCCCAGACGGGCTGGGTTCCCCTGGGTCTCCCCGAGCTCTGGCGCTATCGCGAGCTCGTGGGCTTCCTCGCCCTGCGCGACGTCCGCGTCCGCTACAAGCAATCCGCGCTCGGTGTCGCCTGGGCCGTGCTCCAACCGCTGCTCACGCTCGCGGTCTTCACGGGTCTCTTCGGCGCGCTGCTCGGCCCGGATCGGCTGCCGCGCGCGCCCGGCATTTCCTACGCGGTGTCGACCTTTTGTGCGCTGGTGCCCTGGCAGCTCTTCGCGCGCGCCGTGAGCGCCGGCAGCGACAGCGTGGTCGTGAACCAGGCGCTCGTGACGAAGGTCTACTTTCCGCGGCTCGTCGTGCCGATCGCGCCGGTGCTCGCGGCGCTCGTCGATTTCGCGCTCGCGTTCGGCGTGCTGCTCGCAATGCTCGCCTGGGCCGGGATCGCGCCCGGTGCCGCCGTGGTCGCGCTCCCGCTGCTCGTGCTCCTCAGCGTCGCGGCTGCGCTCGGTGTCGCCCTGTGGCTCGCGGCCGTGAACGCGCTCTATCGCGACGTGCGGCTGGCCCTACCCTTCGTCGTGCAGCTTTGGATGCTCGTCACGCCCGTCGTCTACACGGCGCCCAATGTTCTGGACGGCAGGCCTCATTGGGTCGCGCTCGCCTACGCGCTCAACCCGATGGTCGGCGTCGTCGAGGGCTTCCGCTGGGCCCTGCTCGGCAGCGCTCAGCCGCCGACGCTCCTGCTCGCCGGCTCTGTGCTCACGACCACACTCGTGCTCGCGAGCGGCTTGGTCATCTTTCGCCGGCTCGAGCGCCGCTTCGCGGACCAGGTGTGACGCGGTGGATCAGGACGTCGCGATTCGCATCGAGGGCCTCGGCAAGCGCTACCGCCTGGGCGAGGAGCGACCGCTCGCGCGGCTGCTGCACCCGCGGCGCAGCCGCGCGCAGGCCGACGCGATCTGGGCGCTGCGCGACTTGTCGTTCGACGTCGCGCGTGGCGAGGCCGTCGGCATCGTCGGCCGCAACGGCGCTGGCAAGAGCACGCTGCTCAAGATCCTCGCGCGCATCACGGAGCCCACGACCGGCTCGGCCACGATCCACGGGCGTGTCGGCAGCCTGCTCGAGGTGGGGACGGGCTTCCACCCGGAGCTCACGGGACGCGAGAACGTGCGCTTGAACGGTGCGATCCTCGGGTTGCGCAAGCACGAGATCGACGCGCGCTTCGACGAGATCGTGGAGTTCTCGGGAGTTTCGCGCTTCCTCGACACCCCCGTCAAACGCTACTCCTCGGGCATGCGGGTCCGCCTCGCCTTCGCTGTGGCGGCGCACCTCGAGCCCGAGATCCTGATCGTCGACGAGGTGCTCGCCGTCGGCGACGCCGAGTTCCAGAGTCGCTGCCTCGGGAAGATGAGTGACGTGGCCGGACACGGGCGCACGGTGCTCTTCGTGAGCCACAACCTCGCGGCGCTGAGGTCGCTCTGCAGCCGCGCAGTCTGGCTCGAGCACGGCACGGTTCGAGGTTGCGGCGCGGTGTCGGCCGTGGTCGATGCCTACCTCGCCGAGAGCCACCGTCGCGCCGACGCGCCCGTCGCCGAGCGGCGCGATCGCAGCGGGAGCGGCGAGCTGCGCTTCACGCGCATCGCGCTGCGGGCGGGCGCTCTGGCGAGCGAGAGCGCGAGCCCCACGACGGGCGCCCCGCTCGAGATCGTGCTCGGCTACACGGCGGCGCACGCGGCGCCGCTCAAGAACGTCCGGATCGCGGTGCTGGTGCTCGATTCGCTCGGCGGCCGCGTCTTCGCGACCGACACGCGGCTGGTGAACGCCGATTTCGCGGAGCTGCCGCCGGCGGGCGAGCTCGTGTGCGCGATCCCCGATCTGCCGCTCGCCGCCGGGCGCTACCAGCTGAACCTGTGGGCGACGGTCGGCGACAGCATCGCGGATCACCTCGAAGACGCCGCGACGCTCGCCGTCGAAGAGGGAGACGTGTTCGGAACCGGCCGCACGACGCTCGCCGAGAAGCACGGCCCCTGCGTCGTGCGCCATGCCTGGCGCGTCGAAGAGGGCCCCGACGACGACGGCGTGGCGCGGGCCGTTGCAGATCGCCCGGAATCCGCGCGATGAGGAGTGCCGCAGACCCGCAGGCTGTCGAACGCTGGTGCGTCAAACCCGGCTATCGGGAGAATCCGGTGCCGCGCTCGTTCGATCGCGAGCAGGGCGCCCGCTACTGGACCGAGGAGCGCCTCGCGGCAGCGAGCTACTTTCAATACCCCGTCTATCTTCTCTGCCGCGACCTGCTGCGTACGCGCGGCGCGCGCAGCTTGCTCGACGTCGGCTCCGGACCGGGGACGAAGCTGGCCGAGCTGATCGCGCCGCTGTGCGCGGATCTCGTGCTGGTCGATCAGCCGTCGTCGCGGGAGATCGTCGCCCGCGAGCTGCCGTCCGCCGCGTTCTACGGCGCAGACCTCGACGCGCTCGATCTCGATCTCGGACGCAGCTTCGATCTGATCGTCTGCGCCGACGTGCTCGAGCACCTGAAGCACCCGGACGCCTGCGTGCGCTTCATCCGCGCGCACCTGGCGGCGGGCGGCCGCGCCATGCTGTCGACGCCCGAACGCGACCATCTGCGCGGCCGCGACTGCATGACGAGCCCCCACCCGGAGCACGTGCGCGAATGGAATACGGCCGAGTTTCGCGCCTTCATCGAGCGCTGCGGGCTGGTGGTGGAGCGTCAGCTCCTGCTGCCGCAGGGGCGGTTGCCTCCGCTCGAGCTCGCCGCGAGCCGGCTGCTCGGCCGCTACCTGCTGCGCCGGCGCTGGGCGTCGTGCCAGGCGGTGATCTGCCGCCGCTCGGATTCACGCTGATGCGGGCCCCTGCGAGCGTGGCGTTCGTGAGACTCGCGCGCGTGCGCGAGCTCGCGATCGACGCGGGCGGATCACTTGCGGCAGCTGGCCACGTAGCCCGTGGTGCAGGCGTCCGAGCGGACCCTGCGATCGAGCCACGCGATCAGGGGCGAGAGCGAGAGGCTGCTGAACAGAACTGCGAGACCCAGCAGGTTGTCGACGACGTAGCGACTGCGCGTGAGGCGAATCAGCGGAACGAGCGTCGCCTTGAGGTAGCCGTTGCGGCGGCCGATCGAGCAGCTCCCGAAGCCGCGCAGCAGGAAGCGCAGACCGTGCTCCGTGAAGCGGAAGTAGTCGTGCGGGGCCTCGTGGATCTCGAACACGAACGGCGTGCTCAGCACGAGCCTGCCCCCGGGCTTGAGCACGCGGTAGAGCTCCGAGATCGCCAGATCGGGCGTCGCGACGTGCTCGAGCACCTCGAGCAGGAAGGCGGCGTCGAAGCGCCCGTCCTCGAAGCAGCCGAGGTCGCAGACGTCCGCCACGACGTCGGGCCGGCGGGCGGGATCGAGGTCGACGTGCACCACGGCGCCGCCGCGCAGCTGCGCGACGCGGCGCGCGAGGCTTCCCCCCGCCCCGACGTTGAGCACGCGCCGGGCGGCCGGGGGCGCTTCGAGCGCCGCGATCTCGCGCTCGAGGAACTCGTTCAGGTTCTCGCGGCTGAATCGGTTCGAGGCGTCGATCACGAACGGACGCTTGCAAAGCGCTCGCACGCCACGGGCGATGCGCCGGCGCAGTCGATCGATCACTCGCGGTTCCCCCAACACCGCGGGATGCTAGCGCCGGGGGAGGCTTGACGTGGAGCGCTTCCTCGAGCGCCGCGCATGCCCCGTCTGCGGAGAGCTGCGCCACGAGATCGTTCTCAGCCTCGCCTTCAGCGCGCCGGAGGTCTGGGATTTCCTCGCGCGCTTCTATGCGGGACGGATCGTCCGCAGCGATCTCGAAGGCGGGCGCTACGAGCTGCGACGCTGCGGCGCCTGCCGCTTCCTCTGGCAGGGGTTCCATCTCGACGCGGAGGGAATGCGCAGGCTCTACGAGGAGTGGATCTCGCCGGAGGAGAGCCTCGCCAAGAAGACCCGAGCCGACGTCTCGCTCTACGACGGCTACGCTCGCGAGATCTCGTCGATTGCGCGCAGGCTCGGGCGCAAGCCATACCAGCTTTCGCTGCTCGATTTCGGCATGGGCTGGGGCGCCTGGTGCCGCATGGCCCAGGCCTACGGCTACACCGTCGCGGGCTACGAGCTCTCGCAGCGGCGCCAGCAGCACGCGCGGGCCTGGGGCATTCGCGTGATCGACTCGCTCGACTCCCTCGAGCGCTACGACTACATCGGCTGCAACCAGGCCCTCGAGCACGTCGCCGATCCGCACGAGACCCTCGCGCGGCTGGTCGCAGCGCTTGCTCCCGGCGGGCTGCTGCGGCTGAGCGTTCCGGACGGGCGCGACATGGAGCGCAGGCTCCGGGAGCCCGGCTGGCGCGCGGCAAAGGATGCCCTGCATCCGCTCGAGCACCTGAACTGCTTCACGAGCGACACGCTCGCGCGTCTGGCGGCGCGCGTCGGGCTGCGGCCCGTGCCGGAGCCAGCGCTCGCAACGCCCGGACTGCGCGCGTTCGCGCGGCGCGCCATCGCAGCGCTGCGCCCGAAGGGCGCGGGACTGACGGGAACGAGCCACTGCTTCGCGCGGGCGGGGACGTAGCCGTGTGCGGGATCCTCGGACAGATCGAATCGCGACAGCCGGTCGACGCAGCGGCGTTCGCGCGCATGCTCGCAACGCTGGCCGCGCGCGGCCCGGACGGCTCGGGAACCCGCGTCCTGCGCCAGGGCCGCGTCGCCCTCGGTCATCGGCGGCTCGCGATTCTCGATCTCTCCGAGAACGCCGCCCAGCCGATGACGAACGAAGACGGAAGCCTCTGGCTCACCTTCAACGGCGAGATCTACAACTTCCGCGAGCTGCGCAAGCAGCTCGAGGCCCAGGGCCACCGTTTCCGCTCGGCGACCGACTCCGAGGTGATCCTTCACGCCTACGAAGAATGGGGCGACGACTGCGTGCTGCGGCTGCGCGGGATCTTCGCCTTCGGCCTCTGGGACGACCGCCGCGAGCGCCTGCTGCTCGCGCGCGACCGCCTGGGGGTGAAGCCGCTCTACTACTGGGCGCACGCGGAGGGCCTCGTCTTCGCCTCGCAGCCGCGCGCGATCCTCGAGCACCCGCGCTTCCGCCGTGAGGTCGACACGCGCGCGCTCCAGCACTACCTCGTCTACCGCTACGTGCCCGACGATCTCGCGATCTGGGCGGGGATGAACAAGCTGCCCGCCGCGCATCGGCTGGTGCTCGATCGCCGCGGCGTGCGGCGCGACCGCTACTGGGAGGTCCGCTACGCCCCGGTCGTGCGCAACGCGCCCGAGGCGGCGCGGCTGGTGCGCGACAAGCTCGAAGAGGCCGTGCGCATGCAGCTCGTGAGCGACGTCCCGGTGGGAGTCTTTCTCTCGGGTGGCATCGACTCGAGCACGACGGCCGCCATCGCGACGCGGGTGCTCGAGCGCCGGCTGCCGAGCTTCACGATGGGCTTCGACGACGAAGGCTCCGACGAGCGCGCCTACGCGCGCGCCACGAGCCGGTTCCTCGGCACCCTCGCGCACGAGGACGTACTGACGGGGGCTAGCGCCGTCGCGCTGATCCCCGATTTCATCGCGCTCCACGACGAGCCGTTCTTCGACCACTCGAGCCTGCCCACGCTCGCCGTGTCGCGCCTCGCGCGACGCTCGGGCGTCCCGGTGATCCTCTCGGGCGACGGGGCGGACGAGATCTTCGCCGGCTATCGCTGGTACGAGAACGATCCCGCCCTGAGGACGCCCGCGTGGCGACGGCTGCTGCGGCGCCTGCACGGGACGACCCCCGATCTGCTCGCCTCACACCTCGCACACGTGAGCCCTCTCGGCCCCAACTCGGCGTCGGAGCTCCTGTGCGAAGCCCCGAGCTTCGATCCGCTGCGCCTGCTCCAGCGCTTCGATGATCCATCGGCTCCGCGCGTCACGCGCATGCAGCTCGCCGATCTGCACACGTTCCTGGTCGACGACGTGCTGCTCAAGGTCGATCACGCGAGCATG
>Ga0210377_10000556_pt1 | contig 35773 bp, 36 predicted proteins | sample PLM4_65_b1redo_FD_155480 | JGI IMG/M metagenome (GOLD analysis project Ga0210377, IMG submission 155480) | Groundwater sediment microbial communities from an aquifer in East River, Colorado, USA - PLM4_65_b1 redo | ecosystem: Environmental > Terrestrial > Soil > Riparian zone | place: USA: East... | reverse complement strand
GTCAGGCTCTCGAGATGGCCGCGGCAGCCCTCGGGGGTCAGGCTGTCACGGAGCCGGCCCACGTGGAGGGCCAGCAAGGCCAGGGTCACGAGCTGCGCGGTGAACGCCTTGGTCGAGGCCACGCCGATCTCGGGCCCCGCGTGGGTGAGCAGGGTTCCCGCTGCCTCGCGGGTCAGCATCGAGCCCTGGACGTTGCAGATGGCGATGCCCGGCGCCCCGAGGGCCCTGGCCTCCCGGAACGCGGCCAGAGTGTCGGCCGTCTCGCCGCTCTGGCTGATGGCGACAACGACCGTTTTCGGGGCCACGATGGGCCTGCGGTACCGGAACTCGCTCCCATAGTCCACGTCCACGGGGATCCGTGCCAGCTGCTCGAGGAGGAACTTGCCCACGAGCGCCGCGTGCCAGCTCGTGCCGCAGGCCAGGAGCACGACGCGCTCGGCGTCGCGCAGGCGAGCCGTGACGTCCCCCAGCTCCTCCAGGTGGACCTCGCCCTCGTCGAGGCCCACGCGGCCCAGGAGCGTGTCCCGGACGGCCCGGGGTTGCTCGTGGATCTCCTTCAGCATGAAGTGGCGGTAGCCGCCCTTCTCCACCTGTACCGGATCCCAGGCGATGCGCTGGGCCTGGCGCGCGACCTCGCTCCCGGTCTTCGCGTCGACGATGCGGGTGAGACCCGGCTTGACCGTGACGACGTCACCGTCGTCGAGGAACACGAAGTCACGGGTGTAGGGCAGCAGGGCCGGGATGTCGGAGGCCAGGAAGCGTTCGCCCTCGGCGAGGCCCACGACCAGCGGCGGGCCCCGGCGCGCGGCCAGCAGGGTCTGGGGCTCGTCGCGGTGGAGAAGGACGAGGGCGAAGATGCCCTCGAGCTCCAGGACGGCGCTCCGGACCGCGTGCTCCAGGGAGCCATGGTAGTGGGACTCCACGAGGTGCGCCACGACCTCGGTGTCGGTCTGCGGCGCGAAGCGGTGACCCGCGGCCGCCAGGCGCGACTTCAAGGCCAGGTAGTTCTCGATGATGCCGTTGTGGACCACGACGATCCGCCCGCCGCAATCGATGTGGGGATGGGCGTTCTCCTCGTTGGGGCGACCGTGGGTGGCCCATCGCGTATGGCCGACGCCGAAGTCGCCCGCGATGGGAGCCGCCTTCAGGCTTTCCTCGAGGTTACGGAGCTTGCCCGCCGAACGCCGCCGCTCGAGGACGCCGTCCCTGACCACGGCAATGCCAGCGGAGTCGTAGCCGCGGTACTCGAGGAGCCGGAGGCCCGCGAGGATCACCGGGACGGCGTCGCGGTGGCCGACATATCCCACGATGCCGCACATGTCAGGACGCACTCCTCGTTGTCGTGGTCACCGGACTCCCCTCCGGGGTCCGCAGGCCACGGACCTGTAGCCGGGGCGCCGCATGCTTCCCCGGATCGCACCTCGGCCAAGGGGGCTGCAAGAGCGAGGCCACGTCTCCCGTCTTCGATCAGCCCTTCCGCCGCGCGGGCCGTGTCTTCGCCCAGCCGGGCTTCACCACCTGGCGTGCGCGGCCCAGGGCGAGGGCATGCGGCGGCACGTCCTCGGTGATCGTGCTGCCGGCGGCCACGTAGGCCCCCTCTCCGATCGTGACCGGCGCCACCAGGGTCGCGTCGCTCCCCACGAAGGCCCCGGCCTCGATCCGCGTCTCGTGCTTCGCAACGCCGTCGTAGTTGCAGGTGATGGTGCCGGCCCCGATGTTCACGCCGGGGCCCAGGGTGGCGTCGCCAAGGTACGAGAGGTGGGAAGCCTTCGAGCCCTCCCCCAGGTGGGTCTTCTTCAGCTCCACGAAGTTCCCGACCCGCGCCCGCGGACCGATGCGGCTCTCGGGGCGGATGTGGGCGAAGGGGCCCACCGAAGCCCCCGTCTCCACCACGCACTCTCTCAGCAGGCAGTGGTCCAGCACCAGCGCCCCCGGCCCGACCTCCGAGTCCACGATCCGCGCGTAGGGTCCCACCGAGGCGCCGGCCCCTACGCGGGTCTTGCCCTCCAGGACCGTGAAGGGGCGGAGCACCGCGTCGCTCTCCACCTCCACGTCCAGCCCGACGTGTGTCGTCGCGGGGTCCTCGATCCGCACGCCGGAATCCAGGAGAGCGCCGAGCTTCCGCTCCCGCAGGCGCCGCGCCGCGTCGGCAAGCTCGGCCTGGGTGTTGACGCCGAGGGCCTGGCTGGGGTCGTCGCAGGCCCAACCCCCGACACGGTGCCCTGCAGCCACGAGCAGGGACAGGACGTCGGTGAGGTAGTACTCCCGCTGCGCGTTGTCGGGCCGCAGGCGGTCCAGCGCCTGGAGCAACGGCTCCACCTCGAAGACGTAGACACCGGCATTGACCTCGCGGACCGTCCGAACCTCGGCCGAGGCGTCCTTGGCCTCCACCACAGCCCGCAGGAAACCGTCCGGCTTGCGCAGCACGCGCCCGTACGGCCCGGGCTCCTCGAGGACGGCTGTGAGAAGGGTGGCTGCCGCGCCGGAAGAGCGATGGTGCTCGAGGAGCGAGCGCAAGGTCTGGGCGCGGAGCAGCGGCTGGTCGCCGTTGGCCACGAGCAGCGGCGCGCCCGAGGCTTCCGCCAGGGATCCCCGCGCGGTCATCACGGCGTGGCCCGTGCCCAGGGGCGGATCCTGACGCACGAAGCGGAGGCCCCGGCCCACGAACGCGGCCTCGACGGCGTCCGCGCCGTGACCCACCACGACGGTCACCGAGGCGGGCGCGCAACCCGACACGGCCCGCAGGACGTGCTCCAACAACGGAAGGCCCAGGACCGGCTGGAGGGCCTTGGGCAACGCGCTCTTGATGCGTGTTCCCTTGCCGGCCGCCAGGATCAGGGCCTGGGCCCCGGGAGCGTCCACGTCTTCAGGAGGCCTGGGGATAGACGAGCGCCACGAACTCCTCGTGCTCCCGGATGGGGTCGAAGTCCGAGTCACCACGCGCCTGGGCCCGGTTGGCGGTGCTGGCTGCGATGGCGGACCTCAGGGCCTTGAGGGCCGCCGCGGCGTCGCCGGCCCGCGCCGCCGAGGCGGCGAGGCAGTACTGGGCGTGCTCGTTCTTGGGGTGCATCTCCACCGCCTGCTGCAGGTAGCGCAGGGCCTCCGGGTACTCGCCCCGGTTGTGGAGGAAGACCCCGTAGTGGAGGATCTCCTCGAAGGTCTTGGGCCGGAACACGGGCCGCTTCTCGGCGGCCCTCTCGCAGGCGGCGCTGTACGCGCGTGCCCGCTCGACGAGGTCCCGTTCCCCGGCGTGACCCGCGATCAGGGAGTCGAAGAGCTCCTGGGCCCTCTCGTAGTCCTTCTTGCCCAGGGCCTTCACGGCCTTTTCGAAGAGCTCCAGGGCTTGCGAGCCCTTCCGCTCCCCCGCGGACGCCTTCTTCACGCTCATGCCGTCCCTCCAGGGTCCGAAAAGTCTCCGAATTTACCACGAAAGCCCGGCCTTCGCAACGCGGAAGTCAAGGATACGGCTTTGTTAGAATCGACCTTTGCTCCCGGCCTCATGAGACAGGACAGGGACGGTTTCATCCGCATTCGCGGCGCCCGGGTCAACAACCTGAAGGCCATGGACTGCGATCTGCCCCGCGGGAAGCTGGTGGTCATCACGGGACCCTCGGGCTCGGGCAAGAGCAGCCTCGCCTTCGACACCCTGTACGCCGAGGGGCAGAGGCGCTACGTCGAGAGCCTCTCGACCTACTCGAGGCAGTTCCTCGAGCAGCTCGAAAAGCCAGAGGTGGAGTCGGTCTCCGGCCTCTCGCCCGCCATCGCCATCGAGCAGCGCACCACCGTGGCCCACCCGCGGTCCACCGTCGGCACCGTCACGGAGATCCATGACCACCTCCGGATCCTCTTCGCCGCCCTCGGCAAGCCGCATTGCCCCCGCTGCCACCGTCCCATCAGCTCCCAGACCGCCGAGCAGATCGCCGAGCGCCTGATGCGCTATCCCGAGGCAACGCGCCTCGCGATCCTGGCCCCCGTGGCGCGGGGGCGCAAGGGAGCCTTCCGGAAGGAGATCGCCGAGGTCGTGGCCCAGGGGTTCACCCGGGCCCGCGTGGACGGCCGCGCCCGGGACCTTTCGGAGCCCCTCGGGCTCGACCCCCGGAGAGCCCACCGTATCGAGGTGCTCGTGGACCGCCTCGCGGTGCGCCCCGGGATCGAGAAGCGTCTCGTCTCGGCCCTCGACAGGGCACTCGGCTTCGGACGGGACGTGGCCCTCGTGTGCCTGGAGGGGGGCGAGGAGCGGTGGTACAGCCGCCGCATGGCTTGCGTGCGTTGTGACGTGTCGGTGCCGGAGCTGACGCCGCGGGCCTTCTCCTTCAACAGCCCCTATGGCGCGTGCCCCGCCTGCGACGGCCTCGGCGTGATCTGGGACGTGGATCCCGCCCGCGTCGTGCCCGACGGCAGCCGCTCGCTCCTCGAGGGGGCGGTCCACCCGTGGCAGCGTCACGGGCCGCGGCTGGTGCGGGAAGCCCTGGAGGAGGTCGCGGAGCGCCACGGCTTCTCCCTCGAGACCCCCTTCGGGTCGTTGCCACGGAAGGCGCAGCAGGCGCTCCTCGAGGGAGACGGGAAGGGCTTCCCCGGCGTGATCCCTTCGCTGCGTGCCAAGATCGGGGGCCTGCTCCGCTCGGCGCCCGAGGAGGTCGGCGGAGCATCCGGCGACTCTTCCTTCGAGGAGCTCCGCCCCTACCTCCGGGAGACCCCGTGCGCGTCCTGCCGTGGGGCCCGACTCCGGGCGGAGAGCCTGGCCGTGAGGCTGTCCGGGAGGACGATCGCCGAGATCACCGGGCTGTCCGTCACCGAGGCCCTGCCCGCCCTGCTCTGCCTCGAGTTCAGCGAGCGCGAGCGGCCGGTGGCCGCGCGGCTCGTGGACGAGATCACGGCCCGCCTGCGGTTCCTGGAATCGGTGGGCGTGGGGTACCTGACCCTGGATCGGCCGGCCGCCACGCTGTCCGGGGGTGAGGCCCACCGGGTGCGTCTGGCGACCCAGATCGGCGCCCGGATGCAGGGGATCCTGTACGTCCTCGACGAGCCGTCGATCGGTCTTCACCAGCGCGACAACGCACGTCTCCTCGAAACCCTGAAGGCCATCCGCGACCTCGGGAACACCGTCGTGGTCGTCGAGCACGACGAGGAGACGATCCGGAGCGCCGACTACGTCGTGGACCTCGGCGAGGGCGCCGGCAGCGCGGGAGGCCGGCTCATGTACCAGGGCCCCCCGGGCTCCATCAATGGCAGCCTGACGGGGCGCTACCTTCGCGGCGAGGCCCGAATCCCCGTTCCGGAGGGACGCCGCGCGCCTCGGGGCCACCTGCGGATCCTCGGCGCCCGGCAGAACAACCTGAAGGACGTGGACGCGGAGATACCCCTCGGGGTGCTGACCGCGGTCACCGGCGTGAGCGGCTCGGGGAAGTCCAGCCTGATCGACGACATCCTGCACCGGGCCCTGGCCCGAAGACTGTACGGGGCGGCTGCCGAGCCTGGACGTCACCGGGCCATCGAGGGCGCCGAGCAGATCGACAAGGTGATCGCCATCGACCAGAGCCCCATCGGCCGCACCCCCAGGTCGAACCCGGCCACCTACACGGGGCTCTTCGCCGACATCCGCGAGGTCGTGAGCTGCGTTCCCGAGGCCCGCGCCCGGGGCTACAAGCCGGGCCGGTTCTCCTTCAACGTCCGGGGCGGGCGATGCGAGGCCTGCCAGGGGGACGGTGTCCGGGCGGTCGAGATGCAGTTCCTCCCCGACGTGTACGTCCCCTGTGGCCAGTGCAAGGGACGCCGGTACAACCGCGAGACCCTCGAGATCCTGTACCGCGGTCGCAGCATCGCCGAGCTCCTCGACATGACGGTGTCCGAAGCCCTGGAAGTCCTCCACGCCCATCCGCGCATCGATCGCATGCTGCGCACTCTCCTGGACGTGGGTCTCGGCTATATCCGTCTCGGCCAGAGCGCGCCGACGCTGTCGGGTGGCGAGGCCCAACGGGTGCGCCTTGCCCGGGAGCTGGGGCGCCGGGAGACCGGGCGGACCCTGTACATCCTCGACGAGCCCACCACGGGCCTCCACTTCGACGACATCCGGAAGCTGCTTCACGTGCTGGGGCGGCTCGTCGAGGCCGGCAACACCGTGATCGTCATCGAGCACAACCTCGACGTGGTCAAGTGCGCCGACCACGTCATCGACATGGGCCCGGAGGCCGGAGCCGCCGGCGGCCGCATCGTGGCGGCGGGCACCCCCGAGCGGGTCGCCGGCTCCCGGCGCGGCCACACGGCCCGATTCCTGCGCCCCCTCCTCGGGGCGGACGCCGGCCGTTGATGGACGCCCTGGCGGAAGCCTGGCGCCCGCACTTCCCGATCCTCTCGAAGACAACCTACCTCGTCAGCCATTCCCTGGGTGCCATGCCGCGGGGGGTCTGGGACCGCCTGCGGGATTACGCCGACGCCTGGGCCTCCCGCGGTGTCCGGGCCTGGGCCGAGGGGTGGTGGGAGATGCCGGTCACCGTGGGCGATGCCCTGGCGCCCATCATCGGAGCGCCTCCGGGATCGGTGGTGATGCACCAGAACGTCTCGGTGTGCCAGGCCGTCGTCCTCTCCAGCTTCGATCTCCGGGGGCGCCGGAACAAGATCGTCTACGAGGACCTGAACTTCCCCTCGGTGACGTACGTCTACGAGGCCCACCGCTCCCAGGGGGCGCGGATCGTCACCGTGAAGAGCGAGGACGGGATCACGGTGCCCCTCGAGCGCATGCTCGAGGCCATCGACGAGGAGACCCTCCTCGTTCCGCTCTCCCACGTGATCTTCAAGAGCGCCTTCGTGCAGGATGTCGCGGCCATCGTGCGGCGCGCCCACGAGGTGGGGGCCCTCGTCGTGGCGGACCTCTACCAGTCCGCCGGGACCGTCCCGGTGGACGTGACGGCCTGGGACGTGGACTTCGCCACCGGCGGGTCCGTGAAGTGGCTGTGCGGCGGACCGGGAGCCGGCTACCTCTATGTCGCGCCGCGCCTAAGGAAGCACCTCCGGCCTCGCGTCACGGGCTGGATGGCCCACGAGCACCCCTTCGCGTTCGAGGGAGGGGCCATCACGTACGCCGAGGACGCCACGCGCTTCCTCAATGGCTCCCCCGGCATCCCCGCGCTTTATGCGGCCCAGTCGGGCTACGCGATCGTGAATTCCATCGGCGTGGGCGCGATCCGCCGGAAGTCCGAGGGCCAGGTGCAGCTTCTCATCGACCGCGCGCTAGCCCTCGGGCTCGAGCCCCGCACGCCTTCGCGCCCCGAGCAGCGGGGCGGCATGGCCGTGCTCGACGTGCCCCACGGCGAGGGCGTAACCCGGGAGCTCATCGCCCGCGGGATCCTCGTGGATCATCGCCCCGGAGCGGGCATTCGGATCTCGCCACACTTCTACACGGCCGACGACGAGTGTCGTCTGGCGGTGGAGGAGATCCGGACGATCCTGGACACCGGGGCCTACAGACGACATGAGCGGGCCGGGGCCACGGGCTTCTAGGTGTGGCGGCGAGGCCACGGTGTGGCCTGATCGGCTGCGGCCACGCAGCCACGGAGCGCGGGAGAGGTCTCTTAGAATCAGCAGGTTACAACGGGACGGCGCGGGCACGGAAGTTGCTCCTTCATCGTCCAGCAAGAAACCCTCGTGACCGGCGTGGGGTGATACTGCAATGGCCTACCGCAGAACGCTGAGACAGCAGGTCGGATGCACGGGCATCGGGCTCCACTCGGGGAAGCCCGTGAGGCTGGCGATGCGGCCGGCCCCCGCAGGTCACGGGATCCGATTCCACCGCACCGACGTGGACGTGGAGATCCCGGCCCGCATCGAGAACCTCGGGAAGCTGGACCACGCCACGAGCCTGGTCCGGGACGGCGTCTCCATCGACACCGTGGAGCACATCCTCTCGGCCCTCCACGGCCTCGGTGTGGATGACGTGCTGGTGGAGGTGAGCGGGCCCGAGGTGCCGATCCTCGACGGCAGCGCCGCGCCCTTCGTGCTGCTGATCCACGAAGCCGGCCTCCGCCCCCAGGCCATGATGCGGCAGTACCTGAAGGTCCTGAAGCCCGTGGAGGTGGTTCGCGGCGGGAAATGGGCGCGCCTGCTTCCGTCGGATCACCTGCGCATCAGCTATTCCATCGGGTTCGACCACCCGCTCCTGCGCCAGCAAGCATTGTCGGTCCGCGTGAGCCCGTCGACCTTCGCCGAGGAGATCGCGCCGGCCCGCACCTTCGGGTTCCTGCGGGACGTCGAGACGCTACGGCGGAACGGCCTCGCCCTGGGCGGGAGCCTGGAGAACGCCATCGTGATCGGTGAGAGCGGCGTCCTCAACAACAAGCTGCGCTTCGAGGACGAGTTCGTCCGGCACAAGATCCTGGACGCCGTGGGGGACCTGGCGCTCCTGGGCCACCCGGTGGTGGGCCACCTCGAAGCCTCCAAGGCAGGACACGCGCTCCACGCAGCCGTCGTCCAGGAGCTGCTCGCGAGCCATGACGCCTGGGCATTCGTGAGTCACCCGCAGCTCCCCGCGCTGGCGCTCCCCGCGACGACAGCCCTCGCCCTCGAGCCGTCCCAGGCCTGAGGGCGGCGCGCCCCACTAGTCCTTCGGTGCGTGCTCGGCGGTTTCCACGGTGGCCACGACGGTCACCTCGGCGATGGCCTTCTCGGGGTCGTTGGACTTCACGGCGACCTTCCGCTCCACGCGCCCCGAGTAGTTTCGCGTCTGCAGCGAGACCCTGAGGCTCGTCGTGCCTCCCGGCTTTACCGACGTGGCGTACCCGCTGGCCACGGTGCAGCCGCAGGTAGTGGAGACCCGCTCGATGACCAGGTCCTCGGTGCCGAAGTTCTTGACGACGAACTCCTTCGTGAGGGTCTTGTTGGACAGGGCCTTCCCGAAATCGAAGGACGACGGCTCGATGCTGATCCGGGCACCCTTGGGTGCGCCTGTGGTCTTCGCCTCCTCGGCCAAGCCCGAGGCCGCCGCCAGCAGCAGGGACAGCACGACGTATCGGGCGCTTCTCACACGGACCTCCCCGCGGCGCGCCCCCGCCCCTTCTTTCCCTTGGCGGTGAGCCTCCGCATGTATGCGTCCAGCATCTCGTTCTCGTACGTGACGGAGTTGAGGAAGAGGCTCTCCACCAGGTACGCCTTGCGCTCCTCCTCGGACATCTGCCCGACGAGCCCCCGGATCTCCCGCATCATATCTTCGAAGGAGACCCGCAGCTGGTTCTTGAGGGTGACCTCGCGGTACAGGGCCTCGAGGAGCCCCAGGAGCTCGCCGTCGAGCTCGAGGGAGTAGCCGGTGCTCAGGCGGACCTTACGCATCGCCCTTCCCCCTGGGCTTGCGCCCGCCGAAAGCGGCCACGGCATCGGCCTCCTCGCGGTAGATGTCGATGATCTTGTGGACGCCCGTCATGGAGATCATGGTCTCCACCCGGGGCTGGAGCCCCGAGAGCCTGAGGGCGCCGGCCTTGTCCTGGACCAGCCGGTGGATGTCCATCAGACAGCCGATGGACGCGCTGTCGATGTACGTGACCGCGGCGAGGTCGATGACCAGCTTGCTCCGTCCGGCCTCGACGAGCTGCCGGACCTCGGCGAAGAACGACGACAGGACGGGGTAGGTGAGCTTGGTCTCCCGCACGCGGACGATCCCGACGTCGCCCCGATCCTCGATTGCGAGCTGCATGGCGATCACCTCCGCGCCTGAGGGCGGGGCCGCACGCGGGTGCGGCCCGCACGGGTCGGCTGCTGGGCGCGCAGGAGGAGGCGGCTCAGCTCCTCCCGGCCCCGGTTGATGCGGCTCTTGACGGTGCCTTCCGGGAGAGAAAGCCGCTCGGCCATCTCCTGGTAGCTGAGCCCCTGAAGGTCACGCAGGACGACGGCTTCCCGGAGCTTCTCGGGCAGCAGGTCCAGCCCCTTGCGGAGGAAGCTGCGCCGGTCGTCCTCCACCAGGGCCTGATGGGGATTGCCTGCCGAGGCGGGGGCCAGGTCGAAGGCCACGAGGTCCTCCACCAGGACCTCCTTCTCCCGCTTGCTGGCCCGGTAGTGGTCGATGCAGTAGTTCCGCGCCACGCTCGACAGCCAGGTGCCGAAGTCGGCATCGCGGTTGAAGCGGTCCAGGCTCTTGAAGACCTTGAGCAGGATCTCCTGGGTCAAGTCTTCGGCGTCGTCATGACGCCCCGTGAACTTGTAGGCGATGTGGAAGATCTTCCGTCGGAAGCGAGCGACGATCTGCTCCCACGCTGCGTTTTCCTTTCGGAGGCATCGCTCGATCAGCTCCGCATCCGAAGGGGAACCCTTCCCCGCGTCCAAGAGGTCCTCTCTTCGCGGGCGGAGGGACCGCGTCGTCGCCGCACCGCCAGCCAACGATGATAGGGGCATCGCCTCCCGAGGGTCAAACCGGACGCTCAGGGCAGGTCGGGCCGCCCCGCCGCCGTCCACGCCGTGTACCAGTAGCTCCCAACGTCCTCGGCGCCGGCCGAGAGCCGCTCCTTGACCCGGGCCTCCACGCGCAGGCGGAGCGCCTCGAAGTAGATCTCCGAGTAGCCCGCCTTCCCACGACGAGCGAGGTCCTCGGCGTACAGCACATTGTCGACCCAGACGTAGGTGCGGTTCACGACGGAGAAGACGTACTCCCTGGGGTCATCGAGGTAGCGGGCGGCATCGGGGTTGAGCTCCAGACGCTTCCCCATCGCCTCCGGGAGCTTCATCGAGAAGCGGACCCAGAGACCATGCTGGCCGGTCCTCTGGCCGTCGAAGTTCTCCGTGAGGGCCAAGGGGTTGTTGAGGTCGGCCACGAAGCCGGCGAGGGTGTCGGACTCCGCGAGGATCCTTGCCTTGTCCTTCGCCTTGAACGCCTCAACGAGGCGGCCGTAGGACTCCTGGACGAGCCACGGCAAGCGGCCGACCTTGCCGGCCTGCTCCGGGAAGCGGGCCTTGACCTCGGCCTCCGATCGAGGGAGGTCCGCGAAAGGGAAAGGGCCGAACGCATCGGCAGCGAAGCGGCGCTCCTGGCCCTCCTCGGGCGGCGGACCCTCCTGCTCCTCGTCCCCTTCCGGCGACAGGGACGGCATCTCGAGCCGGTGGGCCTTGTAGAACTGCTTCAGCGGCTTCGGCAGCGTGTCGACCGCCCGGCTCGTCACCACCTCGTGGACCGCCGGCGACCAGGCCCGGGCCGGGACGCCTGCGACCAGCAGGACCGCCAGCGCCGCCATCGTGACCAGCCAGCTCAGCCTATCCCGTTCATCCTGCCTCATGCGTTTCGCTCCAACCCCCGAAAGAAGAAGACGGTCCCCTCATGTCACGCGTGCGGCGGTGACGAGACGCACTTCGGCTGCGCCCGCCTCCATGAGCGCGCGCGCGCACGCGCCGGCCGTGGCGCCGGTCGTGGTCACGTCGTCCACCAGCACGAGGGTCCGGCCCATCACCCGCGGCCGGTGGCGCACGGCGAAGGCCCCGGCCACGTTCTTCCGGCGGGCGGCGGAGGAAAGGCCGGCCTGGGGCGGCGTGTCCTTTCGCCTCACCAGGACGCCCGGCGAGACGGCGAGGCCGCTCCCACGCGCCAGGGCCGCGGCCAAGAGCTCCGCCTGGTTGAAGCCCCGCTGGCGGCGGCGGGTGGGGTGAAGGGGCACGGGCACGAGGTCGGCGCCCGCCGTGAGCAGGCTCACAACCGCCCGCTCCTCGAGGAGCAATCCGGCCAGACGAGCCGCCACCCGGCGCCGTGCGTGGTACTTCAGCTCATGGACCAGGACCCGAAGAGCTCCCCCAAAGGGTCCAAGGCTCGCACCTGCCGAGAATGGAGAGAGCCCCCGCCGGCATCGGCCACAGGGGGGGTCCACACCTGCCCCGAGCAGCACCCCGCACCGGCACAGGGGGCCGCGGTGCCGCGGGAGCGTCCGCCAGCACTCCCCACAGAGCGGCCCCTCACTGGGGCGCGCGACGGGCGCCTCGCACGCGGGACAGCGGGAAGGGAACACGACGGCCAGGACCGGGTCGAAAGCCCGCCATGCCGTCGTCGAGAGGCTCATCGTCCCCCGAGTGCCTCGTGGCCCCACGGGACGCTCATGGTCGGCCGTGGCTCAAAGGAGCCCCTGCTCCTGCTTCTCCTGGCAAGCAATGCAGTGCTTGGCCCAGGGAATGGCCTCGAGGCGCTTCTTGTCCATCTCGTCCTCGCAGGACACGCAGACGCCGAAGCTCCGGGCCCCAATGCGCCCCAGCGCCTCGTCCACCAGATGGAGGACATCCCGCTCGGTGTTCGAGAGGCTGAAGAGAAACTCCTTGGTGTACGAGTTGGAGGCCTTGTCGGCGATGTCCTGGGCGCCGTCCTCGTCCGCCTCCTTGCCGTACGTCTTGTTCTTGTTGTAGGCCTCCAGGATCTCGATCTTCTTCTGGATCAGCCGTTCCTTGAAGGTCTTCATCTTCTTCTGGTCCATGTCTAGAGACGTCTCCTATTCTGAGCCATCACCGCCTTCTCGGCGGGCCTTCAGGGGATCCCATAGCGGCGCCGCTTCTCCCAGAGGGCCTTCCTGGAGATGCCGAGGATCTCGGCAGCCCGCGTCTGGCTGCCCGCCGTCTGCCCGAGCACGTAGCGGATGTAGGCCTGCTCCAGGTCCTTGAGGGAGGGGCGGCTCTCCCGCCCGGACCAGAGGGTCGCAGGCTGTTCCAGGAGATGGTCGGGGAGGGCGGCGGATGGCACCCGGTCTCCCCGCGCGTAGAGCGCCGCCCGCTCCACGACGGCCCGCAGCTCCCGCACGTTGCCGGGCCAGAAGTACCCCCGGAGCAGACCGGCGGCCGCTTCCTCGAAGGCGGAGGCTTTCGTGGTGCCCCGCTCTCGCTCGCGGGAAAGGAACAGATCGGCCAGCGGGAGGACGTCCTCGCGACGATCCCGCAGCGGGGGCAGCTTCAGGGGCACCACGCCCAGGCGATGATAGAGATCCTCCCGAAACGTGCCGGCCCCGACCGCGCGGCGCAGGTCCACGGACGAAGAAGAGACGATCCGGACATCGACCTCGATGGTGCGGGTGCCCCCCAGGCGCTCGAAGCGCTTCTCCTCCACGACCCTCAGGATCTTGGCCTGAAGCCCCGGAGTCAGGTCCTGGACCTGGTCGAAATAGAGGGTGCCGCCGTCCGCCGTCTCGATCCGTCCCGGCTTGCTGGACTTCGCGTCGGTGAAGGCCCCGCGCTCGTGGCCGAAGAGATCGGACTCGATGAGGTCGGCTGGCACCGACGGGCAATGGACCTTCACGAAGGGTCCGCTCCGCCGTGGCCCCTGGTCGTGCAGCAGCCGGGCCACGAGGTCCTTGCCCGTTCCGCTCTCCCCTTCGATCAGGACGGGGCTCCGGGCCCCGGCCAGCCGCGACACCACCCGCAGCGCCTCGCGCATCGCAGGGGAGACCGCCAGCACCGTCTGGGTAGGAGGCTCCGTCACCCCGAGATCTCCAGGCGGGTCGCCCCGCCCCACAGCCGCTCGAGGTCGTAGAAGCTGCGCATCCTCGGCGTGAAGACGTGGACCACGAAAGAGCCGTAGTCCATCAGGATCCACTCCTGTCGCGGGTACCCCTCGACGTGACTGGGCCTCAGGCGTTCGGCCCGGAGCGCCTCCTCCACGGCGTCGGCAATCGCCAGCAACTGCTTCTGGTTCGCCCCGGAGGCCAGCAGGAAGAAGTCGGTGAACGCGCTCTGCTTCCGGAGGTCCAGGACGACGACGTCGGCGGCCTTCTTGCCGAGGGCCGCCCGAGCCGCTTCCTGGAGCGTCGCCGGCAGCCTCATCGGTAGAACCTCTCCACTCTCACAGCGCCGGCTCCGCAGTGGCCTCGGGACGCGCCTCCGCCAGCAGGGTCCAGAGGCGCCTCCTGAGCTCTACGAGACCCGCCCCCGTGACCGACGAGATCTCGATCACTGGCAAGCCGTTCTTCCGGGCTTCTCTCACGAGGCCCGGGAGGGGATCCTCTCCAGAGACGGCGTCCCGCTTGGCGGCCACCACGATCTGGGGACGCTCCAGCAGGGAAGGGTTGAAGCGCAGGATCTCGTCCCGCACGGCCCGGAGATCCTCCGCGGGGTCCCGGTCGCTGGTTCCCGACGCGTCCACCACGTGGGCCAGGGCTGCGGTCCGCTCCACGTGACGCAGGAAGTCCAGGCCCAGGCCGGCCCCCTGGTGGGCCCCCTCGATGATCCCGGGAATGTCGGCCACGACGAAGCTGTGGTCGTCCACGTCCACCACGCCGAGGACCGGGCAGAGGGTCGTGAACGGATAGTCCCCGACCTTCGGCCGCGCCGCGGAGATCCGCGAGAGGAGCGTCGACTTGCCGGCGTTCGGCATGCCCAGGAGACCCACGTCGGCGATCAGGCGGAGATCGAGGCGCAGCCAGCTCTCCTCTCCCGGGTCCCCGGGCTCGGCCTCCCGGGGGGCCCGGTTGCTGTTGGAGAGGAACGCGCGGTTTCCGCGGCCGCCGCGGCCGCCGCGGGCCACGCGCAGCCGCTCGCCTTCCCTGATCACCTCGCCGACGAGGACCCCGCTCTGCAGGTCGAGGGCCTGGGTCCCGGGTGGGACGGCAATCAACAGCTCCTCGCCATCCCTTCCCGTGCGGTTGGAGGGGCCGCCGTTTCGCCCGCGGTCGGCGCGGAACTCGGTGTGGTACCGCAGGGGGAGGAGCGTGTTCTGGTGGGAGACCGCCACCAGCACCACGTCTCCGCCCTTGCCGCCGGCACCGCCGTCGGGGCCTCCTTTGGGGACATAGGGCTCTCGGCGGAAGCTGACGCAGCCGCGCCCGCCGTCGCCCCCCTTGACGAAGATTTTGACCCGATCGACGAACATGGCTCTCCGCCCCCGGCGGGCGGCGCCGGGGCTCTAGCTGGCGGCGGGGAGCACGCTCACGCGGAGCCCGCGCGAGCCATGGTCTTCGAAGCGCACGACGCCGTCGGCCAGCGCGAACAGCGTGTGGTCCTTGCCCAGACCCACGTTCTTGCCCGGCTTCCACCGGGTCCCGTGCTGTCGCATGAGGATCGTCCCTCCCCGGACCTGCTGGCCGCCAAAACGCTTGACGCCGAGCCGCTGCGAGTTGCTGTCGCGCCCGTTGCGGCTCGACCCCTGTCCCTTCTTGTGCGCCATGTCTCCCTGCCCTCGTCTCCGGAGGCGCTCCCTCGACCGGAGCGCCGCCCGCCCTCCCGCGGGAGGCGGTTAGCCCTGGATTGCGTCGATGCGGAGCGCCGTGTAGGCCTGGCGGTGGCCGCGGGTGCGCCGATAGTGCTTGCGCTTCTTGTACTTGAAGACCCTGATCTTGCGGTCGCGTCCCTGCTCCAGCACCGTGCCCGAAACAGTCGCCGTCGGAACGAGGGGAGTCCCGACGCGGATAGCCCCGTCGCTCCCCACGAGCAGCACCTCGCTCAGCGTGACCGTCTCACCGACGGGCGCAGAGAGGTGCTCCACGTAGATCGTCTGTCCCTGCTCCACGCGGTACTGCTTGCCTCCCGTCCTCACGATCGCGTACAAGGCGCGCCTCCTTGGAGACCCAACAAAACGCAAAACTTACCACAGCCGCAGCCGCTCGTCAAACCGGGGCTCCGGCGCCTGGTTCTAGAAATCGTACCCGATCCAGAAGCCGAACCGGGTGTCGGACCAGACCTTGAGGTCCGTGAGCTTCGTGAAGTCGAAGTGGAGGGGATACCCGAGGAAGAAGAACTGCAGCCCGGCCCCGAAGGAGGCGCGCCCGTCCACCAGGTGGTACCCAGACACGGGCTCGCCGAACACGGGATTGTTGACGTAGGACACGCCCGAGTCACTCGTACCGAACGTGAAGGGCTGGTCCCGGTACTTGGCGCCGCCGATGCCGCCATACAGCGTCCCGCGCACCGGCCCCAGGATGCCGATGGGCGTGGCCATGGCATTGATCAACGGCAGCCGCAGCTCCACGTTGGCGAAGAAGCCCTTGTTTCCCGAGAACGAGAGGTAGTCGTAGCCCCGCAGCTCCTGGTTGCCGCCGAAGTAGAAGAGGCTCGGGTTGTCCCCGAAGGACCAGAAGCCACGGGCCCGGAGGGCGAGCAGCGAGGCCGTCCGTCCCAGGCGCAGGTACTTGCGGGCGTCCACGTCGAAGGTCGTGTAGGAAAGCAGGCCGCCGATGGGCGGGGATGTCTCCGCGCCCAGCGAGTAGGTGCTCCCGTCCAGGGGGCCGAACTCGCGGAAGCGCGTGGTCTCCTGCACCAGCCGCACGCCCACGGGAACCAGGAAGCCGTCGCGGAGGGGGTAGGGGATCCCCTGGGCCGCGGCCTGCTGCCGGATCGCAGCCTCCACGGCTGGGTCTTCGTATTGTTCGCTGAGCTTGACGACTCCCGTCTCCAGCTCCAGGCGGCGCGTCTTGCCCAGGGGATAGAGGCCGGCCAGGGAGGACCCGGTGAACCGCTGGGTGGCGACCACTCCCTCCCTCGAGAACGTGGTCTGGGGGACGAAGAGGCTCGAGAAGAAGAAGCGCTTCGTGTCGAAGGCCGAGAGCCCGTACTGGAAGCGCTTTCCCAGGCTGACGTAGGTTCCCTCGTAGCTGCGCAGGTCCCGCATGGAGTAGGCCGTGAACACGAAGTTCTGGTCCCCCAGGACGTCCGTGAGGGCCACTTGCGTGCCGCCGAAAAAGTCCCCCGAGGAGCTGACCGCGATGTTGAGGGGAGGGCGCCCCTCGAGGTACAGCTTCTCGAACAGCTTCTTGCGCCGCTTGTTCTCGGGAATCACCTGATGCGCTACGTCGGGCTGAAAGTCCACGAGGCCCTCGGAAGCCGGTTGGACCTCCTGGTCCGCCTCCTTCATGGGCTCCGAGAGATCCAGGGAGAAGAGGCCGTAGTCCCCCTTGAAATAGCTGACGAAGGCCATCCGATCGACGCTCTTGGTCGGAAGCGGCTGGGGCGCCATGTTGGCCCCGAGCACGTCGGTGTACTGCCCGATGACGCCGGTGCGCAGGTCCAACCCCCTGATGTTGAAGATCTCGTCGTCCTCGTTGGAGGAGTAGAAGAGCCTGTTGCCATCCGCGGAGAAGGACGGGGCCACGTCGTCGTGGGCGCCGAAGGTGAGCTGGGTCTTGTGGGCGGGGTCCTCGAGGGGAAACACATAGATCTTGTCGTGGCCGCTGATGCGCCGCGCGTACACGACCATCTTCCCGTCGGGAGAGACCTGGGGATCCGAGTCGTAGAATGAGTCCTGGGTCAGGTTGCGGTAGGCGCCGCTCTCGAGATCCAGCAGGTAGATGTCCGCCACGCCCTCCTTGAGGGCCGCGAACAGCGCGTGGCGCCTGTCGGGCAGCAGGCACGGGGACTGGGCCTCGTCCAGGTCCACGGGGATGCGCTTCGCGATCTCCCCCGTGAGGACCGAGACGAGGAAGAGACTCCTACCCTTCCCCTTCCGCGCGAAGAACGCCACCGTGTCGCCGTTGGGGTCGAAGGCCAGGGAGCGGCCGGCCACGAAGTTGCTGCTCAGGGCGATGCTCTCGTAGGTGCCGCTGTAGCCGGAGGTCAGGTTGCGGATCACGGAGCCGTCCCGTGCCGAGAGCAGGACCACGTCGAGCTCGCCGTCGGCGCGGTTGGCCGTGATGGCGGCTACCATCTCGCCCGAAGGGCTCGGAGCGAAGCCGAGGACCTGCGTATAGGGCGTCTTCTCTGTGTCGGGGGAGAGGCTGTGGCCGTAGTCGCTGGGCCGTTGCTTGTCGCGATAGGGCTTGAAGCGCTCCTTCAGCCATTTCTCGAAGCCCTGGTCGAACTCCTCCGGCTTCATCCGGAAGGCCTGCTGGTAGATGTCGTCGATGCTGCCGCCGACCGTGTTCTTGCGCAGGGTGTAGAGGAACTGGCGGATCCCCTCCTTGCCGAACCGGGCCGCGATGTACTCGAAGGCACAGTGGCCGAGGTTGTAGACGAACCGGGGGTTGAAGCCCCCGTAGTCCACGAAGCGCGAGATCCGCGGCACCTGCTCCGTCACCGCGGCGTCCCGCACCATCATGATGTCCAGGGGGTCCCACAGCTCGCGCATGTACTCGGCCAGCCCCTCGTCGATCCAGAGGGGGACCCGGCGGCCGATCAGCCCCCGGGGGACGAGATCGAACTCGAAGACGTGGGTGAGCTCGTGGGTGATCAGGCCCTGGAGGCGGTCCGGCGGCTCGTCGATGGGCACCACCATCCGGTTCCGGATCGGCTCCGTGAATGCGGCGACGCCCTCGGGGATGAAGCTGGGGAAGAGGTTCGTCTGCTCGAACTCCGAGTGGGTCTTGTAGAGGATCAAGGGGATGGGGAACGAGATCTCGTGCTTCAGCTCCGAGGAGATCTTCTGGTAGCCGCTCTCGGCGTACGAGGCGAGCCGGGAGAGGTGCTGCTCGAACTCGGGGTAGTAGTAGATCTCGAAGTGGGGGCTCCTGTAGACGCGCCACGCGAAATCGTCGTACTTGACCTTGTTCTTCCCGAAGTACGGGATGAACTGGGCCAGGGCGGGCTCCGCTCCGCCGAGGAGGACGAGGACGAGTGCCGGGGTGAGGATCCTGCCCACGATCCCCGGGGCCGCGCGCCGCGTGTTCATCGGGTTTCCTATTGCAGAAGGACCCTCGTCCCCCGGATCTTCTGCGGTGAGATGACCCCCAGGAAGTTCGGCAGCAGCCGGTCCATGAGCTCGAAGTACGAGGAGAGCGGCGAGGCCTTCTGCTCATCCCCGTAGAGCACCTCCTCGGTGAACTTCTCCTTGTGCAGGAGCGCTCCGCTGCGACCGTCCAGGAAGTAGAAGTCCGCGCTCAAGGTGAACCCCTTGCGCTCCAGGTATCGGTTGCCCCGCACGAGGCGCGGGCGATTGGAGGGATCGCGTATCACGCGCTCCTCGGACTGGAAGCCCGAGCGGTTCTGTTCCTCGAAGCCAAGGCGACCGGTGACGATGAGCGGGGACTGATACTCCTCGCCCAGCTTCCGCCAGTACTCGCCGTCCTGGAGCACCTTGTCCGCCTCGAGCCGATACTGCTCCCGCTCGGCCTTCGAGTACTTGCCGCTCGGGTTGATGCTCTGCTGGATCTTGTCGAGGGCGTCGCCAAGGGGTGGCCGGTCGGGCTCGAGGACCTGGAGCTTCGAGCCAGCCCGGAGCTGGTTCTGGATCAGGCGCGAGGTCTCGGTGCTCAGGTCCACGTCGGCCTCGCCGGGCTCGGTCACGAAGCCGGCAATCAGCACTCGCCGGAAGGAGCTCACGTCGATCTTCGAGTTGAGCGGAGTCTCGACAGGCACCTCCACGAAGGTGGCGCAGGCCGCGGAGAGGAGCGGGACCAGGGCGACGGCGCTAAGGCTTCTTCTTGGCCTTCCGGTTGCGCTTGGCATCGGCTTCCTTGAAGAGGTCGAAGTTCTGCTGGATGTAGCTGTCCCCTGGCTTGAGCTTCAGGGCCTTGTCGTAGGCTTCGCGGGCCTTCTCGAAGTCACCCTGCTGCTCGAGGGCCACGGCGAGGTTGTTGAACGCCGAGGCATTCTGTGAATCCAGCTCCAGGGCCTTTTCGAAGCGGAAGCGCGCCTCGGACCACAAGCCCTTGCGAGCCACGTCGATGCCGAAGCGCGTCTCCTGCTCACTTCGCGAAGCCGCCCGCGATGTGCCGGGCACGAGAGAAAGAAGGAGCAGGGGGATGATCACACGCATCGTGGCTCTCCCTTCGAGCCGGACGATATTAGCCCCCGCCCCCACGACAAGGCAAGGCGGATGCCAGGCACCCGTCCAAGCCGCTGAAGGGGTTGGGGGGTGCAGGGCCGTCCTGAGAGGGTGACAGGTTGTGGCCTCCCCGGGACACCGCGAGGCCTGGACCTTGACAGGCAGGGGGTCGCTCTTACAATGGGCGCCCGCTTTGAAGGGCGGGTTCGCGTGGACCATTCGCTGGACTGGCTGACGATCGCTCTCCTCCCCGGCCTGGGGCCGCGCACTGCGCGGGAACTGGCTGCCCGGGCATCCCTCGGCGATGTGCTCCGGCGCCCGAAGCACCACCGGGATCTCCTTCCCGAGGGCGCCCTCTCGCGCCTCCAGACAGGGGAGGCCCGCAGGGCGGCCGAGATGGAGATGAGACGGGCCGAAGCGCTCGGCGTGTGCATCGTGGCGGTCGACGCGCCGGAATATCCCCCCCTCCTGCGTGAGATCTACGATCCCCCCGCGGTGCTCTGGGTCCTGGGTCGGCTGTCGGGGCCCGAGGCGGGGCCCCCCCTCGCCATCGTCGGAACGAGGGGCGCATCACCCCAGGGACGCGCCCTGGCTCGGGGCATGGCCCGTGACCTCGCCGCGGCGGGGGCCACGATCGTCTCGGGGCTCGCCCGGGGCATCGACGCGGCCGCCCACGAAGGCGCCCTGGAAGCGGGGGGTCGGACCCTGGCGGTGCTCGGCAGCGGCGTCGATCGGGTGTACCCTCCGGAGAATGGAGCCTTGGCGGCACGGATCGGTGCACACGGGGCGGTCATCTCGGAGCTTCCCCTGGGCACCGCCCCCTTCGCCTCGAACTTCCCGAAGCGGAACCGCATCATCGCGGGTCTTTGCCAGGCCGTGGTGGTCGTGGAGGCCCCGAAGCGGAGCGGTGCCCTGGTGACGGCCCGACTGGCCCTCGACGAAGGGCGGGACGTGTTCGCCGTCCCGGGCCACCCGGCCGCCCCGGGCTCCGCCGGCACCAACGCCCTGATCCGTGACGGCGCAGTGCTGGTTCGCGGTGCCGGAGACGTGGCCGAAGGGATCGGGGCCTGCCTGGAGGGCGCCCCGGAGGCCGAGCCCGCCGACGAGGTCCTGCGGGCCCTCGAGCGCGACGTGCCCCGAAGCCTCGACGAGATCCAGCAGCGCAGCGGCCGGCCCACCGCCGAGCTTCTGTCGCGGCTCACGGCCCTGGAGATGGCCGATCGGGTGCGCCGCCTCCCGGGCACGCTCTTCGTGAGGAGCTGAGGGAAGCGTGGCAAAGAACCTCGTCATCGTCGAGTCGCCAGCCAAGGCCAAGACGATCAACAAGTACCTCGGGCGGGACTTCCTGGTGAAAGCCTCCATGGGTCACGTGCGGGACCTGCCCAAGAAGAAGCTCGGAGTCGACGTCAAGAGAGGCTTCGAGGCCGAGTACGAGGTGCTCCCCGCGCGCAAGAAGGTCCTCGACGAGCTGAAGGCGGCCGCCAAGGACGCCGAGGCGGTGTACCTCGCCGCCGACCCGGACCGCGAGGGCGAGGCCATCTGCTGGCATCTCTCCGAGGCCCTCGGCGGGCGCTCCAAGAAGAAATACCGCCGCGTGGTCTTCAACGAGATCACCAAGAAGGCCATCCAGGCTGCCTTCGAGAACCCGGGGGAAATCGACTCGAGGAAGGTCGACGCCCAACAGACCCGCCGCATCCTGGACCGCCTGGTGGGCTACAAGGTGAGCCCGATCCTCTGGGACAAGGTCCGCCGCGGGCTCTCGGCGGGCCGCGTGCAGTCGGTGGCCTTGAAGCTCATCTGCGACCGCGAGCGCGAGATCAAGGCCTTCGTTTCCGAGGAGTACTGGACGGTCCTGGCCCACCTCGAGGGGAAGGAGCCGCCGATCTTCCCCGCCAACCTGGCCAAGAGGGATGGCAAGAAGATCGAGATCGTCGACGCCGAGCAGGCCGCCGCGGTCCGCAAGGACCTGGAGGCGGCGTCCTTCCGGGTGGCCAAGGTCGAGGCGAAGGAACGCCGGCGCTACCCGGTTCCCCCGTTCATCACCTCGAAGCTCCAGCAGGAGGCCTTCAAGAAGCTCCGCTTCTCGGTGAAGAAGACGATGCAGGTGGCCCAGCGCCTGTACGAGGGGATCGAGCTCGGGGCGGACGGCAGCGTGGGCCTCATCACCTACATGCGGACGGACTCGACGCGCATCGCCGCCGACGCCCTGGCCGCGGTGCGCGGGCGCGTCGAAGCCACCTACGGTGCGGAGTACCTGCCCGAGAAGCCCATCCTCTACAAGAGCAAGAAGGACGCCCAGGACGCACACGAGGCGATCCGGCCCACGGACCTGGATCGCGACCCCGAGTCGGTGAAGCGCTTCCTGGGCAAGGACGAGCTCGCCCTGTACCGCCTGGTCTGGAACCGGTTCGTCGCGTCCCAGATGAAGCCCGCCGTCTACGACGAGACGATCGTGGACATCGAGGCGGCGAGGTATCTGCTCCGGGCCAAGGGCTCGACGCTGAGGTTCAAGGGCTTCCTCGCCGTCTACGAGGAGACCCCCGACGAGGCCCGGCAGGAGAAGCCCAAGGACGACGCCGGCGCGCCGCAGGCCGACGACTCGGCCCCCGAGGAGACCGGCACCCAGCTGCCCCCCCTCGCCGAGGGGGACATCCTGAAGCTCACGAAGCTGGACACCGACCAGCACTTCACCCAGCCCCCGCCCCGCTTCAGCGAGGCGAGCCTGGTGAAGGAGCTGGAGGAGAACGGCATCGGCCGGCCCTCGACCTACGCGTCGATCATCTCGACCATCGAGGCCCGGGAGTACATGGAGAAGCGCGAGGCCAAGCTCTACCCCACCGAGCTGGGCTTCCTGGTCACCGACCTGCTGGTCCAGCACTTCCAGGACATCATGAACGTGGGCTACACGGCCGAGATCGAGAAGGAGCTGGACGCGATCGAGGAGGGCAAGGACAACCTCCTCAACACCCTGACCCAGTTCTGGAAGAAGTTCGAGAAGGACCTGAAGCTCGCCTCCAAGGAGATGAAGGACGTCAAGGCCATGGAGGAGAAGACCGACGAGGTCTGCGACAAGTGCGGCTCCCCCATGGTCATCAAATGGGGCCGCTACGGCAAGTTCCTGGCCTGCTCCGCCTATCCCGAGTGCAAGAACACCCGCCAGCTCGCGGGGGGCGAGGGCGCCGACACCCCGGAGGTTCACGAGGACGTCCAGAAGGAGGTCTGCCCCAAGGATGGGCAGCCCATGGTGCTCCGGAAGGGGCGCTTCGGGCCCTTCCTGGCCTGCAGCAACTATCCGGAGTGCAAGACCACCAAGCGGCTCATGCGTGGCGAGGGGGGCCGGCTGCAGGTGGAGCAGCTCGCGCCCATCGAGGAGAAGTGTCCGGAGTGCGGCAGCGACCTGATGTGGCGGCGCGGCCGCTTCGGGGCCTTCATCGCCTGCAGCAACTACCCCACCTGCAAGTACATCAAGAAGAAGGAAGCGCGGGAGATCGGCCTGCTGTGCCCGGACTGCGGGCAGGGCCAGGTCGTGGAGCGGAAGGGGCGCTGGGGCCGTTTCTTCTACGGCTGCAGGCGCTACCCCGAATGCAAGTTCACCGCGTACCACAAGCCCATCGCCGAGCCCTGCCCCGACTGCGGCAGGCCCTACCTGCTCGAGAAGGATACCAAGAAGGAAGGGAAGGTCATCTTCTGCGGCAACGAGGCCTGCCACTACAAACGCGAAGCCGCCTAGCCCATCGACACGAACGTGAGCCGGCGCGCGTGTGCTCCCGCCGCCTTTGTGGTGAATAATCCTCGGAGATGCCGGAGCGGGTCACGATCGTCGGTGGCGGCCTCGCCGGGTGCGAGGCCGCATGGCAGCTGGCTCGCCGCGGGGTGGGCGTCGACCTCCACGAGATGCGGCCCGTGCGGCCCACGCCGGTGCATCAGACCGCCGACCTCGCCGAGCTCGTGTGCTCCAACAGCCTCCGCGGCAACTCCCTCGACCAGGCCGCGGGCCTGCTGAAGGAGGAGATGCGGCGGATGGACTCGCTGATCGTGGGCGTGGCCGACGAGGTGCGGGTGCCGGCGGGAAGCGCGCTGGCGGTGGACCGGGGCCTCTTCGCCCGGAACGTGACCGAGGCCCTCTCGGCGCTTCCCGAGGTGCGGCTGCATCGCGGCGAGGTCCTGCGCATCCCCGACGACGCCGTGACGATCGTCGCCACGGGCCCCCTCACCTCGGAGCCCCTGGCCCAGGACATCGCGGCCTTCGTGGGCCGCTCCCACCTCTACTTCTACGACGCCGTGAGCCCGGTGGTGGAGGCCGACTCCATCGACGCCGGCAAGACCTTCCGGGCGTCGCGCTACGGCAAGGGCGGCGACGACTACGTCAACTGTCCGCTCACCGAAGAGGAGTACCGCCGGTTCCACGAGGCCCTCTCCTCCGCGGAGTGCGCGACCCTCCACGCCTTCGAGCACGAGCTCTTCTTCGAAGGCTGCCTGCCGGTGGAGGTCATCGCCAGCCGGGGCCTCGACACCCTCCGCTTCGGCCCCATGAAGCCCGTCGGCCTCGTGGATCCGCGCTCCGGGCGGCGGCCCCACGCCGTGGTGCAGCTTCGACAGGACAACCTGGCGGCGAGCCACTTCTCCGTGGTGGGCTTCCAGACGCAGCTCAAGTGGGGGGAGCAGGGCCGCGTGTTCCGCATGATCCCCGGCCTGGAGTCGGCGGAGTTCGTCCGCTACGGGATGATCCACCGCAACACGTTCGTGAACTCCCCCTCGATCCTGGAGCCCTGCTTCGAGACCCGCCGCCGGGCCGGCCTCTTCTTCGCCGGCCAGATGTCCGGGGTCGAGGGGTACGTGGAGTCGGCGGCCTCCGGCCTCGTCGCCGGCATCGGCGCGGCCTTCCGGGTCCGGGGAGAGGCGCCCCCGGAGTTTCCCCGCGACACGGCCCTGGGCGCCCTGGGACACTACATCGCGCGCAGCGATCCGGAGAACTACCAGCCCACGAACATCGCCTTCGGCCTGCTCCCCGAGCTGCCGGTGCGCCTCAAGGACAAGGCCCGCCGGCGGCTCGCGCTTTCGGAGCGGGCCCTGGCCAGCCTGGACCTCTTCCGCGGGCGCACGGAGAGCCGGCGCCGGCCGACGCCGGCGTCGGCCTAAAGCCCCGTGAACGCGGCCGTCGCCGCATTCCTCCGTCATCTCGACCGCGAGCGCAACGCCTCGCCCCACACCCTGCGCGCCTACGGCGAGGACCTGGAGCAGTTCCGCGCCTACCTCCGGGAAGAGCTGGGTCGTGAGGCCCGGCCCCAGGACGCGGACCACCTGCTGATCCGCGGCTTCCTGGCGCGGCTCCACAGGCAGGGGCTGAAGAAGTCGTCCGCGGCGCGAAAGCTCGCGACGCTGCGCACGTTCTTCCGATACCTCACGCGCGAGGGCCTGCTCGAGCGAAATCCCGCCCGTCCCATCGCCTCGCCGCGCACCGAGAGGCGGCTTCCGCCGCATCTGAGCGAAGCCGACGTAGCGGCGCTCCTCGCGGTGCCCGGAGACGCGGATGCCTGTCTCAGGGCCCGCGCCGTCCTGGAGCTCCTGTACGCCACGGGCATCCGCTGCGGGGAGCTGGTGGGCCTCGATCTGGACGCGGTGGACCTCCCGTCCGGCCTGGTTCGCGTCCTCGGAAAGGGCAGCAAGGAACGGATCGTTCCCTTCGGCGGCAGGGCGCGGGAGGCTCTCGTCGCGTATCTTCCCGCCAGGAGCCGCACCCGCCCCCGCACTCCCGCGGTCTTCCTGAATGTTCGCGGAGGTCGATTGACAGATCGGAGCATCCGAAATATCCTGAGCCAACGGCTGAAGGCTCTGGCACTTCGACAGCGGGTCAGCCCCCACACGCTCCGACACGCCTTCGCGACCCACCTTTTGGAACGGGGCGCCGATCTGAGAGCGATCCAGGAGCTGCTCGGTCACGCCAGCCTCTCCACGACCCAGAGGTACACGCACGTCGATGCGCGACATATTCTGGAGATATACAAGAAATCTCACCCAAGAGCTTGAGCACCATGGCGATTCGACTATTGCCGCCCCGACTGCGTCTCAACCCATGAACGGAATGAATCCGACCGACGAGGAGCTGGTCGCCAGGGCGCAGGACGGGGATGCCTCCGCATTCGATGTACTGGTGCGTCGTTGGGAGCGGAAGATTCGTGGGGCAATCTACAGAATAATGCGGTCCGACGACGACGCCCTGGATCTGTGCCAGGAGACCTTCCTCAAGGCCTACCGGGGTCTCGGGTCCTTCAAGCAGGAGGCGCGCTTCTCGTCGTGGCTCTACCAGATCGCCCTGAACCTGTGCCGTGACCGGCTGAGGCGGAAGCGTGGCAAGACGTGGGTGAGTCTGGAGGATCTGGACGACGCGTCGGGAGCGCCCCGGAACACCGGGCCGAGCGCCCTGGATCTCATCGAGGCCCGCGACCTGTCGCGCACCGTCGCAGTCGCCGTCGCCGCGCTCCCCGAGGACCAGCGGGAGGTGATCGTGTTGAAGGAGTACCAGGGCCTCACCTTCCTGGAGATCGCCGAGGTCCTGGGGCTCCCCATGTCGACGGTGAAGACGCGGCTGTATCGGGGGCTCGGCCAGCTCAAGGACCAGCTCGAGCGGCAGGGCGTACGCAGCGCAACGGTGGTGAGGCCCCAGCAAGCGTGAAACGGGAGTGAGCGACATGCAGTGTTCCGATTTTCGAGAAGACATGCTCGACGTCCTCTACGGGGAGTCCGGCCCGGCCGTCGCCCGGAGGGTCGAGGCGCATCAGGCGGCATGCCCCGCCTGCCGTGAGGAGATGGAGTCCCTCGCGACCACGCGGCGGAGCCTCCAGGCCTGGCGGCTGCCGGAGCCGGCCCGCCGCCGCCTCGACCGCCCCTGGTCCTGGGCTTGGAGAGGGCTCGCCGCCGCCGCAGGGCTCGTCGTGGCCCTGGGCGCCGGGCTGGGCCTCGCGGGCTCGGAGCTCCGCTACGAGAACGGCCGGGCGAGCTTCCGCCTGGGCCGCGCTGGCGACCCGGAGCTGCGGGCGCTGCTGGCCGCGCAGGAGCAGCGCCATCAGCAGCAGATCGCCGCGCTGCGCGCGTCCCTCGCGGTCGAGAGTCCCCGGTCCGACGACGGCCGCGCGCTGGCCCGGCTCCGCGACCTGATCCGCGAGAGCGAGGCTCGCCAGGCCGTGCTCCTGACCAGCAGCCTCCAGGATCTCTCGGAGGAGAACGCCCGGCAGCGACGCTACGACCTGGCCCGGATCAGCGCCGGCCTCTCGTACCTCGACGAGCGCAACGGCAAGCACGTGGCCCAGACCACCGAGCTCATGGGCTACGTGCTCCAGGCGGCACAGAAGAAGTGAGCATGCGTCCTGGCCTCCACGGCCTCGCGGCTCTCGGCCTGGCGGCCGCCCTGGCCACGTCGGCGGGAGCGCAGGCCCCCGATCCTCGCGGCGAGCTGGAGGTGATGGCCCGCGCCCTCGAGCTGGCCGTGTCGAAGGTGAGCCGCCCCGTCGGATGGACCTTCGTCCCCGATGGCGAGGCTGCCCTGAGCTACCATGTGGCGGGCTTCGGCGCCATCTTCGTCATCGCGCCCCGCGCCCTCTCCGGACGCACGGCCTCCCTCGCCCCCCAGGGGGGCTCGGTCATCCCGCGGGTGATGCGGGTCGTGGAGCAGACCCTCCAGCAGGCCGAGTCCGCCGAGACGAAGCAGCGTCTCCAGCGGATCCTGGAGGGCCTTCGCCGGCAGCAGGAGGAGCTGGCGATACGGGCCGCCGCCCAGGAGCGCCAGAGCGCGACGCTCCAGCGTCTCACCGAGGAGCGCCTGGCCCGCCGCGCGCGGGAGGCCGCCCAGGGCCTCGCCGTCGACGGCCGGCAGAGGGTCAAGGACGCCGCCGCGGCCGAGCAGGCGCTCCAGAGCTTCGAGGCGGAGGCCGCGGCCTTCCAGCGGCAGGCCGAAGCCGCCCAGCAGGCGGCCGAGCGCGCCCTGGCCGACGTGGCCCGCGAGATGCGCGCGCGCCTCGGCGGGGCCGAGCCCGGGGCGGCCGCACCCGCTATGCCCGAGACCCTCGCGGGTCCGGCGGAGGCCCCCCTGGTGCCTGCGCCACCGTGGCGCTTCTGGGGCGAGCAGGAGCCGCCTCGAGAGGAGCGGCCCGCCACGAAGGTCGTCGGCGAGGTGCGGGAGGCCGTGACGCGCGTGCTCGAGACCCACGCCGGCGCGCTCCGTATCCTCGGCCCCCAGGACGTCGTGCTGGTCACCGTGGACTTCGTGCCCCAAGGCGGCCTGCGACTGCGCGCGCGGCCCGAGAGAACCCTGGTGGTGCGGGTGCGCAAGAAGGAGCTCGAGGAGCGGGCCGCGGGCAGCCTGGGCCCGGAGGGCCTCAGGAGCCGGATCGAGTACCTCGAGTATTGACCGCGGCCTTCAGCGCCGGCGCAGCAGCAGCATCAGGGTCAGCAGGGCCAGCCCGCCATCGGTGAAGGCGAAGAGCAGGAACGGGGCGGGGGAGCCGCGCAGGACGTGGTCCAGCACGAACAGGGCGGCTCCGAGAGCCTTCGCCAGCACCCCCGCGACCCACAGGTAGCCTCGGCGCTCCTCGGGCGCGCCGGCCGCCCAGAAGTATCCGGCCGCCAGCGTCAAGGTGAAGACTCCGTTGAGCTGTGCGTTGAGGACGGGCACGGGGGCGGGAGCCCCGAAGAGCGCCGCCGTGGCGCCCGGGGCGAGCAGCATGGGGAGGGCCAGCAGCAGGTCGTAGATCCCCGACACCACGGCCAGCGTCTTGAGCGTCATCGTGTCCGCTCCTATACTAGCCTTCCTGCGCCTTTGCGCGAAGCTCTCATGAGGACACTCCCGCTCCACGGAACGACGATCCTGGCGGTGCGCCACGCCGGCCGCACGGCCATCGCCGGCGACGGCCAGGTGAGCCTCGGCGAGACCATCGTGAAGCAGGGGGCCCGCAAGATCCGGCGCCTCCACGGCGGGCAGGTGCTGGCGGGCTTCGCCGGCTCCACGGCCGATTCCCTGGCCCTGTTCGCGCGCTTCGAGTCGAAGCTGGAAGAGCACCGCGGGAGCCTGGAGCGGGCCGCCGTGGAGCTGGCCCGGGAATGGCGCACCGACCGCATGCTGCGCCGCCTGGAAGCGTTCCTGGTCGTGGCCGACCGGGACTCCTCGTTCCTGCTGTCGGGCTCCGGCGACGTGATCGCCCCCGACGACGGCCTCTTGGCCGTGGGCAGCGGCGGAGCTTACGCCCTGGCGGCGGCCCGCGCCCTGATCGCCCACGCGAGCCTCGACGCGGGCGACCTCGCACGCGAGGCCCTGCGGATCGCCGCCTCCATCTGCGTGTACACCAACGACGCGATCGTCGTGGAGACCTTGTAGCATGGCCATCCGCCTCACCTCCCGCAGCGAGGAGCTCAGGAGCCTCGACCTGCACTCGCCGCGGGAGATCGTGGCCGAGCTGGACCGCCACGTCGTGGGGCAGGCGGCGGCCAAGCGGGCCGTGGCCATCGCCCTCAGGAACCGGATCCGGCGCCAGAGGCTCCCGCCGGAGAAGGCGGCCGAGGTCACGCCCAAGAACATCCTGCTGATCGGCCCGACGGGCGTCGGCAAGACCGAGATCGCCCGCAGGCTGGCCCGGCTCTCGGGCAGCCCCTTCCTCAAGGTCGAGGCCTCCAAGTACACCGAGGTGGGCTACGTCGGGCGCGACGTGGAGTCCATGATCCGCGACCTCGCCGAGTCCGCCGTCGACATGGTGCGGCGGGAGCAGGAGGCGGCGGTCCGCGATCGCGCCGAAGCCAACGTGGAGGAGCAGCTGCTGGACCTGCTGCTCCCGGGCCGCATCCCCGCCGAGCCCCCGGAGGTGGCGGAGGCCCCCGCGCCGCGGGGAACCCGCGAGAAGCTCCGGGAGCAGCTTCGCGCCGGGCAGCTCGAGGCCCGCAGCGTCGAGGTCGAGGTCCGCGATCGCAGCGCCCCGTCCCTCCAGATCCTCTCCTCCCGAGGCGTGGAGGAGATGGACGTGAGCTTCCGGGATATGCTGCCCGGCCTCTTCGGCGGCCGCACCCGCCAGCGGACGCTGCCCGTCGCCGAGGCCCGAAAGGTGCTGCTGCAGCAGGAGACCTCGAAGCTGGTGGACGACGACCAGGTCTCCCGCGAGGCCGTCGAGAGGACCGAGGCCTCGGGCATCGTGTTCATCGACGAGATCGACAAGATCGCCGGCCGGGAAGGGGGCCACGGGCCCGACGTGTCGCGGGAGGGAGTCCAGCGCGACATCCTCCCCATCGTGGAAGGGACCACGGTCTCCACCAAGCACGGCGCGGTCCGGACCGACCACATCCTCTTCATCGCCGCGGGCGCCTTCCACGTCAGCAAGCCCAGCGACCTGATCCCCGAGCTGCAGGGACGCTTCCCGATCCGCGTGGAGCTCCAGGCCCTGGGACTCGAGGACCTGGTCCGAATCCTCACGGAGCCCAAGAGCGCGCTGCTCGAGCAGTATCGCCAGCTCCTGGCCACGGAGGGCGTGGACCTGCGCTTCACCGACGCGGCGGTCCGGGAGCTGGCGCGCTTCGCGATGGAGGTGAACCAGAACGCGGAGGACATCGGCGCGCGGCGCCTGGCCACCGTGCTCGAGACCGTCCTCGACGAGGTCTCCTTCGAGAGCGCCGACGGCGGACCGCGGGCCGTCGTCATCGACGCTCCGGAAGTCGTTCGGAAGCTCGCCCCGCTGGTGAAGGACCGGGACCTCAGCCGGTTCATCCTCTGATGCCTAGAGCCACGCCCCGCCTCGCCGGCCCGCTGGCAGGCGTCGTCGCCGGCATCCTCGTGGCGGGCGGGTGCGGCAAGCGGGGAGACCCGTTGGCCCCGCTGCGGCCCACGCCGCAAGCCGTCACCGGACTGAAGCTGTCCCAGCGCGGCGACCGGCTCGAGATCGCCCTCGTCGCGCCGCGGGCCGGAAGCGACGGCTCGCGCCTCGGCCTGGTGGACGTGGAGATCCTCCGCGCCGACGGCCTGGCGGACTGGGAGTTCAAGGCGGTGGCCAAGCGCCGGCTGATCAAGGCGGCGCCCGGCGAGGCGATCTCGGAAAGCGAGGCGCTGCCGTCCCCGGGCACGATCGTCCGGGTCGCGGCGCGCGCCCTGGCCAAGGGCCGCGGGTCGCCGGAGACGCCGCCCGTGAGCCTGACGGTCCGGCCCCCGCTGGCCGCCCCGTCCGGCCTCGTCGCCGCGCTCGAGCCCGCCGGCGTCGAGTTGCGCTGGAGCGGCGAGACCACGCAGACCGGCGGCTTCTGGGCCTACCGGCGGCCCGAGAAGGGCGCCTACGGCCCGCCCCTCACGCCCGCCCCCGTCCCCGGGCCCCCGTACCTGGACGCGGGCGCTCCCGTCGGCCAGAGCGTGTGCTACGTCGTGCGCTCCGTGGCGTCCACGGATCCCCTGGTCGACAGCGCGCCCTCCGAGGAGGCCTGCCTGGACGTGAAGGACGTGGGCGCGCCGGCGGCACCGGGTGGGTTGACGGTCGTCGTGGAGGAATCCGCCGCGGTCGCCCTCTCCTGGAGCCCTTCCTCGGACCGGGACCTCGCCCATTACCGCGTGTACCGCTCCCTCTCGCGGGGCTCACCCCCGGAGCGTCTCGCGGAGCTTCCGCCCTCCGAGACCTCGTTCCGGGACACGAGCCCGCCGGCGGGAAGCGCCCCCCGCTACACCGTGACGGCCGTGGACGCCGCCGGCAACGAGAGCGAGCCCTCGCCGCCGGCTTCGGCCCAGCTGCCGTGAGGGCGGCGGGTGGTTTCGAGGCGCGCGCCCCGGCGATCCGCGAGGCGATTAGAATGAGGGTCGAGAGGAGGGGCGCATGAAGATCTTCCTGGACACGGCCAGCCTGAAGGAGATCCGCGAGGACTGGGAGAAGGCCAAGAAGGAGATGGGGGCGAAGGCTCCCTAGCCATGCCGCTCTACGAGTACGTCTGCGACGATTGCCGGACCCGCTTCGAGAAGCTCGTCCGCGCCTGGGGCGAGGCCGTCGTGTGCCCCAAGTGCGCCAGCGCCGCCGTCGAGAAGCAGCTCTCCATCTTCGCATTCGCAGGAGCCGACGGCGGCTTCGGGGCCTCGGCCTCCGGCGGCTGCGGCTGCGGGCGCGGAGGCTGCGGCTGCGGCCACTGAAGGGAAATCGCCGGTGAAGCCACCGCCTGACGAGCCCAAGGCCGCGAGGCCGGCGGGCTCGGCCCCCGACAGCGGCGGCGGGGCGGCGCCTCGCCCGCCCGCCGCGCTGGCCACGCTGCGCGACAAGGTCCGGCGAGCGGAGGAGGGAGGCGGCAGCGAGCGGCGCGAAAGGCAGCACAAGGAGGGCAAGCTCACGGCTCGAGAGCGGGTGGAGCTGCTCCTCGACGAGGGCTCCTTCGAGGAGCTGGACCAGCTCGTGGAGCACCGCTGCCTGGATTTCGGCATGGCCGACCAGAAGGTGCCCGGAGACGGCGTCGTCTCCGGCCACGGCCGCATCGACGGGCGCCTGGTCTACGTCTTCGCGCAGGACTTCACGGTCTTCGGCGGCAGCCTTTCCGAGACCAACGCCCGGAAGATCTGCAAGGTCATGGACCTCGCGATGAAGATGGGGGCCCCCATCGTGGGCCTCAACGACTCCGGGGGCGCACGCATCCAGGAAGGGGTCGCCTCCCTCGGCGGCTACGCCGACATCTTCCTGCGCAACACCCTGGCTTCCGGCGTCGTCCCGCAGATCTCCGCGATCCTGGGCCCTTGCGCCGGAGGCGCCGTCTACAGCCCCGCCATCACCGACTTCAACCTGATGGTCAAGGACACCTCCTACATGTTCGTGACCGGCCCCGACGTGATCCGAACCGTGACCCACGAGGAGGTGAGCAAGGAGGAGCTCGGCGGGGCCATGACCCACAACGTCAAGTCGGGGGTCGCCCACTTCGCGCTGGAGGACGACCGGTCCTGCCTCGGCCTGATCCGCGAGCTGCTCTCCTACCTGCCGGCGAACAACGCGGAGGAGCCGCCGCTTCGGAAGACCGACGACCCGCCGGACCGCGAGGACGCCTCCCTCGACTCCCTGATACCCCAGGACGCCGCGAAGCCGTACGACATCAAGCAGCTCATCGGCGCCGTGGTGGACGACCGGCGCTTCCTCGAGGTCCACGAGCACTTCGCCCCGAACATCGTCGTGGGCTTCGCGCGCTTCGGCGGGCGGAGCGTGGGGATCGTCGCCAACCAGCCGGCCTTCCTGGCCGGCTGCCTGGACATCGACGCGTCGGTGAAGGGGGCGCGCTTCGTGCGCTTCTGCGACGCCTTCAATATCCCCCTCGTGACCTTCGAGGACGTGCCGGGCTTCCTTCCCGGCACCGGGCAGGAGTTCGGCGGCATCATCCGCCACGGGGCGAAGCTGCTCTACGCCTTCGCCGAGGCGACGGTGCCCAAGGTCACCGTGATCACCCGGAAGGCCTACGGGGGCGCCTACTGCGTCATGGCCAGCAAGCACATCCGGACGGACCTGAACTTCGCCTACCCCACCGCGGAGATCGCGGTGATGGGGCCGGAGGGGGCGGTGAACGTCCTGTATCGGCGGGAACTGGCGACCGCCGAGGACCCCGACGCGCTGCGCGCCCAGAAGGTGGCCGAGTTCCGTGAGAAGTTCGCGAACCCTTACGTGGCCGCCGACCGCGGCTTCGTCGACGAGGTGATCGAGCCGCGCCAGACGCGGCGGAAGATCATCTCGGGCCTGGACATGACCCGGGGCAAGCGGGACCGGAACCCGCCAAAGAAGCACGGGAACATCCCGCTCTGATCCGCGATGGCTGAAGCGAGCTTCAAGAAGATCCTGGTCGCGAACCGCGGCGAGATCGCGGTCCGCGTGATCCGCGCCTGCCAGGAGCTCGGGATCCCCACGGTGGCGGTGTATTCGGAGGCCGACCGGCCGGCCCTTCACGTCCGGCGCGCCAGCGAGGCCTACCTGCTGGGCCCCGCGCCCTCCAGCGAGTCGTACCTGCGCATCGACCGCATCCTGGACGTGGCGCGGCGGTCGGGGGCCGACGCCATCCATCCCGGCTATGGCTTCCTGGCCGAGAACCCCGCCTTCGCCCGGGCCTGCGAGGAGGCCGGCATCGCCTTCATCGGGCCCCGCGCCGACACGATCGCGCTGATGGGGGAGAAGACCTCGGCCCGCCGCGTCGCCGTGGAGGCGGGGATCCCGGTGGTCCCCGGCAGCCTCGAGCCGCTGGCCGGCGCCGAGGCGATCCGGAGGGAGGCCGAGCGCATCGGCTTCCCCCTCATGCTGAAGGCGGCCTCCGGCGGAGGGGGCAAGGGGCTCCGCCTCGTGGCGCGCCCCGACGACCTCGAGGCCGCGGTGGCCCGCGGCCGGAGCGAGGCCGAGAGCGCCTTCGGCGACGACAGCGTCTATCTCGAGAAGGCCATCGACGGGCCGCGCCACGTGGAGATCCAGGTCCTGGCCGACCGCCACGGGAACGCGGTGCACCTCTTCGAGCGCGAGTGCTCCATCCAGCGGCGCCACCAGAAGATCATCGAGGAGAGCCCCTCGCCCTTCGTGACGCCGGAGCTGCGGGAGCGGATGGGAGCCCTGGCGGTGGCCCTCGTCCGCAAGGTGGGATACGAGAACGCCGGGACCCTCGAGTTCCTGGTGGACGCCGACCGCAACCCCTACTTCCTCGAGATGAACACGCGGCTCCAGGTCGAGCACCCCGTCACCGAGATGGTGACCGGGCAGGACATCGTCAAGCTCCAGATCCACGTGGCGGAGGGACGCCCGCTCCCGCTCCGACAGGAGGACCTCAGGCAGCGTGGCCACGCCATCGAGTGCCGCGTCTACGCCGAGGATCCCGAACGGGGGTTCCTTCCGAGCCCCGGCCGGATCACGGCCCTGCGGCTCCCCGGCGGTCCCGGAGTCCGGGACGACTCGGGCGTCTACGCGGGCTGCGAGGTGCCCATCCACTACGACCCGCTGATCTCGAAGCTGGTGGCCTACGGCTCCAGCCGCCAGGATGCGATCCGGCGCATGACGCGGGCCGTGGCGGAATACAAGGTGCTCGGGATCAAGACCACGCTCCCGTTCTTCGAGCGCGTCTTGCGCCACCCGGCCTTCCTGGCCGGCGAGTTCGACACCTCCTTCGTGGAGAAGGTGTTCGCCGAGGCCGACCGGGAGCGGGCGCGGCCCATCGACGTGGCGGTGGCGGCCGCGGCGCTCCGCGCGTTCCGCGACCGTCAGGCGGCCCGCCTGGCTCCGGCGGGCGACGGCGGGACCTCGGCCTGGTGGCGCGCCGGGCTCGAGGACCTGCATCGAGGCCGCCTGTAGTGAGATTCGACGCGACGGTCGAAGGACGCAGCCTCCGCGTCGAGGTCCGCGGCAAGGACGGCCGCTACACGGTGACCATCGACGGCCGACCCGTGGACGTGGACCTCGAGGAGACCGGCCGGGACTTCGTGAGCCTGCTGATCGACGGGAGGAGCTACGAGGTGGGGCTCGAGGCGCGCGACGGAGGCTACACGGTGGTGCTGGCCGACGACGCCGTCCACGTGGACCTCGCCGACGCGTCCCGGGGGGCCGCGGCCCCCCCGCCGAAGCCGGCCTCGGGGCCCGCACGGCTCACGGCGCCGATGCCCGGCAGGCTGGTGCGGGTGCTGGTGGAGGCCGGCCAGCAGGTGGCGGCCGGCCAGGGGCTCGTGGTCATGGAGGCCATGAAGATGGAGAACGAGCTCCGCTCCCCGCGTGCCGGGCGTGTCCGGGAGATCCCCGTCCGCGAGGGCCAGGTCGTGGAGGCAGGGGCGCTCCTCGCCCTCGTGGAGTGAGCTCCGGGGAGGCCGGACAGCCCCGCAGGCGCCGCCGATGGCCCTTCGTCATCGCCGGGCTGCTCCTACTCGCGGGGGCCCTCGTGGCCCGCCTGCCCCGGATCTCGGCCCTGCTCATCTCCCGCGGCCTCAGCTCCGTCTTCGGCCGTCCCGTCTCGGTCCGGGAGGTCCGCTACGGGCTGTTTCCGCCCCAGGCCGAGATCCTCGGGCTGCGCGTGGAGGGACCGACACCCGCCGACCCGCCGTTCGTCGAGGTGCCGCGCATCCTCGCCACGCCCGCCTTGGCGCCCCTCTGGGGGCGGCAATTGGTCCTCTCGCGGCTTCGCCTCGAGGGCCCGCGGATCCGCATCCACGCC
>Ga0210377_10000555_pt1 | contig 35820 bp, 26 predicted proteins | sample PLM4_65_b1redo_FD_155480 | JGI IMG/M metagenome (GOLD analysis project Ga0210377, IMG submission 155480) | Groundwater sediment microbial communities from an aquifer in East River, Colorado, USA - PLM4_65_b1 redo | ecosystem: Environmental > Terrestrial > Soil > Riparian zone | place: USA: East... | reverse complement strand
TGTCAGGCCGAGCGCGCGCATGCCGCGCACCGCGTCGCCGAGGCGGGCGGGCTCGACGTCGAAGGCGGCGAACGCGGCGTCGAGCGCGAGCGCGCGATACGCGGCCTCGTGAATCACCGGCGAGAGCGTGTGTCCCGCGGGGTGGAGGGCGATGCCGCACAGCGCGCGGAGCGTCATCGGCGGGCCTCCGGCTGCGCGTCGCGCAGGTCTCCCAGGCCGCGAACGTCGAGCAGGTCGACGGTCTCGGACGACTGCCGCGTGAGCCAGCCGGCCATGCCCGGCCCGTAGAACGAGAAGCACGCCTCGTAGCCTCCGCGTTCGTAGCTCATGGGATCGGCGACGTAGCCGACCCAGTCGTTCACGTGCGAGACGACGAAGCGCGTGCGCTGCGCGGGAATCGTCTGCCGGATCTCCCGTCCGGTCGCCGTGCCAGGCTCCGCGGGCAGGAGGAGCAGCTCTGCGTCGCCGGCACGCACCACCTGGATCGGCACCCGCTTCGACAGGAACTCGGCGATCGAGCCGCGCACCAGCGGATGCGTCCACCAGAGCACGCAGAACGGTCGCATCTCGACGGGCGGCGGCTCTACCCAGCGCTCGAGTGCGGACAGCGCGGCGTCCGGCTGCGGGGTGAGTGACTCGGCCTCGGTCTGCACTGCGGCCGCCACGGCGCGGCCGTACTCGGTGGCGACCGCGCGCTCGGTCTCGACGGTCGGCCAGAAGCCGAAGTCGACGTCGGGCTCCTGGTCGCCGAGCGGCCCGGGCACGTAGATCGAGCGCCAGCCCTTCTCGGCGAGCGCCGCGCGCGCAGCGCCGGGCCAGTCGGCCGAGTAGAGGTGGTTGCGCGCGGTGATCAGGCTCGCGTGCGCGCCGTAGGCGAAGAGCACGACCGGCTCGCGGCCGTCGGCGAAATCCGCTCGCAGGACGGCGAGCTCGGTCTCCGCGCCGGCCTCTTTGTGCCGGCGGTTTCGTGCGAGCGCGAGCAGCGAGTTGCCGCTCGAGAGGCGCGCGGGCGCGAGGTCGAGCACGGCGCGCTCGAGCGCCTTCGCGGTCGCGCGCGCGAGTCGCGCGGGCTGCTTCGGGTCGTACTCGCCCGCGGTCACTCGCGCGGCGAGGAAGCCGGGAATGTACCCGCCCGGTCCCGAGTGCGAGTGCGTCGCGACCAGCGCGAGCAGATCGAGATCGAGTCCCGCGACCTGCTCGAGCACGTCGTCGCGGACGTTGGGGCGCGCGATCACGATGTCGAGCGCGACGATCGCGATGCGCAGCTCTCCCTGTTCGAGCACGAGGGCGCGCGCTTCGGGCGGGTCGAGCGTGCCCTCGCCGCGGCGCGTGATCAGCCCGCCGAAGCCACCCATCGCGCCGTCGATGCGGGCGGGCAGGGGGGAGCTGCCGAAGCCGACGCGCAGCTCGGCGGCCCCGGAGACCGGGGCGACGCAGAGGAGCGCCGCCGCGAGCAGCGCGCGTGCGCTACGGCGCACTGGTTCCTTCCACGCGCTCCCGCACGGCGCGCAGATCGTCCCAGACGGCCTGGCGCGTCTCGCGCGTGTAGTTCCGCAGCAGGTAGGCGGGATGGTAGGTCGGCATGACGGGCACGCCCTGCCACTCCTGCCACTGACCGCGCAGCTTCGTGATCGCGACGGTGCGACCGAGCAGCGTCGAGATCGCGGGCTTGCCGAGCGTCACGATCGCGCGCGGCGCGATCGCGCGGATCTGCTGCTCGAGGAACGCCTGGCACGTGGCGATCTCGTCGGGCTGCGGGTCGCGATTCCCCGGCGGGCGACACTTCACGATGTTGCAGATGTAGACGTCCTCGCGCCGCCAGCCGACGGCCTCGACCATCTTCGTCAGCAGCTCGCCGGCGCGGCCGACGAACGGCCGGCCGCTCTTGTCTTCTTCCTCGCCCGGACCCTCGCCGACGAAGACCACGCGCGCGTCCGCCGCGCCTTCCCCGAAGACGATCTCCTTGCGCTTCTCGCACAGGCGGCAGCGCCGGCAATCGCCGATCTCCGCGCGGACCGCGGCCAGCAGGCGCACCTTGTCGCCCGCCGCCTCGCTCACGGCGATCGGAGCCGCGAGCGGCGCGACGCGCGGCCGGAAAGCGGACGGCGCGGGGGCCGGCGCCACCGGCAGCACCGCGGCCGGCCGCGCCCGCGGGGGCCGCGGCACGTAGTCGATCCCGTCCGCGACGAGCTCCTGCAGCGAGTCGCGAATGCGCCGCAAAGTGCGCGCGCGCTCCTCGGCGTGGGTCATTTCGCGGCGGCCTTCTTGTCGCGGAAGCCGTGCTGGATCTTGTGAAGCTTCTCTTCGAGCTCGAACTCGAAGCCCTCGTCGTTCGCGTCGTCGTGACACGACCCGCAGATCTGCAGGATCACGCAGTCGTCGCACTTGTCGGTGAGGCGGAGGATCGTGCCCCCCGTCTTGCCCGCGTCCTCGACGTGGCGCTTGCCCGGGCCGTGGCAGCTCTCGCAGCCGACGTTCTCGAGGGCGGCGCCGCCGTGCGGGAAGCCGGAGGGCTCGCCGAAGCCCGTCGTGTGACAGCGCTGGCAATCGGCCTTCTTCTGGTCGCCGCTCTTCGCCAGGGTCGCGAGCGCGTGCGCGTGCGGCGACGCGGCCCAGAGCTTGTGCTCGTTCGCGTGACAGCTCTGGCAGGCCGCGGAGCCGACGTAGTCGCCCTTCTCGAAGAGCTGCCGATCGCGCTTGTCGCGCTTCTCGAGGAGCTTGTGACGCTCCTCGAGCGACAAGCTCGCGAGCTGCGCGTTCGCCGCGTGCGACACCAGCGGCAGCCGCTCGGCGAAGCTGAAGCGCAGCGAGTGCTCGGGCGTGTGGCAGCCCAGACACGTCGACTCGAAGCCCGCCTTCGCGAACTCGGGCGACTGGTGCGGCCCCCCGCGACCGTGGCAGTTCTCGCACTGGACGCCCTTCAGGTGGTCCTGACGCAGCTTGGTGTCGAAGCCGCCCGGCTCGCCGAAGCCGACGGTGTGGCAGCGCAGGCACTCGGGATTCCGATCGGCGCCGTGCTCCACCAGGGTGTCGAAGGCGTAGGCGTGCTTCGTCAGGGTCCAGGTCGCGTGCGGCTGCTCGTGGCAGACGGCGCAGAACTCCTCGCCGCTGTAGCCGGCCTTCTCGAGCAGGATCGGGTTCGGAACGCCCAGCGCCTGGCGGATCGCCAGGGTCAGGAGCGCGTGGATGCGCGGAGTCGATCCCTCCGTGCGCGACACGACCCGTCCCTGTTTGTCGATCACGAACACCTCCGGCACGCCGTGCTGGAAGGCGTACGCCTCCTGGGCCTTCCTGCCGGGATCGAGATAGGGCACGAGGGAGATCTTCAGGTCGTCGACCATCTCCTCGACGACGTACTTCTTGTCCGAGACGCTCACCGACACGATCTCGAGCTCGGGATTCGCGAGCTTCTTCTGCAGCGCATCGAGGACCTTCAGCACCTCGTGGCAGTGCGGGCACGTGGGCAGGAAGAAGACGAACACGACGACTTTGCCCGAGAGCCCCGCGAGCGTGACGTGCGTCTTGCCGTCGAGGGTCAGGACGTCGAACGGCGGCGCGATCGGTCGCACACCCAGGATCGGCGTGGCCGAGGCGCGCTTCGGCTCGAGGTTGAGAAGCCGGCGCAGCTCGGCCGCGTACAGGACGTCCTGGTCCTTGGGCTGGGCGGCGAGGCCGGCGACCCCGCCGATCAGGTAGCCCTCCGCGTCGATCACGAGCAGCGACGAGCTCGCGGGCGGCACGCGCACCTTGCGCGAGATCTGGCCGTCGCGGTCCTGGACCGCCGGGAAGTCGAACCCGTGCAGGCGCATGAAGTGTCGGGCGAGCTCGGGGTTCGGATCGCGCGCGATGCCGAGGATCGCGACGTTCGCCGCGGCGGCTTCCTTTCGAACGTCCTCGAGCATGGCCGCCACGCGCTCGGCGTCCGGGTCGTTCGACGCGAAGACGTAGACCAGGCCGCGACGCTTCTGCAGCAGGTCCGTGCTGGCGGGCTTGCCGTCGAGCGTCGTGCCCTCGAAGCGCGGGAGGGCCGGCTCGCTGCGGGTTTGCGCGAGGGCGCCGCCTGCCGCCGCGAGCAAAACGGCGAAGCCTGTGACCGCGAGGGCCAGGCCCGCGAGCGCGCGCGCCACCGTGCGCCGCCGCGCTTCGCGAAAGACTCTGGGAATTTGCATCGTGCCTCGGGCCTTCGGGGTCGGCGGATGGTAGGAAGGGCTGCGCGGGGGTGTCAATCGACGTAGACTGCAACCCATGGGATCGGCAAGCGCCAGCGAGTTCGTGCGTGTGCTGGACTCGCGCCTCCGGGCGGGCGAGCCCGTCGTGACGGCGACGGTCGTGCGCATCGAGGGCAGCGCCTCCGCCAAGCCGGGCGCCAAGGCGATCATCGATGCGCAGGGACGGCTCGTCTGGGGCTGGGTCGGCGGCGGCTGCGCCGAATCGGCCGTGCGCGACGCCGCGCGCGAGGTGCTGGCGGAGCGCCGTCCACGCCTGATCCGCCTCGACCTCGACGACGAAGTGCTCGGCGTCGGCATGCCCTGCGGCGGCTACATGGAGATCTACCTCGAAGCCATGACTCACGACCCGAAGCTCCTCGTGCTCGGCCATGGGCGGATTGCGGAGACGCTGGGCATGCTCGGCTCGGCGCTCGGCTTCCACGTGACGGTGAACGACGCGCTCGCCACTGCGGAGGCCTTCCCCAGCGCGAACGTGCGCGTCACCGAGGACCCCGACTACGCGAAGGTCGAGTGCGACGCGGACACCTACGTCGTGATCGCCACGCAGCACAAGAGCGACTACGAGGCGCTGCAGCGCGTGCTGCGCCAGCGCCCCGCGTATGTGGGGCTGGTCGCGAGCCGCAAGCGCAGCGCGCTCGTGCTCGAGCGTCTGCACGAGGACGGCGTACCGCTCGAGCTGCTGCGGCGCGTGGCGGCGCCCGCGGGTCTCGACCTCGGCGCCGAGACGCCGCAGGAGATCGCGCTCTCGATCACGGCGGAGATCGTGCAGCTCTGGCGCGGCGGCTCGACCAGTGGCCAGCCGCTGATGAGCGTGAAGGGCGTGCGCATCACGGATGCGGGCGTCGAGGTGCCGGAGGGCGCGCTCGAATCCGCGAAGTGCCCGACCTGAGCGACACGCCCGCGGCGATCGAGGCGCTCTACCGCGAGGTCGTTCTCGAGCACTACCGCAACCCGCGCAACCGCGCGCCGCTCGCGCACGCGACCGCGGAGGCGCTGGTCGTGAACCCCGTTTGCGGCGATCAGGTGCGCGTCGAGGTGGAGCTCGCCGGCGGCCGCATCGCCGACGTGTCCGCGCGCGCGCGTGGCTGCTCGATCGCGGTCGCCGCCGGGAGCGTCATGACGGAGCTGGTGCGCGGCCTCGACGCGGAGCAGGCGAGGGCGCTCGGCGACGTCGCCGGACGCGTTTCGCGCGGCGAGGCCACCGATCCCGCGATCGATGCGCGCTTGCGTGCCTTCGCCCGGGTCGCCGCGCTGCCCTCGCGACAGCGCTGCGCGACCCTGGCCTGGGAGGCGCTGGCCGAGGCGCTGGCGCAGGCGTAGCCGCCGCCGTCTCCGAGGATCAGCGGCGCGCGCGCCGAGGGCTCTTCGTGCGCCTGGCCTTCGCTGCGGGGGCAGGCCGGCTCGCGCGCTCGGGCGTTGCGGCCGGCGGCTCGAGCTCCTTCGCGACGTGGATCGAGCGCATCACGTTCGCGCTGCGCCGCAGCGACGTGAAGATGCGCTCGAACAGGACGCTGCCCAGGATCGCGCGCCGCATCGGCTCGGCCAGATCGTCGCCCCGCGCTTGCAGCGGTGCGGGAGCCCCTCCGGGCACGAGCGCGAACTCGGCCTCCGAGAGCAGCCAGGCGATCTCGGCGTAGCGCGCGAGGTTTGCGACCGGATAGTCGGGATACAGGTACTGCCGGACCTGGGACAGGGTCGCGGCGAGCTCGTCCGCGTAGAGATATTGCTCGTCGTCGGTGGTCCACGGGAGTGCGCGCAAGACCGCGAGCACCTCCGCGCGGAGCGCCGCGCGTTCCGCCAGTCCTTCCCGCGTGGAGGGACTCGGCGGCGGTGCGTGCATGGCCCGCATGGCCTCGCCAAACGGATCGCCCTCCCAGCCGCGGTCGAGCTCGCGGGTCACGCGGCCGACGACTTCGAGCGACAGCCCCGCGACCTCGCGCAGCGCGCGGATCAGCTCGAGCCGCTCGAGGTGCTGCGTGCCGTAGCTCGCCTGATTGCGCGCGTGCACCGCCCCGGCCGGGAGGAGGCCCTCGCGGATGTAGAACTTGATCGAGGACGCGGGGACCCGCGCGCGGCGGGAGAGCTCGGCGAGGCGCATCCACGGAGGTTGACCTTGGCCAGCGGACATGTCTAGTATCCACTGAATAGATAGTGGAGATATCCAATGTCCAGGTCGGCGCTGTATTGCGATGTCGCGCGCGAGCACGGCTTCGAGCCCCTGAAGGTGGAGGGGGATCTGCCCTCGGAGCTGCGCGGCACGCTCTATCGCAACGGCCCCGGCCTCTTCGGCTCGCACGGGCGGCGCTACCACCACATGTTCGAAGGGCAGGGCGCGATCAGCGCGGTCCGCTTCGCGGGCGGCGGCGCCTCCGGCGCGATCCGCGTCGTCGAGAGCGAGGGGCTTCGCGAGGAGCGCGCGGCCGGCCGGCCGCTCTACAGCAGTGCCGCCTCGCGCGTGCGGCGGATCGCGAACGCGCTCGCGCAGCGCGGCAACAACGCCTCGAACGTGAACGTGCTCGCCTGGCAGGAGCGGATCTTCGGGGTGGTCGATCTGTCGAAGCCGATCGAGGTCTCGCCGTCGACGCTCGAGACCGTCGGCGAGACCGACCTCGGCGGCGCCATCGCGCAGACCTTCACCGCGCACCTGCACGCCGTCGCCGCGCGCGACGCGATCTACGGCTTCGGCATTCGCTACGGGCGGAAGACCGAGCTCGACTTCTACGAGCTGCCGGCGCGCGGAAAGGTGAAGCGCCTCGGCTCGCTGCCGATCCCCGCGACCGTGATCCACGACTTCGCCGCCACCGACCGGCACCTCGTGTTCTTCCTCGGCCCCGCGCGTTTGTCGATCCCGCGGGCGCTGCTCGGCGAGGCGCGCCCCGAGCGTCTGGTGAACTGGCAGGCCGATCTCGGTGGCGAGGTCCTGATCGTGCCGATCGACGACGTCGAGCGCGCGGTGCGCTTCCCGATCGAGCCCTTCTTCGTGTGGCACTTTGCGAACGCGTTCGAGCGCGGCCACGAGATCATCGTCGACTACGTCCACCATGCCGACGTCAGCGCGACGGGCACGATGCGCGACGCGGCTTCGCGCGCTGGTGGCGTGATCGACATGGACGGCGGCGAGCTCCATCGCGCGACGATCGACCCGCGAGCCAAGCGCCTGCAGCTCGAGCGCGCGTGGGGGACGAAGTGCGAGTTCCCGCGCGTGGACTCGCGAGGCGAGGGCACCGAACGCCGCTACGTCTGGCTCACGGCGAACGGCGGCGCGAATCCGCGCAGCATCGCGCGCTTCGACCTGCACCGCGCGGAGGCCGCGCTCTGGACTCCGCCGCGCGGACAACACGTGACCGAGCCCATCTTCGCGCCTCGACCCGGCGGCGAACGCGAGACCGACGGCTGGGTGCTCGTACTCGTCTACGACGACGACGCCGGATCAAGTCACGTCGCGGTGCTCGACGCGAGTGCACCCGAACGAGGGCCGCTCGCTCGGGTGCACTTCGATCATGCGGTTCCGCTCACGCTCCACGGAACCTGGGTCGCGTAGGGCGCTTCAAACCTTCGAGACGTTCACCACCTGGATCTCGGTGAAGCCGAGCAGGCCCCAGGGACCGTTCTCGACGCCGATGCCCGACCACTTCGCGCCGCCGAACGGAAGGTTCGGCGCGATCGCGAGGTGCTGGTTCACCCATGCGGTGCCGCAGTCGAGCTGCTTCGCGACCTCGGCCGCCTTCTCGCTGTCCGCCGACCAGACCGACCCAGAGAGCCCGAAGTGCGTGGCGTTGGCGCGCTCGACCGCGTCCTCGACGTTGCGATAGGAGACGATCGGCAGGGCCGGGCCGAACTGCTCCTCGTCGACGAGCCGCGTGCCATCGCTGATGTCGGCCACGATCGTCGGCGCGTAGAAGTAGCCCTTCACGCCGAGCCGCTTGCCGCCGGTGACGATGCGCGCGCCGTGCTTGCGCGCGTCCTCGACCAGCTCCGAGACGCGATCGAACTGCGGCTTGTTGTTGAGCGGGCCGAGCTGCATGCCGGCCTCGAGCCCGTTCCCGACCTTCACCGACTTCGCGATCTCGGCCAGCTCGTTCACGACCGAGCTGTACAGCGCTTCGGGCACGTACACGCGCTTGATCGCGCTGCAGATCTGGCCCGTGTTCGAGAACGCGCCCCAGAAGAGCTTCTGCGCGGTCGACTTCACGTCGACGTCGCCGAGCACGATCGCGGCGTCGTTGCCGCCGAGCTCGAGCGTCACGCGCTTCAGATCGGGCGCGGCCGCGGCGGCCACCTTCTTGCCGGTCGCGACCGAGCCGGTGAACGAGATCTTGCGCACCGCCGGGTGGCTGGTGATCCAGCCGCCGAGCTCGTTGCCGCCCGAGACCACGTTCAGCACGCCGGCCGGAAGCACCGAGCGCAGGATCTCGCCGAGCTTCAGGGTGGTCAGCGGCGTGAACGGCGAGGGCTTGATCACCACCGTGTTTCCCGCGAGCAGCGCCGGCGCGATCTTCCACACGCCCAGCATGAGCGGGAAGTTCCAGGGCGTGATCGCGCCGACCACGCCGAGCGGGCGCCGGCGGATCTCGATGCGCGACTGCTCGTTGTCCTGGATCACCTCGACGGGCATCTGCAGCGACGCGGTGTACTGGAACCAGATCGACGCGCCGAAGCACTCCTCCATGGCCTTGTCGAGGGGCTTGCCCTGCTCCTGCGTGAGCAGCGGCGCGAGCTCGCCCATGCGCGCCTTGATCGCCTCGGCGCAGTCGAGCAGCGCCTGGCGCCGGCGTGCCTCGTCCTTGCGCCACGCCTTGTAGGCGGTCTGCGCGGAATCCATCGCGGCGTCGAGCTGCGCGCGCGTGCACTCGGGCGGCTGCGCGAAGACCTCCTCGGTCGCGGGATTGATCACCCCGAACGTCGCCTTCGCGGACTCGGCCTTCCCGTCGATGGTCATCGTGAAGTCAGACATCTTGTTGTCCTTCGCTCGGCTGCGCCTCGCTGCGCGCTCGCTTCGCTCGCTTGCGGGCCGAGCCGCGGGCGGCCGCGGACTCGGCCCGTCTTTTTAACTCGCGACTTTCTCCAGGACGTGGATCGCGCAGGCGGAGCCGAGCCCGATCACGTGGGTCAGGCCGACCTTCGCGCCCTGGACCTGGCGCTTCCCGGCCTCGCCGCGCAGGTGCGTGGCGACCTCGTAGACGTTCGCGATGCCGGTCGCCCCGAGCGGGTGGCCTTTGGAGAGCAGGCCGCCCGAGACGTTCACCGGGATCCGGCCGCCGAGGTAGGTCTGCTTCTCGTCGATCAGCCGACCTGCCTCGCCGTCCTTGCAGATGCCGAGGTTCTCGTAGTGGAGGACCTCCGCGGTCGCGAAGCAGTCGTGCAGCTCGATCAGGTTCACGTCGTTCGGCCCGATGCCCGCCATCTCGTAGGCCTTCTTCGCGGCCTCGCGTGTGCAGGTGTTCACGTCGGGCATGGTGAGATCGCGCTGCGTGTAGCGATCGCTGGTGAGGATCGACGCGGAGATCTTCACCGCGCGCCGCATGCCGAGCTGCTTCGCCTTCCGCTCCGACACGAGCACCGCCGCGGCCGAGCCGTCGACGTTCACCGAGCACATCAGCTTGGTGTTCGGGTAGGAGATCATCTCCGCGCCCATCACCTCTTCGAGCGGCGTCTCGATCTGGTAGCGCGCCTTCGGGTTCAACGTGGAGTGGTGGTGGTTCTTTACCGAGATCTTCGCGAACTGCTCGAAGGTCGTGCCGTACTTGCGCGCGTGCTCCATGCCGGCTTCGGCGAACACCGCGGGCATCGTGCCCGAGCCCAGCAGGCCCTCGGTCGGAATGCCCTTGCCGCCGCCGCCGCCGCCGCCGAGCAGACCCGCGCCCGCCATCTGCTCCACGCCGACGCAGAGCACGACGTCGTACAGCCCGGCCTTGATCGAGGCCCAGCCCTCGCGCAGCGCCGTCGCGCCGGTCGCGCACGCGTTCGCGACGTTGACGACGGGGATGCCCGTCTGGCCGATCAGGTGCAGGAGCCGCTGCCCGACCATGCCGGACGCCTGCATCAGGTTGCCGCAGTAGAGCGCCTCCATGTCGTGGATCGTGAGACCCGCGTCGTCGAGCGCGAGCAGCGCCGACTCGGCGGCGATCTGCGGCACGGAGCGGTCGGGGAACTTCCCGAACTTGATCATGTCCGTGCCCAGGATGTAGACGTCGCTCATGCTTGCTTCCCCTTAAGCCTTGGCCGGCTGAAAGTAGTAGGTGAGGTACTCGTTCCCCTCGCGATCCTTCCGCGGGGCGATCTTGTAGACCGTCTCGACGGGCATCCCCATCTTGATCTTCTTGGGATCGGGGTCAACGCCGATCAGGTTTCCCTTCACGGTGCCCCCGCCCGCCAGGTCGACGACCGCCGAGATGTACGGCGTCTCGACGCCCGGGAACGAGCGATAGGTGATCGAGTAGACGTAGAGCTCGCCCTTGTCGGCGAGCTTGATCGCCTCGAACTGGTTGCGCGTCCCGCAGGACGAGCACACGTCGCGCGCGCCGAGGAACACGGCCTTGCACGACTTGCAGCGGTGACCCTCGAGATAGGGTTGACCCTGCTCGGGGATCTTCAGGAAGGAAACGACGGGAAGCGGCTTCGATTGAGCCGCTGCAGCCTCGGGCATCGCACACCTCGACGAATTTTGACGCCGCGATTCTGCGCCACGCCGGCGCCGCGGGTCAAACGAGGGGCGCTACTTGGGGGAGGCCTTCTTCAGCGCTTTGAGCTGCTGCTCGAGGCGGTCGAGCTTCTGCCGGAACACGAGGTTCTTGGGCTCGAAGGTGATCGCGGTCTTGAGGTGCCCGATCGCCCTGGGCAGCGCCCCGCGGCGCTCCTCCTCCTCGCAGAGCGTGAGGTACCGCTTTCCGTTCGCCGTGACGCCGCGCTGCTGCGCCTGCTGCGTGGTGACCTGCTCTTCGACCTCGTGGTTGAGGCGCAGGTGCCCGCCGGAGAGCGCCGAGTCGTACGCCGCCCGCCGGTTGCGGTCGCGCAGGACCAGGTAGCCCTCGGTGATGCGGCGCGCGATGCGATCGACGGCCTCGCGGATCTCGTCGGGCTGGGCGAGGAAGGAGTCGGGGTGGTAGCGCTTGCGCGCGTCGTGATACGCGAGCCGGAGCTGGCCGGCGTCGGCGCGCGGGTCGAGCTTCAGCAACCGGTAGTAGTCGAGCCGGTCGATCACTCTAGCCAGGGCCTTGATCTCGGTGGGGTTCATGGCGTCAAGCAGGGGCGGCGGGTCACCGCTCAGTCGTCGCCCAGGAGCTGGTCGTCGGAGTCATCGGACTCGCCGGCGTCGCTGTCGGCCTTGGCTTCGAGGTCCGAGAGGTCGAACTCGCTCTCGGCGCCGAAGGCGGTTGTGGGCCGCTCGAGCTGGATCTCGGTTTCGGCCTCCGCCGCGGGCTCGGGCTCGGGGCTGAGGTCGCCGTGCGCGGGGCTGTTCGCCGCGGCCAGGTCGGTTTCGACGCGTCCGAACAGCGGCTCGTCGTCCTTCTTCTCGAGCAGCTCGTTCACGTCGTCCTCGAGGTGGGGCATCTCGAGCAGCACGTCCTCGCCTTCGTCGAAGACGGGCGCGGGCTCGTTCGCCCGGAGCGTCCGCGGGCCGCGCTCGGCGACGTCCGCGGTGCGCGCGCGCGCGATGATCTCCTGGATCTGCTCCTCGGAGAGCCCGCTCGACATCGACACCGTGGTCGACGCCTCGGTGCCAGTCTTCGGGTCGCGCGCCTGCACCTTCACGATGCCCTCGGTGCTGATCGAGAACGTGACCTCGATCTTCACCTGGCCGCGCGGTCCCGGCTCGAAGCCGGAGAACTCGAACTCGCCGAGGAGCGTGTTGCCCTCGGCCTGGCGCGATTCGCCCTGGTAGATCCGGACGGCGATCACGTCCTGCTTGTCCGCGACGGTCGTGAAGACGCGCGTGTGATCGATCGGCACCGGGCTGTTGCGCTCGATGATCGGCTCGGAGAGTCCGCCGGCGATGCCCATGCGCAAGGTGAGCGGCGTGACGTCGAGCAGGTAGCTGCCGGTGTCGGAGCTCGCGAGCGAGGCGGCGTGAATGGCGGCGCCGATCGCGACGACCTCGTCGGGGTTGATGTCGGTCTCGGGCTCGCGCTGGAAGTAGTCGCGCACGGCGCCGCGGATGGTCGGCAGCCGCGTCGGCCCGCCGACCAGGATGACGCCGTTCAGGTCGCGGACGGTGAGCCCGGACTGCTGCAGCGCCTCGTCGCAGACCTTGAAGGTGCGCAGGATCAGGTCGCGCGTGAGCTTGTCGAACTCCTTGCGCGTGAGCGAGTACTTGAGCGCGATCTGTTTGCCCTCGTGCTCGACGAGGTCGGGGATCGAGATCTCGGACGACTCCTGGGTGGCGAGCTCGATCTTCGCGCTCTCCGCCGCCATGCGCAGCTTCGCGAAGGCGTACGGATTGGAGCGGACGTTCACCGTGTGCTCGGACTGCACCTTGTCGGCGAGCAGGTCGATCACGCGGTCGTCGAAGTCGTCTCCGCCGAGGTAGGTGTCGCCGCAGGTCGCGAGCACCTCGAATACGTCCTCGCCGATCTCCAACACCGAGACGTCGAAGGTGCCGCCGCCGAGGTCGTAGATCGCGACCTTCTGGCGCAGGTCGCGCCCGTAGCCGTACGACAAGGCCGCCGCAGTCGGCTCGTTCAGGATGCGCAGCACCTCGAGGCCGGCGATGCGTCCCGCGTCCTTCGTCGCCTGGCGCTGGTTGTCGTTGAAGTACGCGGGCACCGTGATGACCGCGCCCGAGACCGGCTGGCCCAGCGCCGACTCGGCGATCTCCTTCATCTCCTTCAGCACGAAGGCGGAGATCTCGGGCAGCGAGAACTCCTCTTCGCGGATCTTGATGCGGACGCCGTGGTTCTCGCCCGGCACGATCTCGTAGCGGCAGACGGCGCGCGCCTTGCGCACCTCCTCGCTGAAGAAGTACCGGCCGATCAGGCGCTTGGCCGACGAGACGGTGTGCTTCGGGTCGATGATGATGCGCGCCTTCGCGCCGTTGCCGACCTCGATCTTGCCGTCCTCGTGGAAGGCCACGACGGAGGCGATGACGTGCTCGCCGGCCTTGTTGCCGAGCACCGTGGGTTTGCCGTCGAGCATCGCGCAGACGCACGAATTGCTCGTGCCCAGGTCGATGCCGATGGTGACGTCCTTGCTCATAGCGATCCCGCACCCTGACGGAGCCCAGCCATGCGCATTCCATCGGCAACGCCGGCCGCTGGACTGAAATGATTGACCCCGACCCGGCCCAGTGTTATCCCCCGTTTCCCGTCGGGCCCCGGGTAGGAGAGTTCGCCATGTCCGGTCACTCCAAGTGGGCGACCATCAAGCGCAAGAAAGGCGCGGCTGACGCCAAGCGCGGCAAGCTGTTCACCCAGCTGATCCGCGAGATCAGCATGGCCGCCAGCCTCGGGGGCGGCGATCCCGACGCCAACCCGCGCCTCCGCCTGGCCATCCAGAAGGGCCGGGCGGTGAACATGCCCAAGGACAACATCGAGCGCGCCATCAAGAAGGGCACGGGCGAGCTCGAGGGCAACCAGATCGAGGAGATCCGCTACGAGGGCTACGGCCCCGGCGGTGTGGCGGTGATCGTCGACACGCTCTCCGACAACCGCAACCGCACCTTCGGCGAAGTTCGCCACATCTTCGGCCGCTTCAGCGGTAACGTCGGCACGACCGGCTGCGTCGCCTACATGTTCGAGCGCCGCGGCGTGCTCGAGTTCGAGCGCGCCGCCGTCGACGCGGACGGCCTGATGGAAGCGGCGATCGAGGCGAACGCGCTCGACATCGCCGAGGACGAGGACACGCTCCGCGTCCAGACCGCCCCCGAGGACTTCGACTCCGTGAAGGAAGCGCTCGAGGCGCGGGGCTTCGTGTCCGCCTCGGCGAAGATCCAGATGGTCCCCGGCACGACGGTGACGATCTCGGGCAAGAACGCCGAGCTGATGCTGAAGCTCTACGAGGAGCTCGACGCGCACGAGGACGTCGCCGAGGTCTACGCGAACTTCGACGTCTCGGACGAGGAACTCCTCGCCGCGGCCAGCGCGTCTTAGGGCTGCCCGGCGGCCCCTAGCTGGCCGAGTTTGCACGTCCGGGCAAGCGAAGCGCGCAGCGAGGCGAAGCCGAGCGAAGGCGGTCGGCGCGCGGCCGTTCGCGCGCCGGGTTCCGCAAGTCGTCTCTTCGCAGTAGACTCGCCGTCGGTCGTGTGACCGACCGGGGGGTCGAGTGCGGGTCCTGGGAATCGATCCGGGCTCTCTAGCCACGGGCTACGGGCTCGTCACCGTGCACGGCTCGACCTTGCGGCGCGTGGCGGGCGGGACGATTCGGGCGCGGGGCGACACCTTGGCCGATCGGCTCGCGTACCTGCAGCGCGAGCTCTCGCGCGCGATCGAGGAGCTCGCACCCGAGGTCGCCGCGCTCGAAGCGGTGTTCAGCGCGAAGAACGCGCGCAGCGCGCTCGTGCTCGGACACGCGCGCGGGGTCGCGCTGGCGGCCTGCGGGTGCGCGGGCCTCGCGCCCGCCGAGTACACGCCCCAGCAGGTGAAGGCGGCGGTCACGGGCTACGGCCGAGCGGAGAAGCCGCAGGTGATGAAGATGGTCCAGCGTCTGCTCGGCTTGGCGGCGCCGCCGCCCAGCGACGAGGCCGACGCGCTCGCGATCGCGATCTGCCACGGCATGGGGCTCCGCATGGGCGCCGCGCTGCGCGCGGCACAGCTCGCGGAGCGAGCGCCGTGATCGCCCGGCTCGAGGGCCTCGTCGTCGAGAAGAGTCCCGAGTGCGTCGTGCTCGACGTGCACGGCGTCGGCTACGAGGTGCGCGTGCCGCTCTCGACGTTCTTCGAGCTGCCCGACGAGGGCAAGCTCGTCCGCCTGCGCATCCACACCCATGTGCGCGAGGACGCGTTCTCGCTGTTCGGCTTCCTGTCCGAGACCGAGCGCGCGCTCTTCCGGCTCCTGCTCGCGACCAGCGGCGTCGGGCCGAAGCTCGCGCTCTCGATCCTCTCGGGGCTGCCGGTGCGCAAGCTCGCCGCTGCCCTGCGCTCCGGCGACCTCGCGACGCTGACGGGCATTCCGGGCGTTGGGAAGAAGACCGCCGAGCGCATGGTGCTGGAGCTGCGCGAGAAGGTGCTCGGCCTCGACGTCGACATGCAGCCCGAGCGTTCGCCCGCACCCGATGCGGCCGCTGCCGCCGAGAGCGCGCTCACCAACCTCGGCTACCCTCGGCCGCAGGCCGAGCGCGCCGTGCGCCGCGCGCTCGAGATTCTCCCCGAGGGCGCGAGCCTCGAGGCGCTGATCAAGGAGGCTCTGCGTGCCGCCGCGGGATGAGTCGCTCCGCACGGACGCCCCCGATCTCGATCGAGGCGTCGAGGACAAGCTGCGGCCCGGCACGCTCGACGAGTTCGTCGGGCAGGACGCGCTGCGCGAGAACCTGCGCGTGTTCATCCGCGCCGCGCGCGAGCGGGGCGAGCCGCTCGACCACGCGCTCTTCTACGGTCCGCCCGGGCTGGGCAAGACGGCGCTCGCGCACGTGATCGCGCGCGAGATGGGCGCTCCGCTGCGAGTCACCGCGGGCCCGGTGATCGAGCGCGCGGGCGACCTCGCGGCCATCGTCACGAACCTCGAGCCGGGCGCGGTGCTCTTCATCGACGAGATCCACCGTCTCTCGCCGGCGGTCGAGGAGATCCTCTATCCCGCGATGGAGGACTTCAAGCTCGACCTGATCATCGGCCAGGGTCCCAGCGCGCAGACGGTGAAGATCGACCTGCCACGCTTCACGTTGATCGGCGCGACCACGCGCGCGGGCCTGCTCACGTCGCCGCTGCGCGATCGCTTCGGCGTGATCGCGCGCCTCGCGTACTACCCGCCCGCGGACCTCGTGCGCATCCTCGCGCGCAGCGCGCGCATCCTCGGCATCCCGCTCGAGGCGGACGGCGCGCAGGAGATCGCGCAGCGCTCGCGTGGCACGCCACGGATCGCGAACCGCTTGCTGCGGCGCGTGCGCGACTTTGCCGAGGTCGGCGGCGAGGCGGGCATCTCGCGGGAGCTCGCGCGCTTCGCGCTCGGCCGGCTCGAGGTCGACGAGGCCGGCTTCGATCGCATGGACCGCCAACTGCTGCTCGCGCTGATCGAGAAGTACGGCGGCGGGCCCGTCGGACTCGACACCCTGGCTGCGGCGATCGGCGAGGATCGCGGCACGATCGAGGACATCTACGAGCCGTTCCTGATCCAGGAGGGCTACCTGGACCGCACGCCGCGCGGCCGGATCGCGACCGCGCGCGCCTACCAACACTTCGGTGTGACACCCGGACGAGACTCTCGGCAGGAGAAGCTTCTCTGACCCTGCCGCCGCTTGGCGAGATCGCGATTCTGGTGGGGGGTGGGATCGCGGGCGGCCTCATCAACACGCTCGCGGGCGGGGGCTCGTTCCTGGTCGTGCCGCTGCTGGTCATGCTCGGGTTGCCGGCCACGGTCGCGAACGCGACCAGCCGGGTCGGCGTCTTCGCGCAGTCGCTCTCGGCGGTGGCGGGGTTCCGGCAGGAAGGCCTGCGCGATCTCAGCGTCGCGCTGCGCATCCTGCCGGCGATGCTCGTGGCGTCGTGGATCGGCGCCAAGCTCGCCTCGAGCCTGGACGACGAGGTCTTCAGCCGCGCGTTCGGCGCGATCATGCTGCTGGCCTTGCCGGTGATCCTGTGGAACCCGAAGCCACGCGCCGACGCGGCGACGCGTCCGCCGGTGCCGCAGTGGCTCCAGCAGGGGATCTACTTCGCGATCGGGCTCTACAGCGGCGCGATCCAGGCGGGTGTGGGCATCCCGCTCACGCTCGCGCTGGTCGGCGTGGGCCGGCTGGACCTCGTGCGCGCGAGCGCGGCGAAGGTCGCGATCAACACCGCCACCACCGCAGTCGCGCTCGCGCAGTTCGTGTGGGCGGGAAAGGTGGTCTGGATGACCGGGCTGATCCTCGCGGTCGGAATGGCGCTGGGCGGCTACGTCGGGTCGCGGGTCGGGGCGCGCGGGGGCGAGCGGCTGCTGCGCCCGGTGCTCACCGGCTGCGTGGTGTTCTTCGCGATCCGCATGCTGCTGGGCGGGCGCGGCTGAGTCCGGCGCCGGGCCCCTTACTCCTAAACGTCGCGCGGTCTTCGGACGATCTTCTACAGGTGCGCACGGGCCTGCGAGTTGTCGCGTTCCTGCTGGCGATCCCCCTGCTTCTGGGCGGACTCGCGGGGGTCTGGCTCGCGCGCGGGGGGGACAGGCTCGCCGCGGAGGTCAAGGCCCGGGCCAAGGTCGAGGCCAGCCAGCGCGGCGCGAGCGGGGCAAGCGATGCGCTCGGCGCCGGGCTCGATGGCGCGCAGGTGTTGCGCATGCCGGTCCTTCACTTCGGGATGATGGGCGGCGCAGCCGCGTTGGTCGTCTTCTCGCTCGTTCCCGCGGGGCGCCGGCGCAAGCGCAGCAAGGCGCCCGCGAAGAAGTCCGCCGGCGGGAAGGCCGAGTCTGCGCAAACCGGCAAGAAGGCGGCAGCGCTCGCGAACGAGGCGGAAGCCGACGTTGCCGCACCGTCGGGCAAGGAATCCAGGCGCCACCTGAAGCAGGCGGCACAGGTCGAGGAAGAGCAGGGCGCCGAGGCCGCGGGCGAGTACCTGCTCGGCCACAACATGAAGGACGACGCGGTCGACATCTTCATGCGCGCGGAGCTCTTCGCTCGTGCAGCCGAGGTCCGCCACGATCAGAACCGCTTCGACGAGGCGGCGGACCTGTACAAGAAGCTCGGCAAGGAGGAGCAGGCGGGCCGCATCTACGCGCAGCTCGGCCGGCACGAGGACGCCGCGAAGTGCTACCTGGCGTCGGGCAAGTTCTCCGTCGCGGGGGAGATGTTCGAGAAGGCCGAGAACCACCGCGAAGCGGGCAAGTGCTACCAGAAGATCGGCTTCCACCGGCACGCCGCGCAGGCGTTCCTGAAGGGCGGCGCCGAGGCGCTCGCCGCCGAGTGCCTGCTCTCCGCGTTCAACGAGGAGGGCGGCGTCGCCGGCGCGAAGAGCGACCAGAAGGCCAAGGAGATGAAGGGCATCGCCAAGAAGGCGGCCGAGATCCTGGCCAAGCTCGAGCGCTTCGACGAGGCGGAGGCGCTGCTCGTGCGCTCCGAAGCGTTCGGTCCCGCCGCGAAGATCGCCTTCCAGACCGGCAACTACAAACGCTCTGCGGAGCTCTTCCTGCGCGTGGGTCGCGGCGATCTGGCTTCGAAGGCGCTCGAGCGTCTCGGTGACGAGATCGGCGCCGCGCGCGCGCTCGGCGAGTACCTGCGCGACAAGGGACAGGACGCGGAGGCGGTCGAGCATCTGAAGAAGGCCGGCGAGCACGGTGCGGCCGGCGATCTCTACCGCAAGCTCGCGCGCTTTGCCGAGGCGGGCGAGTGCTATCGCGCCGCCGACGACTTCCCCGCCGCCGCGGAGGCGTTCCGCGCCGCGGATGCACTCGAGCCCGCCGCCGATGCCTACGCGCGCTGCGGAAAGTACGCGGAAGCCGCGGAGTGCTACGGCCGCGCGGAGCGCCGCGACCTGCAGGCCGACATGCTCGAGAAGGCCGGCGATCTCTTCCTGGCCGGGAAGATCTACGCGGACATCTCGAACACCGACGCCGCGATCCGCCTGCTGCAGCAGGTCATGCCCGAGAGCCCGAGCTACGCCGAGGCCTGCTCGATCCTGGGGCGCATGTTCCAGGACAAGGGCATGCACAGCCTGTCGGTGAAGAAGTTCGAGGAGGCCACCGGCTCCACCACGATCGCGCGCGGGAGCATCGACGCGTTCTACGAGCTCGGCCGAGCGCACGAGCGACAGGAAGACCTCGCCGGCGCGATCGAGGTGTTCGAGCGGATCCTCTCGTTCGACTACCACTACAAGGACGCCGCAGCGTGCCTCGAGCGCTGCAAGGCCGCACTGCCGAAGCACTCCGGCGACACACACCCGCCCGCCACCACGCCGACGGTCATTCCCGTTGCGCAGAAGCGCTACGAGATCGTGCGCGAGCTCGGTCGCGGCGGGATGGGCGTGGTCTACCTGGCGCGCGACTCGGTGCTCGAGCGCGAGGTCGCCTACAAGGTCCTGCCCGAAGGTCTGCGCGGGAACCCGAACGCGCTCAAGAACTTCCTGCGCGAAGCCAAGGCGGCCGCGCAGCTCAACCACCCGAACATCGTCACGGTCTACGACGCGGGCGAGTCAGAGCACGGCTTCTACATGGCGATGGAGCTCGTCGACGGCACGACCCTGAAGGAGATCCTGCGCCAGCGTGGGCCCGTCTCGGCGAACGCGGTCGTCTACATCCTGCGCCAGATGGCGTCCGCGCTCTCGTATGCCCACGGTCGGAAGGTCGTGCACCGCGACATCAAGACCGCCAACACGATGTGGACCGCCGAACGGCACGTGAAGATCATGGACTTCGGCCTCGCCAAGCTCATGGAAGAGGTCCGCAACGCGACGACCATGATCTCCGGCACGCCCTTCTACATGTCCCCGGAGCAGACCCTCGGCCGCGACGTCGACCACCGCACCGACGTCTACTCGCTGGGCGTCACGATCTTCGAGCTCGCCACCGGTGAGCTGCCCTTCCAGAAGGGCAACGTTCCCTACCACCACGTCCACACGCCCCCGCCGGACCCCCGCCAGATCAAGGCGGACGTCCCAGCCGCCCTCGCGGCGACCATCCTGCGCTGCCTTCAGAAGGCCCCGGACGAGCGCTTCCAGACCGCGAAAGAGATTCTGGACGAGCTCGACCGCCCGCCCAAGGCGTGATATCCGAGTCACGCCGTAATCCAAACGTCACTCTCATACGCCGGCAAATCCGACCGAGCGACGAGATGGCCTCTGGCGGTTCCCGGGATGTGCGCCAAATCACAAGTCGCTTCGACCACTTCGACGAATGTCACGTGACCATGGCGTTTCGTCGGCAGATGGCACGCAGGTTGCTTTCCCAGATGACGGCTCTGTGGGGGGCCTGTTCGATGGATGCCCCACAGCGAGTCCGAGGGGGGGAGGCCTTGCTGAGAGGCGTTGAGCATACGATCGCATCCCGCGTGCAGTGCACCGGGATCGGGCTGCACAGTGGCCAGCCGGTCGACCTGGCGTTGCGGCCAGCGGCCCCGGGCACGGGCATCCTGTTCGTGCGGACCGATGGTCCCCAGCCGGTGCGCTTTCCGGCGCGCGCGGAGTGGGTGACCGACACGACGCTCGCCACGACGCTCGGCAACGAGGGCTCGCGGCTCTCGACGATCGAGCACCTGGTCTCGGCGTTGCGCGGCATGGGCATCGACAACTGTACGGTCGAGGTTGCCGGCCCCGAGCTACCGATCATGGACGGCAGCGCCGCCTCGTTCGTCTATCTGATTCAGCAGGCGGGGATCCGCCCCCAGGCGCGCATGCGCCGCCGGATCGTCATCCGCCGCCCGATCGAAGTTCGCGATGGCAACCGATCCGTCCGGGTCGTGCCGTCGCGCGAGTTCAAGCTCTCCGTCGAGATCGACTACGCGCATCCCGCGATCGGTCGACAGGCGCTCGAAGGGCTCGTGATCACCCCGGAGGTCTTCGCCCGCGAGATCGCGCCCGCGCGCACCTTCGGCTTCCTCAAGGACACCCAGCGCCTCCAGGCGATCGGCTTGGCCCGCGGTGGGTCGCTCGCGAATGCGATCGTGCTCGACGAGTCGCGCGTTCTCAACGCCGAAGGCCTGCGCTTCCGCGACGAGTTCGCGCGGCACAAGGTGCTCGATCTGATCGGCGACCTCGCGTTGCTGGGCGTGCCGCTGCAGGCGCACGTGAAGGCGGTGCGAGGCGGCCATCAGCTCCATCAGGCGTTGGTCGCCGAGATCCGCGCGAACCCGAGCTGCTGGACGCTCGAGACGCCGAGCAGCGAGCGCGAGGCCGTGCTCGAGGGCGCGGTTCTCCAGCCGGTTCCCGGCCGGATCTAGCGCCTCCGTTCGGTCGAGGCTCGAAGCTCCGGGCCTTCGGCTCAGAGCCCGAGCTCTCCGATCGCGGCTGCGCTGATCCGCAGCAGCAGCGCGCGCGCCGGCGGGCAGAGCTGAACGGCTGCCGCGATGTCGCCGTTGGCGCGCAACTCCAGGTGAGCGGTCGCGGGCCAGCACTCGAGCAGCTCGAGCAGGAGCTCGCGTAGCTCGATCTGGCCTGCGGTGGCCAGACGGGCCGCGGCCAGGCCGAGCACCTGCTCACGCCAGGTCTCGGGCTCGAGCACGCGCAGCAGCTCGGCGTCGAAGCTGCGCAGCGCGCGCTTCAGGCGCCGTCGAGCGCGACGCCCGAGATCCTCTCCGGGCTGCGTCGCCTCCTCGGCAGGCTGGTTCCAGACGCCGCGAAGCGCGCCGTCGGAGAGCGACCAGCTCGCACCCGCGATGGCGTCGACCTCGCGCTTCAGGCGAGGCGAGAGCTTCGGCGCCGTCGACGGCTCGCTCGAGGGCTGAACCGCACCGGCCTCCGACACGGCCAGGAGGAGCTCTGTCGCGGCCACGACGCTCGCGTTCGCCGAGGCGCTGGTGTCCGCGACCAGAATGGCCGTCTCGCCGGCCTGGGACCGAGAGCCGAGTGCTTGCAGCACCGCCGCACAGGTCTTCTGCGCGCGGTCGCGCTTCCAGTGACCGGCGATGCGCTCGAGCGAGCGCCAGGAGCTGCGCCTTGCAGGGTGGCGGTCCAGCAGCTCGCGGTGCGCCGCGATCGACTCGCGGTGCGCGGCGGGATCGAAGGCGGTCGTGTCGGCCAGCGCCTCCCGAGCACTCGAGCGGAGCGGGTTGCACTCCAGCGCACGGCGATAGCAGCGCTGCGCGCGCTCGATGTCCTCCAGCGGACCGGCGTAAGCTCGACCCACGGCCTCCCAGAGCTCCGCTTCCACGGCGCGCTCGGGGTGTGCGACGTCGAGCGTGCGCTCGAGCAGCTTCACGGCCTGTCCCCAGTCCTCGAGCTGACCCAGGTGCGACGCCAGGAGCCGCGCGGCCTGAACGTTGCCCGGGTCACAGGCGAGCGTCTCGAGCGCGCGGCGCGCCGCGGGCGCTTGCTCGCCCAGCGCGAGGTGCGCCTCGGCCGCGAGCCAGAGCAGCGACCCCCGCGCGCGCGGCGCACGAACCGCGGCGAGCGCGCGTTCCGCCAGCGCGAGGGCAGGGGCGGGTCCGTCGTCGGCGCGCACGATCTCGAGCCGCGCCGTCCAGGCGTCGTCGGGCGGCGTGTCGGCGTCGGTGATCGCCTCGAGCCGTGCACGCGCGCGCGCACGGTCGCCCGCGGCGAGCTCGAGCTGCGCCGCGCGCAGGCGCAGGCGCGCCGCGAACTCGAAGGGCGCGCGCTCGCTCCAGGCGTCGAGCTGCAGCACCGCGCGTTCGATCTCGCCCAGGCGCTCGAGCAGATCCACGGCGCGTGCGCGAGAGACCTCGTCCTCGGGGCGGATCGCGACGACTTCCTCGAGCGCCGCTGCCGCGCGATCGAGCTGCTGCAGGCCCTCGCAGGCCTGCGCGAGCTTCACCAACCGGTCGGCGTGGTCCGCGGGCTCGAGATCCGCGCGGCGCAGCCGGGCATCGATGCAGTCGCGCGCCTTCTCGTAGGAGCCGAGCCGAAGCGCCTGCGTCGCCATGAGGTCGAGCGCCTCCGGGTGATCCGGCTCGCGCTGCAAGGCGATCTCGAGGTAGCGGTAGGCCTCTGCCTGGCGCTGCTGCGCGAGCGCGGCGCGGGCAGCAGAACGCGCGACCTCGCCGAGCTTCGCTTCATCCGCGGTTCCCGGCAGCAGCGATGCCGCCAGACCGAACATCCGCTCCGCCTCGGACCATTCCGCGCGCGTGAGCGCGATCTCGCCCGCGCCCAGCAGCGCCGGAAGCTGCGCGCCATCACGCTTGAGCGCGGTGCGGAACAGCGCCCAGGCGCGCGACTCGTCGCCCAGGCGATCGCGCGCGATCTCGGCAGCGCGGGTGAAGAGCGGCGCGGCCTCGGCGGGGGCTTCGGAGTGCTCCGCCAGCGCGAGAACGTCGTCGAGCTCGCGCGCCGGCTCGTTCAGGCGCGCGTGCAACGACGCGCGCAGCATCAGCGCCTCGCGCAGCCGCGGCTCGCGGGTCAGCGCGCGATCGCACGCCTCGCGCGCGCGGCGCGGATCGTCGAGGCGCTCGAGCGTGTCGCGCGAGAGCGTCAGCCACTCCGCCGCGGTCGTGAGATCACCCACGCCGGCGAGCGCCTGCTGGCGTTGATCGAGCGACTGCGCGAAGAGCCCGCGCTCGGCCAGCGCCGCGGCGTAGCGCTCGCGGTCGTCCGTGCGGAGCGGCTCGCTCGCCTCGACGGCGGCGAGCGCCTCGCAGGCGAGCGCCGCGTCACCGAGCTCGTCCCACGCCACGCGCGCGAGCCGGCGCAGAAGGGTCGCGGCCTCTTCGGGCGTTGCCGCCGCGATCTCCTCGCGCAACAGATCTCGTGCGCGATCCCAGGTGCGCGTGCGCTCGAAGACCCGGCGCGCTTCGCGGACCATCGACAGTTGCCCGCGCGCGAGGGCCAGCGCGCGCTCGGCCGCCGCGACGGCTTCCGTCGCGCTCTCCGGCTCGGCGGCGACGAGCTGTGCAAGGCGGAGCCAACGATCGGCCGCGTTCGCGACGTCGGGATCGGCGGCGAGGAGCTCGCGCAGCGACGCGGCTTCCTCCGTGTGGCGGTCCAGATGCGCGCAGAGCTCCGAGCGCAGGTCGTGCGCGCCGTCGAGGCGCGGCGAGAGCGCGAGTGCCTTCTCCACGTCGTCGAGCGCGGCCCGTGCATCGGCGAGCGCCTGCCAGCGCAGCCGCGCGGCGTCGAGCCAGAGCTGCTCGCGGCCCTCGACCTCGGTTGCCGCGAGCCGCTCGAGCGCGTCGGCGCGCCGGCCCTCGTCGCCCGGCCGCCGCAGCAGCTCCGCGAGGCTCGAGAGCGCGGACGGATCGCGCGGCGCGCGCGCGAGCACGCGCTGCCAGGCCGCGATCGCCTGATCGGTCGAGGCCAGCGCGCGGCCGAAGCGTTCGGCGACCTCGCGCTCCAGCGCCGGGCGCTCGTTCTCGGGCAGGAGTGCGTGCACACGCTCCGCGAGCGCACACCATTCGGCGTCGCGTCCCAGGTCCCGGTAGAGGCGCAGCAGTCCGTGCATGCGCTCGAGCTGTGCGGGACGTGCGGCGCTGGCGTCGGAGTCGATGAGCATGCGCAGCTCGAGCGCGGCTTCCTCGCGCAGCTCGGGATGCGAGGCCAACAGCTCGATGCGCTCGCGCTGGTGGCGCGCACGCTCTTCGGGCGCCGCCTCGGGATGGAGCGCCATCAGCCGCAGCAGATCCACGCGCTCCGTCGCGCGGCCGAGCCGCGCGAGCAGATCGCTCTGCGCGCGAAGCCAGGCGAGCTTCGGTGTGCGCTTTCCCGCGAGCGCGTGCGCGTAGCAGACGCTCGCCTCGGCGAGCTGTCCGCACTCGATCAGCGCCTCCCCTTCGGAGGCTTCGAGCTCGGCTTGCTCGGTCGGGTCGGTCGCGAGGTCGCGCAGCGCGCGGAGCGCCTCGAGCCGGCCGGTCGGCGTGCCGTTGGAGCGTTCGAGCGCGAGCCAACGCGCGCGCCCCTCACGCGTGAGGGGTTCCAGTGCGTGGAGCTTGCGCAGCCACTGAAGCTCGAGCCGCGCGTCGCCGCGCCGCGCCGCCACCGCCGCGCCCTCGGCGGCGATCCGCTGTCGCGCGTCCCCGGCTTCGAGCGGGAAGCGCGCCGCGAGCAGCTCGGCGAGCCGCGCGTCGTCCCTGGACTTCCGGACCAGCGTCTCCAGCGCCGCCAGCACCTCGCGGTCGCGCGGCATGGCGGACTCGGCGCGACATAGGATCGTGTACGCAGTCTCCGACTCACCCGCGCTGGCCAGCGCCAGTCCGAGCCGGCGCAGCTCGTCGATGCCGAGCGAGCGTTGTGCGGGATCGGAGAGGAGCGGGCGGAGAAGGGCGAGCTCCCGGACCGAGTCGCCGAGAGCGCGAGCCGCGGCAAGACCGCGAGGGCGCAGCCCCGGGTCGTCGACCACCTGGCGTTCGACCAGAGCGAGCGCGCGATCGGGCCGCGCGAGCGGTCCCTCGTAGAGGCGCAGGAGCTCGCGCGCGATCACGCGTCGCTCGGCCCGCGACTCGTGCTGCGCCAGCGCGAGCGCACGCTCGAGTCCGTCCGCGAGCGGCTCCGCGGCGCCGAGCTCGCGCAGCAGCGGCACGCGCGCGCGAACCAGGTCCGGGTCGTCGGCGTGCTCACCCAGTAGCCGGTCGACGACTGCGAGCCGCGCCGCCGGTGTCTCGCGCGCGGCTTCGAGCGCGCCGAGCCAGCGCCGCAGCCAGCGCGCCCGTTCCGTGCCGACGCTGGCGCGCACGCGCTCTGCACAGAGCTGCGCCTGGCCTTGCGCGTTTCGCGCCGCGGCCAACGCGCGGAAGAGGAGCTCCTCCAGCGCGGGATCGGGCGCTTCCGCCCGGGCTCGTGCGTCGACGAGTGTCTCGACCGCAAGGCCGGCCTGGTTCGCTTCGAGCTGCAGTCGCGCCAGCCGCAAGCCCAGCGCGGTGCGCTCGTTCGCGCGCAAGGTTCGTTGAGCGAGGCGCTCGCTGAACAGCCGTCGCAGGTCGACGCCGCGCTCGGCGCGCTCGTAGACGGTGGCGAGGCGGTCGAAGGCGTCGGCATCGGCGGCGTCGAGCGAGAGCAGACGCAGGAGCGTCTCCTCCGCGCGCGGCTCGCTGCGCACCGATTCGGGTCCCTCCGCGAAGAGTCGCGCGAGCTGCAGCAGGGTCCCGCGACGCTCTTCAGCGTCGCTGGTCCGCTCTGCAAGCCGCTCGAGGGCTTGCGCCTGTCTCGCGCCATTCCCCGCAGCCGCGCACAGGCTCGCGACCAGCCGCAGCTCGTCGGGCCCGAGCTGCGCGTCCGACTGCGCGCGCTCGAGATCGCTGAGGGCGCGCGCGGGCTCGTGCAGCTTCTCCGCGAAGAGCCGCGCGCGCTCGATCAGGAGCGACGCGCGCGCGGCGGGCTCCTGCGTCCCCTCGACGAGCTCGTCGAGGAACGCGCGCTGCGCTTCCGGCGAGCCGTGTGCGCGCAGCAGGCCGAGCAGGCCCGCGCGAACCGTCGCGGCCGAGTCGGCGGGAGCGGCGCGCAGCGCGCGCTGCAGGCAGGTGATCGCGTCCGAGGGGCGCCCGTCCTGCTCCTTCAGCGCTGCGAGCCGGAGCAGGAGATCGGTGCGTTCCGCGTCGTCGACGTGCGCCTCGCGCATCTCGAGCCAGGTCTCGAGCTCGGCGCGCGCGCCGGCCGCTTCCAGTGCCCGCGCGAAGAGGTGCTCGAGCCGCCCGTCGCGGGTCGGATCGGCGAACTCGCGCAGTGCTGCGACCGCATCGGCTGCGCGCCGCAGACCTTCGAGCAGGAGGCCCGCCTGTCGGTGCGCGAGCTCGCGGCGCCGCGCGGGGTCGCGCTCGCGCGTGAGCCGGCGCGCCAGCACCTCGCAGAGCTCCTCGATGCGATCCTGCTCGGCGAGCAGGCTCTCGAGCAGATCGCCCGCGGCGTTGGAGTCCGGCTCGCGATCGAAGGCGGGCAGCAGCACGCGGCTCGCCTCGTCGAGATTGCCGAGCTCCGCGAGCGCGCGCGCGAGCTCGAGCGCGAGCGCGAGCGGCGCCGCCCGGCCCGCGGCTTCGAGCTCGCCGCGCAGCTGGCGGACGAGCTCGGGCAGGTTTCCGGTGCGCCGGTAGAAATCGACCAGCCGGGTGCGCAGCGCGGCATTCTCGGGCGCGCTCGCGTAGGCGCGCTGATACCAGTGCGCCGCGGCTTCGAGCGCCTGGACCTCGGGCCGCGCGAGCGAGAGCTCCGCCAGACGCACGCAGACCAGCGCGTGAACGCGCGCGTCCTCTTGCACGAGCGCTTCCAGACCCTCGAGCGCGGCGGTCTCGCCGGCCGCGTCGGAAGCCGCGCGCGCGAGCTCCGCAGCCAGCCCGAGCGAGACGGAGCTCGGCTCGAGCGTCACCCACTTCGTCACCGCGTCGCGCGCGCGCGCGGCATCGCCGAGCTCGCGTGCGGCGTGCGCCATCTCTTCGAGCAGCTCCGCGGCGCGCGCCGCCGGAGGCTCGAGCGCGAGCTCCCGCTCGCAGGCGTCGAGCAGCGCGCCGGGCTCGCGCGAATTGAGGGCGAGCTCGCGCAGCCCGCCGAGCGCGACCGCGCAGCTCGGATCGGACTCGAGCGCCGCCTCGAAGCTGCGGCGCGCGCCGGGCGCGTCGTCGAAGTGTGCGAGCCGCAGCTCGGCGAGCTCGCAAAATCGCTGGGCGCGCGCGGCGCCCGGGAGCGCGAGGCTCGCCATCTGCTCGATGAACGCGCAGAGCTCGTCGAAGCGCTCGCTCTTGCGCAGCAGCTCGCGCAGCTGGACCGTGGCGCCCGCGTGTCCGGGAGTCTGCTCGAGCGCCCGCCGATAGGCGGCTTCGGCGCTGGCCGGGTCGGAGAGCGCCAGCAGGTGCAGGTCGCCGAGTTCGACCATCAGGTCCGCGGCGGACTCGTTGCTCTCCGCCGCCGCCATGCGCCGCTCGAGCACCTCGGCGCGCTCGCCGTGGCGGCCGAGGCGCGCGAGACAGCGGTCGAGCACCGCCAGCGCCTCACCGTCGTAGGGATCGTGCGCGAGCAGGCGCTCGAGCCACTCGATGGCGCGCTCGGCGCGTCCCTCGCGCTCGTGCAGGACGGCGACCTCGAGCAGGCGCATCGACGAGCTGCCCTCGGCGACGACGAGCTTCTCGAGCGCATCGAGCACCTGCGCGGAGTTCCCCGCGCGCCGGTGCACGCGCAAGCGCAGCTTCTGGACGGTCGCGTCGTCGGGCGCGATCTCGTGCGCGCGCTCGCACCAGAGCTCGGCGCTGGCGACGTTGCCCGCGTCGTCGAGTTGGAGCGTCGCGGCCTCGAGCGCCAGACGCATCCGCTCGACGGGATCGTGCACGAGCTTCCAGAGCGCGCGCTGCAGCTCGTCGACCCGTGCGGTGTTCCCTGCGGCGCGCTCGAGCGCGATGAGCTGCTCGACCGGCGCGCGCCGCTCCGGGAACGCGCGCACCAGCTCCTCGAGAATCTCGTGCGCCCGGGCGCTCTCGCCCGGTGGCTGAAGGCGCGCGATCCGCTCGAGGATCTCCGCACGCGCGGGGCCCGACGCGCTGCGCAGGCGCCGCTCGTGAAGCGTGATCGCGCGCGCGGCGTCGCCGGCGGCCTCTGCGAGCACCGCCGCACCGCCGATCGCGGCGTCGCAGTCGGCGTCGAGCTCGAGTGCGCTCTCGTAGCGCTGTCGGGCCTCGCCGGCGTCTCCGACCGCGCGCCAGAGATCGCCGATCTCGGCCAGCAGCTCGGCGCGCTGCTTCGCCGCGAGCGGCAGCGTCTCCTCGAGCTCGGCAAGCTGGAGCGCGCTGGTCAGCTCGCCCGAGCGCGCGAGCAATCGGCGCAGGCCGGAGAGCGCCGCGGGGTTCTGCGGCTGCAGGCGCAGGATCTCCTCGTAGCGCGGGCGCGCCGCGGCGAGGTCCCCGATGCGCTCGCCCAACACGCCGGCGAGTCGCCCGAGCAGGTCGGCGCGCTCGCTGCCGGTCGCGGGCAGCACGCTGAGCCGGCATTCGTAGACGCCTGCGAGCTCGGTCCACGCGCCGGCGAGGAACAGGTGCTCTTCGAGCACGCGAAACGAGGGCGTATCGGTGGGGTCCGTCGAGAAGCCCTGCAGGAGCCGCCGGATGCGCGCGTCGCGGTCTTGGGTCGGCGGATTCGTGACTCTCGTCTGCACGTTCGGCTCTTCGGAAGGCAGGCGGCCGTGCTTGACCGCGAGTTGCCGCCAATCCGGCGGTTTTTCATGGGCTTACGACGAGGCCATGCATGCCCGTCCGCTTGAGCCGGGCGGCCGGCGTGCGTTAGCGTTGCGGTCGCTTGAAGGTGTCACGTAAAGACCCGGCAGTGGACGGCGACGAGCGCCGCGGTCTCCCCACGGTCGAACGCCGGCGGCGGAGGCGCGACTGGCGGCTCGCGGCGCTCGCGTTCCTGGTGCTCGCGGGGCTCTTGGCGGTCGAGCAGGAGCTGATCACCCGCTCGCGCACCTTGCCGATCGGCAGCGACACCTTGCTCCTGGCGCTGGTGCACGTCAGCGTCATCCTGATCGGGCTGCTGGTCTTCCTGCTCGCGCGCAACGCGGTGAAGCTCTTCGTGGACCGGCGCGCGGGGCGATTCGGCTCGCGGCTCAACACGCGCTTCGTCGTCTCATTCGTATTCGCGACCGCGCTGTCGTCCACGGCGCTGTTCGTGCTCTCGGCGCTCCTGGTGTCGCGCGCGGTCAACGTCTGGTTCGAGCTCGAGCTCTCCGAGAGCCTCACTCAGTCGGTCGAGGTCGCGGATGCGTACTACGCGGAGGCGGAGGAGTCGTCGCTCTTCTTCGCGCGTCGCATCGCGAGCAAGATCGAGGAGGGCAACCTGCTGCGCACGGGTGAGCTCGACGCCCTGCGCGGCTTCGTCTCGGCGAAGCAGACGGAGTACGACCTGGGCGTGGTGGAGGTCTTCAACAAGGAGCTCGAGGAGCTCGCCACCGCGACGCATCCCGAGGTGGCCGTCGTCGCGTTCGACTCGCCGAGCTCGGCGCTGATCCGCGCCGGGCTCGAGGGCGTCGAGCGCAGCGTCGTCGAAGGGGCGGGTCCGGGCGACCTGGTGCGCGCGGTCGTGCCGGTCCGAAGTACCGGAGGCGGGCGCGCGGTCGTGGGCGTGGTCGTCGTGAATCGCTTCATGCCGCGCGCGATCGGCACGCGCGTCGCGGCGATCCGCGCGGCGCGCCAGGCGTACGAGCGCCTGCAGCCGCACAAGGGCACGTTCGAGGGCAGCATGCTGATGCTGCTCGCCATGATCACGCTCTCGAGCGTGCTGTTCTCGTCCTGGATCGGGTTCCGGCTGGCGAAGCAGGTCACCGAGCCGATCGAGCGGCTGGCCTTCGCGACCGCCGAGGTGGGCGCGGGAAACCTCGACGTGCGCGTGGAGCAGGGCGGGCGGGACGAGATCGCGCAGCTCGTCGACGGCTTCAACCGCATGGCGACCGATCTCTCGCTGAACCGGGAGGATCTCGAGCGCCGGCGCGCGCAGATGGAGATCATCCTGCGCGCGGTCGGCGCGGGCGTGCTCTCGCTCGACGCCGACTTCGTCGTGCGCACGATCAACCCGCCGGCGCTGCGCCTGCTCGGCGTCGCGCCCGGCGAGTGGGTCGGCAAGAAGCTCGGCGAGATGCTCGGCGGACACGCGCTCGAGGCGCTCTCCGCGATGCTGCATCGCCTCGCGTCGGGCCCGCGAGAGACACTGCGACGGCAGATGCCGGTCGCCGTCGCCGGGGAGGTGCGCACGCTCAACTGGACCGCTTCGCGCATCTACGACGCGAGCGGCTCCGCGGCCGGCTTCGTGGTCGTCGTCGACGACGTGACCGAGATCATGCGCGTGCAGCGCATGGCGGCGTGGCGCGAGATGGCGCGCCGCATCGCGCACGAGATCAAGAACCCGCTGACGCCGATCGCGCTCTCGGCCCAGCGCCTGCGGCGCAAGCTCGCGCCGAAGCTCTCCGATCCCGAGGACGCGCTGCTCCTGCGCGAGAGCACCGACGCGATCACGGCCGAAGTCGAAGCGATGAAGCACCTCCTGGCCGAGTTCTCGAGCTTCGCGCGCCTGCCGGCGACGGACCCGGTGCCGACGGACCTGAACCGGCTCGTCAGCGAAGTGGTCGAGCTCTACCGCGGCAACACCACGATCGAGTTCACGACCGAGCTCGCGCCGGCGGTGCCGATGCTCGACCTCGACCGCCAGCAGATCCGGCGCGTGATCCTGAACCTGATCGACAACGCCGTGGCGGCGATCGACGAAGCCGGTCCGGGCCCGCGGGCGGTGCGCGTCTCGACGCGCCTCGACGGCGCGGTCGGCACGATCCACCTGCAGGTCGCCGACACGGGCGCGGGCATCCGGCCGGAGGATCGCGCGCGGCTCTTCGAGCCCGGCTTCTCGACCAAGCGCGCGGGCTCGGGCCTCGGGCTCGCGATCGTCTCGCGCATCGTCTCCGACCACTCGGGCTACGTGCGGGTTGCCGCGAACCGGCCGCGCGGCAGCCGCTTCATCGTCGAGCTGCCGGTCCGCACGGAGGCGCCATGGCCACGATCCTGATCGTGGACGACGAGGAGAGCGTGCGCCGCTCGATCGCGGACGTCCTCTCCGACGAGGGACACCGCACCGTGTTGGCCGCCGGCTCCGACGAGGCGGAGAAGGAGATCGCCGCGGGGCTGCCGGACCTGGTGCTGCTCGACGTCGCGATGCCCGGCCGCGACGGCCTCGAGCTGCTCGAGCAGCTCCGCGCCAGCCACCCCGAGCTGCCCGTCGTGATGATGTCGGGCCACGGCACGATCGAAACCGCGGTGCGCGCGACCAAGCTCGGCGCGTACGACTTCCTGGAGAAGCCGCTCACCTACGACAAGCTGCTGCTGCGCATCGACCACGGCCTCGAGCGCGCGCGCCTCGCGCAGGAGAACCAGGAGCTCCGCCAGGCGCTGCTCGGCGAGAGCGAGATCATCGGCGACTCGGCGGTGATGGCGAAGCTGAAGGAGCAGATCGAGATCGCCGCACCGACCGACGGCTGGGTGCTGATCACCGGCGAGAACGGCACCGGCAAGGAGCTGGTCGCGCGCTGGGTGCACGTGCGCTCGAAGCGCGCGTCGGGGCCGTTCGTCGCGGTGAACTGCGCGGCGATCCCCGAGGAGCTGATCGAGAGCGAGCTCTTCGGCCACGAGAAGGGCGCGTTCACGGGCGCGATCCAGAGGAAACGCGGCCGCTTCGAGATGGCCGACCGGGGCACGATCTTCCTCGACGAGATCGGCGACATGAGCCTGATGACGCAGGCCAAGATCCTGCGCATCCTGCAGGAGCACCGCTTCGAGCGGGTCGGCGGCACGGAGACGATCGAGGTGAACGTGAGGGTGATCGCGGCGACGAACAAGGACCTGCAAGTCGAGATGTCCAATGGGCGTTTCCGCGAGGACCTCTTCTATCGCTTGAACGTCATCCCCTTCCACGTTCCGGCCCTCCGGGACCGCAAGGAGGACATTCCGACGCTGATCGAGCGCTTCCTCGCGCAGTACGCCGCCGAGTCGGGGCGGCCGGCGCGCACGATCTCGCCGAAGGCGCTGGCGAAGCTCAAGGAGTACGCCTGGCCGGGCAACGTGCGCGAGCTGCAGAACCTGATCGAGCGGCTGGTGCTGATGACCCCGGGCGAGACGATCGACGTCGCGGATCTGCCGCCGCAGGTGACCTCGGCCGAGCGCGATCGCTGGCTTCGGGGCAGCGGCACCGACACGCTCGCGCAAGCGCGCGCCGCGTTCGAACGGGTCTGGCTGCTCGAGCGGCTCTCGCAGTACGGCTGGAACATCTCGCGCACGGCGGACGCGGTCGGGATCGCGCGGGAGAGCCTGTCGCGCAAGCTCAAGAGCCTGAAGATCGACGTCGACGGCGAGAAGGCGCGAAGCGTTGATTGAGCTGCGCGCGGCCTCGCTCGACGATGCACCCGCGCTCGCGCGCATCGCGCGCGCAGCGCTGCCCGAAGGTTGGTCGGAGGCGTCGCTGCGCGCGGCGCTCGCGCGCGCAGGCGCGTGCGCACTCGTGACGGAGCCGATCCGCGGCTTCGTGCTCGGTGGACGCGTGGCGGACGAAGCCGAGATCCTGACGCTCGCGGTCGAGAGCGAAGCCCGCGGGCAGGGCCTCGGCCGCGCGCTGGTCGTCGAGCTGCTCGCTCGCTTGCGCGCCGACGGCGCGCGCCGCATCTCGCTCGAGGTGCGCAGCTCGAACGCGGTCGCGCTCGAGCTCTACCGTTCGCTGGGTTTCGCCCCCGCGGGCACCCGGACCTGCTACTACCGCGACGGCGAAGACGCGCTCGTGCTCGGAGCCGCGCTTTGATCCGCGCGCTCGCGCGCGTGCGCGAGGCCTCCGCGACGCGCCTGGTGCTGGAGGTGCCGGGCTGGCCCGGCCACCGGCCGGGACAGTTCGCGATGCTCACGCTCGACCCGGAGCGCTCGCACCGCGATCCGCTCCTGCCGCGGCCCATGGCGGTCTATCGCGGCGACGCGCGCGCGCTCGAGTTCCGCTTCAAGATCGTCGGCCGCGGCACGCGCATCATGGCCGCGCTCCCGGTCGGCGCGTCGGTGGCGGTGCTCGGACCGCTCGGAAACGGCTTCGCGCCGCCCGAGGGACCGGCGACGCTCGTCGGTGGCGGCAGCGGGATCGCGTCGCTGTTCGAGCTCGCGCGCGACGCGCGCGAGCGGCCTCGCGTCCTGCTCGGCGGTCGCACGCGCGCGGAGATCCTGGGCCTCGAGGACTTCGAAGCGCTCGGCGTCGAGCTCGGCATCGCCACCGACGACGGCTCGCTCGGACATCGCGGCCTCGTGACCGACCTGCTGGCGCCGCGCGCCGGCGAGACGATCTACGCCTGCGGGCCGGACGGCATGATGCAGCGCGCGCACGCGATCGCGCGCGCCGCCGGCGCGCGCTGTCTGGTCTCGCTCGAGAGCAACATGGCCTGCGGCTTCGGCGTCTGCCTCGGTTGCGCGGTGAAGACGCCCGCGGGCTTCCGCTACGTGTGCACGCACGGGCCGGTCTTCGACTCCGCCACACTAGGCTGGGAGGCGCGACCTTGAGCGCGCCGGTCGACCTCTCGACCGAGCTCTGCGGCGTCGCGCTGCGCAATCCCGTCCTGCTCGCGAGCGGGACGTGCGGCTACGGCGCGGAGCTCTCGCCGTTCATCGACCTGGCCGAGCTCGGCGGAATCGTCGCGAAGTCGCTCACGCTCGAGCCTCGCGCGGGGAACGTACAGCCGCGCATCACCGAGACGCCGGCGGGGATGCTGAACGCGATCAGCCTCGAGAACGTCGGCGTGGAGGCGTTCATCCGCGAGAAGCTACCGGCGCTGCCGGCCGCGCTGCCCGTGGTGGCGAGCGTCTTCGAGACGGAGCTCGAGCGCTACGCCGAGGTGTGCAAGCGGCTCGACGGCGTGGCGCGCGTGGTGGCCCTCGAGCTGAACGCGAGCTGTCCTCACGTGAAGTCCGGCGGAATCGAGTTCGGCCAGGATCCGGAGGTGCTGGCCGCGCTGGTGCGCGCGTGCCGCCGGGCGACGACGCGGCCGCTGCTCGTGAAGCTCTCGCCGAACGTCACCTCGATCGCCGAGATGGCGCGCGTCTGCGAAGGCGAGGGGGCGGACGGCATCTCGCTGATCAATGCGGTGCAGGGTCTGATGGTGGACGTCCACCGGCGCCGGACGTCGCTGCGCAACGGGCTGGGCGGCTTGTCGGGCCCCGCGATCCTGCCGATCGCGCTGCGCATGGTCTACCAGGCCTCCAGGGCGGTGAAGATCCCCCTCTGCGGGATCGGCGGCATCGCCTCGGGCGAGGACGCGGTGGCCTTCCTGCTCTGCGGGGCCAGCGCCGTCCAGGTCGGGACGCTCACCTACACCAATCCGCGGGCGGGCCTCGATGTCCGCGACGGCATCCTGGCCTACTGCCGCCAGCACGGCGTCGCGCGCGCGCGCGATCTGGTCGGCGCCCTGGAGGCGTGGCCGCCGCAATAGGCCCATGGGCCGGAATCTGTCCGGAAATCAGGCACCTAGAAGTTGCCGGCGCAGGGTGCTTTTGATATCTCTCCGTCGCTCTTCGGCACCGGGACCTCCGGAGAAGGTGGGCCGCGCGTCCGCCTTTTTTATTTCTCGGGATCCGTCGGCGAGTCTTCTCGCGCACTCTCTCATGCACTCGAGCAAAGGCTTGGTTATTTCGCAGAACACCGCGATGTACAAAGACATTCCTGATGAGTTTCGACGTGTGGTCGAGCCCGTCGTGCAGGCGCACGGGCTGGAGCTCGTCGACGCGGGGATCGGCCGGGGTCCGACCCGGTCGCTCGTCCGCGTGGTGGTCGATACCCCGGTGGGAGACGGCAAGGTGCTCCTCGACGAGTGCGCCGCGATCTCGCGCGAGGTCGGCCACGGCCTCGACGTCTCCGACCTTCTCCCGGGCGCCTACACGCTCGAGGTCTGCTCGCCGGGTGTGGACCGCACGCTCGGCCGCGAGGTCGATTTCACGCGTGTGATCGGCCGGCGCGTCGCGATCGAGACGCGCGCAGCGCTCGAGGGCCGGCGCCGCTTCCGGGGCGAGCTCCTCGCCTTCGATGGCGCCGTGGCGACCGTGCAGAGCGAGGGCCGCGAGTTCGCGATTCCGTTCGGCGCGATCGACCGCGCGCAGGCCTTCTTCCCGTTCGAATCCCGGCAGAAGCCCTCCCCGCAGAAGCCCAAGAGGTGACTCGTGGAACTTGATCTGAACCGAATCATCGATCAGGTGGTCAAGGACAAAGGCATCCGCCGCGAGGTGGTGATCGACACGCTCGAGAAGGCGTTGCTCACCGCTGCGCGTCGCAAGCTCGGCGCCGAGCGCGAGATCGAAGCCCAGTACAACCAGGAGACTGGCGAGGTCGAGCTCTTCGAGTTCAAGACCGTGGTCACCGAGGCGCCGGCGAACGACTCGCAGATCGCGCTCGCGGACGCGCTGCAGCACGACCCCGACG
>Ga0210377_10000554_pt1 | contig 35990 bp, 27 predicted proteins | sample PLM4_65_b1redo_FD_155480 | JGI IMG/M metagenome (GOLD analysis project Ga0210377, IMG submission 155480) | Groundwater sediment microbial communities from an aquifer in East River, Colorado, USA - PLM4_65_b1 redo | ecosystem: Environmental > Terrestrial > Soil > Riparian zone | place: USA: East... | reverse complement strand
AGGATCAGTTCCTTTTTCTCCTGCGGGACCACGGCGAGGATCACCATCTCCTTGGTGTAGTCGATCACCACAAACGGCTGGAGCCGTTCGTGGAGCATGTCAGTGCGCGAAGAAATGAACCTCTTATACATGGAGTCATTCGAGAGAGAATAGAAAAAATCCTTCAGCAGCGGCTCGTCGGAGAGCTTCACGGGGCGGAGCTGCAGATTCAGCCCTGTTCGCGTGGTCTTGTATGCCTCGAGCGACTCGGGATATTCACCCTGCGCGCCGGATATAAAAGCCTGGTCCTTATAGATGAGGTTCCGGGCCTTTGCCTCCTCGATGAGCCATCCGCGGAATTTCGGGTGTGCTATCGAGATCAGGTCCATGGCCCGCTCGCGGATGTTTTTGCCATGGAGGTAAGCGATGCCGTACTCGGTCACCACGTAATGGATGTCACCCCGCGAGAGCGTCACACCCGCGCCCTCCGTGAGGAAGGGGACTATGCGCGAGGCCGCTCCGTTCTCCGCCGTGGATTGGATCGCCAGGATGGTCTTGCCGCCCTGCGACAGCACTGCGCCGCGCATGAAGTCGGCCTGGCCGCCGATGCCGCTATAGAACAGCTTGCCGATGGACTCGGCCGTGGCCTGACCCGAGAGATCGATCTCGAGTGCACTGTTGATGGCTGTCATGTTCCTCTGGCGCGCGAGGACCGTCGGATTATTGGTATAGTCCACCGGACGGAATTCGATGGCCGCGTTGTCATGCAGGAAGTCGTAGGTATCGCGTTTGCCCATGCAGAAGGAGGCCACGGTCTTGCCGCGGTTCAATTCCTTGCACGTGTTGTCGATGACATGCCGCCTCATGAGATCCACGATCCCGTCGGTCAGCAACTCGGTGTGCACGCCCAGGTGTTTCTTGTCCCTGAGATGGGCGAGGATGGCGTTCGGGAGACTGCCGTAGCCAACTTGAATGGTGTCTTCATCCTGAACGATGCGTGAAACATACGTCCCGACCCTCTGGGATATCTCATCGGCTACAACGTCCTCGTATTCCAGGAGCGGCTCTTCATACGGGACGATGAAGTCCACGTCTTTGATGTTGATGAACGTTTCTCCTAACACGCGCGGCATGCGGGGGTTCGCCTGGACGATAACGAGGACGGCGTTCTCGACCGCGGCCTTGACGATGTCCACGCTGATCCCGAGGCTCATGAATCCGTGGTCGTCCGGGAGCGAGGTCTGGATAATAGCGACATCCACGGGCACCATTTTTTTCCTGAACAGAGCAGGCACCTGGGACAGGAACACCGGTGTGTAGTCCGCGAGACCTTGATTGACAGCGTTGCGAGTGTTGCCGCCGATGAAAAAGGAGTTCGTTCGGAAGTTGTCCTTGAACTTTGCATCCGAATAGGGTGTCACGCCCAGGGTCCATACCTGGAGCACCTCCGCGTCGAAGAACGCCTTGGGGTTGGCCCGCACATAGTTGATGAGCGCTTTGACGAGGTACTGGGGCTCGCCAGCCCCCGTGCCGATGAAAATACGGTTGCCGGGGTGGATCGTGTTGAAGATGCAATCCTCGGACAAGAACTTCTCGGCATAAAGTTCCCGCATCTTTTCCATTTTTTTGTTCAGCTCTTCTCTGGTCATGACAGCCTCATATTCCTTGTTGTCTGACCCGGACAACCCCGCCATGCGGGGTGAAGACGGGCAGGCCAAAATTAAATACACCACGAGGACACTAAGAATTTGGGTAATACTTCCGTAGCTATTCAGGTATTTAGGCTGGAGACTGAGGGCCGCAGTGTATCTACTTACATTCCTATAACACCCGTCTCCCTTGAATTATAGCAGAAGAGAAACCTTTAAAGGAAAGTTTGACAAAACGCTCCTTTGTTCTTGACCCGTCAATGTTTCTCCATTACACTTACAGCAACATGCTCAAATCCCTCTTCAACCCCGGTGCCATCACTGTCATCGGCGCGTCCGCGGACCCCAGGAAGGTCGGCTACGCGGTCCTGAATAATCTAATACGGTTCAAGTTCACAGGCGCTCTTTATCCCGTCAATCCATCGTCCGGCGAGATTCTCGGTCTCAGGACATACGCGAACGTATCGGACGTTCGACAGCCCATTGACCTCGCGATCATCATTATTCCCGCGAAATTCGTTCCTGACTCGCTTCGCGCGTGCGCAGCGGCAGGTATCAAGTCAGCCATTGTCATCAGCGCAGGGTTCAAGGAGGCGGGCGCAGACGGCACTCTGCTTGAAGAAGAGCTCAAGCAGATCAGCAAGAAACACCACATCCGCATTCTGGGGCCGAACTGTCTCGGCCTCATCAACACCGCGAACGATCTCAACGCCACCTTTGCCGCGGACATGCTGCCGAAAGGCTCGATCGGTTTTTTCTCCCAGTCCGGCGCCATGGGGATCGCGATCATGGACTGGGCCATCGGGAACAGTGTCGGGTTCTCGAAATTCATCAGCCTCGGGAACAAGGCGGACCTGTCGGAGATCGACTTCATCGATTATTTCATGAACGATCCTGACACGAGCCTTATCCTGGGTTATATCGAGGACGTGGTCGACGGCAGGCGCTTTATCGAGATCGCGCAAAAAGCAACGAAGGTCAAGCCCATCATCCTGCTCAAGTCCGGCGGCACCGAGGCAGGCGCGCGCGCTGCCTCGTCCCATACCGGCGCGCTGGCCGGGTCTGACATTGCCTTTGATGCGGCCTTTAAACAGACCGGCGTGATGCGGGCCCAGGGCGTGCAAGAGCTCTTCGATATGGCACTTACTTTTTCCGAGGGCAAGATCCCGGCGGGGAACCGCCTTCTGGTCATCACGAACGCCGGCGGTCCGGGCATCATCGCCGTCGATGCCGCAGAACGGCTCGGCGTCAAGCTTCCGCACATGACCAAAGAAAGCATCGACGCCATAGCCACGAAACTCCCGCCGAACGCCTCGATCTTCAACCCCATTGATGTGATCGGCGACGCGACGTCAGAGCGCTATGCCGTTGTGCTTGAACAGGCTGCCAAAGACCCGAACGTGGACGGCATCCTCGTGATCCTGACACCCCAGGCCATGACCGACACGGAAAAGACAGCCGACGCGGTCATTGCAACGGCGAAGTCCACGGAAAAACCGATCATCGCGTCTTTCATGGGTGCTAAGCGCGTGCGCACGGGTATCAACCTGCTGAAGGCCGCATCGATCCCGAACTTCTCCTTTCCCGAGCTGGCGGTCAAGGCGTTCAAACGGCTGGCCGGCTACCGGGAATGGAAGGATCAGGCGCTGGAAGAGCTTGTGGCCAGTTGGTACAACTTCGACTCAGCACACGAGACCATCACCTCCATCCTCAAGTCCGGCGTGTATCAGGTCGGCGAAGAGGAGGCAATGCGGATCCTCACCTATTACGGGTTCCAGTTCCCGAAGCGGGCACTCGCGAAGACATCGCGCGAGGCGGTCCAGCTCGCCTCGAAGATCGGATTCCCTGTCGTGATGAAGGTCTCGTCACCGGACATTCTGCACAAGACCGACGTAGGCGGAGTACGCGTGAACGTTAAAACAGCGAATGAGGCGGAAGACGCCTTTCTTGAGATCACCGCAAATGCCCGGCGCCTCATGCCCGACGCCTTCATCAAGGGCGTGATGATCTTCGAAATGCTGAAAGGCGGCAGGGAAGTGATCCTGGGCGTGACCTACGACCGCACGTTCGGCCACATGATCATGTTCGGCCTCGGCGGCATCTATGTCGAGGTGCTCAAGGATGTAGCCTTCAGGATCGTGCCGGTAGCGCGTCATGACGCCCTTGCCATGGTGAACGAGATCAGGACCATCGGTCTCCTGCACGGAGCGCGCGGGGAACGGCCGTCCGACATCGACGCTATCGCAAGCTATATTGTGAACCTCTCGTGTCTTGTTTCCGATTTTCCCGAGATCCAGGAGCTGGATGTGAACCCGCTCATGGTGATGGAGCAGGGCGCAATGGCGCTTGATGCAAGGATCATCTTCAAGCAGCCGGAGGAGAAAAAATAGGGGCAGGGGGGATGAATCGGCACAGAGCGCGCATGCATGCCCATGCGAAGATGAACATTGATGATAGACACCGGTTGACACGAATGGCATCCGATAGTATAGTAAAAATAATATTTTTTGTCGCGCTTATCGCGAAATGTCATCAGTATTGAGATGTGCGTTGACCCTTGCCCAATGACCCCGGACCCTATTATTCAGGAGGCTTTATGGTTCCCATCCTTGTAGCATCCAACACCGGTTACGCAGGCCGGACCTTCATTACTCTCGGCCTTGCCCTGAAGCTCATGGATATGGGCTACAAGGTCGGGGTCATGAAACTCTTCGGCACCGCCCCGGTGCAGAGCGGCAAGGACAGCTATGATGCCGACGCCCTGTTCTTCAAGGAGACACTTGGGCTTGAGGAGCCGCTCGACATGATATCGCCCTTTGTCATGAGCTTCGAGGAACAGACGCTGCTTTATCAGGGCAAGGCTGCCGACGCGAAGAAGCGGGTTCTTGCCGCATACAAATCGTTCAAGAAGAAGGATTTCATCATTATCTGTGGCGCAAGCGACCTCTTTGAGGGCGCGCTCCTCGGCATCGATGCATTGTCCCTTGCCGAAGAAATGAAGGCACAGGTGCTCATGGTGGAGCCCTGGCGGGGTGACAGCTCCGCTGATACGCTCTTTGGGGCGCAGAGGGTCCTTGGCAAACGATACGCGGGCGGCGTGATCAACAAGGTGCCCGAGGCCATGATCGAGCATGTGAAAAATATTGTGAAGCCCTTTCTCGAGAAGCAGGGGGTCCGGGTCCACGGTGTGTTCCCCAAGGACAAATTTCTTGAGTCCGTGACCGTGGGGCAGCTCATTGAGATATTGAACGGCAAAGTGCTCTGCTGCGAGGACAGGCTTGACGAATTCGTTGAAAACTTCCTGATCGGCGCAATGGATGTGGACAGCGCTCTCAACTATTTCCGCAGAACGCCGAACAAGGCCGTGATCACCGGCGCTTACCGCACCGATATTCAGCTGGCCGCGCTCGAGACCTCGACCAAGTGCATCATCCTGACCGGTGGATTTCAGACGAACGAGGTTGTGCTCGGCAAGGCCCGCGCCCGCGGTATCCCCATCCTGACCGTGTCAGACGATACCTTTTCCACCATCAACAAGATCGAGCTCCGCATGGGGAAGTCCAACATCCGCGAGAAGCGAAAGATCGAACGGTCAAAGGAATTGATCAGTGTCGGTTTCGACATGTTTGGGTTCTTGAAGAAGCTGGATAAGGTGTGATGATGGAGAACAAGTAACAATGGTCAAGTAGCAAGCAACAAGTACAAGTATTAAGGTCCAGCCTTCCTTGCCCCAGGCTGCATGACCCATGGCCCGCAGAGGTTTCCAATGTCCGAAAAATCCATCATCATAATCGGCGGCGGGATCGCCGGCCTCTCCGCCGGGTGCTACGGCCAGATGAACGGTTTTCGCACCCGCATCTTCGAGATGCACAAGAAGCCAGGTGGGCTCTGCACGTCCTGGAAACGACAGGGGTATGTTGTGGACGGATGCATCCACTGGCTCGTCGGGTCAAGACCGGGATCGGGGTTCCACCACATCTGGCGGGACCTCGGAGCTCTCGTTAACAAGACGATCATCTACCACGAAGAGTTCGGCAGGATCGAAGGCGCCGACGGAAAGACCTTCATTGTCCATTCCAATATCGACAAACTCGAACAGCACATGAAGGAGATCGCGCCGGAGGACGGGGTCGTTATCGATGAGTTCATCTCGGCCGTCCGGCGTTGCACCCGGTACGAGCCGCCGCTTGAGAAGGCAGCGGAAATGGCTGGTCTCCTGGACTTGCTCAAGATCGTGTTCACAAAATTCCCGCTGCTGCGCATGCTCTGGAAGTGGAACAAGGTCTCGCTCAGGGACTTCGGTATGCGGTTCAAGAATCCATTGCTCCGCGAATCCTTCCCGTTGATGTTCGTTCCCGACTTCCCCATGTTCTTCATCCTCATGACCCTTGCATGGATGCACAACGGGATGGCCGGGTATCCCCTGGGCGGTTCGCTTGAGTTCAGCCGCTCAATCGAGAAACGCTATGGAGCCCTTGGCGGGGAGATGCTATACAGGGCACGGGTAGCAAAGGTCCTGACCGAGAAGGGACGTGCCGTGGGTATCAGGCTTGTGGACGGAACCGAGCACAGGGCCGATTACGTGATCTCGGCAGCTGACGGACATGCGACGATCTTCGAGATGCTCGAAGGAAAGTATCTCGACGACATGATCAGGGGCTATTTCGAAACGCTCATTCCTTTTCCGGCGGTGGTCTATGTGGCGCTCGGCGTGAACCGCATTTTCAACGACCTGCCCTCTTCGGCAGGCGGTATGGCGATCATGCTTCAGCAGCCGGTGATGGTCGGGGGGATGGAGCATGCATATCTCAAAGTGCATATCTTTAACTTCGACCCCGGTTTGGCGCCGGACGGCAGGACACTCATTACCGTGATGATCCATACCGACTTCGATTACTGGCAGAACCTGCGCGTTCATGAAGAACAGTACAGGGCGGAAAAGGAAAAGGTCGCCGATGCGGTTGTCGCGATCCTGGACAAACGCTTCCCCGGTCTGGCAAAGCAGGTCGAGATGCGTGACGTTGCCTCGCCGACCACGTTCGTGCGGTACACTGGAAACTGGAAAGGGAGCTTCGAGGGCTGGCAGATCACTCCGAAGACATGGAGCTTCGGCCGGTCCATGCGGAAGACCCTGCCCGGACTCGAAAACTTTTACATGGCCGGCCACTGGGTCGAGCCGGGTGGAGGACTGCCGGCTGTGGCCCTGAGCGGAAGAAACGTGATCCAGATCATCTGCAAGAAAGAGAAGAAGAAGTTTACAACAACAAAATAGGAAGACAGAACAGTGTGGTTGTCTGCAAAGCTTCACGGTGAATGGAAAAAGATCTAAATGCTTTCTTGACTCTCAAACGCAATAATGATACTTTTTCACCATGCTCGTTTATCTTGATGGTCATTTTGTCTCCAGCGAACAGGCTAAGGTTTCGGTCTTTGACCATGGGTTTCTTTACGGGGACGGGATCTACGAGACTATGCGTGCCTATGAGGGGCAGCTCTTTCTCCTCGAGAGGCACCTTGCCCGGCTGAAACACTCTGCCAACGCCATATCCCTCAAGCTTCCCTTGCCGCTCGACAGGATCGGCGACGCGCTGAACGAATCGTTGCGCGTCAACAAGCTCCGGGAAGCCTATGTGCGGCTTCATATCTCACGAGGGCCCGGTGATATCGGGCTCGACCCGGCGCTCTGTGCAGCTCCGACCATGGTGATCGTAGCCAAACCGTTCCACGACTATCCCGTTGCATACTATGCAGGCGGGGTTTCTGTGGCTATTGTAAAAACGCGGCGCAACCACCCGCTTGCACTTCCGCCGGCCATCAAAGGCACTAACTTTCTGAATAACATCCTCGCCAAAATCGAGGCTGTGAAAGCGCGCGCATATGAGGGGATCATGCTCAACTGGGAAGGCTTTGTGGCGGAGGGGACCATCAGCAACATATTCATGGTGAAAAGAGGGGTCCTGTATACTCCCCATCTGGACACCGGCATTCTGCAGGGCGTTACGCGTGATCTGGTGCTTCGCCTCGCGAAAAGAAAAAAGATCGCCATCAGGGAAGCCATGCTCCGTCCGAGGGACCTCCTGACTGCGGACGAATCTTTTATCACCAATACCACCATGGAGATCATGCCGGTAACGACCATAGACAAAAAGACGGTCGGAAAAGGCATCCCCGGGCCGGTCACTGCTGTCCTGCATCAAGCCTACCGGAAAGAGGTGCTCGCACGATTAAAGACGCGGGTCATCTAGCGCAGGTCATCAAGCACACACGCTATGCAAAAACTTCTTTCTCCGAAAATGTTGGCTAAGACCGTTGCTGTGGGCCTTATCATTATCGCCGCTACTGTCTTGCTCAGTTTGCAGATGCATAAACGAATTATCGAATCGCGCGTGGTGACGCGGGAGCAGATAGAGGCGGGTTGGGTCTCGGCCGGCATCATGTTGGAGGAACACAGTATCGAACCAAAGGACAACTTCTGGAAGGTTGAGGGACCCATAATTCGGACAAACAGCCCCATATCATCTCAAAGGAGGAACGATTATGAAAAGACACTCGGCATCACATAATGTTGTTCGGTACTGGTTCACACTTCTGGCGATCTTGCTCCTCTCGGCATTGCTGGGGGGGTGTGCCGGCGGAATACACATGATCACAAAGGAAAGCAAACCCGCAATTTCAGCAAAGTCGGGCAAGGCGGTGCTCGTCATTATACGGACCACCTCCTTCGGCGGGGGCAGCGTTGTCGACAACTTTCTTGACGGCAAAATGATCGGCCAGACCCAGGGCAAGATGTTTTTTATTACCGAGGTGAATCCCGGTGTACATTATGTCATATCACATGCAGACAATACTGATACCGCGCGTCTTCATTTTGAGGCCGGCAAGATCTATTTGTTACAGCAGGGGATCTACCCCGGGTGGAATATTGTGACCCGTTTTTCCCCCATGACCACCGAGGAATTTGCAAAGGAAGTCAAGGAGGCCACTTTCGTTGTCTATGACACCCAGCATCCTGGAAAGGACATGTCGGACAAGGACTTTAAAGAAGCCAAAGATGACTTTGAAAAAGAAGCCAAACAAGGCGAGCACAAGGATACTCTCCAGATAAAGGGGCATACCCGGTTGAAATAGTATTTCCTAATCTTAAAAAACACAAAAAGCCGGCGCTGTTCATCAGCGTCGGCTTTTATTTTTGGATTGCAACTGGTCGTATAACACGGCGTGTCGGAGCAATTCCTGCCGGTCTACACCGGTATTCTCCGCAATCTACCGTAGCTTCCCTGAATGCATTTCATACGTTACCTAAAGGCCTTCTCTTGGTTTTTCATTGACATAGTATGCCGAGGTGTGATAAATTTTTTGCACGAGAACGGGAAAGAGCGCGCCAACGATCTTGTGGCGACGGGGTGAACATGCAGACAAAGCTTGATGAACTGTACAAGCAGGGAAATGAGTTATACGATGCAAAGGATTATGAAAAAGCAGGGCGTATTTTTCAGGAGATCCTGACCATCAACCCCCGGTTCGCTGACATTCAGAACAAACTCGGCATCATTTATAACCAGACCAACCGGCTTGAACTCGCGGCGCAGGCCTTTGAAAAAGCGCTGGACCTGAATCCGGGCTACACCGAGGCATCGCTCAATCTGGCCATTACCTACAGTGACCTCGGCAAGTATGAGAAGGCCCGCCAGGTATTTGAGCATGCTTCCCGCTTTACCAAATTGCCTAAGGATGAGACCTCCGCTTCCTCCGGAATCGATCCCTTTGTCAAAGGCAAGCTCGCGGCCGAGCATTTGCGAATCGGGAACATGTATTATGATCTGCGGCTTCTGGATGAGGCGATCGATGAATATCAAAAAGCCCTGCGTCTTTCGCCGAACTTTGCTGATATCATCACCCAGCTCGGCATCGCCCTCCGCGACAAGGGGCACTACGATGAGGCCATCAAGGAATTCAACCGCGCCAAGTCATGCAATCCCCGATACATCCCGGCGCGGCTGCACCTCGGCATTGCCTATTACTCGCAGGGTTTTTATGGCCTAGCCGAGGAGGAGTGGCAGGAAGCGCTCGTGTTCGATCCCAACAACTCCGCCGTGAGGACGTATCTTAATTTCGTCAAACCCCAGAATCCCTGACGGAGCCTTGCCTTTGGACCTTCTCGACATACAGGGTCTGACCACGCATTTTTTTACCCGCGCGGGCGTGATCAAGGCGATCGACAACTTGAGCCTCAGGCTGCAGAAGGGCCGTGTGCTCGGTCTGGTCGGCGAATCCGGGTGCGGCAAGACCGTGACCGCGCTCTCCATCCTGAACCTCGTTCCCTATCCCGGCAAGATCATTTCCGGAAAGATCTTCTTCGAAGGCCGAGACCTGCTTACCCTCTCCGACCAGGAGATGCGAACCGTCCGCGGGGCAAGGATCTCCATGATTTTCCAGGAGCCCATGACCGCGCTGAATCCCGTCTTTACCGTGGGCAACCAGATTGCCGAGGTCCTTACCGCACATCAGGATATTTCAAAGCAACAGGCCATGGACGCTGCTGTGGAGCTTTTGCGTTCTGTGGGCATTCCCTCGCCGGAGAAGCGTGTGGCAGAGTATCCTCATCAGCTTTCGGGCGGTATGCGCCAGCGCGTGATGATCGCAATGGCAATCGCATGCAAGCCGTCGCTCATCCTCGCCGATGAACCGACCACGGCGCTGGATGTCACGATACAGGCCCATATCCTTGAACTGCTCGGAACGATTCAGGCTGAGATGGGCATGGCAATGATCCTCGTTACCCATGATCTCGGGCTGATCGCAGAGCGCGCTCACGAAGTGGCAGTGATGTATGCCGGCAGGATCGTTGAACAAACCGATACACGCGAGCTGTTCGCGAACCCCCAGCATCCCTACACCCGCGGTCTTATGGCCTCGATTCCCAAACCCGTTGAGGCGGGAAAGACGAGACTCAAAACGATCCCCGGGACAGTACCCCGCCTCTATGAATTGCCAAAGGGCTGTACGTTTGCACCGCGTTGCGAAATCAAGACAGCCCAGTGTGTGGCGGAGGAGCCGGAACTCGTTGAGGTGAAACCAGGACATCTGGTGAGGTGCTGGGAGGCGCGGTAGAAACAGGTACAAAACGCAATGGATAAAAAAACAAATTTAATCGAAGCATCGAGCGTCACAGGCAGAAGCAGTAGTCTTTGAGTACGTTCGATTTGGATAGTACGGAAAATTTGATATCGGGACTGTAATGTGATGAATACGAACCTACTTCGCATCGACAACATGATGAAGACCTTTCCCGTGAAGGCCGGACTGGGGAAGTCCTTGCGCGCGACGGCTGTTGACGGAGTTACTCTTTCGGTAGCTCGAGCCGAAGCCGTCGGCCTCGTGGGCGAGAGCGGATGCGGCAAATCCACGCTCGGCAGGCTTGCGATCAGGCTGTTGGAGCCTACGTCGGGAAGCGTATCGTTCGAGGGGAAGGATCTGAGTTCACTCGACAAGCAGGCGCTCAGGGAGCTGCGGAAGAAGATGCAGATCATCTTTCAGGACCCTTTTGCATCGCTCAATCCCCGCATGCGCATACAGGAGATCATCACCGAGCCGCTCACGATCCACAGACTTGCGAAGGATAGTGAACTTGGGGAGCGGGGCGCCGCCCTGCTCGAAAAAGTCGGATTGCCTGCAGATGCCCTGAGGCGCTATCCGCACGAATTCTCAGGCGGCCAGCGCCAGCGCATCGGCATAGCTCGCGCCCTCGCGAGCGGACCATCGTTCATCGTGGCGGACGAGCCGGTCTCGGCGCTTGATGTATCGGTCCAGGCCCAAATCATTAATCTGCTAGAAGACCTGCGTGCAGAGCTAAACCTTTCGTTTTTGTTCATCGCTCACGATCTCAATCTGGTGCGACATTTTTCGGACCGTGTGGCCGTTATGTATCTCGGCAAGATTGTCGAGATCGCGCCTGCTGAGGAAATTTACAAAAATCCTTCCCATCCCTACACTGAAGCGCTCCTTGCCGACATCCCGGTTGCCGACCCCACGGTGAAAAAGAAGCACATCCTGCTCAAGGGGGATATCCCGAGTCCCACACACATACCAGCGGGCTGCCGCTTCCACACCCGCTGTATCTACCGCTTCGAGCCGTGCGACAAGGTCGTACCAAAAACAACCGATCTCGGCAATAATCATTTTGTTGATTGCCATTTGAGGGGATAACAGTTCCGTTTTCTTGAAGTACAAACCTTGCGGGTGCTTCAGATTAGAAGCGACCTAATAGTGTGGAACTGAGAGACGCTCTCGGACATGAAATAATAGATAATTACGGAGACATGGAGGCACGGAGCCAAACACGGGGAAAGTGGGAATTGAAAACGCTGAACCTTTACTCTTTCAGGAATAACTGGATGCTTATGGGAATACGCATCGTATCTCACCGAGATCGGTTATCACATCATCAGTCGCCGGGAACGTAATGGAGAATTCACATTTCCCGCTTTCATAAGTTATGGAGGCACGGTAGGTGCCGGGCTGTATTACGGCGCCACCGGATTTTCTTCGTTCGGCAATAGCGCGGCAGCTCTGCTTATCGCGAGTGCCGGCGTTGGGAACTTCCGGCAGGGTATTTTCAATATAAAATTCCCCATTTTTGCCCGTGGGGGCAGTCACTTCCCAGTCAGCAGCCTTTATCGAAATATCGACGAACTCCAAGGGTATTTTTTTATCAGCTTTCACTCCGAACACACTTCCCGTCACAGCGCGTACTTTAAGTGCATCAAAGGAAATACAAGAGCCGCCCCAGACAGAGGGGAATATCTTTGCGTTCACGTCCGACATGGCGTAATCCATGGGGATATCCTTCACATCTACGGAGACCAGGTTTTGATTGTTTGATGCCATTGACGGCACAACCACCATACCTGATTGGTCGGTTTCTCCGATATCTATCCCGTTGTTGAACACCTTTGCATGTGGTACATCAGAAACCATCACGATGCTGAAGCTGTCGTTGACCGGCCGCGCAAGGCCGTAAAATCCGCCTGCGTACACGAGCGATCCGGCGGCACCGATATTATAGGATTCGGTCGTTTTACCGCTTGAATTCTGAGCGACCATATCCAGGGAATAGATACCGTACCGTGCGTTATACTGGAGCGATGGGTTTGCCGAAGAGATTGTGGAGGTACCGTCACTCGATCGCATGAGGGCTGCCCGGTATCCCAAACCCTCTCCGATAGGAATGTCGTTTTGGATCTGAAGCGTTTCCGTATTTACGTCGCCGACCTTGTTATATTGAGCGGCGCCGTGAACATTCTTAGCTGGCGTGAAATTCAGGCCGATAAAAAGACTATACGTTGTGTCCTGGGTGTGCGTTGCTGACGCTGTTGCGAAGATACTCGTCGTGCGTGTCAGATCCCGCGAATAGTTTGCTGACGTGACGCGCGTACTTAATCCACGATACGTCTCGTTTTCGGAATAACTGAAGGCTATGCTTCCCACCTTAGGCACGAGAAACCCTAATCCGAAACCCCTATCGAACCTGGTCATGTCAAGGGATGCAGGGGCGCTGACGGTTGCGTAATCACGTGAATAAGCGATGGCATGCAGGTTTGTATTGAAACTTCCATCCTGATAGGAATGAAAAAATGAGCCCGCAAACCCACTATGACCGCTCGCGCTGCTACTGGCAAGAGACAGGGCGAAGCTGCCCACTTTGGGCATTGTAAACGCGGTGGAGAGCCCTACGTTATAGATGTCCTCCGACCCCTCAGCCCGCGCACCGATGTTGAAGAAACTCGTAACGCCGTAGCGATGAAATGCGGAAAACGCGGCCTTCCCGTATTCGTTGCTCTCAACTCCATACTGTTGCCTTAGGAACCCGGCGTTGTAACTGTATTCGTGCAGCCCTTCCCTGAGCAATTGAACGTCGAAATAAAGCGGATAGGAGATGCGCTGTTCATTTCCAAAGGGGTCTCTGAGCAGGATCTGGAGGTTATGGACGCCTCCGTAGGAGTAGATGTTCTTCATCTCGAATGCGCCGGGTGGTACGGCCTGTCTGCCAACCAGGACGCCGTCCATATAAATTTCGGCCTGAGTAGGATACGCAGTCATTCCATTCAGGCTGAACATCGGCTGGGTCGTAAAATAGGGGTCCAGCTTATAGACCTTGGAAAAACCAATGCCACCGATATTAACAGTGCCTCCCAGATTGCCCGAACTCGCAAACTGATCGCCCACCACGAGCCATTGGAGATCGTCCCTCCGCTCATATGTCGCACTGGTGGTGAGCCGTACGAATCGACTGTCAAACTCGGTTTTTGTATAAAGAGAATCGGAGATGAAGAAGAAATCTCCAGACCGGGCACCGAGTTTGTTCGAGGCGGTGAATACCTGGAAGCCCAAGGGATTTGAATAAACATAAGACAACCCGTAGTTTATGAAGGCGCTTTGCTCCTTGGGGAAATAGTAGTTCTGCAGCCGAGACAGGGTGGGATAGACCTCTATCGAAGTATACTGCTTCTCCAAGGTTTTCCCGATGATTGAGACGGTGAGCTTATTTATGTCGAAAGTCGTCCTGACGTCGCGGATCGCGCTCAAGGGCGCGAACTTTTCGCCTTTAATGAGAACAGTCCTGTCATCCGCGATGGAAAGCTTCAGGTTAACGAGGTCTTCCACCTTGAAATACAGCTCTCCCTGATCATCCATCTCGACGAAAAAATCGCCTTTTGATTGGGTATTCACGGAAATGTCAACGACAAGTTGTGTGGTCGGTTTTTGGAAAATGGAATAGCGAGAGGCAAGCTCCATCATTGCAAACTCGTTCAGGGCGATATCTGGAGTATCGGAATTCGTCGAGACGACAATGTCGCCGGTCTTTGAATCTGCGGCGGCCGGACACGGAAACAGCGAGACCAGGATGAAAATTAAAAAAAAAACAGCGCTCGCAAGAGCCCTCGTAAAAGCCGAGGTGTCCCCAGGCATAGTGAGTAGGCTACTGTGCGCACATGGTCTTTTGAACATTCAGCGTCCCATTGATGGTGGAATTCTCGGACTTCGCGGCAATCTCGACCGCGGCCAAATCGCCGCAGACCTCTTTCGGGACCGTCACTTCGTAGGGCCGCGCAACGCCGTGCAGCACGTACCAGCCGGCGACTTCCTTTGAGAACAGTTCCTTGCCGTCCGCGCCTTTGCCCAGGAACGTCACGTTGAGCAGTTTGATGTGAACATTCCCAGTATTCCATATGCGCGCCTTGACAAGGCCTTTGGACATCTCGACATGTTCGATGACGGCGCTTTCTTTCGGCTGCTGCGGCTTGATGAAGATAGGAGTCGCATACCGGAAGGCTATGGTGAGTCCGGCGGCTATCTTCTCCACACCTTTTTCGTCCGTTATTTTTTTCTGCGAGGGGATCTCTTCGACGAAGAGCCGGTAGGTCTTTTCCTTAAGAGACTGCGGGCCCTTGACGCCGACCCTGACTGCCCGCTGCGACCTGGGATCAACGGTCATGATCTTCGGGAAAAACACCATGTCCTTGGCCTCGGTATACACGTCCTTCCCGTCCGCATCCTGGTTCCACTCCTTTAATTCTACCTGGCAGTTGAGCTTTTCATCGCCGCTATTCAGCACGGAGAAGACCCCGCTCTTCGAGCTGCCGGATAGTTCCAACGATGTAGGCATGATGGAGAAGTTCGACGCGAGACTTGGAGAAGACAGCAAAAATAAAATTAACAGTCCGCCAAGCGCCCCATGTACAAAACGGGTCATGGTATGAGAATGCGGTTTCAATGCTGTCATGAGTCACCTTTCTCGCCGGCTCCCTCGTGCGCAGGAGCAGACTTTTGATTCCGACGATTTCTTCCGTGGCCGGTAAAAGCGCGAGTCACTTTACATTCCCGATCAGCAGAATGACTGCACCAGGTTGATGTAATAAAAAAAGCGTAAATCGTCAATAATTGATCTGTATCGTCTGCATATCTCCGTAAGTTCCTATCGGTGCATTCGCATAGTCCGCGCTCGAGGAAGATCCGCCAAGCCCCAGGGAAAGGCCGCCGCCTCCGAATCCGGTTCCGAGGATGCTCCCGGAACAGCCGGTGATGCTTCCCAGACAGGTAAATTTGTATGGTATGCCGGAACCACTGCAACTGGGGGGATACGAACTCATCATGGAGCCGCCGCATGTGCTGGAGGCGCTGACGCTGACAGTATCCTTATACGTGCATTTGATCTGCAGATCCGGAGACAGTGTGGTTGCTATGGAGCTTGCCGACGGATCGATGTTGAATGACATCGAACCCGGAGACTGAGATACCACACACAAAGGCATGATCGTAGCGCTCACATTTCCGACCAGCAGCGATGCGACGATTGAGCCCCCGCCAGCCTGCGTCCAGCTGATGGTAAAGGTTATAGCTTGATTATTCTGATAAGCACCTACCGCCGCGTTTACATAGCTGGGCTGAGTGATCTGGGGAGCGGGTGAGGTCAAAAGCAATGGTATGGGCACGTTCGGACCTGCGCCTGTGCCGCCTGTATTATAGCCGAAGGTATAGTTCATTGTGTCGAGTGAATTAAGCACAGAGTTTATTGTCCAACCGCTTGCTGGGCTCGCAGTAACGGTATAGGCCATGTTTTGTTTGCAGACAATATTTATTTGCTGTGTTATAGTCCCCAGGGCCGGACCGGGCAACAAAGACGGATTGATATTGCCGAATGTAATGATTCCGATATTCGTATCGAAAAAGGAGCAAGGTGGCGTAATGGTAACTTTATACGTTCTGGTGTCGGTCGTTTTCGTGGGAGCGGAGCTGTCAGTAAGTGTTACGTCAAAGGAAAAGGTCCCCGACAGGACAGGTGTGCCCGATATAACGGCCGTGAGCGAGGGAGACGGGGCCGGATTAAGAAAAAGGCCGGGCGGAAGATTGCCGTTTGTTATGGACCAGGAGTAAGGCGTCGTGCCGTTCGATCCTGTCAAAGTGGCGGAATAGAATGTACTGACCGTGCCATTCGGGATATTATTAGGCGATATATTGAGCGGCGGGGCTGCAGATGAGACATGGGCTACGCCAGCCATGATAAAAAAAAATATCAGGATGATGCATTTATGATAGCATTTTGAATGCATGATCGCCTTTATAAGTTTCCGGACCCGTGAAAAAGCAATCCTCGCGCAGATGCATTATAGCATATGCGCGAGGACTGTAAAGAAGAAATAGTCGCTGTCGAATTGCTTTTAGTAGTTGACTGTCAAGGTAACCGTATCGCTATAAGCGCCGAATTCAGCGGCCAATGCATCTGCGTTTAAAACTGTAACGCCGCCCGCGAGGATAAGTGCAATATTTCTGGCGGGTCCACCAAAGCCGTTGCCATCAAAGCTGGGTGTAAAGGTCAACGTATACGGTATGGGGGTTAAGGGAGCGTTCGTCAGGCTCCCCGTGAGCGAGCCGGTATTACTGGTAAGAGCACTACCTGCGCTATACGCATCGACTGTGAAGTAGCCGGCAACATTATGCCTTACGCACTGTACGGTTGCCGGGGTGCCCGTTGAAATGACATCTGCACCGCCGAGCGCTACGGGGTCGATCGCAAGATTAAGTGGACCTCCCGCGACTGCTGAACAGCCCGATGCGACTGTGGCGTTTACAGTGACGTCTCCTGATGTCGCAATGGCTGCGAATGCGCTTCCCGCCATGACCATAACTACTACCGCTACCGCTGCTGCTACTAGGATCTTTTTCATAATATTACCTCCTTGTGGCCTCCGGGATTGGTCCCGGACAGGCGTTGTTGGTTAAAAGCCGTTCATCCCCATTGTTAAAGTAAATACCCATTTTTAATGCTGACTACTTATTCTTGTTCATTTGATCATCAAGGATAACACTACATATCAAGGTCTTTCGTGAAACAGAATCGTCAAGTTCATCTCCTTTCGCATAGATTTAATAACTGATCGTTAGCGTTATCGTATCTGCATAGAGCGTGCTTGCTGCTGCGTTTTGATAACTTGTTGCATCAATAGATCCGGCAATGCCAAGTGTTACGTCGTTCGGAACTCCAAAGCCCTTTCCAACACCGCTGTTGCCGGTTCCACCATCGACTCCGCAGGTAAATGTATAGTCCATTGTGTCAGCGCCGTCCTTCAGGGTTCCGGTGATTCCGCCGCCTGAGCTCGCACAGCTAGCGGCAACGCCGCCTTTATTCAAGCTAACCGCTGTTACCGTAAAAGGAGCTTTGTTTGTGCAAAAAACCGTTGCATCCGTCACGGTCGCTGCTATAGGACCTGCGAGGGTCGGGTCGATCGTAAAGGCCAAGCTGCCGGCCGCACCAACTTTGCAAACTCCGTTCAGCGTTCCCGCCACACTAACAGTCGGTGCAATCGATCCCGCGAAGACACTTCCGGCTATGGAAGTAAAGACCAATATTATCAGCCATTGTGTTATCCTGTTTTTATTGTTTGTGTTCATATTTTTTTTGTATTCCTCCTCGATATTAATTTATATTTATCTATTTCAACACTATTATTTTGTGTTTGTCATATAAATTATTGTCTGGCCGCTGAAATTCAAGCTTGTATATTTTTCATTACATATTGCAATGAACATGCCTGAATGTATAATATTGAATTATAATGGTTATACGAAAAAAATACACTGTCAAAAAATCGCCTCACCGACAAAGCACTGTCATGTTGCTGACAAATTATGTCTATTCCTGCCGGCTTCGTGTCTTTTATGAACGACCTCCAAATATCCGGGTGGCGTCTATTAAACGCGCGACAGAACCCAGGTGTCGGTGCAGTATGCTTCAAAATACGTCCAAGAGACCATCGACCAGAACGACTATCGGGATACACGGATTTGATTGGGCTGGAGGGCCGTTACGATGTCACGAAGAAGTGGGATGTAGGTCTGCGCGGTATGCGGTTGTGCTCCTGGAGCCTGAACCAGGAGCGGTACGGGACCGGGGCGTCGGTCGGGTTCAACGCCGGCAGGAAACTCTGGATCAGCGTTGGTTATAATTTCATTGGGTTTAAAGACCGTGACTTCTCACGGGCTGATTTCACGAGCGAGGGCCCATTCATCACAATGAGAATGAAGTTCGACCAGGTGAGCGTACGCGATGCCGTGAAGTGGTTCAGCGGCCAGTAAAAAAGAACAACATTCTCTGGGTGGACACGGCCCTGAAGGAATAGGCAGAGAACGCGGGGATGCAACGTTCTCATCAGCGTATGGGCAGCCTCAGGATCATCGTAAGGGATCTTTGCTTCAGGACGGCGACCATCAATTTGTTTTGAAAGGCTAATGACAGAAAATCCAGTTTTGTTTGCATCTATTGAACAGGACAATGGCAACGGCGGTGAGCAATCACCGTTTTTTGCGTTTATATGTTTTTCGTGAGGAAGGGGAAAATGCCTGAATTCTTAGAAGTGCGCCCGTGTTTTCTGTTCCGAAAGGGAATTCTTGCGTGTTGATGGGGTATCGTCAATTTTATATGTTCCGACAGTACCGAGCTTCCACGTGTAGACCCTGCCGCACTGAGCGCACGAGGCGCCGGAGAGAGACTCTTTGCAGACCGGGCAGTATATGACGTAGTGCCGCGAGAGCAGTTGTTCATGCTCGACGAGGTTAACCTGTTTGCCGCAGCACTTAAACTCATCCGCAAGATCCGCCCCGCACAAGCACCGCCTGTCCATAGGCCAGGGAAGCATCTCTTCCAACGTGTAGACTGCCTGGCCCAGGATCTCCACGAGATCGTCGCTTGCGGCATCGGTGACGATGGATTCGGTAAGTTTCTCGCGGATGTTGATCATCAGATGATCCTCTTTCAGGAACCGCAGAATCTTCCGCAGTCGCTCTTCACCCCGGCCGATGCGGGACAACGTGCGCAGGTTCCTGTTTGCATGGTAGTGATCCTGAAAGTAGATCAACATCCAGAGCTGGGTCATATCATAGAAAAATTCGAGCACCGGGTAGTACCCGTATTTCGCGCGAATCGATTTCTCTATGTCTGCCCGTTTATCCGGAATGCCCGGGAACACGGCGACTAGGAGTCCTTCCTCGAAGTCTTCGTAGAAAAAGGGGGAGCCGGAGAAATTACGGAATCCGCAGTGGGTGCACTGGATAAGGTTGAACTCCCATTTCAGCAGCGCCTGTTTAGCCCGAGGTGTTTTTGAGACATCCACCCAGGTAATGATCTGGGCCTCAAAATCCCGGTTGCAGCTGCGGCACCGAAAGGTGTCGCGGCTGTAAGCCTCAGCCTGTTTGGTCAGCAGGTTGAACATGTCATAGTATATACCACTTTTTATAAAAAAACATCCTTTAAAAAGACCCACTGTTTGTGATACTATAGCGTCTTATTGCAGATTGCGGAGAGTATTCTGGATTCTATTCCGCAACCGCGATAATGAAAGGGGGGGTCATGGCGATAACAGAGGATTCAATTTTGAACACCGCGCTCCATTCCGAGGTCGAGATCCGGTTTCTCACCTATGCGCTCTCGACCATCGTGTCCCGGTCGCTTCCCGATGTGCGCGATGGCCTGAAGCCCGTGCACCGCAGGATCCTTTTTGCGATGTGGGAAATGGGACTGGGCCCCACCGCGAGGTTTAGAAAAAGCGCTGCGGTGGTCGGTGAAGTACTCGGAAAGTTCCACCCCCACGGTGATCAGGCGGCTTACGATGCCATGGTGAGAATGGCCCAGGACTTCTCGCTCCGCTATCCGCTCGTTGAGGGGTCGGGCAATTTCGGGAGTCTTGACGGAGACCCGGCAGCGGCCATGCGATATACCGAGGCGAGGCTAGCGAAGATCGCGGAAGAGCTTCTCGTCGAGATCGACCAGGACACGGTTGGCTTCCGTCCGAATTATGATAACTCTCTCAAGGAGCCGGTGGTCCTGCCCGCGCGGTTTCCTCAGCTCCTCGTGAACGGCACGTCGGGCATCGCCGTGGGCATGAGCTGCTCGTTCCCTCCTCACCATATCGGCGAGGTGATCGACGGCCTCGCGGCCTTGATCGACAATTCCGCTATTGAAGCGAAGGACCTGCTCAAGTACATCAAGGGCCCGGACTTCCCCACGGGCGGCCAGATACTGAACTCCAAAAAAGAGCTACGGGAGATCTATGAGGCGGGCAGCGGAGGCATCAGGATCCGCGGCGAATATGCGGTCGAGGATCTCCTGCGCAGCAGACAGGCGATCGTCTTCACGACGATCCCCTATCAGGTGAATAAAGCAAAGCTGCTTGAGAAGCTTATCGGACTCATGGAGGAGCGGAAGTTACCGCAGGTCTCGGCCGTGCGCGATGAGTCCACCCATGAGATCCGCCTGGTGCTCGAGCTCAAGGCCGAAACGAGCGTGGAGCTTGTTACCGCGTATCTTTTCAAGCATACGGACCTCGAGACGACCTTTCCGATCAACTTTACGGCGCTCAAACCGAACATGGAGCCAGAGCGGTTGTCGCTCAAGCAAATCATGAGGTACTTCCTCGATTTCCGGCACGAGATCACCACCAAGCGGCTTACCTATGACTTACGGCTGCTCAAGGCCCGGCTCCATATTTTGCACGCTTTCGAGGTGCTCTACGACGACCTCGATACGGCGATCAAGATCATTCGCAAGGCGAAGTCGCGAGACGATGCCGCGGAGAAGCTCAAGAAGCACTTCAAACTTGACGACGAGCAGGTGAAGGCGATCCTCGATATGCAGCTCTACAAACTGGTCGGCCTCGAGATCGAACGCATCATCAAGGAGAAGGACGAAAAGACGAAGCTGAAGAAAGAGATCGAGGCCATCCTTGCAAGCCAGAAAAAGATCTGGAGCCTGATCAAAACCGAGCTTCTCGAGATTAAGGCAAACTACGGCGACAAGCGCAGGTCCGTGATAAAGGCTGCCGAGGACGTGGAGTTCTCCCAGGAAGACTTCATCATCCATGAGGAAGTGACGGTGATCCTGACGAAGATGGGATGGATCAGGCGCGTCAAGACCGTGGGCGAGAACCTTCGGTTCAAGGAGGGTGACGATCTTCTCTCAATTTTGCCCGCCAATACTAAGGACAACATTGCCGTTTTCTCGTCAGCGGGAAAGGTCTACGTGGTGAAGGCCTTTGACCTGCCGACCGGCCCCGGTTTCGGCGAACCAATCCAGCATTTGTTCAAATTCGGTGACGGTGAACGGCCTATCATTGCGATGAACCTGACGACGGTATTTGCAGGCACAACAACCGGGGAAGAACAGGAAAAGCAGACGGAACTTGTACTGGCCCCCCGCGAGGTAAAGGCCCTCACCGTCTCCGCCAAAGGTATCGGTTTCAAATTTGACCTGGGTCAATTTAATTCCGCGACCACGCGGGCGGGAAAGAAGTTTGCCGGTGTGAAGCTCGGGGATAGCATCCAGGGAGTAGAGATCCTCGATTTGCCTAACGTGCTGTTCCTTACGACAGAAGGCAAGGCCGTAGTCGTGGCGGACAAGGAAATCCCCCTGCTCACCGGCGCGGGTAAAGGTGTGAAGCTCGTGAACGTAAAGAACGGCGAGGTCGCACTCGTAAGGCCTGTGCGCAAGGGCGAGCAGGTGAAAGTGATCGATGACAAGGGCAAGGAAAAGGTAATCGACCTGAAACAGTATGGTGTGATGACCAGGGGATCAGTCGGACTCAAAGCGGTGAAGGCCGTGAAGTTTGGGTAAAAATCGAGTTGCCGCCCTGTCTATAAAAAAATGAAAAGCTATCGCAAAGAACTCTGGTTCGACGTTCCCTCGCGCAGGGGGTTCATCAATATCACGCCCCAGGTCGAGGAGAGCCTTCGGGAGAGCGGCATTCGGGAAGGCATGGTGCTCGTCAACGCCATGCACATCACCGCCTCGGTGTTTATCAACGACAACGAGCGCGGTCTGCTTGGCGATTTCGAGGTCTGGCTTGAAAAGCTCGCGCCGCATGAGCCGGTCAAACAATACCGGCACAACACCGGCGAGGACAATGCCGATGCCCACTTGAAGCGCTCGGTAATGGGCCGTGAGGCGGTGGTTGCGATTACGGGCGGCATGCTCGACTTCGGACCGTGGGAACAGATATTCTACGGTGAGTTCGACGGCAGGCGAAAAAAACGGGTGCTGGTAAAAATCATCGGAGAATAAGTCGTTGTTCGTTGCGTTTCGTCACGGTTTTCACGAAGCGTATTCGAGCAGAGAAAGGTAAGTATTCTACGGCGGACACTTTGCGCAGACCGACGTGAACAAGGTGGTGCTCAAATACCGGTCCCCGCGGTCTGGCAGGATCACAACGATTGTGCCGTCCTTCATCTCGTTCGCCTTCTTAACAGCAGCCCACATGGCAGCGCCGCTGCTCATGCCCACGAACAAGCCTTCCTCCAGCGCCAGCCTGCGCGTCATCGTGAACGCATCGTCGTCCACCACGCTCCATTTCTGGTCCATTGCTTTCGGGTTGAAGATCTTAGGGACGATGGACTCACTCATGTTCTTGAGTCCCTGGATCTTGTGGCCTAAACGGGGCTCCACGCCGAGGACCGAGATCGAGCTGTTGAACTCCTTGAGTCGTTTGCCCGCTCCCATGATCGTGCCGGTCGTGCCCATACCAGCGACGAACACACTCACCTCGCCCCTTGTCTGCTCGTAGATCTCCCGGCCCGTGGTCTCGTAATGGGCTTGGATGTTCGCCGGGTTGTCGAACTGGTTCGGCATGAAGTAGCCGTTCCGGTGTTCGTCGTAGAGTTTGTGTGCCAGCCGGATTGCGCCGTCGGTGCCTTCATTGCCGGGACTCAGGACCAGCTCGGCACCGAAGGCCTCGAGCACCTTTCTCCGCTCCATACTCACGCATTCGGGCATCACGAGCTTGACCTTATACCCTCTGGCCGTGCCGACCATGGCGAGCCCGATCCCGGTGTTGCCCGACGTTGCCTCGAGGATGGTCGAACCTTTTATAAGCTTGCCTTCCGCTTCCGCGGACTTGACCATATACCAGGCTATGCGGTCCTTAACTGATCCGCCGGGGTTATTCCCTTCGAGTTTGCCAAAAAGCCGGACCATCGGGTTCGGGTTTATCCTGTCCAGCAGCACGAGTGGCGTGTTGCCAATGCAATCGAGAATACTCATATAGGTGGTCCCCTCCCCTGTAGCCCGGATAAAACATTGCTTAAGATGGTAAACGTCTCTCGACACTCGTAGCGGAGAGTACCGGATTAAACGTTTTTATATATCATGATAAAACGGTCCATCCTGCAAGCCTGTCAAAATAACAAAGGGCCTTTCAAGTATGATAAAAAAATTTGATTCGCTGGTCGCACATTGCGCATGGCCGTAATATAAATTCTTTTCAAGGTAGACGCAATAACTTTGTGAGTTCAGGCCATCAGGGTGCGACTGTCTTTGATATCTTGAGCTTTATACGCGGGAAATAAACTTTTTCAGCCCTACCCGGAAACCGATGGGCTCGATGCCGAACACCTCGCGGATGTCGCTCATGCTGCATACCGTGTCTTCCTGCAGCATGATCAGTTGGTCCGCCGTCACCGGAGCTTTGGGCAGCACGGCTTCGAACACCGTTGCCATGGACCTCATGAAGAAGAGCGGCAGGTGCAGCATGGGCCGCTTCACACCCATGGCCTCGGCGATCGCAACGGTGACTTCTTCGTAGGAAAGCTGGTCCGGCCCGCCGATCTCGTATATCTCATTCAAGCAACAATCACTCGTCACGGCCTTCAGTATGCACGCCGCAACATCGTCGATGAAAATCGGCTGTATCTTTGATCTGCCGGAACCGATGACGGGTAGAAGGGGCGAAAGCCTGATCATCTCCGACAGTCTGATCGTGAACTGGTCGCCGGCGCCATAGATGAGGGACGGTCGCAGGATGGTGTAGGGGATTTCGCTCGCGCGTACGAGTTCCTCCGCCGCCCACTTGGTCTTGTGATACTCGCTTTTTGCGTTTGGCCGCGTACCGAGCGCGCTCTGATAGAAGACGTGGCGCACGCCGCTCTTTCGTGACGCTTCAAGGATGTTTCGTGTGCCGTCAACGTGTATACCCTCAAAGGTCGCTCCCGGCGCTTCCTGGATGATGCCCACGAGATGAATGACGCGCTCCACGCCCGTTGCCGCTTTCTCGAGCGAGGCAGCGTCAGAGATATCACCCCTGACGACATCCACCCCGAGGTCTTTGAGCGCCCCCGCCTTGTCCGGGTTCCGGACTACCACCCGAACGGGAAGGCCCTCCTGCCGCAGGCGTCGGACCAGATGACTGCCAACGAATCCTGTGCCGCCAGTTACCAGTATCATGAAGCACCTCCTTTCTTGTTTCACCCCCCGTCAAGGGAGGGGACACCTTCTGATTTGCAGCAGGCATCGCTGCTAAAACAACGCCGGCATCGAGAGAGACAGGTATACTCGTGACTCGCCTTTATCGTCGAAGCCGTGGGCAAAGACAATCCGGAACGTGATGGGAAGGTAATAGGCAAGGTCCGTATCGAGCCGGAACTCGGCGCCCGCGGACCGTTTGAAATCCTTGCTCCGGAACGCATCGTCCCAGGCATTGCCGGCTTCGGCAAAGACCGCGCCGTGCGCGCGCCGCAAGAAGACAGGTGTGCTGCTCAATCCCAGCTCAATATCCGTGATCGGGAAGCGGTACTCAAGGGTGGCAAGACCCGCCTTTCTGCCGCGGAATTCATTGATCCGGTAGCCGCGCAAAAAGACCGCCTCGTCATCAACTTGGATTAATGTGTCCCCAGGATTGTCACCGCCGACCTGGAACGCGCCCTGGGGTATCACGTCGCCGCTCGAGGTCCCGGCAAAGGCCCGGGCCAGGAGCACGTGGTGCTTCCAGGGAAAGTCGATATACTCATGCCAGTCGGCTGTATACTTGGTAATATTGAAATCGCTGCCGATCGATTTATCGTAGCGTTGGTAACCCACGTCGATGGTCCGGCCGCCTTCCGGGCTGATGGAATAACCATACTGCCTCGAATTGTTGAAGAGATAAACAGCTCGGCCCGACGCCAGAGTCCCCTGGGCCGGAAGGGGACCGCCATAGCCGAACCAGGGCGGGAGCTGGGTAAGCGCTGAAATCTCGTTCCTCCGGTACCCGATGAGCAGGGCGTGCTGTTTCTGAAACTTGAGCAGGGGAAAAAGCATCGATGCATCAAGAGTCTTTTCACGCTGTACATAATCCTTTGACCCGGTCGCATCGATCAGCAGGTCGCTGAACGTCCCGTCCGTGTCCGATGCCGCCACCTGAATGGTCGGGTACAGGCCATCATAAGCATAGCTGAATGCATACCATTTCCGGTACGTCTTCGGGCTGTAGAGTCCGGACAATGCATAGGTGTGGCGCTCGACTGCATCCTGACCAAAGGTCAGGAATCCGAAGAGATCACGGCTTTCTTCACTATACCCGTACCAGGGAATCCAGAAACGTGGGACGAGTGTGGGGAGTGGATTGTAGGAGCTTTGCAGCGCGGCAACAGGTTTATCAGCGTACGTCACGGTCGGATAGGAGACATGGACGGGTTCGGCGGTCTTCCACGATGCGGTTTCGGCTGGACGCATGTGCAGGTCATAGCCCCCTGCGCTGTACGATGAGAAGACGAGAACCTTCCCATCCGGAGAAGGCGCCGGCGTAAATGCACCGCCGAGCACGTTCGTGATCTGGTACAGTTTCTTTGCCGCGATCTCATACGCATACAGATTGAAGATGCCCGTTCGGTCCGATGAGAAGTAGATGATCTTTCCGTCGGGACTCCATGTCGCTCCGCCGTCTATCGCGCGATCGTGCATCAGTTCATCGACCTTATTGCCTTGTCGGTCGAGTATCCAGATGTCCTTGTACCCTCCGGATTGCCATACGCCTACAACGATCAGGGACCCGTCTGGGCTGTACCGCGGAGTCTCATACTGCTTTTCGCTTTCCTCAGACAGCCAGGTGATGTCCGATATTCCGGCAGGCCGGTCCTGCGCTGAAGTGAGATCGAGAACGCCGAGCCGGGTCCTGCCGAGCTTGTTCGTAACGAAGATCAGCTTCCGGCCGTCGGGGGAAGGAAAGGGGTCGCGGGCGCGGAGTCCGTCAGTAATGCGCACTTCCTTGTTCTTCCGCAGGTCGTAATAATAGATGTCATTGTAGACATCCGTGTTGCGGGTTACTTCTAATTTGGTATAGTAGATGCCCCTGTTGTCCGGACTCCACGCAAGACTCTCTCCCGAAGCCGAGGAAGAAGCGACGTTCTCGACCAGTCTGCGGTTTCCCGTACCATCGGCGTTCATGATGTATATGGCGGGAAATTCATCGGCATTCGAGACGGTATATGCGATGCGGCTGCCGTCGGGAGCGAACGCGGGTGAAACATTCACATACCCGCGGCGGCTGAGGGCCAGCGATGTTGTCAGGCCCTTGGCGTTCAGATCATCGCGCACCTTTGAGTAGCGCCGGACCAGGTCGAGCCGCCACTCCTCCCACAAGTCACTGTACCATTGATCCAGCGTCCATTTGCCGTTCGCGTCGACAAACCACGGAATACCATGGTTGCTGTACTTTGTGGAAATGCCGGCAAGCTTCTCTCTGCCGTATTTCTCTGCGATGAATCGCGTGAATCCTTCGCCGAAGAGGTAGGGGACCTGGCCGGAGGGCCAGAAGTCGGGGAAAACCGTGGCCTGGCTCAGACGGGGGAATTTGTCTTCGAGCACGGCCATGCGAATGATCATCTCTGCGCCGGGAGAACGGCCGCGGCCGCCCGAGGTCTGTTCTGTTTCCTCGTAGGTAGCGAGTCCCTCGATCATCCAGACGGGTTCGAAGAGATTGGGGAAATAGAGCCTGCCAAAGATGTACTGGAGCACGTCGGTTGCGCCGTGCACCATGTCGAGGTGGAGGATATGAGTGTACTCGTGGGTGATCAGCATACGCATCCATTCATCATAGGACGTGGCGCCGAAGCCGGGTTCGCCCACCGGTTGTGTGATGAAGAGGGTTATGTGATTGTAGGGAAAAGGCGTGGTCAGCCCGTTCGATTCGTCCATCGCGTCCACCAGGACGATATGGGTCCTGCCCTTTGGGTCCCACTTGATGCGCGGTACGAGGCGATCGTGCACATCCTCGGCGATCACTGCAGCGCGTTTCGCGATCTCTTCCTCACCCTGGTGAAAGTGGATGTAAAAATGTTGTGTTTCGAGCGTTGTCCAGGTGAAGGCCGGATCGAACTTGGCGGCGGCAAACGAGGCTTGAAGTAGAAGTAGTGAACAAACAAGGACGATCTTTTTCAAGGCGCTCTCCTTGAAGAACAAGATTGAAGAATAAAGACTTTTCATCAAATCATAGCAGACGGATTTTTTAAGTCAAGGCAATAGTATCGCCCGTGCCGCTGAACATCTGCCCCCTGTCATCCGATCACCGGTGTTTATCAGAAGCTGATTTCGTGAAAAACATCCGGATCAATATAGATTCACCATGCATATCGAGCTCTGATATAATGAATCAGGCTGGTTTTTTTCATCCCGCAACTCAATCGTGTAAAGGTAGTGCCGGGTCAGGAATATGCGCCATGGATTCTTTCAAAAGGTGTTTTCCCTCCGCCGCCGCAAACAATTCTTTGCCTGGCAGATCGAAATTACGACGCGATGCCCGCTCTCGTGCCGCATGTGCATCAGGCAGGGCCTTTCTGAATGGGCATCGGCCGATATGAGCCTCAATAACTTCGAGAAGCTTATTCCCTATTTTCATGATGTCGAGACGATCATTCTCCAGGGGTGGGGTGAGCCGTTGCTCCATAACGATTTGTGCGCCATGATACGTGCGGCAAAAGGCGGGACCGAGACCACTCGCGGTTCACACCGCCATGCCAAGGCACCATCTCCTTCAGTCGGTTTTGTCACCAGCGGAAAAGGGCTTAATGACCATTACAGCGCCGAGCTTATCGATGCCGGTATTGATTTTATCGGCTTTTCCTTCGCGGGCAGCACGGCAAAAACCCATGAAGGGATACGGCTCAATTCAGACTTTCAAGAACTTGTTCACGCAGTTGGTGCGTTCAATGAACTCAAAAAAAAGAGGGGAGTGCCGGGGCTGCGAACGCACATTGTTTATCTGATGCTCAAGGACAACCTGCAGGACATCCCCGCGCTCCCCCGGCTCGCGCGAGACATCGGGATCCGGGATATTGTCCTTGTCAATCTGATCCATGTGACGACCCCCTGGCAGGATTCCCAGAAGGTATTCTCGTGCGATGAGCGCGGCGATGTCACCGATATCCTGAATGAGACACAGGAGCGCGCACGCGAGGCCGGCGTTCACCTCAGGTGTCCTTCCCTCACAGCACACGAGACGCCGCTTTGCGATGAGAATCCTCTCAGGAACCTTTATATTTCGGTTACCGGCGACGTATCGCCGTGCGTGTATCTTTATCCGCCGACAACTCATCAATTCAAACGGATCTTCTGCGGGCAGGAGCATGGGATTGAGCAGCTTGGCTTCGGAAATATCCTGCAGGAGGATTTTAGCCGGATATGGAACAGCAGGGGTTACCGGGAATTCAGGGGCCAGTTTCATCGCAGAGTGACGAGCGCAGGGAAGAGGTATTCTCCGTTCTGGCTCATGAGCGGCGGGAAAGGGGCTTCTCCGTTACCGGACCCGCCCGCTCCCTGTCGAACCTGTCATAAAATGCTCGGCGTGTAAGGATCATTTGCGATAATGCAGTTCACACCGGACCGGGATGTCCCCGGCGAGCCGCGTTGCCTCTTCCTCAATGCGTTTATGCTCTTTCGGTGTGTGCGTCGTGCCCCGCAGGATAAGACCCTCGCCGTCAGGCAGAACATCGAAAACGGGAAGGAAAAGATGAGGATTCGTGGCGATCCCGGCCTTGATCCTTGCCGCGGCCGTCCGGAGACGGAGGGTTTTGCGTGCTTCATCGGTCATGGTGCGCTTTGAGAGGGTTGTGATAACCGCCTTCACCTCGAGGTCCACAGACTGACCTTTTACGGAGAAGACCTGGTCGTATTCCGCGGGATCATCCCATTTGCCGCCGTAGATCGCGTGCAGAAAGCACGCCCGTTCGCTGTCCGTCTTTTCGCAGAGCCAGCGCGCCGTGTCCCGGTCTACGTTGTCCCGTTTGATCACCCGCTCGATACGCATATCCATTGGCGCGGTGACACGGATGCGGTAGGCATGAGGAATGTCTTTGAGCAGGAAGTTCCCGCCCCGGCCCACAATGACCACACCACCGCGCTCCGCGCGTTCGAGGATATGCCACTGTACAAGAGCCGCGAAACCCCGGAATGACCAGTCATACCTTTCCCATACCGTGGGGCAATGTTCGTTAAGATTCCCCGCCCACTGTTCCCATTTGGGGCCATCCTTCCGGATGTCGGCAAGGATGGACTCCCGGTCCACATATTCGTAACCCAGTTCGCGGGCAACGGCCTGGCCGATCTCCTTGCCACCGCTCCCGAATTCCCTCGATATGGTCAGAATGGCTTTCGGGAGCTCTGATCCTGCCGGTTCCGTCATTACTGTCATGATACCCTCCTTTTCCTCCCTGACCATCAGACGCATCCAGACCTTGCCCGCCACGATGACGCCCGCGGCAAAGAGCGCCTCAACGGAATATTGCAGCAAAGGAAGCGGGTGCAGCCGATCAGCAGCCAACAATGAATCGGGCAGCAGTCTGATCGTGAATGGATCGGTGATGATCATCTCGCCGCCTACCTTCCCGAGGATCGCAGCGCCGATATAAATGATGATGGGGTACTTGTCCATGAGCATGGACAGCAAATTGCTCGTGAGAACGATGAAGGGGATGGAGAGCCCCAGGCCGAAGAGCAGAAGGAACATGTTCCCGTGGGACGCCCCGCCCACTGCCAGCATGTTGTCCAGCGACATGGTAATGTCGGCGATGACGATAACCTTGATCGCCTGCCAGATGGTCTTAGCCTCCCTGCCGTTGGCTTCCTCGGGGGCTCCTTCGACGAAAAGCTTGACGGCGATCCAGAGGATCAGCGCGCCGCCGGCGAGCTTCACATAACTGACGTTCAGCAGCTGGGCCACGAAAAATGTGAGAACGACCCGCAGCAATACCGCGGCGCCTGCACCGAAGATGATGCCCTTCTTCCGCTGTTCGTGGGGCAAAGACCGGACTGCCATGGCGATCACCACGGCGTTGTCGCCAGCAAGGATGAGGTCGATGATAACAATGCTGAAAAGAGCCGAAAGGAACTTTAGATCAAAGGAGATCGATCCGAAAGTGCCGAGGTCAATCATGGGCGCAGGGTATCCTTTCGTGATTTAATCAGTGCTTTTTCCTTCGGGAACAGAACCGCTCACCGTTCCCGTAACCGCCCTTACCAAGATGATTATGAAATGAGATACGTGGCTTGTCAAGCGGATTTTCGGCCGCCTCCCCGGTGCATGAGGAGCCTGTCCGCGGAAAATAGCGTTCCCTGGGACCGGTACAGGTACGCGCTCATTCCGATGAGGATCAGATTTCTCACCACGGCCTTGTAGTCCGCCATATCGGGAATAGGCAGGATATCGGCAAGAAGTCCGAAGCAGCCGCAATCGATCTCGAATCCACGAAGCATTACCGAGACGATCGCCATCATGAAGAGGAAATTCAGGCATCCCAGCATGAGGGAGCAGGTCCTGAGAAAAAGGCCGAGCATTATGAACAGCCCAAGGACCACCTCGAACCAGGGAAGGAACAACGCGAGAAACGGTTCGAGGATTCCCGGCAGCAGCCGGAACGCCCGAAGGGTGAACAGGAACCGTATGGGATCAAGGATCTTGGCGATGCCCGATATCAGGAAGAGTCCTCCGAGAACGATGCGGACCATGATCGTAAACGCACTGTTCATATTCCGTACCGTCCCTCCACCATCCCGGGAGTTGCCGCGCTAGTGGTTATGCGCAGTCCCTTCTTGAGCAGGATGCGGCCGAGCGGTGACACTACGCAATATGCGAGAGTCAGCAGAGCGGTGATGAGCAGGATAATGAACGCTTCTGTGATCATCTTTTTCATCGGCATGGAGGGTGACAGGAGCCGGGGAAGATTAAGCAGCCCCTGCGGAGCGAATGCTCCACAGGGGGCTGATGATGAGTCTATTTACCTTCGGCTGTGGGATAACCCTTCTTGATCCACTCGGGCAGCCCGCCGCGCAGCCAGTTGAGGTTCTTATACCCGAGGTCCTGCAGCATGACCGCCACTGCCGGAGACCGCCAGCACTTTTCACCGTTGCAGTAGTTGATGATCATGTCGTCCTTCTTGAGTCCCGCGGATTCCGCGAGCTTCGAATTGTCCAGCAGATCGTCGGAGTTCAAACGCACGGAACCGGGTATGTGTTCCTTTTCGAACTCGTCCGCCGGCCGGTTGTCCAGAATCACGATCGTCTTTTTCTGGTCGACCATGGCTTTGAGATCGTTGGCCGTAATGTTCTTGACGCCCTTCAGGGACGCCGGCATCTCTTTCTTGTCGCGCTTGAGGATCTTGAATTCATCGACCTGCTTGGCCGCCCCAGCCGAATATTTTGCGTCCACGGCCAATGAGGGGCCGGCCAGGACCAGTACTGCTGTTACGAATGCGATACAGATAACTGCGATCTTCTTCATCGAACTTCTCCTTTCATGTTTTAAGAGTGCTGACCGGATAGTTCCGGCAGCGGCATCACGAGGTTACCGTATGTCCGGTACGTCGAAAAGGACCCCGCCGAACAGGAGGTAGGCCAGGATCAGTGTCCAGACGACATTGAACGTCTGCGCAACGATAAATGCAACCGCAGGCCGTCCTTCCTCCATTTTCGCCATGTCGAGGAAGCGCGTCTCAAGCCCGATGGAAACGAACGCCAGGGCGAACCACCAGGTGCGGAGCTCTCCCAGCACCTTCTTTGTGCCGTCGACCGTGTCAAGAGGCAGCATAAAGGAAAAGACGATCGAGGCCACGATGAAGCCCAGAACGAATTTCGGGAACCGGTCCCAGATGATAATGGCCGTAGGGCGTTGGCCTGCGGCCGCACCTGCCTTGAAGGTCCACCAGATAGAGAGCATGAAAGCGGCAACGCCGATCAGTGCGTTCTGTGAGAATTTGACAATAACGCCCGTCTTCATTGCCGCTTCACTGATCAGTGCGCCTGCCGCGACGACCGAGCCGCTTGTATCGAGCGTGCCTCCGAGCCATGCGCCGCCCACGATTTCGGGAATGCCGAATGCCTTCACGGCCCACGGCATGAGGACCATCATCGGGACTGCGACGATCAGCACGAGCGAGGTGACGTAGGAAAGTTTCTTTTTGTCTCCCTCGATCGCGCCGCAGGTCGCGATCGCGGCGGACACGCCGCAGATCGACACCGCGCTCGACAGCATGACGCCGAACTCATCATCCACCTTGAGCTTCCTGCAGAGCCAGAAACAGAAGTACCAGACCACTCCGATCACCAGCACGGCCTGGATGATGCCGAGGAAGCCCGCCTGCACGATTTCGAAGAACAGAAGTCCCGCACCCAGAATCACGAGTCCGGTCTTGATGTAATACTCGGTCTGGACGGCATCCCGGAGCCATTGGGGGAGGCCGACGGTGTTGCTGATGGCGAGCCCGACGAGAAGGGCGAAGATGACATACTCTATGCCCCAGTCGGTCGGCAGCGCATTCCCTGCAAGGAAGCGGGACAGCCATGCGAGGAAAAAAACAACGGGGAAACCCACAATATATTTCCCGACGTTCCTGCCGAGCAGAATGATCCCCACGGATGAAACGATCAGATATCCGAGTGCGATCATAATGACATTCATGATGTTGGTTTGGGTGAAGACTTTGCCGGCACTCGCCTTGGTGCGGTCGGCGATCTCCTTGCCGACCTCGCCCGGGATGCCCCCGACACCTTCCACCTTTCCGGCGGCCTTCATAATTTCCTGGCGGCTGCCTGTCGCGAGGGCGTCCTGAAGGGCCTTCAACCTCACAACCGTGCCTGCGTCTCCTTTTGCCTCGGCTTCTTTGATGCGGGGTTCGACCGCGCTTTTCCATTTGTCAACGCGGGAAGCGACCTGGCTGTCCGTTGTCCATTTGAAGTTTGTCGAAATCATTGAAAAGTTGAACAGTTTGAAATGAAACGCCGCGATGATCGCGATGATGATGAAGAACCCGAGCCAGACAGCCAGCCAGTCCTCGTTTTTCCAGAGCGCGGAAATGCGATCCGGCTGTCCGGGAGGACATGTTTTTCCTTCTTCTGCCATTAGTGAGACCTCCTTTTTTGTTTTAAGACGTTCATGCATCATTGAACAACCATTAAAACACGAGACTTACGTCAAGCGGCAGATAGCGGAATATAAATCACCCCCTTCCCCAAACTATAATAATGTCCTTTTAAGACTGGTGATACGGTACAATGCTGGATAAAATAATTCAAGTACTGCGGCTGCGTGTCATTGACTGAGTGAATCAGCGGGAAACGGTACGAAACATATGACGTAATTATGTCGTACGGGGTGTTCTTTTGTCAAGCTCATTTTTAAAATCCTGTTTTACTTCTTCGTAGAAACTTCTCGATTTCAACGGCAAAGAAAACGATGCTGGAAAGGACGAGGACTAGGGCGAGCTCTCCGGCGCTCAAGGGCTGGGTCTTGAATATCGGGTTGAGCAAGGGAATATAGATTGTCGCCAGCTGGAGGATGACGGTGCCGATTACAGTGGCCAGGAGTGCTTTGTTCGTGAATATCCCCTGGGTAAATAGGGATTCTTTTTCAGACCGGATCGCCAGTACATGGCCAAGCTGCGTGAGGCAGAGCACGGTAAAGACCATGGTCTGCCAATGGGCATCGCCCACATGGATGGCCCATGCCTGGAGCGAGAGAGTGACACCTCCCATGAGCAGGCCCACCCAGATAGCGTGGATGCCGAGACCGCCGGCAAAGAGGCTTTCCTGCGGCTTGCGCGGGGGCCTCCTCATGACATCCCCTTCCTCCGGCTCCATTGACAGGGCGAGCGCAGGAAGGCCATCGGTCACGAGGTTGATCCAGAGAATGTGGATGGGTAGAAGAGGGATAGGGAGGCCAAGGAAGGGCGCGAGGAAGAGGGTCCAGATCTCGCCTGAGTTCGTAGTGAGCAGGTACTTGATGAACTTGCGGATGTTGTCATAGATCCTGCGGCCTTCCCTCACTGCCTTCACGATGGTAGAGAAATTGTCGTCCAAGAGGATCATGGACGACGCCTCTTTGGCCACGTCAGTTCCGGTGATGCCCATGGCCACGCCGATATCGGCACGCTTGAGCGCCGGCGCGTCATTCACGCCATCGCCGGTCATGGCGACGAAGTGGCCCTTGTCCTGGAGCGCTCTCACGATCTTCAGTTTCTGCTCCGGCGCCACGCGGGCATAGACGCGGATGGATTCAACGCGCTTTTCGAATGCCTCCAGCGAAAGGGCATCAAGCTCCGCACCGGTTATGAGTGCCGCGGGGTCATCCCCCTCCAGGATACCCACTCGTTTCGCAATAGCTCTGGCGGTCAGGGGATGATCTCCCGTTATCATGACGGGGATGATGCCGGCGCTTTTGCAGAGTGAAACAGACTCTTTCGCCTCCTCCCGCGGAGGGTCCATCATGCCCACGAGGCCGATCAGCGTCAGGTCGTTCTCGCAGGTCTCGTGGCACTTCTCCGGGGGAAGCGCGTCCCAGGCCCTCATACCCACATAGAGAACACGCAGTCCCTCCGACGCCATGGCCTCACTCACTTGTAGAACGGATTCATGGTCGAGAGGCCGCAGCCCTTCGGTGGTGAGCACGTTCATTGTTTTTGACAGCAGTACGTCCACTGCCCCCTTGGTAAATGAAATGAACCGGTGAGGGGGTGAATCGTCGAAGGGGAGAATAGGAACTGCAACCGATCCCCCTGCCACTCGCAGTTGATGCACCGTTGTCATGGATTTTCTCTCGGAATCAAAGGGCAGTTCCATCACCCGCGGGAGGTGCTTTTCCAGTTCCTGCTTGGCATAGCCGTTCTCGAGCGCTGTCCTGTACAGCGCGGTCTCCGTAGGATCGCCGATCACGGCGCCGGAAGCATCGGGCTGGGCATCGTTGGACAGGGCGAGAGCGGTGAAAAAAGTTCGGAGAGGGGAGTTCGAAGGTATGAGGAAATGCTCGTCGTTTTCTTTGCTCCGAACTCCCAGCTCCGGACTCCGGACTGTTCTGCCGTCACACCATACGGCTTCCGCAGTCATTTTATTTTGTGTCAGCGTTCCGGTCTTATCCGAGCAGATGTAGGTCACGGACCCCAGGGTCTCGACCGCGGGAAGTTTCCGCACCAGCGCGTTCTGTTTCACCATCTTCCGCGCGCCGAGGGCGAGGACGATCGTTACAACGGCGGGGAGCGCTTCGGGAATGGCGGCCACGGCCAGGCTTACTGCAACGAGAAACATCC
>Ga0210377_10000553_pt1 | contig 36003 bp, 39 predicted proteins | sample PLM4_65_b1redo_FD_155480 | JGI IMG/M metagenome (GOLD analysis project Ga0210377, IMG submission 155480) | Groundwater sediment microbial communities from an aquifer in East River, Colorado, USA - PLM4_65_b1 redo | ecosystem: Environmental > Terrestrial > Soil > Riparian zone | place: USA: East... | reverse complement strand
CTGGTTGAAGGGAACCTTCTTCTACAACGACACCTGGGATATCGAACAGGCAGATTACAGCAGTGACCCGCCGACCATCGTTCTCAAGGAGCAGATCCGACAGGGGGTCGAACTGGAGGCGCGAACTGTGCCTCTTCGCGGCTTCTCCCTGGCGGGAGGGTACACCTTTACCGACGCCCGGGACAGCGACAGCAGGGAGCGGATCAAGGGGGTGCCGGTCAACCAGGCGAAGCTGTCCCTCCGCTACGACAACCCCCATTTGGGCCTGAAAGGCTTGGTGTCGGGCAATTACGTCTGGTGGAACACGCCGGATGAATTTAACGGCAAGTACACCGGAACGATCTGGGACCTGCAGCTGACGCAGCGGCTCATGCCCGGCCGGGAGCTTTCGCCGGAGCTGTTCTTCTCGCTCCACAATCTCTTCGATGGCGCCCAATATGCGGATTCTATCTTCAAGAACACCGGCCGCTGGCTGGAAGGTGGCGTGAGGTTCCGCTTTTGAGAGCGCTCCTCATCCGCATTCTTGCCGTCTCCCTGATCCTGGCCGCGCCGGCCCTGGCGTCCGACCTGCTCATCGTCCAGAGTGTCAGGGACAATGGCTACAACGAGGTTTTGAGCGGTTTTAAAAAAAGCTGCGAGGCAAAGAGCCGGGTGGTGGTGCTGGCGGACTACAGCGAGGTAGATATCGTTCGTATCGTTCAGGAGGAGCAGCCCGCCGCGATCCTCGCCATGGGTGAAACCGCCCTGACGGTCGTGAAAAAGGTCCGCCGCGTTCCGGTCATCTCCCTCATGTCCCTCGGCCTCTCCATGGGGAAGAGCATCCCGGCCAATGTGACCGGCGTGGGGATGGTGATTCCCTCCGAGCAGTACATGGCCCTCTTCAAGGCCCTTCGGTTGAGGCGGATCGGTGTGGTTTACGACCCGGCCCGCAGCGGCGACTATCTGAAGCGGGCACGTCAGGCCGCCGCCCGCGCCGGGATCGAGCTGGTGCTGCGTGAAGTGCATAATCCCCGCGAGACCCCCGGGCAGCTGACCAGCCTGAAGGGGAGAGTGGATGCCCTCTGGCTCCTGCCGGACTCGACGGCGGTGACCCAGGAAACGGTGGATGCCTATTTCTACTTCTCCATAGAGGAGGGAAAACCGGTTATCGCCTTTTCCGGGGTCTATCTCTCCCTGGGAGCCGCGGCCTCCCTGGAGATTGACCGCTTTGAAATGGGGAAACAGGCGGGGGAAATGGCCAATCTCCTCTTGAACGGGAGCTCGCCCGACTCGATACCCTTTCACGCTCCCCGCACCATCTTCCTGAAAACCAACCGGAGCGTCACCCGGAAGCTGGATCTCAATCTCCGGAATCTGGAGACGCTTCCTTTTACATGGCGGAATTGATCCGCCGGGATCGGTCGATGTCTGATACGGAGGTGCAATCAAAATGATAACAAGGCGGCAAGGAGGAGGCAACGAAGGCGTACGTTTCAGTACGCCGAGGAGCCGACGACGAAGCCAACACAGTTAGCGTTTGATTGCGACTTCGTATGACGACCCATATTTCAGCTTGATAATGTCCGGGGTAAGGCCGTGATTGGAAAAATGAACTCTGCAAGCCTGGTTAATAAACTGCAGGAAAGCTTTCCCGCCAAAATTTTCTGCGCAATTACCCTCTTCATTGTCACCGTATCCCTGGCCTTCAGCGCATTTTTCATCGTTCAACAGCAGAGATCAAACAACGACAAGCTGATCATGGAAGGGAAGCTGCTGGCACGTATGCTCGCCTATAATTCGCGCTTGGCTGTCTTCAGCGAAAACAGGGCATTGCTGAATTTGGCTGCTGAGGGGGTTCTTGGGAGTGATAATGTCCTGACTGTCGCCATCTTCGATCATCAAGGGAAACTGCTGGCTGAAACGGTAAAACAGCCGAAAAATAGCCATTCTAGGGACGAAGTTCTGGAGGACCGCGTAAAAGCGGTTGTTTTGCCGGCCTCGCTACAGGTTTCGACCCACATCCAAAAGGAAACAAGCGTTGAGTTTATTACCCCGGTCGTATCCAAAGCCTATGCTTCTCTGGAGGGGCCTCTGTTCTTCGTAGAGAATTCGGCGCAGGATGGAGACCGCGTTATCGGTTTCGTTAAAATCGCCCTCGATAAAACCATGCTGAGAGAGGAGTTGCGGCGTAACCTCCTGATTGCCGTCCTTGCGACATCGATCTTTTTGTTGATCGGCATTCTGCTTGCCTACGTGGTTGCACGGGGGATTGCCAGTCCTCTCAACCACCTGACAGATGGGATAAGGTTGCTGGAGATGGGGAGCCTGGATGCTGAAATCCCCATTGAAACAAAGGACGAGATCGGCAGGCTGGCCGGAGCGTTCAACCGAATGGTCGAGGCTCTGAGACAGCGGCGTCTTGAGCGTGATGCGGCGCAGAAAGAGATTCGCGCTCTGAACAGGGACCTGGAGCAGCGGGTTGCGCAGAGAACCGCCGCACTAGAATTCTCCAACAAGGAGTTGGAGTCGTTCAACTATTCCATTGCCCATGACCTGTCCGCTCCCCTCGCGCGACTGAAAGGTTTCTGCCGGGCGCTCCAGGAAGATTACGGCGGCAAGCTTGAGGAACAGGGGCACTATTACATCCAACGGCTCTGCATGGTCGGCCAGCAGATGGATGAGGTCATCATGGCAATGAAGGCCGTTTATCGAGTGAGAAATTACGAGATATGCCGGACAGAGATAAACTTGAGCGAAATTGCGGCGGAGGTTATTGCCACTCTCAGAGAAGCTGAGCCGGAGAGGCAGGTAACGGTTCTGTTCGAGCCCGGCTTAACGGTCAATGGGGATGCACATACTTTGAGGCTGGTGTTGGAAAACCTGCTCGGTAATGCCTGGAAGTTCACCGGCAGGGAGCCGGAAGCGCTGATAGAATTCGGGGCCAGCCAGAAGGGGAACGAAACGGTGTTTTTTGTGCGTGATAATGGTGCTGGATTCGACATGCAATATGCCGATAAACTTTTCAAACCTTTTCAATGTTTGCACAGCGCCGACTGTTACCCCGGGACCGGCGTCGGACTAACAATCGTGCAGAGGATAATCAACCTGTATAACGGCGCTGTCTGGCTGGAAAGCGCTGAAGGGAAAGGCACGACGAGTTACTTTACCCTGAATTGAGTTCCTCTCATCCCTACCCCTCATCCTCCGTCTCAGCGTCACCAGGATTACAGCTCCGCAACCGCCTTCCATGCCTTCTCAACGATTTCGCCGGTTGATCCCCCAGATTGACGCAGATCAGGATAATTAATGGAAAGAAAACTTGCAATAAATATTAGCGTGGTATAATTAAGCAATAACGTCTGGAGAGGAGGGCGGATTATGGGAATACTGGTGCTCTACGACGACAACGTTTATGACGTGGTCAATGATGAACATCTGGATTACCTGATTGCTGCACATAAAATCATTGGTTTTCGCCGTTCAAGTGAATGGGTGTTGGTCGGATACGCCCCGCTGAGGGGAGCGGGGGGCGACTACAAGGGGAAAAATAGAAGGTCCGGGGTTGGCAGGAGGGCGATCTTCCCGGCATGATAACCATGGACAGTTTGTCCATTCATTGGGGCAGGGGCTGTTGCATGTAACCCGGCAGCGGTTTTGGAGGAGGCTCTGCCTTCTCGGGGAATAAAAAAAGCCGCATCCGAAGATGCGGCTTTTTTGCTGGGAGTGAAGAATTACTTCGCAGCAGGAGCAGCAGCAGGAGCGGCAGGAGCAGCTTCTTCAACCTTCTTCTCTGCTTTCTTGGCAGCTTTTTTCTTAGCGGTTTTTTTCTTGGCAGGTTTTTTCTCTTCCTTGGCGATCGGCGGATGGCCAGCAGGCATACCGGCAGGAACTGCCTCTTTGGCAGGCTCAACGGCGAAGACAACACCGGCGAATGCTACGGCTACGAGGGCTGCTACGATTGAGGAAATAACTTTTTTCATGATTGATCCCTTTCTTGTTGCTGTGTGATTTAGTAAAACCTGCTTTTCAATAGCAGATACCGTGCCATTGCCATCCAGCTGGGCAACCGGCTGATATTATTGTATTGTCCAGCCCGGGCAAATCGCGCGTTGCCATCTTTTATCCCTTAAATCCTCGAAGTGATACCTCATTTGAGGTTTTTATCAATGGTCCTGCTGGACTCCCCGGCAACGGCTCGTCCGCGTATCCTTGACTCGGGACTTGCCAAGGGCTATTTTCGCGCACGCTGCTCACGGTAGCGGCGCAGCGTGCCGACGGCGGTAAGACAAAACGCCAGCCAGGCGAGGCCGGCTGCCGCGGCGCCCAGCACATCACTGAGAAAATGAGCGCCTAGGTAGATGCGGCTGAAGCCGACCAACAGCACCATGACACACGCGCTGAGGACCGCCCGCACTCGCCAGCGCCAGCTTTTCAGGATGGTGACCGCAAAGAAGGCCAGCACGCCACACAACAACGTGGCCGCCATCGTGTGACCGCTTGGGAAACTGTAGCCGGAGAAGATCATCACGGAATCCGCGAAATCGGGGCGGTTGCGATGGAAAATAACTTTCAACAAAAAAGCCAGGACTGTTCCCCCGGACAGGACCAGCGTTAAGGCCAGCAACCGGTACCAGCAACGCTTCCACCACAGGACGAGCGCGGTGACCAGCGCCACGCATGTCACAGAGGCGGGTGATGCGAGAGCGGTGACGAGTTGTATCACGGTCTGCAATCCGGGGGTCGTGCGCTCATGGATCCATTGTGCAACGTTCCTGTCGATGACGGTCAGCGGGTCGTCGCTCACCACGTCTTCGGCAATGCCGCCGAACAGCCAGGATGCGCCGATGATGCATAACAGGCCGATCGTCAAATGGAGGCCCAGATAACCCTGTGGCGAGAGTCGAGCGATAAGAAATTCCAGCTGCGGCGCAAAGCGTTGGCGCATGGCCGCCACGCGCGGCTGGTCGACGATGGACTGCCAGTGCCTCCTGACATTGACTTCATGCCGTCCCAGCCAGCGCCACAGCCAGCCCAGCCCAATGGCGAAGAGCAGCGCGCCGCCGACGATTTCGCTGGCACGGCCGACCCAGTGCGCGGCCACTCGCCAACTTTCCCCGGCAGCGTAGCCGAGCACGACGAAGGTGATAGCCCAGACGATGCACCCCACCGCATTGATGACGAGAAAACGCAGGTAGTGGATGCGCGACGAGCCAGCGACGAACGGCACCAGCGCCCGCATCAGGTGCAAGAAATGACCGGCGAACACTGCCTTGCCGCCATGTTGCGCGAAGAAATCATCGACGCGGTTCAGGTGCTCCTGGCGCAACCCGAACCGGCGCCCCTGCTGCAGCAGCCACCTCCGCCCCAGCTGCCGCCCGAGTTCGAAGCCGATGCTGTCGCCGATAATCGCGGCGGCCGCAATTACAGAGATGAGGAACCCCGGTGCAAACGCCCCATGGCCTGCCAGGAAGCCGCTAATCAGCACCAGGCTCTCGCCCGGCATGACGAGGCCGAGTAGTGGCTGGCATTCCAGCACCACGATGATGAAGATGACGAGATAACCCCAGTGACCGAGGTGGTTGACGAAATTGAGGAGATAATCCAGCATGTGATTAGTAATACCTCATTTTACATAACTTTTTACAACATATTTCCCCCTTTGCAAGCGGCTTCTCCCGGCGACGTGAACAGAACCACATTTCTGCTATACTTGCCTGCATTGATGTCAAATATTTTATCAGGTAAACGCCGTGTACGTATATACTGCACTGTTTCAGCTTCATCTCTCCAGCCGTTCCCTGAAGGAGAAAAGGGGGATCGTCAAGAGTATTCTGGCGCGGGCCCGCAACAGATTCAACGTTGCGGCGGCCGAGGTGGACCTGCAGGATAAGCACGGAACCGCCATCCTTGCCTTTGTCACGGTGGCTGAAAAAGGTCTTCAGGCCCGCCGCCTTCTGGAAAGCCTGGAAGCATGGCTGGTGGATGAACGGCCGGATGTGGAAGTGGCTGCTGTGGAGATCGAAGAGCGCTGATTAAGGCGGTCGATGGTTGATCGTCGAAAGGCGAGAGCGCAAGTTTGCATTTTCGCTGCTCCATGGTAAGGTTTTAAGACAAAAGAAAAGGAGGAAACATCATGGCGTACACGGCAAAAGACTATGCAAGGCTTATCGGAATGGCGGGTTTCAGCGAAGCGCTGCTGAAAAACCACTTCACCCTCTACCAGGGGTATGTGACCAATACGAACAAGGTGCTGGACACCCTGGAACAGATGCTGAAAGAAGACAAGACCGCCACCTCCGAGTTTGCGGAACTGAAGCGGCGACTCGGTTGGGAATTCAACGGCATGCGGCTCCACGAGTACTATTTTGACAACCTGGGTGGAAATGGGGTAGTCGATAGCAACAGCCGGCTTGCGCGCAAGAAGATTGTGGATTTTGGCAGCATCGAGGCATGGCAAAAGGATTTCAGGGCTGTTGGGGCCATGCGCGGGATTGGCTGGGTGGTCCTGTACCAGGACGATGTCAGCGGCAGGCTCTTTAACTTCTGGATCAATGAGCATGACGAGGGGCATCCGGCGGGCTGCATGCCGATACTGGTCATGGATGTCTTTGAACATGCCTTCATGCTCGATTACGGCTTGAAGCGCGCCGATTACATCGAGGCGTTCTTCAAAAATATCGACTGGAAAGCGGTCGAGGCCCGGTTGAAATAAGCCGGAGGAAACATGAAAGCCTTGATTATCAGTGCGGACAATTTCGAGGACTCGGAACTGCTGGTTCCCTACTACCGGCTGAAGGAGGCGGGCGTCGAGGTGGCAGTGGCCTCCCTGAGTCGCGGGGCCATCACGGGCAAGCACGGCTACGAAGTGGCCGTGGACAAGACCCTTGACGAGGTCAACCCTGACGACTATGCAATCCTGGTTCTCCCCGGAGGGAAGGCGCCGGCCGCGGTGAGAAAAGAGCCGAAGGCGCTGGAGATCGCCCGGAGCTTTTTTGCTCGCAGCAAGCCGGTTGCCGCCATCTGCCACGGGCCGCAGACCTTGATCAGCGCCGGCCTTTTGCAGGGGCGACGCGCCACCTGCTACAGGTCGGTGGCTGATGAACTGAAAGAGGCCGGCGCGCTCTATGAGGACCGGGAGGTGGTGGTTGACGCCAATCTGGTCACGTCCCGACAACCGGCCGATCTCCCCGCGTTCATGCGCGAGACCATGAAACAGCTCGGGCTTTAGCTTGCAGTTCCCAGTGAAAAAGGAGGGAGAGGAGATGAAAAGCATTGCATCAGTTTTTGTTATGGCCCTTGTCTGTATCTTTTTTGCGGTGCAGGCACGGGGAGAGGAAAAGATCTTCCGTGCCACTATCGACAGTGATGGGGTGCAGCGGGTGGAGATTGTGGGGGGAGGCTACTTCTTCAAACCCAACCGGATCATCGTCAAGGTGAATGTGCCGGTGGAGTTGCAGCTCAGAAAAGAATCGGGGGTAGTCCCCCACAATTTCGTGCTCAAGGCGCCTGATGCGGGGATGGATCTCGATCTGTCCCTCGGAACCGAGCCGAAGGTTGTCAAGTTTGTTCCCACCAAGCCGGGCACATACCCCTTTTACTGCAGCAAGAAGTTGCTGTTTTTCGAAAGCCATCGGGAAAAGGGGATGAAGGGGGTGCTGGAGGTGGTGGAATAGGGGTGACGGCTATTGGCTGAGGGTTTAGGCAACAGGCGAAGCAGCGATGCTCCGCCTGTTGTTGTCTGAGCAGGAAAATGAAATGACAGATGCCCGTATTTGCGGTAATTATCCGCTTCACACCACGCGTAAACAGTGCTATGTATTGCATGTTTGTTTCCCGGCAGGTAAATTTCACTTTTAAACCGTCTTTTTGCATGGAGCCGAACAAATGGCAAACGAGGACCTTTCCCGGTTAAAGATAGACAAATCAGCGCCCGGCACACGCCGGCCGCGGCGCAAAAGGCCGCTCTTCTGGGTGGTGATCGGCCTGCTGATCATTGTCATGGTCATACTGGCAATGAAAGGGGTCTTCACGCCGAAGGTGGAGGTGGAAGTGGCTACGGTTTCGCAGGTCTATCCTTCCCAGGCGTTTACCTTGCTGAACGCCAGCGGCTACGTGGTGGCCCAGCGCAAGGCGGCGGTGGCGTCCAAGGCAACGGGCCAGCTGGTATGGCTCGGTGTGGAAGAGGGGAGCCGGGTGGAAGAAGGACAGGTCCTTGCCCGCCTGGAGAACCGTGATGCCATGGCCACACGGGACCAGGCTGCGGCCAACCTCAACAATGCCCGGGCGGGCCTGGAACAGGCAAAGGCTGAGTTGCACGATGCATCCCTTGCCTACGACCGGCAGAGGGACCTGGTTGCCCAGGGGATCGTGGCAAAAGCCGACTATGACAGTGCCGAGGCGCGCTTCAAACGGGCAAAAGCCGGTGTGAGCGGGGCAGAGGCGGGCATCACCGCTGCAACAGCCGCCCTCCGGGGCGCAGATGTGGCCATTGACTATACCTTGATCCGTGCCCCGTTCAAAGCGGTGGTATTGACCAAGAACGCCGACGTGGGTGACATCGTCACGCCGCTTGGGGCGGCAGCCAATGCCAAGGCCGCGGTGGTGACCATTGCCGACATGGCGTCGCTCCAGGTGGAGGCCGATGTTGCCGAATCCAACCTGGAAAAAATCAAGGTGGGCCAGCCGTGCGAGATCACCCTCGATGCACTGCCCGAAGTCCGGTTCCGCGGAGAACTCCACACGATCGTCCCGACTGCCGACCGCTCCAAGGCAACGGTCATGGTCAAGGTCCGTTTTCAGGAGATGGACAGGCGGATTCTCCCGGAGATGAGCGCCAAGGTGGCCTTTCTGGAAAGGCCTGTAAGGAGCGGCGAACAGAAACCGTTCACTGCCCTGAATCCCCGTGCCGTGCTGACACGCAACGGGAAAAAGGTTGTTTTTCTGATAAGGGGTGAGCGGGTGGAGGAGACGCAGATCAGCATCAGCGCGCCGGTCGGCGATATGGTCCGGATCGTCAGCGGTGTGAAGGTGGGGGACAAGGTGGTCTTGAAGCCTCTCGATAAACTCAAGAACGGCTCGCGGATCAAGACGGCGGAAAAATAGAGGCGAAACCTAACGGTATTTTTCAATGGCAAACGATAAATCACCTATTGTCGAAATAACCAACCTCTCCAAGTCCTACCGGCGCGGCAGCCAGGTCATCCCGGTGCTTCAGGAGATCAGCTTCGACATCGCAGCAGGGGAGTTTCTGGCGCTGATGGGTCCGTCCGGTTCCGGGAAGAGCACCCTCCTGAACCTGATCGCCGGGATTGATAAAGCGGACAGCGGCACCATCCGGGTGGGGGGAATTGACATCACCACCCTCTCGGAAATGGAACTCGCTGAATGGCGGGCAGCCAATGTCGGTTTTATCTTCCAGTTTTACAACCTCATACCGGTCCTCACCGCCTATGAGAATGTGGAACTCCCCCTGCTCCTCACCCCCCTCTCCCGGAAAGAGCGACGGGAGCATGTGGAGATGGTCCTTGACGTGGTGGGACTCTCCGACCGGATGGATCACAACCCTTCCCAACTCTCCGGCGGTCAGCAGCAACGGGTTGCCATTGCACGCGCCATTGTCACCGACTCGGCAATTCTCGTAGCAGACGAACCGACCGGAGACCTGGACCGGATTTCGGCCGAAGACATCCTCAGTCTCATGGACCGTCTCGTTCATGAATTCGGCAAGACCATCATCATGGTAACCCACGACCCGCGGGCAGCGGAAAAGGCCCATATCATCAGACATCTGGAAAAAGGGGTTTTGACGGATTCTGAAAGGATAAATCTGCCACAGAGACTCTGAGGCACGGAGATGTCTCTTCTTAATTCTTTTAACCCGGTTTTGTTTTATACGGAGGTGCAATCAAAATGATAACAAGAATGCCCAGAGGTGGCAACGAAGGCGTACGATTCAGTACGCTGAGGAGCCGACTTTGAGCCCAACACAGTTAGCGTTTGATTGCGACTTCGTCTTACTTTTTTTCCATGGCTGCAGTGGCAGGCAAAATTCCTTATGTTCATGCTCAAACTAATCATCCGCAATGCCTTTCGCCACAAGCTCCGCTCTTTCCTTACCGTCCTCGGCGTGGCCATCGCCATTCTCGCCTTCGGTCTCCTGCGCACGTTGGTCGGGCTCTGGTACCTGGGGGTGGAGCAATCGTCCGCCAGCCGCCTCGTCACCCGTAACGCCATCTCCCTCGTTTTTTCACTCCCCATCTCCTATAAAGACCGCATCCGTCAGGTCCCGGGTGTAAAGAGCGTTTCCTGGGGGAACTGGTTCGGCGGCATCTATATCGACGAGAAGAACTTTTTCCCCAATTTCGCCGTGGAGCCGCGGAGCTACTTAGACCTCTATCCGGAATTTGTCCTTGCACCGGCGGAGAGAGATGGCTTTATCCACGACCGGCGGGGAGCGGTGGCCGGACGCAAGCTTGCCGCCAAGTACGGCTGGAAGGTCGGCGACCTGATTACCCTCAGGGGAACCATCTTCCCCGGTCAGTGGGAGTTTGTGCTGCGCGGCATCTACCGCGGCGCCCAGAAAAGCACCGACGAGACTCAGTTCTTCTTCAACTGGGAATATCTCAACGAGACCCTGAAGCGGACCGTGCCACGGCGGGCCGACCAGGCGGGTTTTTACATGATCGGCGTGACCAACCCCGAACTCGCTGCGGAGGTGTCGCAGACGGTTGACAGCACCTTCAGGAACTCACTGGCAGAGACCCTTACAGAGACGGAAAAGGCCTTTCAGTTGAGCTTCGTTTCCATGACGGAGGCGATCATGGTTGCCATCAAGATCGTTTCCTACGTGGTGATCGTCATCATCATGGTGGTGGCGGCCAATACCATGGCCATGACTGCACGGGAGCGGATTGCCGAGTATGCCACACTCAAAACCCTTGGCTTCGGTGCGCGTCACATTGCCGGGATCGTCTTCGGCGAATCGATTGTCATCGCCATGATCGGCGGGGTCGTGGGGGTGATCCTCACCTTTCCGGCGGCCCACTGGATCGAGACTGAACTTTCCCAGTTCTTTCCCGTCTTCAGTGTTTCTCCCCTCACGGTTTACCTGGACATGCTGGCCGCCCTGATTGTCGGGGTGGTGGCGTCCATCTTTCCCACCTGGCGCGGGGCGACGATCTGGATTGCCGACGGGCTTAGGAGGATCGGCTGATGGGCATCCCCTACTACTACAGCTTCAGAAACCTCTTGACCAGGCGGCTGACCACGGCCCTCACCGCATCGGGAATGGCGCTCGTGGTGTTCGTCTTTGCCGCCACCCTCATGCTGGCCGAGGGGCTGCAGAAGACCCTCCTTGAGACCGGCTCCTACGATAACGCGGTGGTGATCCGCAAATCTTCAAACTCAGAGGTGCAGAGCGGCGTGGAGCGGGTCCAGGCCTCTATCGTCGAGAGCCAGCCGGAGGCGGCGATCGGTGCGGACGGGAAGCGGCTTCTGGCCAAGGAGCTGGTGGTGCTCATCAATCTGCCGAAGCGGGGGACGGGCAAACCGGCCAACGTTATTATCCGCGGCATCGGCCCGAGTTCGCTTTTGTTGCGACCCCAGGTAATGCTTGCGGAAGGGCGGATGCCAAAGCCCGGCTCGGCTGAGGTCATCGCCGGTGCCAGCATAGCCAAGCGCTTCAGGGGGGGAGGGATCGGCGAGACCCTCCGATTCGGCATGCGCGACTGGACCGTGGTCGGCATTTTTGATGCGGGGAGTACCGGCTTTTCTTCCGAGATCTGGGGTGATGTGGACCAGCTCATGCAGGCCTTTCGCAGACCGGTATACTCGTCGGTCCTTTTCAAGTTGCGTGATTCCGGCGGGTTCGAACGTTTCAAACAGCGGATCGAGAGTGATCCCCGCCTGACCGTCGAGGCCAAACGCGAAACCAGGTACTACCTGGACCAGTCGGAGGCCATGTCGAAGTTCCTCCGCATCCTGGGAATGGCCTTGACCATTATCTTCTCCCTCGGGGCAATCATCGGGGCGATGATAACCATGTATGCCGCCGTGGCGAACCGGATCGTGGAGATCGGCACCCTGCGGGCGCTCGGGTTCAGGAAGGGGAGCATTCTTGCAGCCTTCATTCTTGAGGCGCTGTTCCTCGGTCTTTTGGGCGGGGTGATCGGGATATTCTTCGCCTCGTTCATGCAGCTCATCACCATTTCCACCATGAACTGGCAGTCCTTTGCCGAGCTGGCCTTCTCCTTTGCCCTGACCTTCGATATTGTCTGGAAATCGCTCGTTTTTTCCCTTGTCATGGGCTTTGTCGGTGGAGTACTGCCGGCATTCCGCGCGGCACGGATGAAAATCGTCGATGCGCTCCGCTCAAGCTGAGATCAACAAAGGGATAATTTCAACAACGCGGGGTATCCTGTCAGCAAAGAGGTTTATTTATGAAACTTTCCAATCTTCGTTCCAGAAACATTGCCTTGTTCATGCTTGTCGTTTCTTTGGCGCTCTATGGCGTTGACTATGCGATGTTTCACCGGGGGAACGAAATCGGTTTCGGCTTCATGGGCAATCTTGCTTTCCTGCCCGTGTACGTGTTGTTTGTTACCTTGATGATCGAGAGGGTGCTCAAGGAAAGGGAACGGGTTGCCATCCGCCAGAAGATGAATATGGTAATCGGCGTCTTTTTCAGTGAGGTCGGAACCATGCTGCTCAGGGACTGTTTCGGTTTTATCCGGGATGCAGAAATGTTGGCTGCCAGGCTGAAAATAACCGCACACTGGACGGCCAAGGATTTCAGCTCAATGATAGGATTCCTGAAGGGGCATGAAATCCTTATGGACAGCGGAAAAGGGGATCTTGCAGCCCTGAAGGCATTCCTCGTGGAGAAACGCGGCTTCATGCTCGGCCTGCTGGAGAACCCCAATCTCCTTGAGCATGACGAGTTCACCGACCTGCTCTGGGCAGTGTTTCACCTGGTCGAGGAGCTGGAGGCACGCAAGTCCCTTGCCGGTCTCCCGGCGGCTGACATGGAACACCTGTCGGGCGACATAAAAAGGGCTTATAACTACCTGCTCCACGAGTGGATCGTCTACATGCGGCATCTGAAAAAGGATTATCCCTATCTCTTCTCTCTGGCGGTCAGGACCAACCCGATGAATCCTGATGCGCGGGTGGAGATTAGGTAGGAGTAACCCAGAAAATATTTGCATTTTTAATGGCTTTACTATAAATTACCCCCTCCATAAACTTCCAGATTCCCTTCCTCCAGGTGATTCGCCTTGCAAAAAAAGAAAACAGTTGCAGATTTGAGAACAGAGATCGACTCTCTGGATGACCGGATGCTGGAGCTCCTGAACCAGCGGGCCTCCCTTGTCATAAAGGTCGGCCGTCTCAAGGCCGGTCAGAAAAGCGATTTCCATGTGCCGAGCCGCGAACGGGAGATATACGAGCGTCTCATTGCCCAGAATCGGGGCCCGTTTCCCAGCGAGGCGCTGAAAAGCGTTTTCCGTGAGATCATTTCAGCTTCCCTCGCCCTGGAAGCACCGATGAAAGTGGCTTTTTTCGGTCCGAAGGCCACCTTCACCCATATGGCGGCCATGCAGCAGTTCGGCCTCTCTGCCGAATTGCTGCCGCAGAAGTCGATACCGGCCGTTTTCGAAGAAGTGGAGAAGGGAAAGGCCTTCTACGGGGTAGTGCCGGTGGAGAACTCCACCGAAGGGATGGTGTCCCATACCCTCGACATGTTCATGGAGAGTGAGCTGAAGATAAACGCCGAGGTGCTTCTGGAGATTCACCATTACCTCCTTTCCCGCACCGGACGCATGGAAGATATTAAGAAGGTCTGTTCCCACCCTCAGCCCATTGCCCAGTGCCGTGACTGGCTGGCCGAGAACCTGCCGAACGTGCCGGTAGTGGACGTGGCTTCCACAGCCGTGGCGGCGCAGATTGTCAGCGAGGACTACACTGCCGCCGCCATTGCCAGTGAACTTGCCGCTTCCATGTACGATCTCAAGGTCGTCCGGGAGCGGATCGAAGACCAGGTCAACAACTACACCCGCTTCCTCGTTATCGGTAAAAAAATGGCGGAAAAGAGCGGTGACGACAAGACATCCCTGATGTTTTCGGTCAAGGATGAGGTCGGCATCCTCTACCACATGCTGGAACCCTTTGCCAAGCGGGGGATAAACCTCTCTAAAATCGAGTCCAGGCCCCTGAAGAGAAAGGCGTGGGAATACATTTTCTTCCTCGACCTCGTTGGTCACATCTCGGATCCGCTGATTGCCGAGGCGGTGCAGGACCTTAAGGGGTGCTGCCAGTTTGTCAAGGTGCTGGGGTCGTATCCGCGGGCGAAATAAATCGGTTCTATGTTCCAAGTTCTAGGTTCTACGTTCGAAATCGTAGAACCTAGAACCTAGAACCTAGAACCTAGAACTCAGGAGTCACCATGCCGCTTATCCAGCGGATGGCCATAATCGGCGTCGGCCTTATCGGTGGGTCGCTGGCCCGCGTCCTCAGTGACAAGGGGGAGGTTGGCGAGGTTGTCGGTATCGGCCGCGGTGAAGCTAATCTGCAGCAGGCCGTCGAACTTGGCGTCATCGACCGTTACTCCCGTGACCCCCTTGTCGGGGTCGAAGGGGCCGACCTGGTCTTTCTTGCCACGCCGGTCTGCTCGATTGTCGAAACGGTGGCCCGCATCGCCCCGGCTCTTGCTCCAGGTTGCGTGATAACCGATGGCGGGAGCGTCAAAGGGGAGATCGTGTCTGCCTGTGAAAAGCTGCTTCCGCCAGGGACATTTTTCGTTGGCGGTCATCCCATCGCCGGCACGGAGAATTCCGGAGTGGCGGCTTCTTTTGCCGCGCTCTATGAGGGGAAACGCTGCATCCTCACCCCGACGGACCGGACCGATGGCGACGCGTTGCGCAAGGTGGCGCGGATGTGGGAAATTGCCGGGAGCGAAGTGGTCTTCATGGATGTGGACAAGCATGACCGGGTGGTGGCGGCAATTTCCCACCTGCCGCACATGGTCGCCTATTCGCTGGTCAATGCGGTAGGCGGTTACGACCGCTTTCCGGAGAACATCCTTAAATACTCGGCCGGCGGTTTCCGGGACTTCACGCGCATCGCTTCCTCTGACCCGGTCATGTGGCGTGATATTGCCTTGATGAACAAGGAGGCGATCCTGGAGATGATGGACTTCTTTTCCGGGCATTTCGCCACGTTGCGCAACCTGGTGGCGGCGGGAGACGCCAAGGCACTTGAAGATTTCTTCGCCCGCTCCAAGCAGAGCCGGGACGCTATTTTGTAGAATCAGTGAGTTGTTGAGGGGTGAGTAGTAAAGATATTTTCTCAACGATTCAACCACTCAACTGATTTAAGGGAAACCACGTGCAAACCTACAGTATAAAGCCAGCCAAGGCAATTCGCGGCGAAATAACGGTTCCCGGCGACAAGTCCATCTCCCACCGTTCCATCATGCTCGGCTCTATTGCCCGGGGGACAACCACCGTCTGCGGGTTTCTCCGTGGTGAGGACAATATGGCCACCCTTAATGCCTTCCGTGCCATGGGGGTTGAGATTCGGGATGACGGCGAAACGCTGCGGATCGAGGGGCAGGGTCTCCACGGCCTGGCGGAGCCTGCCGATATCCTTGACTGCGGAAACTCCGGGACCTCGATGCGGCTGATGACCGGTCTCCTTGCCGGTCAGAGGTTCTTCTCTGTCCTGACCGGTGACCAGTATCTGCGCAACAGGCCGATGAAACGGGTTCTGGAGCCGCTTCAGCGGATGGGAGCGACTATTTTCGGCCGAGCCGGCGGTGATAAGGCGCCGCTGGCCATTGTCGGGAGAGAGCTTGCCGGTATTTCGTATTCTTCGCCGGTGTCGAGCGCCCAGGTAAAATCGGCGATTCTGCTCGCCGGTCTCTATGCAGACGGCGATACGGAGGTCAGCGAACCCCACCTCTCCCGCGACCACTCAGAGAGAATGCTCCGCTATTTCGGCGCTGATATCGAAACCTTCCCTTCCGGGGTGCGGCTGCGTGGCGGCCGTCAACTGGAGGGGCGCGGCATAACGGTACCCGGCGACATTTCCTCGGCTGCCTTCTTTATCGTCGCCGCATTGATCGTCCCCGGATCCGAGCTTCTCATCAAGGGGGTCGGCGTCAATCCGACCCGGACCGGAATTATTGATATACTGACCGCCATGGGCGCAGCCATAACGATGGTGAACAGCCGTGAAATCTCCGGTGAGCCGGTGGCTGACCTGCTGGTTCGGTCGTCGAAGCTGAATGGGATCGAGATCGGCGGTGACCTGGTGCCGCGTGCCATCGATGAGTTTCCCGTTATCTGTGTCGCCGCATCCTGTGCTTCCGGACGGACCGTTATCCGGGATGCCAGGGAATTGCGCGTCAAGGAGACCGACCGTATCGCGGCAATGGCCGTCAACCTGGGGAAGATCGGGGTGAATGTGGTTGAAACCGAGGATGGCATGGAACTGGAAGGTGTGGAGCGCTTTGCCGGCGGTACGGTGGAAAGTTTCGGCGATCACCGCATCGCCATGTCCCTGCTGATCGCAGGCCTTGCAGCGCGGAATGAGATCACCGTTAACGATGTGGAGTGTATTGCCACCTCCTTTCCCAATTTTACCTCCCTGCTGGAAAAGGTAGCGTCCCCATGAGCGGAGCGGTTTCCGCCGGGCGGAGAAACGGCTTGATCGTGGCCATTGACGGACCTTCCGGAGCGGGAAAGAGCACCATTACCCGGCTCCTTGCTGAACGTCTCGGCTATATCCATGTCGACACGGGTGCCATGTTCCGCGCCATTGCCCTCAGTGCCGGACGCTCCGGTGTTGCCGTTGACGATGACGACGCTCTGGCCGAGCTCTGCCGCCAGGCTGACATCACGTTCATGCGGGATGACGGCTGCTGCCGGGTGATGCTCAATGGTGAGGATGTCTCAGCCGCCATCCGTACCCCCGAGATCAGTGCCCTGACCTCTAGGATATCGGCCAAAAAACCTGTGCGAGACAGCCTCCTTGAGCTACAACGGCGGATGGGGCAGGATGGCGGGGTAATCCTGGAGGGGCGTGACATCGGCACCGTGGTTTTTCCCGACGCTGAGGTGAAATTTTTCCTTTCCGCTTCTGCGGAGGAACGGGGAAGACGCCGCTATCTGGAGTTGACGGCAAAGGGGGAGGCTGCCACCCTGGAAGAGACCATTGCCGAAGCGGTTAAGCGCGACCGGCAGGATGAAAACCGTGAGCATGCCCCTTTGTGCCGGGCCGTTGATGCCGTTGAGATCGATTCGACCGGCTTGACCATAGAGGATGTCCTGACGGCTATGGAACGGATTATAAGGGAAAAGTTGAAGGCTTGCGGCTAAAGGCCAAAAGGTTTTTTTCATTTTTGGTTTTTGCCACAGCCTTTTCAGGGGTGATATATGGAAGTCATACTTGCCAAACAGGCCGGATTTTGCTTCGGGGTGAAGAGGGCTACGCAGATGGCCTTCGAGGCTGCCGATAAGGGGGGGAAGACTTTCACCCTCGGTCCCATAATACACTCGCCCCAGGTGGTGCAGAAGCTGGAAGAAATGGGCGTAAAAGTGCTCAACAACATTTCGGCCATGGTTGAAGGGACCATCATCATCCGTTCCCACGGTGTTGCTTCAGATGAGCTGGAAGAGGCTGTGCGTAAGGAACTGGAGATTGTCGACGCCACCTGCCCGTTTGTCAAGAAGGCCCAGGAGCATGTTGAGAGCCTCTCCCAGACCGGTTATGACGTAGTGGTGGTGGGGGATGCCGACCATCCCGAGGTACAGGGGATAGTGTCCTATGCCACAGGGAAGGTCTATGTGGTCGGTTCCGGCGAGGAAGCTGCCAGGTTGCCTAAAATGGGGAAAATCGGGGTCGTTGCCCAAACAACCCAGTCTTTCGAGAACCTGAAAAACGTGGTTACCGAGTGCCTCACCAAGGGGGGGGAGATCCGCGTTTTTCATACCATCTGCGATGCGACGGCGGTGCGCCAGGAGGAAGCGAAGACTCTTGCCAGGCAGGTTGACTGCATGATCGTGATCGGCGGCTACAACAGCGCCAATACCAAGCGTCTTGCCGAGGTCTGCACCGAGCTCCAGCCGAAAACTTACCATATAGAAAAGGCGCAGCAACTTAACCAGCAATGGTTTAAAGGGGTGAAAAAGGTTGGCGTCACTGCTGGCGCATCGACTCCCAAGTGGCTGATTGACGAGGTGCTGGAACAGATAGAAAAGTTTAATAGGGATAAAATCCATTGAATTTTTCAGCAGATGTGATAAATTAGCTTGATTTTTATACGGAGAATATTTGAGGGGGTAGTTTTAATGGGCGAAGACAAGAAAAGATATGCCGATCAGGCGGTTACATGATACGGATGAGGATGTTGAGCACGAAGATCTGGGTGAGTTTGCCGAGCTTTATCAGGACAGCCTGAGCCAGCCACAGTCCGGTGAAATAGTAAAGGGCGTGGTGGTGCAGATCGAAGCCGATTGCGTGCTGGTCGATGTGGGATACAAGTCTGAAGGGTGCATCCGCATCAACGAGTTCATGGATGAAAACGGGGAGCTGAACGTCAAGATCGGCGACACCGTCCATGTTTTCTTTGAGAGGGGCGAAAATATCCGTGGCCACATGGTCCTTTCCAAGAAAAAGGCCGAGTCGCAGGTCGCCTGGGAAGCTATTACCGCCGCCGGAGAAGACGGGATAATCGAAGGGAAGATTACCGGCAAGGTTAAGGGTGGCCTGATTGTTGATGTTGGCGTAGAAGCCTTCCTCCCCGCTTCCCAGGTGGACATAAGGCCTGGCGGAAACCTTGACCGGTTTATCGGCCAAACCTGCACATTCAAGATTCTGAAGATGAACCGTAAGCGGGGCAACATCGTCCTTTCCCGCAGAGCCATCCTGGAAGAGGAGCGTGATAAGGCCAGGACCACCACTCTGGCCAACCTGGCCGAAGGGGACATCCTCGAGGGTGTTGTCAAGAACATCGCCGATTATGGTGCATTTGTGGATCTTGGCGGTGTTGACGGGCTGCTTCACGTCACCGACATGTCCTGGGGGAGACTGGGGCATCCTTCCGAGGCAGTAAAGGTCGGTGAAACCATCAAGGTTAAGGTGTTGAAGTACGACCAGGAAAAGGGGAAGATATCCCTTGGCCTCAAGCAGACGATGGCTGATCCCTGGCTGAATGTTGAAGACAGATATCAGATTGGCGAAAGGGTAAAGGGGAGGGTTGTCAGCCTCACCGAGTATGGCGCTTTTATTGCCCTCGAAGAAGGGGTCGAGGGGTTGGTGCACATTTCCGAGATGTCCTGGACCAAGCGGGTGCGCCATCCTTCCGAACTGCTCAAGGTGGGGGATGAAGTTGAAGCAGTAATTCTCGGCGTTGACACCTCTAACCGCCGAATATCGCTTGGACTTAAGCAGACCGAGGTGAATCCATGGACTGTCATCGGTGATAGGTATCCGGTCGGGACAAAGATAGAAGGGCAGATCAAAAATATCACTGATTTTGGCGTGTTCATCGGCATTGAGGACGGAATAGACGGCCTGGTCCATGTTTCCGACATATCCTGGACCAAACGGATTAAGCACCCCGGTGAGCTGTTCAGCAAGGGGCAGATCGTTCAAGCAGTTGTCCTTAACATAGATGCGGAAAACGAGCGGCTTTCCCTGGGAATCAAACAAATGATGCCTGACCCGTGGAGTGAAATACCTGGAAGATATAAACCCGGCACGCGCATCAAGGGAAAGGTTACTTCCATTACAGATTTCGGTCTGTTCATGGAGATTGAGGAAGGTATTGAGGGGCTTGTTCATATTTCAGAGCTTTCGCAGGAAAAGCTGGCTTCAACGAAGGACTTCGCTGCTGCTGTTGGTGATGAGCTTGACGCAGTAGTGCTCAGCGTAGACACGGTTGAAAAAAAGATCGCCCTTTCCATCAAGTCTCTCCAGACTGCCATTGATAAAGCTGAACTCGCTTCCTATATGGGATCACAGGGCGAAGCCACTTCAAACCTTGGGGCCTTGCTGGAAGGATTAAAGAAAAATGGTGATGAGCAGCAGTCTGAATAGCTAATTCTCTTTAAGTCTTGTGATTGTAACTATAATTGTAGCATGAGGTGTTTGAATGACTAAGAGTGAGCTGGTGGACAAACTGGTAGAGTCAAACGGTATTCTGACCCGTAAAGAGTCGGAAGTGATAGTTTCCCTTGTTTTTGATTCTATGAGCGAAGCGCTCAAAGAGGGCGAAAAGGTGGAAATTCGCGGTTTTGGCAGCTTCACCGTTAGGGATCGTGAGGCCCGCGAGGCACGTAATCCTAAAAGTGGTGAACTGGTCAAGATCCCTTCCAAAAAAACGCCATTTTTCAAGACCGGCAAGGATCTCCGTGAGAGGGTCAACAATCCCTAAGTGTGGTGGGAACTGATTTCACTCGCCACATGAAGAGCCCGGGTGGCGGAATTGGTAGACGCAAGGGACTTAAAATCCCTCGTTCGCAAGGACGTACCGGTTCGATTCCGGTCCCGGGCACCAAGTAAAAGTCCAACAAGGTATTAAGTTGTCCGAAAGGCCCTGAGAAATCAGGGCTTTTTTTCGAGTAGCCACGTGCTTCACAGGAGCCAAGCCATGAAATTACTCTGTTGTCGTTCGTTACACCGCCTTTTCCGATTATTAGTCCTGATTGGCACGGTGCTGGCGCTGGCGGCCTGCGCCGCCAAGATGGTAACGGTCACTGTCCCGCCCCGCATGGCACTTTTCACGTACTCCTCTATCGGCGTGATCGAGTTCGTCTCCCCGCAGTCTGGACCGATTGGGGCCGACGCTACCAGAAAATTCATCGCCAATCTCCATGGCGCCCAGCCGGGGATTCGCATCCTTGAGCTCGGCAGCCTGGCAAAGGTTCTCCAGGAGGTGGGACACACTGAGCTGGACTTCCGGGCCATCCGTGCCATCGGCGAAAAATACGGCGTTGCGGCAGTGCTGACCGGCACAATCGAGCTTTCGGAACCGCGGACCAATGTGAACATCTCTACCAGTCTCTCCTCAATCTCGGCCAAAGCCAAGGTTGACGGCCGAATGAGCGCTACACTCTTGGAGACCGACAGCGGCGCCAGCTCATGGAGCAATTCCTCCTGGGGAAATTGGACCGTTGGGGGCATAAGCCTCAGCAGCGACGGCAACGTCAACGCCGGCTACCACTATCCCCAGGAGAAGCAGGACCAGATACTCACTGCATTGATCAACGCGTTGAACGGTGATTTCTGGTCGACCTACGAGAGGAGAAGGGTCGAAGAGGAAGAATGATGGACGGCAAAAAGGGGGGGCGCCTTGCTTTACATCTTCAAGGAGGATTTGCTGAGACATGGCGGGGGATAGCTCATTGTTTGAGGCAGATGGAATAATCCGTTCCTGCAGGCTCTTCGCGGTTGACAGGGGGCGGAGAGTGTGTGGGATTGATCGATTTAGCCGGCTTGCGGAAGAATAGTTCTCTCAGGAGATTTTATTTGCTGCTTTCTGTTATGGAGGAGTAAGAACCGTAAAGCTCCATGTGAATGGATTAGTCATCAAATTTCCCGCCAAGTCCTTGACTCGTATGGCACAATACCGCCTGGAATTCTACTCATTGCCGTTTCCATCACATTGGCTTATTTCCATGATATCTTTTTTTATGTTATGGTCAATCGGCGTGGCGTTTTTCCTTTCCCGGCAAAGGGACCCGTTCCGCTATTTGTTTGATTAATATTTTGATGCTTGGCAAGGAGGAGAAAATTCAATATGTCTACATCTTATATTTGTCCTGATTCTGCTACATGCAGTATGCAGCCTGTTTGCAGTGATTTGATAACCTTAGAAGTTAACAACCAGTTTGTTTTGTGGCAAAAAGATTTCGCAAGTACCATGATAAAACATTACCATGATCACGGAGTACCTTACCGAATTCATAGGAACTGTGCCCATCCCGACTGGCAAACCATGAAAAGCATTTAAAGGGGCCGCAAACCTCTGGCGGCTGACTCGCATCTCTTCGTGTCCCATCGCACCCATCTCCCTGCTGTGTCAGGTCATTTCCTGCAAGAAATTCCGGCGTCCCGAACTTCCATCGAGACACTGCCATGCTTTTTTTCAAAAAAGCAAAGAATATTTTACGTTATCCCCAAATCACCAGATGCAAAGCCCGATACAGAGACTTCCTCCGTCGTGAAAAAGCCCGTCTGTCATCTTTTTGCCACCTTCCGCTTCGCCGCAAGCCGCGCGCGGAGCGCGGGAAGCTCTAGGCAATTGAGGATATCTCCCTTTTCGAGCCACCCACGCCGGGCGATGGCGACGCCGTAGGAGAGAGTGTCGAACTGGCTCAGTACGTGGGCATCGGTATTGACGGCCAGAAGGACTCCCGCCTCCTTCGCTCGCCGGGCCCAGAAGTCATTGAGATCGAGGCGCATCGGATAGGCGTTGATCTCAAGGGCCGTGCCGGTCTCCCGCGCCACCCGCACGACCTCCTCCAGATCCACCTCATAGGGGTCCCGCTCGCCGATGAGCCTCCCGGTGGGGTGGGCTATGATGTGGACATTGGGGTTGCGCATTGCGGCGCAGATCCGGGCGGTGATCTGCTCCCGTGTCTGCTTGAAGCCCGAGTGGATGGAGGCGACGACGATGTCGAGCTCCGCCAGGACCTCCTCCGGGAAGTCGAGGGTCCCGTCACCCCGGATGTCCATCTCGGTGCCGTGGAGGATGGTGAACCCTGTAAGCTTCCGGTTAACCGCATCGACCTCCCGCCGCTGCTCCCGGAGCCGCTCCGGGGTGAGTCCGTGGGCCACCCCGAGCCCCCGGGAGTGGTCGGTGAGGGCTATGTATGTGAACCCCCGATCCTTCGCCGCGGCGAGAGGATACTCTTATCATAAGCGGGTTCCACCAAAATGCAACTTGACCAACTGAGACCGGGTCCTTTTTGTGCATGACAGCCGATGATGGATATGTTGACGCAGATTTAGCGGTCATGGTATGGTACTATACTTAAATGCCCTGATACCCTTTGCCGGTACTGCGGTTCATGAGCCGGCAGACGAAGGATTCTCCACTCTTTAGTAAGTTAGAAGTTATTTTCTGCGCTTTTCTGGCAGAAAATAACTTCGTTAACGCACTTATCCTGTTTATCAGGGCTAGGGACTAGAACATGTACCTCGAATATTTCGGCTTCAGGGAAAAACCTTTCTCAGTCACGCCCAATCCCCGCTTCATATTCCTCAGCAAAAATCATCGGGAGGCGTTTGCCCATCTATTGTACGGTACCAACAACCATGCCGGTTTTATCGAGCTGACCGGCGAGGTGGGAACCGGTAAGACCACTGTTTTACGCACATTCCTCAACCAGCTTGACGACGACAGCCACCGCACCGCCCTTATTTTCAACCCATGCCTGTCATCGCTGGAACTTCTCCGAGGCATCAACCGGGAGTTCGGCCTTCTCCACGAAAACCTGTCCAAGGCAGAGCTCCTCGAAGCGTTAAACACGTTTCTTCTCGAGCAGAAAGCTGCAGGGCGTAATGTGGTCCTGGTGATCGACGAGGCGCAAAATCTGGAGTCGGAGGTGCTGGAACAGATCAGACTCATCTCTAACCTGGAGACGGAGACGGACAAGCTGATTCAGATCGTCCTGGCTGGCCAGCCCGAACTTGAAGAGCTTCTGGAAAAACCCGAGTTGCGCCAGCTGACGCAGCGGATTACGGTGCGCTACCATCTGCTCCCCATGGATTTCGAGGACACAAAAGGGTACATTGAGCATCGCCTCGAGCTTGCCGGTGGTGCTGTGATCTTTTCAGACAAGGCCCTTAAGCGTTTGTTCCGTTACTCCGGTGGCGTTCCCCGCCTTATCAACATTGCCTGCGACCGTGTGCTCCTGATCGGCTATGGCGAAGGGAGTCGCGAGATAAGCGGTGCGATGGCGACGGCTGCTGTTGCGGAGCTCCGCAGGGGAGGAAGACCAAAGAGATTTTTGAGCCAATTCCGCCTGGCAGCTCTTGCTGCTCTGCTTGTATGCCTGCTGGTGTGGGCCTATGTTCTTTCGGCTGCCAGGCCGGCTCTGCCCGTTCCTCGGCCGCAACCGCCGGCAGCGGTTATGCCGAGCTCTCTCGAAACCCTGCGGAGAGGATTTTCAGCAACGGGTGAATCTAAGAGCAAGCTTATTGCTTTTAATGCGCTTGCCAGGCTCTGGAGTGTCGCACCGGCAACAATCATTCATTCGGCGAATAAGTCAAAGGACCTGGAATCGCTGGCACAGCAGCGGGGGCTCCGGCTCACACGGTTCACGGGAAGTCTTGACCTGCTCCTGCGCAGCGATACACCTGCCATCCTTGAGTTCACCATCCCCGGGCTCACCGGCAAGCGTTACCTGGCCCTGATCGGCACGGAACGTGGCCGGTTGCTGATTGCGCCATCTCTGGCAGGCAAGCAGTCACTCGGCAGTGAGGAGCTCAAGGCCCTCTGGTCGGGCAATGCATACCTGCTCTGGAAAAATTATTACAAGGTTCGTTTCACGAGCACTTTAGGGAGCCGTGGCTGGAGGGTACATAACCTGCAGCAGCTTCTTGCCGGGGCCGGGGTCTACGACAGACAGCCGTCCGGCATCTTTGATGCCGCCACTGTCGGTGCTCTCAAGAAATATCAGGCTGCGCGGGGCCTTGAACCGGACGGCAGACCAGGGGCATTGACCCTCATTTCCCTCTACCAGGAAGGCAGGGAGTTTGCTACCCCGAAGCTGGGAAAAAAGGGGGAAAGCAAACGATGAGTTCCATTCTGAAGGCCCTACAAAAAGTGGAAGAAGAGAAGGCTGCCCGCCGCAATGCAGATCGTTTCTCCGGCGAGATAAGCAGAACCCGTCAAAAGCGCGGCGAGAAACCCCGTTGGCTGCTCCCTGTTGCAATGATTATCGTTGTCGTTGTGGCGGTACTGGCCACCTATGTGCTGATGGGAGGTTTTTCACAGGGCAGGCGGCAAACAGTGCCGCAGGCCGGGATGGAAGCGGCGGCTCCCCCGCCACAGAGCAGACCGGTTGAGAGTTCTCTGCCCCCGTCCGCTGTTCCACCCGTTTCCGATCCCGTTACAGTGCAGCCGAAGATAAGAAGGCCGGTCGCTGTCAAGGTCCCCTCAGCGCCGTCAACAGGGAATGAATTGCCGGAATCGGCTGCCGCTGCCGAGGATGATAAGGCTTATTCCCCGACGGTCAGCGCCGAGCCTCCCGCCATGAGAGCGGTTGAACCACCCACCGAGCGCACGGCGGGTGCCCTTTCCCTTGCCCCTCATGATGCGTCCGATCTCACGGTGAGCGGCATTGCCTGGCAAAAGGAGAGTACCTCGCGGCTGGCGGTGGTGAACGGTGTTCCAGTTATACAGGGGGCGGTAGTGGCGGGGGCCAGGGTTGAGGAGATACTTCCCGACAGGGTACGCTTTACCCGGGGGGATAGCCGCAGCTTTGAGGTTTTTCTCGGCAAGACGTCGGCTGATAAATAACCGAAACTTCGATGCAGCTGGCGATGGCACGAAGAACGGCGCATAACGGTGATTTCATAAACGGGAGCCCACGACATTGGACAGCTTGAATGCCAAGAACGCAGATGAAGATTGGGAGTCGCTCTGTGAGCAGTGCGGCCTTTGCTGCTTCGAGAAAATTGAAGATGAAGACGGCACGATCTTCTTCACGTCTACTCCCTGCCGCTATTTTGATGTGGTGAGCAGGCAGTGCAAGATTTACGAGCGGCGTTTTGAAATATTCCCGGGGTGTATCAAGCTGACTGAGGAGTTGGTGAGGGATCTCCGTTGGCTCCATGATGACTGCGGTTATCGGAAAGCCCAGGGTTTAAAGCGGCAACGGAAAGGCCGTGGTAGTAGACAGTGAGTAGTCAGTAGTGAGAGATACTTTTTGTCGTTTACTGATTTTTGAAAACAGGAGTTGCAACCTTGCAAAAGACCTTAGTAGAGAGCACGACCGCCCTTACCCTGGTCAGGGGGGGGAGGGACAAGGCACAGAAGTTTAATGCGCTTTCTCTTGCCGAGAAAAGCCATTATCTGCAAGGTGTCACTGCCAAAGAGCGCATGGACCTGATAATCGGTGATCCGGAAGGGGAACTTCTTGTCAGATCCATGGATCCGCAGGAATTCTTCTGGATGATCAAGGATATCGGCGAAACGGATGCCCTGGAGCTCCTCCAGCTTGCTTCGCCGGAACAGTGCCTGTTTCTCCTCGACATTGAGTCATGGGCAAAATGGTCCTTTTCCACCGATAAGGCCGTGGAATGGCTCGGTTACCTGCTGGAAGGGGGGGATGAAAGGATCAGGGACCTCCTGCCGCAGCTTGACCATGAACTGCTCCTGCTCCTCTTCAACAAGGAGCTCATTGTCGGCGGCGGCGTCGGCGACATGACCAATGATGAAGAGCGGCTGGCAGACTGGGACCACACGTTTGACGATATGTTCATGCTCACCTTCAAAATCCCCAAACACAGTGAGGTCGTCGGCAGGTTCCTGGAGAGCATCTACCGGCTTGACCATGGACTCTACGTTGCCCTCATGGAAGGGGTGAAGAATGACATCGATGCGGAGCTGGAGGATTTCTGTTTCCGGTTCAGATCCGGCCGGTTGGCCGATATGGGTTTCCCCCCCCTTGACGAGGCACTTTCCATCTATGCCCGCCTCAATCCCGACACCTTCGCCGTCCTCGGCGAAAAGGAACTTCTGCCGGCAGACACCGGGGCGCGTCTTCCCGTGCCGATCGGAGACGATAATACCCTGCTGCAGAGGGCCTTGGCCCTGGTTGATACTGCGGAACTGCGCATGGAGCTGAACTACCTGATTAACACTGCGTTGGTTGCCGACGAGACGGCATTTTCCGATACAGCGGCGATGCGCTCAGTCGCTCAGAGGGTTTACGGCTATCTGAATATCGCCCTCGAGTTTCTCTGTGAGGGGAACGTCAATAAAGCGGCTGAGGTTCTGGCCGGCGAAGAGCTGAAACGGCTCTTCCGGCTGGGTTACAGTATTCTCCTCCGGATCAGGGCCAGGGCAGAGAAGCAGGAAAGTGACAACCATGCTACCAACAAGCTCCTGAACGGCCTGAAAAGCAAGCGGCCCAGGTTCTACCGCGGCCTTGATCCCGACGGGATTGACGGGTATCGTGAATTCAGGTCGATGAGCGATGTCGCCATGGTCGATGAATTCTTGCGCCGGCTGGAAACGAGTTGACCCTTCGCGGCGGCTGATATTGTGTTGAATTCTCCAAGCTGGCCGGATTGCCAATTGCAGCCATCGTCATGGTTGCATAAGCGTGGTCCGGCCAACCTTTCACTCTTGCTGCCCTTGATATTCCTGATATTACCCGTAAAATTTTAGATGTGACAATGTCCGACAAATCCGCACCGGACCGTAAGGGGGGGCACCTTGATAAAGATTGCAGCAGGCATCCTGTTCCTGATTTCCATTGTCATTGCCATCTCCCCTGGCCAGTGTCGTGCAGATGGGGGTTGGCAGGCAGTCGGCATCAGGGGTGGGATTTCAGCCACGCCAAAGCATGAATTTTTTCATCAGTACGAAGCATTTGCAGTCTATGGACTGCCATGGGAGTGGCGAGCGACTTCAGGGTGGGGCCTGACACCGCAGCTAAACACCACTGCCGGCGCTCTTCTCAGCGAAGGAGAAACCGTCTTCATCGGTTCCGCCGGGCCGGGGCTCTCCCTCGACAAAACGGGAAACGGCCTAGCCCTTGATGCGGGGATTAATGTCGTTATCCTGAGTAACGATACATTCGGCGAGCAGGATTTTAACGGACTCCTTCAGTTCATGGCACATGTGGGCCTTACCTACCGTTTTGACGGGGGGATGGGGTTAGGATACCGCTTTCAGCATTTGTCAAACGGACACATTAATGGCCGTGGCAATCCCGGGCTTGACCTGCACATGGTCGGATTGAGCTGGCATTTCTGACGTCAATTCATGCTCGGGTGAGAGCCGTGATACTAATTGTCAAACATCAGATTGCGTTCAAAATCCATTGAGTGGGAAAGACGTTTGGCGTCATCCATAGTGATGATGCCCTGTTTGTACAGTTGAAGCAGATGTTGATCGAGGGTCTGCATCTGATAGAGGGACTGTCCATTTTCTATATGCTTCCCAATCTCTTCGAGGCGTCCATCCCTGATACAAGCCTGGATCGTTGAGGTAGCGCGCATCACCTCTACGACCGGAAAAATATTTTCGCCGGATTTATCTTTAACCAGACGCAAGGATATGATCGCTACGAGGATATCCGCCAACCTATGCCGGATAATCTCCTGCGACTCCGGCGGAAAGTGGCCGATCATCCGGTTGATGGTGGATACAGCGCTTTGGGTATGAAGGGTTGAGAGCACCAGGTGACCCGTTTCTGCGGCTTTGATGCAGGCATCGATGGTTTCCATGTCACGCATTTCCCCGACCATAATGACATCCGGGTCCATACGCAGAGCGCCTTTCAGGGCCGAGTTGAAACTAGCCGTGTCAATACCTACTTCTCTCTGGATGATACAGCTTTTTTGCGAGGTAAAGAGAAACTCTATGGGGTCTTCGATGGTGATCAGGTTGTAACTGTAGTTCTCGTTGATGAAGTTGAGCATGGAAGCCAGGGTTGTCGATTTGCCGTTGCCGGTGGGACCCGTGACGATTACAAGGCCGTTCGGCACCGATGCGATTTCCCCAAGAACGGCTGGCAGGTGCAATTCCTGGAATGAACCTATTTGGGGCGGGATGACCCGCATGATAATGCCGAAATGACCTCGCTGACGGAAGATGCTGGCACGGAAGCGTCCGCCGCTTGGCAGTGAATAGGAAGCATCCAACTCTTTCAACTCACTGCTCAGTTGCCGGCCGTTGTGCTCCAAAATTGTCTTAGCGATAAATTCGGTATCTGCGCTCGTCAGTTTTGGCAGCTTGGAGCGTATGAGTTGACCCCGTCCCCGGAAAAATGGGGGGTTGTCCACTTCAAAATGGAGATCTGAAACTTTTTTCTGGAAGGCGATTTCCAGTATCTGGCCCAAGGTATTAGCGTCCATAAAAGTCCTTCCCTAAAGGTATTGGTTTGAGCAAGCTATTGCGGTAGAGACGGGTGATTAATCTTTTTCCGGTAGAGGGCGTTGTCCAGCACCAGGCCCGCATGCCGCGCAAGAATGTCCAGCAGCTCGAGCTGCGGCGGAGTTGCCGCTTTGGAGCCAAAATCACCATAGATGAGGGCGATGACCCGGCCAAAGCTCTTCATGGGCGCCAGGAGTACGTGTGAACTGTGCGGGGCACCGATTTCCGTGAAAAGATGGCTTTTTGCCAGCGCGTCATCTGTTTGTCCATAAAACAGCTTCCCTGATGCGATCACATCCTGAAATACCGATGGCTGTGTAAGGGGTATTTTAAACCTCATGGGCAGGGTTGCTCCGGAGCTCTTGTCGGCCTTGACGCCGATCCCTCTTTCGGCAATCAGCTCCGATTTGCCGACGATAAAGGTGATGGATCTCTCAAACATGGCTGATGCAAACCGCAGGAGAACAAAGGAGACGTCAGGAGCGTCCTTCAGACCGTTGAGAGAAAAGATGCTGTCCCTGAATTGACGTAAGACCTGCTGGCCCGGAGCGGCGAAAGACCTTTTCAGGCGGGAGAGAAATGCATCGAGGAATGCTATCGTGTCCGCAACAAAGGTATCTTTTCGTTCCCCCATGCCGGGGCTTGGGAAAACAGCTGTTGCACCCGTTTGCAATGCCTGTAAGGAGAAATCATAATCGCCCGGAGAGACCAGCTGAAAGACGGAAACCTGCGGATATTTTTCAAGCTTCTCCTGCAGCAGTCTGAAGATGTTTTCCGCGGAAAATCTTCCCCCGGCCTTTTCCGGGGGAGCGATTACGAGAGCAGGTATGAGTCCTTTGGCGAGTGACTGGTTAATAATAAGGTCGAGATTCACTTCCTCGTCGGTAGTGAAGACAAAAAAACCTTCATGGGTGCAGACGGTTTTGACGGTGTGCTTGATGAACTCGTCCTGGCTGAACACTATGACCGCCTGAGACAATCCGTCTGACGCCGCAGCGGCTTCAACGGCCTTTGAAGTTCCGGAGAATTTATCCATAAAGGAGAAAAACTTCTCCTGCTCAGTTACTGGTATCCCCCTTAATTCGTCCCTGATTTTTTGACGATGGATTTCGGTCGGGTCATAATTTTTAACTCCCAGAAAAACATCCGGGATTTTCCTCTCGAGGTTATCGAGATCGTCCAAACCAAGGTCATTGGCCGAGATGTCCTGCCATTCCCGGTTGGTGTCGAATGCTCCATCCGCCGGGGCCTCGACCGCTGAGAAGGTTTCTCCCGCCAACGTGCCGTCACGCATCTTTTCATCATAGATGCGAAGGGCGTCCATTAAAACGCTCTGCGTATTCATATGGAGATTCTGATGCAGTTTTTCCGGGAAATAGCGGAATTCATCGGAAACGAATAATTTATCAACATCGAGGTCGAAGCTACCTTTCGTCCACGTCAAGACATCGACGATGGTCATCTCGATAAGGGTTTCCAGCCCTTTATAGGCATCTTCCTTGTTGATATTTCCGTTTTCAATCAACATTGCAATTAATGGAAGTCGCTGTTCTCCGGCATTCTTCTGTTCTAGAAGGGCTTTCTCCAGTTCTTCGTGGGTGATGGTGTTCATTTCCACCAGAATCTGCCCGATACGCGGGCTATTATTCAGGTGATTCGCACTGACAATATAACCGTCGTTAAAGACCAGTTGACTTTCACCTTTGCTGCTCCTGAGAGAAAGGGTGCCTGATTTTTTGGTCGCATGAAGCAGTTGTATTACATCGACAACGGGCAAGTGCTCTAAATCGCCGGTAAAGGACATGCGACTCTACCCTCCCTTTTCAATAAAATCCCTTGATAGTTATTATTAGAAAGTCATGGAAAAAGCAAGTTTTTCGTGTGAAACGGCAATTGAATAATTCAGGAGTATCCCTGTATTGTCCCGGATTCGGGCAGGTCGGGCATCGGCAGAAAAGGATTGCCGTCGGAAGGTCAATAATGATATAAAGATAGCAGCATGTGAACCACAGGGATCACCCCTGTGGTTTTTTATTTGTCAAACAAGGGAGCACGACGCATGATAAGCGCAACAAACATCAGCCTTTCCTACGGCAAGAGGGTTATATTCAAAGACGTCAACATAAAGTTCGCGCCGGGGAACTGCTATGGCCTGATCGGAGCCAATGGTGCAGGGAAATCCACCTTTCTCAAGATCCTCGCCGGCGAGGGAGAGGCTGACAAGGGGGAGGTATCTGTCGGCCCCCGGGAGCGGGTAGCGGTGCTGCGTCAGGACCAGTTTGCCTTCGATGAGGAGACGGTGTTCAACACCGTCATCATGGGGCACAAGAGGTTGTACCAGGTCATGGCGGAACGGGAGGCGCTCTACGCAAAGGCCGAATTCTCGGAGGAGGACGGGATTCGCTCCGCAGAACTGGAGGGGGAATTCGCCGAGATGAACGGCTACGAGGTGGAGTCTGAGGCGGCGGTGCTGTTAAACGGACTCGGCATCCCTGAGGAACTCCGCCAGAAGCGGATGAAGGAGCTCGAAGCGGGGGACAAGGTGCGGGTGCTCCTTGCCCAGGCTCTCTTCGGTAACCCGGACGTGCTCCTCCTGGACGAACCGACCAATCATCTGGACCTCAAGTCCATCGCCTGGCTGGAGGATTTCCTCTACCGCTTCCAGAACACGGTCATTGTCGTTTCCCATGACCGCCACTTCCTCAACCAGGTCTGCACCCACACCGCGGATATCGACTTCGGCCGGATCCAGGTGTATGTGGGGAACTACGACTTCTGGTACCAAGCCAGTCAGCTCACCCTGAAGCAGAAGCAGAACGAGAACAGAAAGGTTACGGAAAAGGCCAACGAACTGAAGGAGTTTATCCAGCGCTTCAGCTCGAATGCCTCCAAGGCGAAGCAGGCCACCTCGCGGAAAAAGCTCCTGGAGAAGCTCACCATCGAGGATATGCCGGTTTCTTCGCGGAAGTATCCTCACGTGGTTTTCAAACCCGAGCGTCCTTGCGGCGACATCATCCTGGAGATAACGGGGCTCTCCAAGGCGATCGACGGGGTTGCCGTCTTGAACGATCTCAGCTTCACCGTCCGCAAGGGGGACAAGATCGCCTTTGTCGGCGGCAACAGCCTGGCCAAGACGACCCTCTTCCAGATCCTTGCCGGGGAGCTGGAGCCGGACGAAGGCTCCTTCCGCTGGGGGGTGACCATCACCCCCGCCTATTTCCCGAAGGAGAACAGTTCCTACTTCAACAACGACCTGAATCTGATCGAGTGGCTCGGCCAGTATTCGCCCCCAACCGAAGGGGAGACCTTCGCCCGGGGGTTCCTCGGCAGGATGCTTTTCTCCGGGGAAGAGGCAATGAAGAAGACCAGTGTCCTCTCCGGCGGGGAGCGGGTCCGCTGCATGCTGTCGCGGATGATGCTCTCCGGCGCCAATGCGCTCGTCCTGGACGAGCCGACCAATCACCTCGACCTGGAATCCATCACCGCCCTCAACAACGGACTCATCGCCTTCACCGAAGTGGTGCTCTTCTCCTCCCACGACCACGAGTTCGTCTCCACCGTGGCGAACAGGATCGTCGAGATCACCCCCGGCGGGATCATCGACAGGGTGATGGGGTTCGAGGAGTACCTGGAAGATGGTGAAGTGGCGGCTCTTCGGGACGAGCTTTTCCACGGCCATCGGGAACTGGATCTCTAGAAATAATGGTTGACTTCCGGGCCCGTAAGATTTGCCGGGATTTGCATGTTGCAGAGCCGTAGATTGTAAAGAAGTTCACTGTTCTTTAGGGGAAAACTCAGATCCGGTAGACATCGCGACGGTGGCCTACCTTGACCACCCAGACAGTCAGCTCGGTATCCTGTATCGAATAGATGATGCGGTAATTTCCTTGGCGGACGCGGTATTTCTCCTGGCCGGATAGTTTTTCGCAGCCAGCGGGGCGGGGGTCTTCGGCAAGATTTCCGATCCGCTCAATGATCCGTTGCAGGTCGTTTTTGGGAATGGAGTCGAGGTCCTTCCTGACCGAATCTTTGAAATAGATGCTATAGCCGGCCATTGGCCTTGAGCTCTTTCAACACGGCTTCGTAGGAAACCAGCGGTTCGTTGACCCGCTCTTCAAAGGCTGCCAGGTCTTCGGCATCCTCGGCCAGTGCATTATGTACCGCGTCGTTGACGAGGTCGGAAAGAGAACGGGATGTCTCCAGCGCCTTGTGCTGAAGCGCCCGGTGCATGGCAGGGTCAAAATACACGGTTGCCCGTTTGGTGAGTGCGCCCATAGTTAGTACCTCCTGTATTTACTATAGCGTTATGACGCTGTAGCGTCAAGACGTTTAGTTCGATGAAAATATCAAGATAGCAAGCAGCGTCCCTCTAGTGCCCCTCTTAATTTTATCCTGTCGGCAAAGCAATATTGACGTACCATGAATTGGGGTGTACTATACCACAATGAAGCGCAAAGACGTGGAACGGTACGGGTAACATGGAGGCGACAATGGACGAGAGAGAATTCATCATCGAGATACGCAGCCGGGCCGGCTTCCTGGCCGATTTGCAGACCGACCTGCGGCGGATCGAGGCGGGACAGAAGGAGGAAGAGCCGGTCGAGCGGGTATTCTTCGAGAGTATCGATGCGGCAAACCGGCTGCTCACTCCGAAGCGGGTTGAGCTGCTCCACGTCCTGCACGACGAAAGGCCGATGAATACCCATGAACTGGCGAAGCGTCTTGGGCGGGATTATAAGAATGTCCGCCAGGACGTACTTGCACTTCACGAAGTCGGACTGGTAACCAAAAAGGGGCGATCCCTTGCGGTGCCGTGGAAGAAAATCACCATGGAATTGCGGATGGCGGCGTAACCGTCATCAGACGGGAGAAGGTAGACGAGAGAAGAAAAGCTATGAAAATGACAATCGTAAACTTTGATCGCATCACTGTTGACCCAGAACAGATGAACGGCCAACCGTGCATCAGGATAATCTGAGGATAATCTGGGGACATAATACGGATTATTTGTACAGAGATGGTAATCACCTGACAGTCCGCTCCTGAAAGCAAGAGGCGTGGGAGCGATTGATCTCCCCTTCTATTGGTCCTTGACTAAGTGCAATGATTGCACTATCCTTTTTCCCATGCCCGTCATTTTTCGTTTTTTCAACTGCGCTATCTTTATCAACCCGCGCGAACACAATCCGCCCCATTTCCATATCCGGATGAATGACGGTCGCGAGGTGCTGGTGGAGATCGCAACACTGGAGTTCCTTTCTTCCTCCGTTGCACGCCGTGAAATCTTGGAAGCTCTTGCCTGGGCCGGAAACAACCGCGCTTTGCTGGCGGAGAAATTCAAGGAGTACAACCCATGAGAAAACAGGATCATTTCCGCATCGCCACCGTGGATGCCCGAGAGCCGTGTCTTCTGCACATTACCTTCGGCGACGGCGTGATCATGACCGTCGATCTTGCCACGATCATCGAACGCATCCCAGCCCTTGCCCCCCTGAAAGACCCGAAACTGTTCGGCAAGGCCCGTGTGGGCGATTGGGGATGGACGGTGGACTGGATTCCGGGAGAGCTGGACATGGCCGGCGACAACCTGCGGGCAGAGGCGGTGGAACAAAGCGGAGGGATCTCGCACGAGCGTATCTGGGAATGGATGCATAGAAACGGGCTCACCCTCGAAACTGCCGCAGTGGCTCTCGGCATAAGCCGCCGCATGCTGGCCTACTACCGGAGTGGGCAAAAGCCGATCCCCCGCCATATCTGGCTTGCTTGCGTGGGGTGGGAAGCTGAACGTCACAAGGCTGCCTGATTCAGTAAGTGCCTGGCGCGAGTCTGGGTATGCATGCCAAGACTCGACTGCTTGACACGATGGATGTTTGACTGTACATTTGCAATGTACATTAAGTGCCAAACGGGGGCGTCATGATCGAAGTGAATGTTACGGAGTTTCGCAATCATCTGCCCGAGTACCTTGGGCAAGTAAGGAAGGGGGAAGATATTTTTCTCACCTCGCGGGGCAGGATTGTTGCCAGGGTCATGCCGGTAACGGATGAACGGGCCGCTGCCCGTGAGGCGCTTTTACTTCTACGCGGGAAATGCCGGATTGGCGATGTGATTTCCCCGCTGGATGAAAAGTGGGAGGCAAGCGATGCTGGTCCTTGACACCTGTGCGCTCATTTATGACGCCCTTGACCCGACCAGCCTCAGCCGGAAGGCGGTTAAAGCCATTGAGAAGGGGGAGGAGGACGGGCTGCTGGCGTGCAGCGATATCTCCCTCTGGGAAATCGCCATGCTGATTGGCAAGGGGCGGCTTGATCCCGGGACAGACGCAGTCACGTTCCTGCAACTCATTCATACCGCACGGCAGATCAGGGTTTTGCCGATCACTCCGGAAATTGCGGCCACAAGCGCCAATGCCTCCCTCTTTGTCCATGGTGATCCCGCCGACCGTATCATCGCGGCCACCGCGATCGTTCACAAAGCCGAACTGGTTACCTGTGACGGACATCTATCCGCAGTGAAGGGATTGCGGATTATCTGGTGATTTATTCTGTCCGGCGCTTGACATCAGGGGGGCAAAGGGGACATTATATCCTAACATGCCTTTATGGCAAGCAAATACCATGGACAGTGAAAATCTCCTTGCCAACGGGAACTTCCTGTGATATATAAATTCGCTGTTTAAAATACGCACGCTCCCCTTTTCTGCCGGCGGTGTCCGCACTGCGGAATCCGGCATGCTAGCAGGGGGCGGAGGCACAACCAAAAGGAGAAGGTATGTCAAACATCACCATGAAGGAACTGCTGGAAGCAGGTGTCCATTTCGGTCACCAGACCAAGAGATGGAACCCGAAGATGAAGCCGTATATTTTCGGCGCGCGCAACGGGATTTACATCATCGACCTGCAGAAGAC
>Ga0210377_10000552_pt1 | contig 36021 bp, 24 predicted proteins | sample PLM4_65_b1redo_FD_155480 | JGI IMG/M metagenome (GOLD analysis project Ga0210377, IMG submission 155480) | Groundwater sediment microbial communities from an aquifer in East River, Colorado, USA - PLM4_65_b1 redo | ecosystem: Environmental > Terrestrial > Soil > Riparian zone | place: USA: East... | reverse complement strand
TTCCGCCTGTTCCTCGGCATCGTCGGCGCCTTCACCCTCATCGTCGGCGGCATCGGCGTGTCGAACATCATGAACGTCGTGGTCGACGAGCGCACCCGCGAGATCGGCATCAAGATGGCGCTCGGAGCGCGCGGCCGCGCCATCCTCGGACAGTTCATGCTGGAGACGCTGATGGTGACCGCACTGGGGGGAGTTGTGGGCCTTGCGATCGCCGCCGGCATCTGCCGGCTGGTGCCTCTGTTCGGGCTCACGGAGTACATCGGCGATCCGCTGATCTCGCCCTTCGTGGGCGGACTGACGGCGATCCTCCTGGGCACGATCGGGCTGCTCGCCGGCTGGTTCCCGGCGCGCGACGCGGCGGGTCTCGACCCGGTCGTCGCCATGAAGCTGTAGGAGCGTGTCCGGCGGGAGGACGGGCGTGGAGTTCCGCAACCTGAATGTCATCTGGCGGCTCTTCCTGAGCTCGGCGCGGCTGCAGCGCAAGCGCGCGGCGCTGACCATCGCGGCGATCGCCTGGGGCACGGTCGCCCTGCTCCTGCTGCTGTCGTTCGGCGAGGGGCTCAAGCGCCAGTTGTCGAAGAGCTCGGCCGGCATGGGCAGCGGCATCGCGGTGATCTTCCCCGGCGAGACCACGAAGACCTGGCAGGGGATGGCGCCGGGCCGCTCGATCCGGCCGATCGTCGACGACATCGCGCTGGTGCGCGAGCGCGTCCCCGACCTCGACGGCGTGCTCGGCGAGCTGCGCCGCTGGGGGGCGAGCGCGACCTACGGCCGCAAGACGGTGAATGCCCGGGTCACCGGCACCGAGCCGATCTACGGCGACATGCGCAACCACATCGCCCGCCCGGGTGGACGCTTCCTCAACGACACCGACGTGCAGGAGCGCCGGCGGGTGATCTTCCTCGGCGACGAGCTGGCGACGAGCATCTTCGGTCAGGAGACACCCGAGGGGCGCACGCTGCTGGTCGCGGGAGCGCCCTACACGGTCATCGGCGTCATGCAGAAAAAGCTGCAGATGGGGACCTACGGCGGCCCCGACGCCGAGGGGGCGATCGTCCCGATCACCACCTTCAAGGCGCAGTTCGGCCGCGATCAGCTGACGAACCTCGTCATTCGCCCGCATGACCCGGCGCGCATGAAGGCGGCCATCAAGGCGGTGCGCGAGGTGCTGGCGGCGAAGTACCAGTTCGACCCGGCCGACGAGCCGGCGCTCGGTGTCTGGGACACCGTCGAGAGCAGCACCATCATGGCCAACGTCCTGATCGGCATCCAGATGTTCCTCGGGATCATCGGCGCGCTGACGCTGCTCATCGGCGGCGTCGGCGTGGCCAACATCATGTACGCGACCGTCAAGGAGAGGACGCGCGAGATCGGCGTCAAGATGGCCCTCGGCGCGCGCCCCTCATGGGTGACCGGGCCGCTCGTTCTCGAGGGTCTGCTCTACACCGTCACCGGCGGCCTCCTCGGCCTGACGATCGCGGTGCTGCTGATCGTCCTGCTCGGCCTGCTGCCGGTCGAGGGAAACCAGGCGCTCGAGTTCCTCGGCAAGCCGACGCTCTCCCCTGCCGTCGGCGTCGCCTCGGCGGCGGTACTCGGGATCATCGGGCTGCTCGCCGCCTACTTCCCGGCCCGGCGGGCCGCGGCCGTCGATCCGGCCGAGACCCTGCGCTACGAGTAAGGCGGCGATGAGCGAGATCCACGCGACAGCAGCGAAGGCCGCACCGGAAAACGGCGGCGCCCGCGGCGCGGTCATCCACATGGAGACGATCCGCAAGGTCTACGACACCGGCAAGGTGCGGGTCGAGGCGCTGCGCGGCGTCGACCTGCGCATCGGCACGCGCGAGTTCGTGGCGATCGTCGGACCGTCGGGGTCGGGCAAGTCGACCCTGATGAACCTGATCGGCTGCCTCGACACACCGTCGTCGGGCGTCTACGAGCTGAGCGGACGCGAGGTCTCGGGCCTCGGGAAAAACGACCTGGCGGCGATCCGCAACCAGCGGGTCGGTTTCGTGTTCCAGAATTTCAATCTGCTGGGGCAGATCTCCGCCTACGAGAACGTCGAGATGCCGCTGCTGTTCGGGCACGTCGCCAAGGCCAAGCGGCGGTTGCGCGTGGCCGAGTTGATGGAGCGTGTCGGTCTCGCCGACCGCATGGACCACAAGCCGACCGAGCTGTCGGGCGGCCAGATGCAGCGCGTCGCGATCGCCCGCGCCCTGGCGATGGACCCGGACATCATCCTCGCCGACGAGCCGACCGGCAACCTCGACACCTCGTCGGGTGGCGACATCATGTCGCTGTTCGAGGAGCTGTGGAACCAGGGGCGGACGCTGATCGTGATCACCCACGACCCCGCCCTCGCCCGCCGCGCCGGGCGGGTGGTCGAGATCCGCGACGGTCTGATCGTCAAGGACACGGGCGCCTGAGACCGGCCGGACGGGGGGCCGGCGGCGCGCCCGTTCTCCGTTCAGCGGCCCTCGACCGGTCCGCCGCCTCCGCTCGTCGCCCCGGCCATGTGCATCGGCCGCAGCGGCACGACGATCATGATGAGGGCCACGATCGCGAAGATTGGCAGCGCGAGCAGACCCGACCCGGCGCGCTCGGGGAGCTGCAGACCGACGTTGACCGCGACCGCCAGCAGGATGGCCATCAACGCCTCGCCGGCGATCATCCCCGACGCCAGCAGGGTCCCGACGTTCACCCGCTGCTCGATCTCCGCCGCCGACATGCCGCGCTTCTCCATCATCCGGTCGCCGATCCAGCGGATCACGCCGCCGACGAAGATCGCCGCCACGGTCGCGAGGTTGAGGTACATGCCGACCGCGACGATCATCGGCGACTCGCATCCCATCATGATCAGAGCAACGGCCAGCGCCACTCCCATCAATACCAGCGGCCAGGCCATTTCGCCGCCGACGATCCCCTGGGCGATCATCGCCATCAGGCCGGCCTGCGGTGCGGGCAGGTTTTCGCCGCCGATGCCGGCGCCGCCGCGGAGAATGTCGGCCCGGTGCAGCATCGCGATCGGCACGACCAGGACGAAGGCGGTGGCCACGGTCGAGATCAGGTAGGCGACCTCCATCGTCCATGGAGTGCCGCCGAGCAGGTGTCCGACCTTGAGATCCTGGATGACGCTGCCGGCGAGCGACGTGGCGCAGCAGACGGTGGCGGTCACCGCGAGCACCGCCAGCACTCCACCACTCCCGGTGACGCCGATGCCAACGAGCAGCATGGCCGCGACGACGAGACTCGACAGTGCCAACCCGGAGGTCGGGCTCGATGACGATCCGATCACCCCGACGAGATAGCCGGCGACCGCCGACAGGACGAAGCCGGTGAGGGTCATCGCCAGCGCCGCCATGAAGGCGCCGCCAAGCCCGCCCGTGTACCAGCCGTACAGGAGCGTCATCGGCACAAGCAGCACGACAATGCCGACGATGACCCACTTCATCGGCACGTCGTGCTCGAAGCGACCTTCCCCTTCCGTCATGCCACGCACCTTCCTCATGTCGCGGAAGGCGCGCGCCACGCCCGCGAGCAGCGGGCCGCGCATCCTGAACAGTGTCCAGCAGGCCGACACCAGCATGGCCCCGACGGCGATCGGGCGGACAACGCTGCTCCAGGCCTGCTCAGCCACCACATCGAGTCTTGCAACGGCGGCGGCGTCGGCGAGCGACGGGTGCTTCGCCAGGTTCAGAAGCGCGCTCCCCTCTCCCGAGAGGAACATGATGAGCGGCACTATGATGAGCCAGGCCAGCACACCGCCGGAGAAATTCAGGGCCGCGAGGCGCGGCCCGATGATGTAGCCGACGCTCATGAAGAGGGGCGAGGCATACGGGGTCTCGTAGTGGATCCCGCCCCGAAAATCTCCCGGCTCACCAAAGGGCAGTCCCTGCCTCAGGAACCGCAACTTCGACATGGGGAACTCGACGAAACCGCCGATCGAGTCTTGGATCACCCGGAAGCCCAACGGGTTCTTGAACAGCTCGATGAACCCTGCCAGCCCCATCGTCGCGAACAGATACTTCGCGCCGGTCGCCCCCTTCTGCCCGGCCTTGTGGATCTCGGCCGCGGCGGTCGCCTCGGGGAACGGCAGCGACGGGTCCTCGCAAAGGGTGCGGCGCAGGAAGATGACGAAGAGCACGCCGAGGACGCCGCCGACCAGCATCAGGAAGGTGCTCTGCCAGTAGTCGAACTCCGTCCAGAGCCCGGTGATGATGAACGCCGGCAGCGTGAAGATCGCCCCGGCGACCAGGGCCTCGCCGACCGACGCGGCGCTGCGCGCGACGTTCTCCTCGAGGATCGAGTGGTTCCTGAAGGCGCGCAGCACGACCATCGAGATGATCGCCGCGGGGAAGGTGGCGGCGATCGTCTGCCCGGCCTTCATGCCGATGTAGGCGTTGGCGGCGCCGAGCAGCACCGCCTGCACGACGCCCAGGACGATGGCGCGCAGGGTGAACTCGGGGAGCCGGACGTTCTCGGGGATGAACGGCTTGTGGCTCATGGGCGGCTCCCGCTGCGCGGCAATGGCGCGCGAGGATAGCACACGGACGACATCGGGCTCAGCGGGGCGCGGCCTCGAGGGCCTTGTCGATCTCCTCCTTGAACGACTCGAACGGACGGGCGCCGCGCAGGAAGGTCAGCGCCAGGGCCTTGCGGGGGTTCTTCGGATCCGTTCTCGCCAGGACGAACCCGGGCGTCCCGGTGATGCCGGCGGCCTGCGCCTGGCTCATGTCCGCCCGGATGGCGGCGGCGTGCCTGCCCGCCGCGAGGCAGGCGTCGAATCCCGCCGTGTCGAGACCAACGGCCGCGGCGTGCCCGCCGAACGGTTCGATAATCCGCTGGTACTCGAACAGCCGGCCGTGCATCTCCCAGAACTTGCCCTGATCCCCGGCGCAGCGCACGGCTTCGGCCGCCTTGAACGCGCTCTTGTGCATGCCCAGCGGGAGGTCGAGCAGAACGTAGCGCAGCTTCCCCGTGTCGATGTAGGTGCTGGCGATCTGCGGGTACGTCTCACGGACGTACTTGGCGCAGTAGGGTCACTGGTAGTCGCTGAACTCGATCAGCGTCAGCCCGGCGCTGTCCGCGCCCCGGATGGGGTTGGAGCCCAGATCGAAGAGCTTGCCCGGGATCCCGGCTGTCGCCGGCGGCGCGGCCGGTGATGCCGCGGGGCGCGCCTGGACCAGTGCCTTGAGCTCTTCGATCTGCTTGCGGAGCTCCTGCTGTCCGCGCTTGAGCTCCTCGATCTCCTTCCGGATGTCATCGCCCGTGCTCTGGGCGAACGCGGGCGCGAAAAGCACCGCCGCGAGCGCACACCCTCCTGCGAGCCTGCCGATTGGTCGAAACACGTTCACCTCCCGCGCACCGGGCCGCGCATCCCGGCGGGTCCCGGTCCGGCGGCGCGCAGTCTATCATCCGTCCCACCTGCCCGGAACCACGGAAACCGCGCAGGGGGCCGGCTTCCCGCACCCGGCCCCCTACTGGAAGTCGCGCGGGATGACGTCGCTCCAGGTCTTCTCGCGGACCAGGACGCCGTCCTGCAGGAGCCTGCGGGTGTAGGTCAGGAAAAAGGTGTCGCGGTTGCTCCGAAAGGTGACACGCGCTTCCCAGCGGAGTGTCCGTCCGGGGAGCGTGACCGTGGTGCTGTAGTCCCCCGTCACCGCGGTCGCCTCGGGCCGATCGTCGCGCGCCTCGTGGACGATCGACTCGGTGTTGCGCTCGGTGCCCCACGGGAAGCGCGACCCGCCGCCGTTGGTCGCCACCACCCGGGCGGCGCCGCCCGCGGCGGCGCGCTCGATCGTCTCGATCTCGCCGTACCCCGACGCGGTGCCGGTCTCGAGGGTGCCGAAACCGGCGAGCGTCTCGTCCTTCTCGGGCGGGGCGAAGGCTGGCCGCGGCCGGTCGGCCGCCGCCACCTCCGGCGGCACCAGCGGCAGCACCAGGCGCGTGGGATCGGGGCCGCCAAGATGGAGCGTCGTCGTCATCGGGTGCGGCGTCGGCCAGATCATCGGCCACATCGCGTTCGAGACCGCGAGCCTCATGCGGTGTCCCTTCGGGAACACCCACGACGTGAAGTGCATCTCGATGTCGAGCGTGAACGGCCGCCCCGGCTCGATCGGCTTCGGGTCGCGCGCCGACTCGCGGTGCGTCCCGTTGAAGCCGGCGCCGGCGACGAGCGTCACCGTGCCGTCGGGGGCGACGTCCGACAGGCGCGCGAACCAGTGCGCCATCGGCACATACGCCGCGACCTTCAGGACGGCACGCGGCAGCCCGAGGATCTCGATGTCATTCTCGAGCGGCTCGGTGTCGTACACCAGACTGAAGGCGTCGGCCGGCCGCTGGTCGGGGGCGACGTCGCCCCACCACATCACCGGTCCGCCGATCTCGACACTCGTCGTCGGGACGTAGCGCAAGAGGTGGTCAATAGTGGCGCCGGCGTCCGCGACGACGCCGGTCCCGGCGCCGCCAGCCGTCGTCCCCATGCCAGGCGCGGCGGTCGCCAGCGTGTGATCCCCCCGCGGATAGAGCACCCGGTCGCGAATACGCGCGATCGGCCAGCCCTCCTCGTAACGCCATGCGCCCGGGGCCTCCTCGAGCCGCGGCCCCGGCGGGTGCCAGCCCCGGACGAAGACCGCCAGGCGCGGCTCGGCCATGATCCCGGTGTCGCGCCCCTTGAGCCACTGGTCGAACCAGCGCACCGCCTCGTGGCGCCATTCCATGCCCGGCTTCGGATAGGCGTCGTGCGGCCAGCAGTGCGACCACGGCCCGACCATCGCCTTCATCGGCGCCTTCACATGCTCGAGCATGCGCGGCACGCTGTCGCGGTAGCCGTCGTACCAGCCGCCGATGACGAAGGTCGGGATCCTGATCGACTCGTAGCGCGTCTTGAGCGCGGTGCGATCCCAGAACGGTCCGTCGCGCTGCCGGCGCTTGTAGGTGAGCATCCATGGCCGGGTGTCGAAGCGGTTCTCGAAGAACGCCTCGTCGATGACGTAGTCCGGGGCGCCGGGCATGGCGTTGGCGAGGTCCATGCTCATCTCCCAGGAATCGACGTGGATGCCGCCGTCCATGAAGTGCACGTCGTCCTGGTACAGGTCGTCGGTCGCGTCGACGGCGATGATGGCGGCGAGCGCCGGCGGATTGCGCATCGCCATGTGGATCGAGTTGAAGCCGCCCCACGAGATGCCGAACATGCCGACCTTGCCGATCGCGAAGGACTGGCGCGCCAGCCAGGCGATGACCGCCTCGCCGTCCTCCTGCTCGCGATCGCTGTACTCGTACTCGATGAGCCGCCCCTCGCTTCCGCCTGTGCCGCGGATGTCGACCCGCGCCACGACGTAGCCGCGCCGCACGAAATACGCATACAGCCCGTAGCGGTCGCCGCGACCCTCGGTTTTGCGGTACGGCAGGTACTCCAGCAACACCGGGAAGCGCTCGCCCTTCTTCCCGCCCGCCGGCATCCAGAGGTCGGCGGCGAGGCGGACGCCGTCGGGCATCGGGATCCAGGCTTCGCGCATCTCGACCTGGTAGGTGGCCGGTGACGCCTGCGCCGCGGCGACGGCGGCCCCACCCGCCCCCGCGAGAGCGGCACACAGATCAATGATGACGATGGCACTGACGATGGCTGGTCGCATCGGGCTTCTCTCCGGTGTCTAGGATTCCTCGCGCAGGCGGTAGCCGACTCCCGGCTCGGTGATCAGGTAGCGCGGCCGCGCCGGCGTCTCTTCGAGCTTGTGCCGCAGGCCGTGCATCTGCACCCTCAGGTAGTGAGTGTTCTCCGCCGAACCCGGCCCCCAGACCTCGACCAGGAGATGGCGGTGGGTCACGACCTTGCCGGCATGACGGACCAGCATCGCGAGGATCCGGAACTCGGTGGGGGTGAGCCGGACCTCGCGCCCGCCGACGCTCACGATGTGCCCGGCCAGGTCGACGCTGAGATCGCCGCTGGTGAAGACCGCCGCCGCGCCGCCCGCCCCGATCGTCGCCCGGTGACGCAAGGCAACCCGAAGCCGTGCCAGCAGCTCGTCGACCCCGAACGGCTTGGTCAGGTAGTCGTCGGCGCCGGCATCGAGGGCGGCGACCTTGTCGCGTTCGAGCCCGCGCGCCGACAGCACGATGATCGGCATCGGCGACCATTCCCGCAACCGGCGGATAAAGTCAAGGCCGTCGATGTCGGGGAGCCCGAGATCGAGCAGCACCACCTCGGGCGCGCGGGTGGCCGCCTGCGTCAGGCCATCGCCGCCGGTTTCGGCCTCGAGGAGGTGGTAGCCGTGGGCCGGCAGCGTCGCCCGCAGGAAGCGGCGGATCTGCGGGTCGTCTTCGACCACGAGGACGGTCGCGCCCGGGTCGCTCATCTCCCCGCCCCGGTTTCGTTCAACGCCACGGCGAGAGCGGGCGGCTCGCCACCTGTCGGCAGCGTGAACCGGAAGACGGCGCCGCCGCCGTCGCGGCTCACGGCCTCGATGCGGCCGCCATGCGCCTCGACGATGGCGCGCGCCACCGCGAGACCGAGCCCGACCCCATGGCGCGATCGCGACGCCTCGCCGCGGAAGAACTTGTCGAATACCAGCCCCTCCTCCCCGGGAACGAGGCCCGGGCCGCGATCGAGTACCTCGATCGTGACCCCGTTCCGGCCGGTCGAGGCGACCAGCTCGATGGGCGTTCCCGGGGGCGTGTAACGCAGCGCATTCTCGAGCAGGTTCACGAGGACGCGCTCGATCAGCACCTCGTCGATGGCCACCAGCGGCAGATCCTCGGCGACGCGGATGGTCACCTCGCGGTCCTTCATCGACGATTCGAGCTGGTGCAGGGCCGAGCCGAAGACCTCCTCGAGCGGCTGCCACTCGCGGCGCAGCGCCACGCTGCGCGATTGCAGGCGCCCCATCTCGAGCAGGTTATTGGCCAGCCGGCTCATCCGCTGCGCCTCCTCGTGGATCGTCAGGACGAGCTCGCGCCGCGCCGCCTCGCCCAGCCGGCCTTCGCTCGACGCCAGGCTGCTGGCGGCGCCGGCGATCGCCGCCAGCGGCGTGCGCAGGTCGTGGGAGACCGCGGCGAGGATGGCGTTCCGCAGCTTCTCCCCCTCGGCGGCGAGACGCTGCCGGTGCGCGTCACGCGCCAGGAGGGCGCGCTCGAGCGCCAGGGCCGTCTGGTTCGCGATGGTCTCGAGCAGGTGCATCGCGTCGGTGCCGGGCGCCGGGGCGCCGGGGGGCAGGCCGATCGCAAGGACACCCACTGGCTCGCGGCTGCCGACCAGCGGCAGGTGCAGGGCGCCGGCGCCCGCAAGCGTCGCCGTACCGCGCCCCGCCGCCTCGGAGTGCTCGTGGACCCACTGCGCGACCGCGGTCTCCTTGGGATCCGCCGCGAAGGCCGGCGACCCCTCGCCGCGGATGGCGAGCCGCCCGTCCTCGCCGGCGAGGAAGACCGCCGCCTGCGCCTCGAACAGATCCTGCACCTGCCGACGCACCGCCGCGATCATCGGGTCGAGGCTGCGGGTCGAGGCCAGCTCGCGGCTCAGCGCGTACAGGGCGGTGGTGCGGCGCTCGCGCTGGCGCGCCGCCTCGGCCTGCTCCTTGACGCGCACCGTGAGTGCGCTGATCAGCAGCGCCACCATCAGCATCACCACGAAGGTCACGACGTACTGGGTGTCGGACACGGCGAATGTCAGGAACGGCGGCACGAACAGGAAATCGAACGCCGCGACGCTCAGGATGGCGGCCATGATCGACGGCCCGCGGCCCGAGCGGTTGGCCACCATCACGACGCCGACCAGGTAGACCATGATCAGGTTGGCCAGGACGAAGTACGGGTACATCAGCCCGGCGATCGCCGTGCAGACGGCCACCGTCATCGCGCCCCGGGCGTATGGTCGCCAGTCGACCCGACCGGCGGGCGGCGCCGCCGTGGAGCGCGTGGCCGCCTTTTCGCGGCCGCCATGCACGATGAAGACATCGATGTCACCGCTGGCCGCCGCGAGCCGCGCCACGAACGAACCCGACACCAGGTCTCTGAGCCGCCAGAAGCGCCCGGGCTTGCCGACGACGATCTTCGAGAAGTTGTTGTCGCGCGCGAAGCGCAGCACCTCCTCGACGGCGTCGTGCCCGGCGAGCGTCACCGTCTCGCCGCCGAGCTCCTCCGCCGCGCGCAGCGCCTGGGCGGCGTAGTCGCGGTCGGGGCCCGGCAGCCTCAGGTGACGCGGCTCCTCCATGTACAGCACCGTCCAGTCGGCCCGCAGGCGCCGGGCAAGGCGGCGGCCGGATCGTACGACCCTGATCGCCGACGGGCTCGGGCTGATGCAGACCAGGATCTTCTCGGTGATCGGCCAGGTGCGCTCCCCCGCCTCGGCCCGGCGGTAAACCTGCATCTGGGCGTCGACGCGGTCGGCGGTCGATCGCAACGCCAGCTCCCGCAGGGCGATCAGGTTCGCCTTGCGGAAGAAGCCGGCCATCGCCCGGTCGGCCTGCTCGGGGATGTAGACCTTCCCCTCGCGCAGCCGGGCGAGGATCTCGTCGGGGGGAAGGTCGATCAGCTCGACCTCGTCGGCCGACTCGAGGACCGAGTCGGGCACCGTCTCCCGGACGACGACACCGGTTACCTGCCCCACCAGGTCGTTGAGGCTTTCGAGGTGCTGTACGTTGAGCGTCGTGTAGACGTCGATGCCCGCCTTCAGCAGCTCCTCGACATCCTGGTAGCGACGCTCGTGGCGGGAGCCCGGCACGTTGGTGTGCGCCAGCTCGTCGACGAGCAGCATGCCGGGCCGGCGCGCCAGGGCGGTGTCGAGGTCGAACTCGGAGAGCTCGCGGCCGCGGTAGGTCACGTGCCGCGGCGGCAGGTGTGGCAACCCCTCGAGCAGGGCGGCGGTTTCGGGCCGGCCGTGGGTCTCGACCAGTCCGACGACGACGTCGACTCCCTCGCGCAGGCGATCGTGCGCCGCCTGCAGCATCGCGTACGTCTTGCCAACACCGGCGATCGCACCGAAGAAGACCCGCAGGCGCCCATGCGTGGTCGAACGCTCCTCCTCGCTGACCTTTGCGAGGAGCGCGTCGGGGTCGGGTCGCCGGTCGCCGCTCACGCCGACCATCCTACCGCGCCGGGGGGGATTCATGCCCCGGAGGCGGGGGGCCGAAACGTCGATCGAGGTCGAGGTTCAGGAGCAGGACATTCACCCGCGGCTCGCCCAGGATCCACAGGGTGCGGCCTTCGACGTGCGCGGCGACGAGGCCGTCGACCTGCCCGTCCGGGACACCGCGCGCCGCGGCGACGCGGCGGACCTGCCAGAGCGCCGCCTCGGGGCACAGGTGCGGGTCGAGTCCGCTCCCGGAGGCGGTGACCAGGTCGATCGGCACGGGGCCCGGCGCGTGCGGGTTCGCCGCCCGGAGGCGCTCGATGTCGGCGACGATACGGTCGCGCAGCTTCTTCGACGTCGGGCCGAGGTTCGAGCCCGAGGAGGCCGCCGCGTCGTATCCCGCGGCGCCGGCCGCCGAGGGGCGCGGTTGGAAGTAGCCCGGGCTGGTGAACGTCTGGCCGATCAGCTCCGACCCGACCACACGGCCGTCGCGCTCCACCAGGCTGCCGTTCGCGGGGCGCGTCAGGAGCGCCTGGGCGATTCCGGTGACGGCCAGCGGATAGACCAACCCGGTCAGGATGAGCGTCACCACGGTCATGCGCAGCGCGACGATGATCTCGGTCCTCATGGGCTCTCCTCAGACCAGGCCGACCGCGGCCAGCAGCGTGTCGATGATCTTGATCCCCACGAACGGCGCCACGACACCCCCCAGCCCGTAAACCAACAAAGACCGACGCAGCAGCGCCGCGGCCCCCAGCGGCCGGTAACGCACGCCGCGCAGCGCCAGCGGGATGAGCAGGACGATGATGATCGCGTTGAAGACAACCGCCGACAGGACGGCGCTGCGCGGCGAGGCGAGCCCCATGACGTCGAGTGGGGCGATCTCCGGGAACACCGGGATGAACATCGCCGGCAGGATCGCGAAGTACTTGGCCACGTCGTTGGCGATCGAGAAGGTCGTCAGGCAGCCGCGGGTCATCAGCAGCTGCTTGCCGACCTCGACGACCTCGAGCAGCTTCGTCGGATTGCTGTCGAGATCGACCATGTTGCCGGCCTCGCGCGCCGCCTGGGTGCCGGTGTTCATGGCGATCGCCACGTCGGCCTGCGCCAGGGCCGGCGCGTCGTTCGTGCCGTCGCCGGTCATGGCGACCAGCTTCCCCTTCGCCTGCTCCGCGCGGATGAGGCGGAGCTTCATCTCGGGGGTGGCCTCGGCGAGGAAATCGTCCACACCGGCCTCGGCCGCGATCGCCGCCGCGGTCAGAGGGTTGTCGCCGGTGATCATCACCGTCCGGAGCCCCATGGTGCGGAAGCGCGCGAAGCGCTCCTTGAGTCCCCCTTTGACCACATCCTTCAGGTGCACAACACCCAGGACGCGGGCGCCGTCCGACACCGCCAGCGGCGTGCCGCCGCTGTTCGCGATCGACGCGACCGCCTGCTCCACGTCCGCCGGGACACGGCCGCCGAGCGCCGCGACGTGCCGGGCGATGGCATCGACGGCGCCCTTGCGCACGACACGTCCGTCCAGGTCGCAGCCGCTCATCCGGGTCTGGGCCGAGAACGGCACGAAGCGGGCCTCGGGGTGCTGCAGCTCGCGCGCCCGGAGGCCGTGGCGCTCCTTCGCCAGCACGACGATCGAGCGCCCCTCCGGTGTCTCGTCGGCGAGGCTCGCGAGCTGCGCCGCGTCGGCCAGCGCCTCGACCCGCACCCCCGCCGCCGGCAGGAACTCGGTGGCCATGCGGTTGCCGAGCGTGATCGTCCCGGTCTTGTCGAGGAGGATCGTGTCGACGTCGCCCGCCGCCTCGACGGCGCGCCCGCTCATAGGGATGACATTGTGGCGGATCAGCCGGTCCATGCCGGCGATGCCGATCGCCGACAGGAGCCCGCCGATCGTCGTCGGGATGAGACACACCAGTAGCGCCACGATGACCGCGACCGGGAAGCGCAGGCCGGAGAAGCGACCGAACGGCACCAGCGTCACGCAGGCAACCAGGAAGATGATCGTCATGCCGGACAGGAGCACGTGCAGCGCAATCTCGTTCGGGGTCTTCTGCCGCTTCGCCCCTTCGACCAGCCCGATGATCCGGTCGAGGAACGACTCGCCCGGGTCGACGGTGATCCGGACCACGATGCGGTCGGACAGGACCTTCGTCCCGCCGGTGACCGCCGAGCGGTCGCCGCCGCTCTCGCGGATGACGGGCGCCGATTCTCCCGTGACCGCCGACTCGTCGACGGAGGCGATGCCCTCGATCACTTCGCCGTCGCCCGGGATGATCCCGCCGGCCTCGACGACGACGCGATCGCCCTTGCGCAACGCGGAGGCGGCGACCTGTTCCTCGCCGCCGATCCCGATCCGGCGCGCGATGGTCTCCCGCCGGAGACCCCGCAGCGCCGCGGCCTGGGCCTTGCCGCGCCCCTCGGCCAGCGCCTCGGCGAAATTGGCGAACACGATCGTGAACCAGAGCCACAGCGCCACCTGGCCCGTGAACCAGGCCGGCAGCGCCCCGGACGAAGGCGCGAGGAGATCCCGCATCCAAACGAGCGTCGTCAGGACGCTGCCGACCTCGACCACGAACATGACCGGGTTCCTGGCCATCACCCACGGGTCGAGCCGGCGGAGGCTGTCGAGAATCGCGGCTCTCAAGAGCCGGCCTTCCCAGGCGGAGACGGCCTTGACGTCTTTGTGGGCCATGGCTCAGAACACCCTTCCGGACCGGGCGAGGAAGTGCTCGACGATCGGGCCCAGGCTCAGCACGGGGAAGAAGGTCAGGGCGCCCACGATCAGGATCACCCCCACGAGGAGGGCGGCGAACAGCGGCCCCGTGGTGGGCAGGGTCCCCGGGCCCGGGGCGACCGCCTTCTTGCCGGCGAGGACTCCGGCGATCGCGAGCGCCGGGACGATCATCAGGAACCGCCCGGCCAGCATCGCCAGGCCCAGGGTGACGTTGTACCAGGGTGTGTTGGCGCTGATCCCGGCGAAGGCCGATCCGTTGTTGCCGGCGGCGCTCGTGAAGGCGTAGAGCATCTCCGACAGGCCGTGCGGGCCGGCGTTGTTCAGCGACGACACGCCGTACGGGGCCACGGCGGACCAGGCGGCGAAGCCGAGGATGACGAGCGGGAAGATCAGGACGTAGAGCATGGCGAGCTTGATCTCTTTCGTCTCGATCTTCTTGCCGAGGTACTCTGGTGTGCGCCCGACCATCAGGCCGGCGATGAACACCGCGAGGACCGCCATCACCAGCATCCCGTACAGACCCGCCCCCGCCCCGCCGAAGACCACCTCACCGAGCTGGATGTTGAACAGGGGGACGAGCCCGCCCAGCGGCGTGAAGCTGTCGTGCATGGCATTGACCGCGCCGCATGAGGCGTCGGTGGTGACGGTGGCGTAGAGCGCCGAGTTCGCGATCCCGAACCGGACCTCCTTCCCCTCCATGTTGCCAGCGCCAGCATCGACACCGAGGCCGGCGGCGACGGGGTTCGGCGCCGACTCCGCCCGATAGGCGACCGCGACACCGGCGAAGAACAGGACGGCCATCGCGCCGAACAGCGCCCATCCCTGGCGCTGGTCGCGCGCCATGCGTCCGAACGCATACGTCAGCCCGGCGGGGATCGCGAAGATCAGGAACATCGACAGGAAGTTGGTCAGCGGGTTCGGGTTCTCGAAGGGGTGCGCGGCGTTCGCGTTGAAGAACCCGCCGCCGTTCGTCCCCAGCTGCTTGATCACCTCCTGGGACGCCACCGGCCCCATGGCGATGACCTGTTTGCCCCCTTCGAGCGTCGTGACCTCGGCGTAGGGAGCGAGGTTCTGGATCATCCCCTGCGAGACGAAGACGAGGGCGAAGACGACGGAGATCGGCAACAGGACGTAGACGGTCGCCCGCGTGAGGTCGACCCAGAAGTTGCCGATCGTGCCGGGGCCTCGGCCCTCGCCGCGCCGCGTCAGGCCGCGCGCCAGCGCCATCGCCACGGCGATCCCCGCCGCCGCCGAGATGAAGTTGTGCCAGGCGAGACCGGCCATCTGGGTCAGGTAGCTCATCGTCGTCTCGCCGACGTACCCCTGCCAGTTCGTGTTGGTCGTGAAGCTCGCGGCGGTGTTGAAGGCCGACCCCGCCTCGACCGGGCCGAGCGACTGGGGATTGAACGGCAGCAGGTGCTGCAGGCGCTGGATCGCGTAGGTGACGAGCAGTGTCGCGGCGCTGAAGGCGAGCACCCCGCCGGTGTAGGTCGGCCACGACTGCTCGCGCCCGTCGACACCGCACAGGCGGTAGACCAGCCGCTCCAGCCAGCCGAGCAGGCGTTGCAGGAAGTGCCTCTCCCCCTCGAGCACCCGGTACAGGAAGATCCCGAGCGGCGGGGTGACGACGACCACCGCGAGGAAAAAGAGGAGGATCTGCAGCCATCCGTTGCCGGTCATGTGCCCGCTCCTTCCTTCAGAACCGCTCGGGCTTCAGGAGCGCGTACACGAGGTACGCGAGAAGCAGGACCGCCAACCCCAGGCCCACGGCGTATTCGAGACTCATGGTGCCTTCCTCTCAGAGCTTGACGAGCAGGGCGGGCGTGATCCGGTCCTCCGACCGGACCAGGTCGGGCTCCCAGCCCGGCACCACCGAGCCGGCCGGGCCGGTGTTCCCGCCGGGAGGCGTCACCCCCCCTTCGCCCGCGAAATAGGGAACGTCCGCGACGCGGTGATTGAACTCCCAGCGGAAGGTCACGAAGTCGTTCGGCATGAAGTCGAAGGTCCCCGACGCGTCCCAGGCCTTGTACGAGTCCCCCGGCGCCGCCGTGGCGCCATTGATCGGCGGCACCAGGACGAGATAGCGTCCCGGGTTGGTGATCTGACCACCGCCCAGGGTCACCGCGTAGCGGTCCTTGTTGAACCAGAACCGGTTGTAGACCATGTAGCCGAGGAAGTACTGCGCCGGCCCGGTGTCGGACCCACCGGTGCAGACCACACCGCCGCCCGACTCGCAGCCTGCGTCGATGGTCACCGTGAAGGCGGCCTTGCTCAGGAACTCCGCCGGCCGATCGAGGTACTTGTACTGCAGGCTGTTGTCGCTGTGCAGCCGCCGGCGGTCGGGGTTCCCGAGGGTGTCCTTGCCCCAGTATGAGTTCGAGAGCGCCGACAGCGATCCGTTCGGACGCCACAGGACCTGGAGCCCGACCCCCGGGGCCTCGTTGAACATGCCGTACGACTGCCAGCCGTTGATGATCCACGGCTCGATCTTGAGGTGCTCGTTCGGGAAGATCTGGATGCGCACGCCGTTGAAGAACCACGGCATGTTGGACGAGACATACGACGGCTGGTAGGCCCAGTTGTCGAACTGGTAGTAGCTGAACAATCCCACGTACGACATGAAGATGCCGGCGTCGATGTTGAACCCGTTCAGCTTGTCGATGTGGTAGCCGGCGTAGATCTCGGACATGTAGCGGTAGGCGTTGTCGAGGGCCCACTGGCCGCGCGCCGGGCTGGCATCGTTGCGCGGCGTCATCGTCGCGTACATCCCGAACTGGGTCATCAGCCGCGCGCGGACGTTCTTGTAGAGGAAGTCCCCGCCGAAGCCGAACTGCTGCACCTGGAACTCGTTCGTCCGGCCCAGCTCCGACGACCCGATGAGGGTGTGGTCCTCCGGGCTGTTGAAGTCCCAGACGTAGTTGACGTCGGCGCGGACCTCGCCGGTGAGATATTTGGTTTTCAGGATCGATTCCCTCTGCCGGCTGTTCCCGGTCAGCCAGGTGAAATCGGCGAAGGCGAATGGTTCCGCCATTGGCGTGACGGGCTCTGCGGCCGCGGCGGGCGGACTCCCCGCCTCCGTGGCGTCCGCGGTCTCCGCCGCCGCCCGGCCCGCGCCGGCGACGAGCGCCACACCGACGATGAGGGCCGTCGCGCCCGCATGGCAGCGGCGCCGGCGGCCCACGAGCCCGATGGTCGTTCGCATCATCGTCGCCATTCCTGTCTCCCCCCTCCGCACCGGCGTCGTGCACCCGGCGATGGCGCTATGGATAGCGCGTCCCGCGTCAAAGCGGCATCAGGACCTGCGATGCGGGCATTAAGAGAGCGTTCAGGCGCGCCTCCTTTGACGCATTCCTCACGCGTGGCAGCGGTTTCCTGATGCTCTCTTGATGGCGGTCGGCGCAACGTCAGGCCGTGGACCGGCGGTGGCCGGCCCGGCCGCCGGTCGGGAGGCCGCGATGCGCGACACCAACGAGAACTGGTTCTACCTGCCGGCGGGTGTGGTCGCCTCGATCGTCCTCGGGATGGCGCTCGTCCCGTTGCGCGAGTACACCTACTCGGGGAGCTTCGCCTTCCTCTTCGTGATCCTCATCGTCGTCGCCGAGTTGGGCGGCCGGTGGGCGGCGCTTGCCACCGCGGCCTGCCCGGCTCTCAGCCTGGACTTCTTCCTGACCCGGCCGTATCTGCGTCTGTCGATCGAGGGAAAGCACGACCTCATCGCCTCCGCGGGGCTGGCGGTGTGCGGACTGGTCGCAGCGGCCATCGGCTCGCGGCGCGGCGAGAGGAGCGCGGCGCTCGACGCCGCCGTCTCCGATCTCGACCTGCTGCATGGGGCGCTCGCCGAGATTGCCGGGCCGGGCCCGGTTGAAGATCGGCTCGCCGCGGTGCTGCGCGACGCCCGGGAGGCGCTGCCGCTCGCCGGCGCGGTCCTCCGCGATGCCGACGGGAAAGCCGTGGCGGCTTCGAGCCCCGGCTTCGCCGAGCACGCGGATCCCGCGACGGTCCTCGACCGGGACACGCTCCTGCCGCCGGGGATGTCGATCGGCGAGCTATCGCATCGAGACCTGGCGTTGCCGCGCGACGGTGGGCGCCTGCCGCTCGAGACCGGCGGCCGTCAGGTCGGCTGGCTCGACCTGTGGGGTGATGGAAGCCCCGCGAGTCTGCAGGCCCGGCGCACGATCGCGACCGTGGCCCGTCTGATGGCATCCATGTTGGAACGCTGAGCGCCGGCGGGAACGCGCCGGGTCAGTGGACCCGATCGGAGGCGGCGGCCGGGATCAGACGGAACTCCTGGATCCGGGTGGTGAGCACCCGGTTGCCGAATTCCAGGAACAGCCCCGGCGCGGCGGCGACGTCGGCGTGGATGGCGGTCCCGCCCCAGGTGCAGCCGTTGATGGTGAGGGTCGCCGGCGAGGCGCCGGTCCTGTCGAACCAGCCGCCGGAAACCCGGAACCGGCCGTCTCCGAGGCTGACGATGCGGTAGGAGGAGTTGCGCGTCCGGACGATGAGGCAGTCGCCAAGCGCCAGGCCGGACTTGCGGACCACCGGGATTTCCGCCACCTGCAGGGCCATGGTGTCGAGCGGCCGGGGCGTGCTCCGGGTCGGGTTCATCGTTCTTAAGGATACCGCGGCCGCGGCCCGGCCGCTACCCCGGCGAGGCGGCGGCAGCCGCCCCGGGCAACCCCGGCCGGTGCTACGATGCGAGTCGTGAGGGGGCGGCGATGAGGATCCTGGTCACCGGCGCATCGGGCCTCGTGGGATCGGCCCTGGTGCCCGCGCTCGCGGAGTCGGGTCACAGCGTCGGAAGGTTCGTCCGCCTCGGACCGCATCGCCCGCCCGGGACGGTCGCCCCCACCGACGTCGAGTGGGACCTCGCGACCGGCCACATCGACACCGCCCGGATGGAGGGGGCCGGCGCCGTCGTCCATCTCGCCGGCGCAAACATCGCCGGCGAGCGCTGGACCGATGCCTTCAAGGGGCGCATCCGCCACAGCCGCATCGACGGGACCCTCATCCTGGCGGAGGCGCTCGCCCGGCTCGACAACCCGCCGCGGGTGCTGGTGCAGGCCTCGGCCGTCGGCTACTACGGCGACCGCGGCGACGAGATCCTCAGCGAGGCCAGCCGCCACGGCGAGGGGTTCCTGCCCGCGGTCTGCGTCGCGTGGGAGGCGGCCGCCGCCCCGGCGGCGCAGCGCGGCGTGCGCGTCGTCTTCCTGCGCTTCGGCGTCGTCCTGTCGGCGCGCGGCGGCGCCCTGCCGAAGATGCTGCCGGCGTTCCGGATGGGGATGGCCGGTGTGATCGGCAGCGGCCGCCAGTGGATGCCGTGGCTGTCGCTCGATGATGCGGTCGGGATCGTCGGGCACGCGATCGACAACGCCGCCCTCGCCGGCCCGGTCAACGCCGTCGCGCCCGAACCGGTCACCAACCGCGTCTTCACGAAGGCACTCGGCCGGGCGCTCGGGCGGCCGACGTTCCTGCCGCTGCCGGCGTTCGCGGCGCGCCTGGCGCTCGGCGAGATGGCCGACGCCCTGCTCCTGGCGAGCGCCCGCGCTATTCCCGAGCGGCTGCACGCCTCGGGCTACACCTGGCGGCACCCCGATCTCGACGGCGCCCTGCGCACAGCACTCGCCGCCCGGGGCTGAAACGCAGGGGGCCGGTCGCCCCTCAACCGCGCCGCAGCATCTCCCACAGGCCTGAGTCAAACGCCGTCCGCCGGCGTCTCTCCTGTCAGGTGGGCGTGCGCAATCCACGCCCGGAGGCGCGCCATGAGGACCAGCCGGCTTGCGATCATCATCATCAGCGTTCTGTTCGTGTTCATCGCCGTGTTCAGGGCCCCGGGGCCGGTGGCGGAGACGGACGGGCCGCCGGCCGGGACCCCGGCCGGGGCACCCGCCGAATGGCAGTCGGCGGTCGAGCGGCAGGTCGCCGAACAGGAATACCAGGTCACCTGGCAGGCACGGACGGCCCTGCCCGGTCTCGAGACCGCCTGGCAGGCGCCGAACCGGGCGCACAACCTGCGGGCGTACTTCACCCCGGCCGGCCTCCGGGTCGTGCCGCGGACGGAGGAAACGCCGTCGTGGGAATGGGGCCTGGAGTGGGTCGGCTACGGCCGGGGCGGGTCGAGCCGGGCCGTGCCTCCGGCGACCCCGGCGCCGGAGGGGGCGCGCGTCGATTACCGCCGGGGGTTCGCGGACGAGTGGTATGAGAACACCCCGCGCGGGCTGAAGCACGGGTTCGTCCTGTCGGCGCCACCCGAGGAGCCGGGGGCAGGCCCGGCGGCCGCCCCCATGGCGCCGGGCACCGTCGCCCCGGGGCGCGGCCGGCAGGTGTCGCCGGAGCGCCTGATCCACGTCGACCTCGCGCTGACCGGCACGCTGCGCCCGGTGTTCGCGGAGGACGGCCTGGCGATCGACTTCGAGACCCCCGCCGGCGCGCGCGTGCTGCGCTACGCGGAGCTCGCGGTGACCGACGCGCGCGGCATGCGGCTCGCGGCCTGGATGGAGGGGTTCGCCGGCGCCGGCGCTCGCGGGATCCGGATCGTCATCGACGATGTCGACGCGGTCTATCCCGTCACCATCGACCCGCTGGCGACGAGCCCGGCCTGGACCAAGGACGGCGGCCAGGCAACGGCCAACTTCGGCTATTCGGTGGCCACCGCGGGCGACGTCAACGGCGACGGCTACTCCGACGTCATCGTCGGCGCCCCGAACTACGACAACGGACAATCGAACGAGGGCCGCGCGTTCGTCTATCTCGGGTCGGCCTCGGGCCTCGCGGCCTCCCCTGCCTGGACGGAAGAGCGGAACCAGATGAACGCCTACCTGGGCTCGTCGGTCGCCACGGCGGGCGACGTCAACGGCGACGGATACTCGGACCTCATCGTCGGCGCCTATGGCTACGATGCGTCCATCTACGGCGGCGCCGCATTCCTTTATCTCGGGAGTGCCGCGGGGCCCGCCGGCTACCCCAACTGGTCGGCGGTCGCCAACCAGGCGAGCGCCGATTTCGGCTGCTCGGTGGCGAGCGCGGGCGACGTCAACAACGACGGCCGGTCGGACGTCATCATCGGCGCCCGGCGGTTCGACAATGTCGAGAGCGACGAGGGGCGCGCCTACGTCTTCCTCGGCACCGCGACCGGGCTCGCGACGAGTCCCGTCTGGACCGCGGAGCCGAATCAGGCGAGCGCCTCCTTCGGGGGATCGGTCGCGACGGCGGGCGACGTCAACGGCGACGGTTACGCCGATGTCATCGTCGGGGCCCAGGTGTACGACAACGGCCAGACTGACGAGGGGCGTGCCTACGTCTATCTCGGTTCGGCCGCGGGCCCCGCCGCCTCCCCCGCATGGACGGCCGAGGCCGACCAGGCGAGCGTCGCATTCGGATGTTCGGTCGCCACTGCCGGCGACATCAACGGCGACGGCTATTCCGATGTCATCGTCGGCGCGTACTCTTATGACAACGACCAAACGAACGAGGGCCGCGCCTTCGTCTATCACGGCTCGGCGGCGGGCCTGGGCTCCTCCCCCGCCTGGACGGCCGAAAGCCATCAGACTGACGCCAGCTATGGCAACTCCGTTGCGCCGGCGGGTGACGTCAACGGCGACGGTTACGCCGACGTCATCGTTGCGGCGTACCTGTATGACAACGGCCAGACCGACGAGGGGCGTGCCTTCGTTTACGCCGGCTCGGCCACCGGGCTCGCCATCTCCCCCTTGTGGACGGGCGAGAGCGACCAGGTGAGCACTGTCTTCGGCCGGTCCGTCGCGACCGCCGGCGACGTCAACGGCGACGGCTTCTCCGACGTCATCGTCGGGGGCGATCGATACGACAACACGCAGGTGGATGAAGGCCGCGCGTGGGTCTTCCTCGGATCGGCGGCGGGGACGGCCACCGCCCCCGGCTGGATGGCCGAGAGCGACCAGATGGCCGCCTACTTCGGCGTGTCGGTCGCAACCGCGGGAGACGTGAACGGCGACGGCTACTCCGACGCGATCGTGGGCGCCTACGGCTACGACAACGGCCAATCCGATGAGGGTCGCGCCTACCTCTATCTCGGCTCGGCCTCGGGTCTCTCCGTCTCCCCCGCCTGGACGGCCGAGGGGGATTCGAACCAGGCGTACTTCGGCATGTCGGTCGCGACGGCGGGCGACGTCAACGGCGATGGCTACGCCGACGTGGTCGTCGGCGCCCCCCGATACTCCAACGGTCAATACTCCGAGGGGCGCGTCTTCGTCTTCCTCGGCTCGGCCTCGGGTCTCGCGGCTGCTCCGGCCTGGGCGGTTGAAGGCGGTGTCGAAGCCGTCAGCCTCGGGACTGTCGTCGCGCCGGCCGGGGACGTCAACGGCGACGGATTCGCGGATCTCCTGGCCCTTGGGGATGCCTACGACTCGACCTACCTGTACCTCGGCTCGGCCTCGGGTCCCGGTTCCCTGCCTGCATGGACCGCCGGGACCGGTGCGCGCTTCGACTCCATCGCGACGGCGGGGGACGTCAACGGGGACGGATTCTCCGACGTCATCTGCGGGCTGGGCCTATACGGAGTGGGCTGGCACGGGCGGGTGTGGGTCTATTTCGGCTCGCCCTCCGGTCCCTCGGCCTCCCCCGACTGGACGGTCGACGGCGACCAGGTGGACTCCGGCTTCGGCTGGTCGGTCGCCACGGCGGGTGACGTGAACGGCGACGGCTTCTCCGACGTCATCGTCGGCGCATACGACTACGACAACGGCCAGCAGAACGAGGGGCGCGCTTCCCTCTTTCTCGGATCGGTTTCGGGGCCCATGGCGCCGGCCGTGTGGACGGCGGAGAGCGACCAGGCGGACGCCCACTTCGGCCTTACCCTGGCGACAGCGGGGGACGTCAACGGCGACGGCTTTTCCGACATCGTCGTCGCGGCGCCCGATCATGACAACGGTCAACTGGACGAGGGGCGGGCGTACATCTTCCTCGGCTCGGCCTCGGGCCTTTCGGTTTCCCCCGCCTGGACGGCGGAAGGCGACCAGATCTACGCCGATTTCGGCCGGTCGATGGCCACCGCCGGTGACGTGAACGGCGACGGCTACTCCGATGTCATTGTCGGAGCCAAGGACTACGACAATGGCCAGCAGAACGAAGGGCGCGCCTTCGTCCATTACGGCAACGGCGGCCGCGGGCTCGACATGGCGCCGCGCCAGCTGCGCGCCTTCGACTCCGCGCCGGTCGCGGCGCTCGGCCTATCGGACAGTCCCGAATCGTTCCGCATCGGCCTGAAGGGCCGGACGCCATTCGGCCGCGGGCGCGTGCGGCTGCAGTGGGAAGCGAAGACGATCGGCAGCCTCCTGGACGGCAGCGGCTTCCAGGCCGGATCCGTGTGGATCAGCACCGGGGTGTCCGGAACGACCCTGGGCGAAATCGCCCCCGGCTTCGGCGCGGGCGACCGTGTTCGCTGGCGGGCGCGCGTGCATCACGACCCCGCGTCGTTTCCGTTCCAGCCGCACGGCCGCTGGGTGTCGATGCCGTGGAACAGCCGCCAGGAGGTCGACCTGCGCACCCGCGCCCTCGCGAATCTTGGCGTGACGCAGTCGGACAGCCTGGATCCCGTCCTGACCGGCGAGGAGATGACCTACGACATCGACGTCCGCAACCTCGGACCCGATCCGGTTGCCGCCCTTCTCGAGGACATCCTGCCGGCCGGGTCGACGTTCGTGTCGGCGTCCGGAGCAGGGGCGGTGTGTCAGCACGCCGCCGGCGTCGTGCGATGCGCGCTCGATCCGCTGCCGCCCGACGGTCACGCCATCATCGCCGTCACGATCGTCGCCGGCCCGCCGGCCTCCGCCGTGAACGAGGTGCGCGTCTATCCCGACGGCCGCGACCCCGTTTCCTGGAACGACACGGCGACTGAAGGCACCACGGTGTTCGCCCCGGGCATCGGCGACCGGGTATGGCTGGACATGAACGGAGACGGCATCCTCGACCCTGGAGAGTACGGGCTGTCCGGGGTCCTCGTCGCCCTGTACCGCAGTGACAACACGTTCCTCGCCAGCACGGTATCCGGCGCGGATGGCTTCTACAGCCTCACCGGCCTGACCTATGGCCAGTACTACTATCTGCGCGTCTTCCCGAGCGAGCCTTACGGCCTGTCGCCGGCCGACCGGGGCGGCGATGAGATGCGGGACAGCGACGTCGATCCCGTGGCCGGGCGCACGGCGACCTTCCGCCTGTATCGCGGCGTCGATGTCACCCAATGGGATGCCGGCGTCACGTGGGACAGCGACCGCGACGGGCACACGGTCTGGGAGGGAGACTGCGACGATCTCGATCCCACGGTGTACCCGGGCGCGACCCAGGCCTGCGACGGGAAGAACAACGACTGCGACGACCCGTACTGGCCCGTGGCGGCGGACAGCGAACTGGATCGGGACGCGGATGGAATCCGGCCCTGCGACGGCGACTGCAACGACGCCGACCCGGCTGTCCAGCCGGGCGCCGACGAGACCTGCAACAGCCGCGACGACGACTGCGACGTCTGGGTCGACGAAGCCTGCGACACGGCGTGCGATCTCCCGGCGGAGATCGGCGCCGACACCGACCTGAGCCCCGCGGCGGTGACCGCGGGCGGACCGCGGATCGCCTGGGCGGGAGACGCCTGGGGCGTCACCTGGCAGGACAAGCGCGACGGCAACAACGAGATCTACTTCGCGCGCTTCGACGCCGCGTTCAACCGAATCGGCGACGAGGTCCGTGTCACCAACGACGCGGGCAGCTCGTCGTCACCCTCGCTCGCCTGGACCGGGAGCGGGTTCGGCATCGCCTGGTACGACGACCGGGACGGGGACAGCGAGATCTACTTCGCCCGGCTCGACGCCCCGGGCGCGAAGATCGGCGGCGACGTGCGGGTCACGAGTGCCGCCGGGACCTCGCGCCTGCCGCGCGTCGCATGGTCGGGGATCGACTATGGGCTTCTCTGGAGCGACCAGCGGGACGGCACCTGGGAGAGCTGGTTCGCGCGCGTCGACGCGACGGGGACAGTCGTCGCCGGCTCGGAACGGCGGCTGACGGCGACCCCCGACGACTCCAATCCCGCGCACTTCGCCTGGAACGGATCGGTCTACGGGATCGTCTACAACGACTTCCGCGACGGCGACTGGGAGATCTACTTCCAGGCGATCGACCGCCTGGGCGCCGCGGTCACTTTGGAGACCCGGTTGACCATCTCGGCCGGCGTGTCGCGCGTCCCGGTGATCGCCTGGGACGGCGCGGGGCAGTTCGGCGTGGCCTGGGCGGACAGTCGCGACGGCGCCGAGGCGCTCTTCTTCACCCGGGTCGCGGCCGACGGGACGAAGATCACCGGCGACCACTCCCTGACACCGGTGGTGTCGGCGGGCACGGCCATCCAGTCGATCGTCCACACCGGCGGCGAGTACGCCCTCGCATGGATCGATTCCGCGGTCGGCAACCCGGAGGTCTACTTCGCGCGCCTGGCGCAGGACGCCCTCGGCGGAACGCCCATCCGGGTGACCGACGACACCACGGTATCCCAGAACCCCGCGCTCGGATGGAACGGCAGCGAGTACGCCATCGCCTTCGCCGACAACCGTTCAGGGGGCTACCACGCGTGGGCGGCGCGGATCGGCTGCTGCACCGTGTCGACGATCGGCGACCGGGCCTGGACCGACACCGACCACGACGGCGTCCAGGACGCCGGCGAGCCCGGCGCCCCGGGGATCCTGGTGGCGCTCTACGACGCGGCCGCCGGCCTCGTCGGCGCCACGCTGACGGCGGGGGACGGATCGTACGCGTTCACGAACGCGATGTGCGGCGGCACCTACTCGCTGCAGTTCATCCCGCCGGCCGGCTCGTACCTGTCGGCGCCCGACCAGGGGGGTGACGACACCCTCGACAGCGACGCCGACCCGGTCACCGGCAGCGCCGGTCCGTTCGTCCTGTCATCATCCGCCGACGCCGGCCTGTGGGACGCCGGCGTGCACGCCTGCTGGGTGCCGGACGAGGCCGTTTTCCTTTACATGGTGACGCTCTCGACCGACGGCCATGAGTATCCGATCCTGCATTTCCAGGATCCGAACCAGCCGGGGCAGACGACCGGCTACAACGTCTACCGCTCCTCGGTCGCCGGCCTGCCCCGATCGGAGTGGCCGCTGCTCGCATCGGACGTGGTCGACATGGATGCCGCGACCCCCGACAACCAGTGGGTGGACAGCAGCGGCGACATCTCGCCGACCGGCGCCTGGTACTACGACGTGGCGGCGTACAACCATCACTGCCCGGCGGAGGGCCCGCGCTGAGCCGGAAGGACGCCGCGACCCGGCAGTCGCGATATCATCGCCCCTCACGGAGGGGGTCATGGATCAGGAGTGCGAGCTGCCGCAGGGAAACCCGCCGCCCGACGCGATCCGCGCCATCCTCGCGAACGCGAAGCGCGTCGCCGTCGTCGGCCATTCCGACGATCCGTCGCGCGACAGCCACCGGGTCGGCCGCTATCTGGCGGCGCACGGCTACGAGGTCTTCGCGGTGAACCCGGCCGGCCGATCGACGCCGGGGCTGACCTTCTATCCCGACCTTGCCTCGGTGCCGGGCCCCGTCGACGTCGTCGACATCTTCCGCAAGGTCGAGTTCATCCCGGCGATCATCGACGAGGCGATCCGGATCGGCGCCAGGGTCGTCTGGATGCAGGAGGGGCTGGCGCACAATGCGTCGGCGGCCAGGGCACGCGCCGCGGGGCTTACGGTCGTGCAGAGCCGCTGCATGATGCGCGACCACGCGCGGTTGGGTGGCTAGGCAGGCGCCGCGGAGGGGCCGGCCTGGAACAGGGCGATCTCCGACGGCCGTCCCACCACGATCAGGACATCGCCGGTGTTGAGCGTCATGTCCGGGTCGGGCTGCATCCGCCGATCGACGCCGGGGCTCGTCCGCCGCTTCACCTCGAGGACGTTGATGCCGTGGCGGCGCCGGGCGTCGAGCTCGCGCAGCGTCACGCCGTCGAAGGCGACGGGGAGGGTGACCTGCGCCACGACGTACTCGCGTGGCAGCGCGACGTAGGTGGTCTCGGCGCGACCGCCCTCGCCGGTCCGATCGAAGCGCGCCAGGCGCGCCTCTTTATGGAGCACCTCCTGGCTGTATAGAAAGATGATGTCGCCGGCCGACAGCTCCCCCTGGTAGCGCCCCTCGGCATCGACCACCGGCAGGCGGTCGCGCCCGACCTCCGACCAGCGGCCGATCGCCTCGCTCAGGCGATCGTCGGGCTTGAGATGAGGGATGTCGCGATAGGCGATGTCGCCGGCACGCAGGTCGGCCCCGTTCCCGGGCTGCGCCAGAAACCCCGACATCTCGGCCAGGGTGATGGCGCCGCGCAGGACGCCGTCCGGGCCGACGACGAACAGCTCCTTGCGGCCGTCGTCCATCATCCGGCGCAGCACCACCGGCAGAGGCTCGTCCTCCGCCACCGCCGGCGCGCCGCGACGCATCATGTCGCGCACCAGGATGGTGTCCATCACCAGCTCCTCGATGCGGCCGCCGAGGCGGACGCCACGCTCGACCAGGCGCTCGGTGTACAGCGACCGGCCGCCGAGCATGCGGACGACGACGATCGACACGCCGCAGGCGAACATCAGCGGCAGCAGGATCGGATAGTCGGCCGTCAGCTCGAAGATCATCAGGACCGCGGTCAGCGGCGCCTGCGTCGTCGCCGCCAGCATCGCGCCCATGCCGACTAGGGCGTAGGCGCTCGGCGGCGCGGTGGCCGACGGCGCCAGCGCGTGCGCCCAGGTGCCGTAGGCCGAGCCGAGCATCGCGCCGATGAACAGCGTCGGCGTGAACAGCCCGCCCGGGGCGCCCGACCCCGCCGCGATCGCCGTGGCAGCCATCTTCAGCCACGGGAGCATCAGGATGAGCGACAGCGGCAGCATGTCCCGCAACAGCAGATCCACCGTGTCGTAACCGTTGCCGAAGACGTGCGGCGCCTGCAACCCGATCAGGCCGACCGCCAGGAGGCCGATGGCCGGCTTCGCCCACCCCGGCAGCGGCAGGCGGGCGAACCCCCTCGCCGTGCCGCGCAGGACGGCGAGAAACAGCAGCGCCGCCAGGCCGATGAGGAGCCCCATCGCCAGGTAGTGCCCGACCTCCCAGGCCGAGACCACGCTCGGCAGCGCCGGCGGCTGGTACGCCGGGTAGGCGCTGATCATCCGCCGCGAGATCACCGTGGCGATCGCGGTCGAGACGACGATCGGGCCGAAGCTCTCGAGGGCGAAGTTGCCGAGGATCACCTCGAGCCCGAAGAGCGCGCCGCCGATCGGCGCGTTATAGGCGGCGGCGATCCCTGACGCCGCGCCGCACGCCAGGAGGATCTTGAGCCGCCGCGGCGACAGGCCGGCTCGCCGGCCGAGGAGCGACCCGAGGGCGCCGCCGACCTGCACCAGCGGCGCCTCGCGCCCGAGCGATCCGCCCGACCCGACCGTGATGAGGGTCGCCGCAGCCCCGGGGAGTGTCTCCCGGAGCTTCAGAACGCCGCCCCGCTGGGCGACCGCCTCGATGATCCCCGAGGTGCCGGTCCCGCCCGCCGGGACCCGCATGTACCGGCCCATCAGCCCGACGATCAGGCCGCCGGCGACCGGCGCCAGGAGAAGATGCCACCATGGCAGCGCCAGCGCCGCCTTCAATAGATGATGGCCATCCCCCCAGAAGACCTTCTGCACGACCGCCAGCAGCCGCACGAGCGCGACTGCCGCGAACCCGGTGACGAGCCCCGTCAGCGGGACCATCAACAGGAACCGTCGGTCCCCGGGCCGGACGGCGGCCAGGTGCGGGAGGCGGAACAATGGGATGCGCAACACCGGGGCATCGTAGGTGCCCCGGCACCGACACGCAAGCGGATGCGCGCCGGCCCCGGCCGATGCTGCCGCGACAAGACAGGAGCGACCCCGCGCCGGTCGCCCCGGGCCCGCCGGCGTTGCGCCCGGCGGAACACGGAAATGCCGTTACGGCTTCGGGTTGCCGCGATTCGCCCGTTCCCTAAGCCGTAACAGCATCTCCCGGGCGAGCGCCCGGCGGGCGCGGGCGGCGCTGTGCTAGATTGGCGTGAAAGCATAGAGAGCGCGGGCGACGCGGAGGCCACCTCGGACGCCGCCGTCCCCGCCCGGGGAGGGAGACATGGCGGCGGCTCGCTACGACGCGATCATCGTGGGTGGTGGACACAACGGCCTGGTCGCCGCCGGCTACCTCGCCAAGGAACGGCTCAAGGTCCTGGTCCTCGAGCGCCGGCACATCGTCGGCGGCGCCTGCGTCACCGAGGAGCTGATCCCCGGCTATCGGGTCACGCGCACGTCGTACGTCTGCTCCCTGCTGATGCCCGACATCATCCGTGATTTCCGGATGGCCGACTACGGGTTCCAGGTCCTCATCCCCGAACCGCATACCTTCTACGTTCAGCCGGACGGCCGCTCGATGCTGTGGTCGGCCGACCGGGCGAGGCGCGCCCGCGAGATCGCCAAGTTCTCGGAGAAGGACGCGGTGGCGATGGACCGCTTCGAGGACGAGCTCGCCGAGCTGCAGCCGTTCATCGACGAGATCCTCAGGACGACGCCGCCGCAGTTCCCGCCGCGCGGCCTGCGGGAGATGTTCGAGTTCGCCCGTCTCGGCCGCCGCATGCTCAAGCTCGGCGAGAAGCGGTTGCGTCACTTCCTCGAGCTGATGACCGCGTCGTGTGCCGACTACCTGTCGAAGCGCTTCGAGTCGGAGCCGGTGCGGGCGGCGCTGGCGATCAACGGCATGATCGGCACCTGCGTCGGGCCGTTCAGCCCCGGCTCGGCGGCGGTGATGCTGCATCATTCGATCGGCTCGTCGATCGAGGGACAGCCCGGGGCCTGGGGGTACGTGCGCGGCGGCATGAGCGGCATCGCCAACGCCCTGCTCGGGTCGGTCAAGGACCTCGGGGTCGAGGTCAGGACCGACGCCGAGGTGTCCGGCTTCATCGTCGAGGACGGCGTCTGTCGCGGCGTGCATCTCGCCAACGGCGACGAGTACCGGGCCCGCGTCGTCGCCAGCAACCTCGATCCGCGGCGCACCTTCCTCGGCCTGGCGCCGAAGGGTTCCCTCGACGAGGGCTTCGTGCAGGACATCCGCAACTTCCGCATGCAGGGATCCTCGATCAAGGTGAACCTGGCGCTGTCGGGGCTGCCGGACTGGAAGTGCATCCCCGGCCAGGACCCGAAGGCGCCGCACCAGCAGGCGATGTTCGAGATCGCCCCGAGCCTCGAGTATCTCGAGCGCGCCTACGACGACATGAAGTACGGCCAACCCTCGCGCCGGCCGCTGATCGACGGCAACGTCGCCTCGGTGCTCGACGACACGCTCTGTCCGAAGGGACACCACGTGATGTCGTTGTTCGTGCAGTGGGGACCGTACCATCTCAAGGAAGGGACCTGGCCGGAGATCCGCGAGAAGGTCGGCGACCAGATCATCGACACGCTCGAGGAGTACGCCCCGAACATCCGCTCGATCACGCTGGCGCGCGAGGTGCTGTCGCCCTGGGACATGGAGAAGATCTTCGGCCTGACCGAGGGGAACATCTTCCACGGCGAGATGACCCCCGATCAGCTCTTCTTCCTGCGCCCGGCGCCTCGCTATGCGAACTACCGCACGCCAATCCGCGGGCTTTACCTGTGCGGATCGGGGGCGCACCCCGGCGGCGGCGTCATGGGCGCGCCGGGGAAGAACGCCGCCCGCGAGATCCTGCGCGACATCCGGCATTAGGAGTCCGGCCGCGGCGCCGCGTCAGGAATCCGACGCCCGATCCGCGCCGGACATCCCGGAGCGCGCGCCGGATCTGCTTTGACTCCCGGGCCGCGCGCCCCCATATTGGCGGAAGTCCGCGCGGCCGCTCGCCGCGGCCCGCGGGCAGGGAGCGTGGCATGCGACTGGGCGAGTTCTTCGTGCGCAAGGGCATCATCACGCCGACACAGCTCGACGAGGCGCTGCGCGGCCAGCTCATCTTCGGCGGGCACCTCGGAACGCTGCTCCTCGAGATGGGATACATCGAGGAGTCGGTGCTCGGCCGGTCGCTCGGCGAGATCTTCGGGGTCGGCTATGCCCCGCCGCATCTCTTCCAGAGCATCCCGCGCAACGTCGTCGAGCGCCTGCCGCGGCGGCTCGTCGAGAAGCACCACGCGGTCCCCTTCGACCTGCGCGACCGCACGCTCGATGTGGCGATGATCGACCCGCGCAACCTCCCGGCCCTCGACGAGCTGTCGTTCGCCGCCGGCGCGCGCATCAACCCCTGGGTCGCGCCCGAGGCGCGCGTCTTCCAGGTGATGGAGCGCTACTACGATATCCCGCGCCGACAGCGGTACATCTCGGTCTGCCAGGATCTCGACGGGGCCGCGCCCGGGGCGGCGGCCGGGGGCGCGGCGCGGGCGCGCAGTGCCTATGCGACCGGCTATGCCCCGCCGCCGCATGTCGCCGCCCTGGCGCTGGCGGCGTCGGGCGAGCCGACGCCGCTGGGCGCCGGGAAGGCCGTGGTCCCTGCCGCGCCGCCCCGGGGGGGAGCCGTCAATCTCCAGGAATCGCTCTCCGAGGCCCTGTGCAACGCCGGGAGCATGACCGACATGGCCACCGCGGCGCTGGCGCATGCGGCCCGCGCCACGACGCGCGCGGCCTTCTTCCTGGTGCACGCCACGACCGCGACATTGTGGTGCGCCCGCGGCACCGGGCACGACGGCGTGTCGCGGCCGCAGGCCGTCACTCTCTCGGTCACCACAGACCCTCTGTTCGAGCTTCTTCTAGGGCGCGATCACTTCTGCGGGCCGCTGCCCCGCGATCCGCGCCTCGATGCCTTCTACGCGGCGATGAAGATGGAGCGCGGCGCCGAGGTGCTGCTCGTCCCCGGCTATCTCGACGATCGTCTGGTCGTGCTGCTGTACGGCGACGGCGGTCCGTTCGGCGAGGTTGACAAGGACATCGACGACATGCGTCTTCTGGTCGGCAAGATGGCGCTCGCCGTCCACCTGCTGCTCCTCAAGAAGAAGCTGCGCGCCCTGGAGATCCCGCCCATGGGGGGGCGCGTCAACGAAGCGGCCTGAGACTCCGCCGGCGCGCGCGCCGCCGCCGCGCCGCACCCCCGGCTCACCCCCTGCCGATGTCGCGCAGCACCTCGTGGCCGGCGTTCCAGCCCGGGGCTCCCCAGACGCCGCCGCCCGGGTGGGTGCCCGAACCGCACATGTAGAGGTTGCGCACCGGCGTGCGGTAATCGGCCCAGCCGGCGGCCGGGCGGAATGAGAACAGCTGGTCGGGCGTCATCGCGCCGTGATAGATGTTGCCGCCCGGCAGACCGAACTCGCGCTCGAGATCCTCGGGCGTGTAGACATGGCGGTGCAGGACGGCGCCCGGCAGGTTCGGGGCGTAGCGGGCGATCTCGGCGATCACCCGGTCGGCGACCGTCGCCTTCATCCCCTCCCAGGTTCCCGCTTTCATGTGACGCGGACCGTACTGCACGAAGCAGGTCATGATGTGCTCCCCCGGCGGCGCCACCGACGGGTCGAGGACCGAGTGGATGCAGGCCTCGACGGTCGGCCGGTCGGAGAAGCGGCCGCGCTTGCAGTCGTCCCACGCCTGCTCGATGAAATCGACGGTCGGGCAGAAGTTCAGCAGGCCGCGATGCTGCGGGCCGGGCGCCTTTCCCGGCATGGCCGTGAAATCGGGCAGCTCGGAGAGCGCCAGGTGCACCTTGAGCGAGGCCCCCTCGTCCTGGAACGAGCGCATGTGCTCGAGGAGGTCGGCCGGCAGCGCCGACGCCGGCAGCAGGCGCAGGAATGTCGTGCGCGGCGCGGCATTGCTGACGACGACCGAAGCGCGCACCATCTCGCCGCTCTCGAGGCGCACACCGTCGACGGCGCCGCCGGCGCCCAGCTCGATGGCGGCGACCCGGACGTTCGTGCGGATGGTCACGCCGCGCTCGCGCGCCGCGCCGGCGAGAGCGTCGGCGATGCCGCTCATCCCGCCGACGACGACCCCCCAGACCCCCGCCGTTCCCTCGACCCCGCCGAGGACGTCGTGCAGCAGGAGGAACGCGGTCCCCGGCTGGTGCACGCCGCCGCAGGCGCCGATGACCGCCTGCGAGCACAGGAACGCCTTGAACTCGTCCGACTCGAACCAGTAGTCGACGACATCGGCGACGCCGCGGGTCGCGAGCTGCACCAGGAAGTTGGCGTCGAGCGGCGCCAGCCGGCGCGCCGCCCGGCCGACCTTGAGGAGATCCCAGAGATCGCCCGGCGTGCGTGGATCGAGGCGCGGCGGCGGCTTGAGGACCTGCGACTTGAGGAACGCGCCGGCGCGCTCGAGGGCGGCGTGGAAGCGCGGCCAGGCAAGGGCGTCTTTCAGCGAGAACCTGGCGATCTCGCGCGTGTCGCGTTCGTCGCCCCACAGGGTCAGGGTGCGCCCGTCGGGATAGGGAACGAAGAAGGCCGGCTCCTGCTTGACGACGCGGTAGCCGTGGCGCGGCAGGTCGAAGCGCTGCACGACCTGCGGGAGCAGGAGGGTGCTGACATACGAGGTCGACGAGACCTTGTACCCCGGGAAGAGCTCCTCCGACACGCACGCGCCGCCGACGAGCGCGCGCGCCTCGAGCACCGTGACGCGGTGCCCCGCGTCGGCGAGGAGATTGGCGGCGACGAGGCCGTTGTGCCCCGCGCCGATCACCACGACATCACGCGCCCCCATGGTCGTCCTCCGTTTTCATCCGCATCGCGCGGTTTCGGTCAATCGCGTCCGGCACCCTGCCGGATCGTGGCGCAGAAGCCAGTCCCGGCGGGCTCACCCGACGGCCATGAACCAGAGGGTCTCGCCCACCGGGTCCCCGCCCGGGCCATCACCCGCGTACGGCATCAAGTGGAGACCGTGCGCGGCGCACCAGCGCGCCGCCTCGGCGCAGGCGGCGCGCGCCGCGGCCGGGGCCGTCGCCCGATCGAGCCGCGCGGCGATCGCGCCCTCGGCGAGGGCGCGGTCCCAGCCGAGACGCAGGAGCGTGCCGTCGGCGAACAGCAAAACGACACGCGGCCAGACCGCGCCACCGGCCGCCGCCGACCCGAGCTCCTCGATCTCACGCGGCGAGAGATGGTCGATCACGAAGTCCGCCTCCGCGGCGCCGGCGCCGCCGCCGGCCCATTCTATTACCGGGACACGCCGCCGGCGCCGCGGCGACCCGCCGCAACCGCCACCGCCGGACGATCGTGCCGCGATGCGGGACCGCAAGCCGTTACAGCATGCCGCGGTCCCCGCCCCATGCCGTTATGCCATGACAGCATCATGTTGATGCCACCGCGCTATTGACCGCAAAGCCGTGCCCGTGCTGTCATGGCAGCACGATCGCGCCCGAGCGACGGAGGACAAGATGGCCTCGCGACCCATTGTGCGCATGCTGACTCCCGAAGACGTGCGCCTCGTGCACGAGGCGTCGCTCGAGATCCTCGAGAAGACCGGGGTGCTGTACGAAAACAGGACGGCGCTCGATATCCTCGAGGCGCACGGCCAGAAGGTCGACCGCGATCGCGGCGTCGCCTGGATCAAGCCGGAGCTCGTCGAGCGCTGCATCGCCTCGGCGCCGCGCCATTTCGTCCTGGCATCGCGCGACGGCCGCAACGACGCGGTCATCGACGGCGAGCGCATGCACCACATGACCGACGGCCAGGCCTCGTTCACCCTCGACGAGGTCACCGGCGAGCGGCGCCCCTCGACGCTGCACGACCTCTGCCTGAGCACGCTTCTCGCCGACGCGCTCGAGCCGATCAAGGTCATGTGGTCGACGGTGTTCCCGACCGACGCCTCGACCGATCGCCGCGCCTTGTTCGAGGCGGCGGCCTCGTTCATGTGGTCGCCGAAGCACTTCCAGATGGTGGGCGGCGTGCAGGATCCGGAGGATGTCGCGTTCCTGCTCGAGATGATCGACATCGTCGGAGGCGACCATCGCAAGCAGCGCGACCGGCCGATCTTCTCGATGGTCACCTGCCCGGTGTCGCCGTTCAAGCACGACGACGCCATGACCGAGGCCTGCATCGCCCTGGCGCGCGAGTGGGTGCCGATCGTCTTCTGGCCGATGCCGCTGCAGGGGGCGACCGCGCCGATCACCATGGCCGGGACGCTCCTCGTCACCAACGCCGAGTTCCTCAGCGGTCTCGTGCTCTACCAGTGCGTCCAGCCCGGCCTGCCGATGATCTACCCGGCCGGCCCCGAGACCCTCGACATGAAGACCGGCCTGGCTTCGACCGCCTCGCCCGAGGGGATCCTGCTCAACCTGCCGTTCGCGCAGATGACCGAGTTCTACGGCGTGCCGTACATGGCGGGCGGCATCTGCTCGGACGCCAAAGTCCCGGGGATCCAGGCGGGGTACGAGAACATGGCGACCGGGATGACGGCGGCGCTGTCGGGGTGCGACCTGCTGGTCGGCATCGGCATCCTCGAAGATGGCAACACGCTGTCGTTCCCGCAGATGGTGATCGACGAGGAGATGTGCAACATCCTGTCGTTCGTCCGCAACGGCATGGAGGTGTCGCGCGAGACCATGATGGTCGACGCCATCCACCGCGTCGGCCACTCGCCGAACCATCATCTCGGCGAGGCCGCGACGCGTACATTCCTCCGCTCAGGGAAGGCCTACTTCCCGCGCATCTCCTTCCGCGGCCCGTACGGTGAGTGGAAAAGGCGCGGCAAGGACGAGATCGCGCTGGCGCGCGAGCGGATGAAGGCGCTGCTCGACGCGCACGAGACGCCGATGCTGCCGGCCGAGGCGCAGCGCGAGCTGCGCCGCATCCTGGCGGCGCGCACCGGCTACTCCCCCGACGACCCGCGCATCGAGCGGGTCTTCCGCCACCCCTGGAAGGACCGCTAGTGTCCCGAGTCAGAAGTCCCTTGCCTATTCCGGCGAGCGATCCACGTCGCTGGCAAGGCGGGCCGACGAGGGAATACCGGGAGTATTCGGAGGAGGCCCAACGCCGCCAGCGGCGTGGAGAGCCGTCGCAATAGGTGAGGGACTTCTGACTCGGGACACTAGGAGCCTGTCCGGGTCATGGGATGGGTCGCGCGCATGGGGCTTGCGGGTCCCAGGCGAGGCGCGAGGGGGAATCGATGTGGGAAGCATGGGGCCGCAACCCCCATGCGCCCTTCGGGTTCGCGGCGGCGCGGGGCCGTCTGCGTCGTTGCCGCGCCTCGGCGATGTCCCGCATCGCATTCGTCGCGGCGCCTCGCATACGGCCCCGCG